>NPID01002162.1_pt2 | contig 34717 bp, 12 predicted proteins | sample 8637491 | NCBI WGS metagenome assembly NPID01 (sample SAMN07420843, study PRJNA396082) | bioreactor metagenome | isolation source: sample BA6 brine-fed electro-methanogenic bioreactor BA | place: Japan: Kochi | collected 2016-06-14 | reverse complement strand
AAGGCCACCCGAAGGCGGCCTTAACTTTGAATCTAAGAAGGTCAATAGGAGATTATGACCTGACCATTGCCTGAGCGAACACCGGGGGTTGTTGTGCCGCCTGTGACACCACCGAGATATGACGAGCCACCGCCGCCGGAAGCTCCATAGCCTGTTCCGTATACAACGCAGCCGCCGCCACCACCACCGCCGTAGTAGCCGCCTCCGCCACCGCCGGAATAACCGATGCCTGTTCTGTCGCCGCCATTACCTCCCTGACCGAGGGTGCCTGATGTTCCCCCTGTGCTTCCACCTGCGCCACCTGCAGACTGTGTTCCGCCATCGCCGCCATATGCTGCACTGCCGTCGGCAGCATTTCCACCGTCACCGCCAGTCAGTCCGCCTCCGTCTCCTGCATCTCCGGCATTATAGCCTGTGCCGCCGCCGCCACCTGCGACTATAATGCGATTTGTCAGGGCAGTCCCTCCGGCACGGACATCGGTTCCACCACCGCCGCCACCGCCGGAACCCTCGGCATTACCGCCACCATTCCAGCCTGCGCCGCCAAATACAGAGTTGGATACACCTGTTCCCTGACCACCGACATATATGTAGAGCGACTGACCAGGGGATACAGACCTATAGCCCTTGGCATAGCCACCGAGACCGGGAGAAACACCTGCACTTCTCTCTCCACCCTGTGCGCCCCAGCATTCAATCTGTATGCTTGTGACTCCGCTTGGCACCGTCCATGTCTGCTGACTGCCTGTGTAGGAGAAAGAAGCTGTTGTTGCAGAGCGCACAGTTATTGTTGTATCTCTGGAGGATGTGCATCCGCCCTTTGTCACAGAAAGGCTGACTGTTCGAGTCCCTGTGGACGACCATGTAACTGTCGGGCTCTGGGCAACGCTGGTTGCCGGGCTTCCCCCGGGGAAAATCCAGCTGTATGTTGCACCGGACTCGGCTGCACTGAAGGCGACATCAAAGCCGACTGCAGGATTATCCGTACTGATGGTAAATGCCGATGAAGGCACGGGATTGACTGTTATTATGGATGACGGTATGCTTGCCACCTCTGAACATACACCATTCTGAACAACTGCTCTGTACTGATAGCCACCGGCAGAGCCCGGTGTCTCCGAATATGTTGTGGATGTGTGGGATATATCGCTCCATGTTGAGCCGGAGTCTGTGCTCCTCTGCCACTTGACGATTGAGCCTGTGTGGCCTGATAGGGTCAAGGTGCCTGTAGGCTCGCCGAGACAGATGGTCGAGCTTCCGCCTGATACTGTTCCGCCGACTGTGGCATCTTCGACAACTATCGTTGTGGCAAGACTGAAAACCTGTGAACATGGTCCGGACTGTACAACTGCTCTGTATTCGTATGTGCCCGGGAGGGTTGGGGTCTCAGAATATGTGGCTGTTGTGTGAGTAATGTCCGTCCAGCTTGAACCGCCGTCATTGCTTCGCTGCCATTTTACAATATCCCCTGTATGGCCGGAAAGTGTCATAGTACCTGTTGAGCTGCCTTCGCAGATAGGTGTTGTTCCGCCTGTAACTGCGCCCCCAATGCTGACCGGGGTCACCTCTATGAGCACAGGAACGCTGTTTTCCTGGGAACAGGGGCTTGACTGCACAACGGCCCGATATTGCCAGGAACCTGTGGAAGAAGGCGTCTCAGAATAGGATGCCGCTGTATGCCCTATGTCTGTCCAGCTTCCGCCGTCGAGCTGACGTTGCCATCTTACGATTGAGCCTGTATGGCCCGAAAGAGTCATTGTGCCTGTTGCAGTTCCGAGACAGAGGGGGGTTGTTCCGCCGGAAACAGCCCCGCCAACCGTGCTGGGAGCTACCGTAACAGAATGTGCCGCAGAATATACTGCATCACAAGCTCCGCTTCTGACCTCTGCGCGATATTCCCATGTACCTGCAAGGGAAGGCGTCTCGGAATATGTGATATCCGTTCTGGATATGTCCACCCAGCCGCCGCCATCACGGGATTTCTGCCACTTTGTCACAGAGCCGACATTGCCGGATAGGGTCAATGTGCCTGTGGAAGAGCCAAGGCATATCGAGGATGTGCCGGATATGGAGCCACCCACAGAGTTTGGCGATACTGCAACTGCCAGCGTCCGGGCATCGGATGTGCCGCAGGAATTGGAGGCAGTTACGCTTACATTGCCGGAGGTAGTACCGAAATCCACAATTATCGAGTTTGTTCCTCCGCCTGAGACTATGCTTGCGCCCGAGGGGACTGTCCAGCTGTAGCTTGTGGCGGAAGTCATCTCCGATATTGAATATGCTTCCCCTGTAGCACCGGCACAGACTGAGCTTGGGCCTGTAATTGCACCGGGCATAACCCCTGAAAGGGAGCTGAAAACAGTTACGGGCATGCACTGGGGATCTGAAGAGCCACAGGCATTGTCTGCCGTGACGCAAATCGTGCCGCTGGTGGAGGCAAAGGTGACAGTAACCGAATTTGTACCGTAGCCCGAGGCTATGAAAGCCCCTGTGGGCAATGTCCACGAATAGCTAGTTGCGCCTGTAACAGGCGATATGGAGTAGCTCTCTGTAGCAGATGCGCACACAGAGCCAGTGCCTGTTATAGTCCCCGGCATCAGAGGTGCATGGTTCATTGTTATGGCAAGTGTTGTAGGTGGTGTGGATGTGCCGCAGTCATTGTATGATGTGACGGATATATTGCCATCTGTAGCCCCGAAATTGACCATCACGGAGTTGCTCCCAGCACCTGTTGATATGTAGGATTCAGCAGGCAGTGTCCAGTAATAATAGGTAGCACCTGCAACAGGTGGCACTGCATAGCCTATGCCCTCTGCCATCTCGCAGACAGTTGAAGGCCCTTCAATGCTGGCTGGTGATGCAGGGGCAGCCGAGCATGGCGCTGTTCCCCCGAGGCTGTAGTGTATATAGATCGTATCGTCCGTTGCAGATTCTGTGATCTCGGCACCTTCGCCGGGTATCATCCGCATATGCTCAGTTCTGCCCGTATGATTTGCGCTTGAGGATATGGACTGTATTGCATTGGCATCAACTGTCAGATCTGTGATATTGCCTGCTTCATCTATGAAGTAGAGATGACCGTCTGCATCGTTGACATAGACCTTGCCGACATCTGTGGTGGATGTGGGGGAGCTGCCCTCTCTGATGGCAACTGCTCCATCGACATCTATTCTCTCGCTCGGTGTGTCCACACCAAAGCCAGTACGTGGCGAATTAACAACCAAATCATCTGTCTCGCCTACTCTCCCTATCTGCAGATGTGTAGCCATCTCTTCTGTAGTTTCACCCGGAGTATCGGGTGTTTCGCGGCGGAGGGCATCGTCCGTATATCTGATTCTGCCATCTGAGACAAGCCGGGAGCCGTCTCTGATCTCAATCCAGGCATCGCCTTCTATCCCTTCAGGCATCTCAAATCCCTCGATGAAGCCATATCTGAATCTGAGCTGCATACTCTTCTCCAGCAGCTTATCTCCACCGAATTCTTCGGAAAATATCAACACCTGATAGATTCCTTCGCCCTCTTGAGCTATCCCCCTTGCATCGAGAATCGGTTGATGCTGGCTAACCCCTCCGAAACAAATGACAGTAAAAAATAGAAGTAGTTTTTTCATCTTTCTCCTTGTATAGTTTTTCCTTAGATTTAGACTATATAAATCAGGTCATTACTGTCTTTAAAGTGTTTTTTTGAAAAAGGTCGACAGATGTCGACCTTTTTTCGCATTTTTTTAAAGTCTCTGTATGGTCACATATCCATGCCCATCATTGTTGTCGGCCTCGGAGGATTGATTGCTGCCTGCATTGTATGAGCCGCCTCCTCCGCCACCGTAATCACGGGAGGGGGAGTAATGCCCGCAGCCACCGCCGCCATTACCTCCGCCACCGCCACCGCCGTAGCAGCCACCGCCACCACCGCCAAAGCCGCCATCGCCGCCTGCGGAGTAGCTCTGCAAGGAACCGACTCCACCATTTGTAAAGGAGTATGCGGCACCTGCATAACCTGAATAGGGTGCAGAATTGCCATAGTAACCCGAGCCGCTGGAGCAACCATTGCCTGAGCCTGGTCCTCCGGGATTTCCGTCTGTGCCTCCTGCGCTTCCACTCGAGCCTTTGCCGTCAAGGCCGCTGGTGCCTGTTGTGCCGCCGAGACCTATCTGATCTGTTGGGGAGGCTCCTGCAGAAACACCTGCACCGCCGCCTCCACCTGCGACAATCATCCTTGTATTATCAGCTCTGGAGACAAATGTTGCTCCACCTCCGCCGGCGGATGCCCCGGTTGCATAGTTGTTTGTTGCGTTTTCTCCCATCTGACCTACAAGAATCTGTATGATATCGCCCTCTGTCAGTGAAAAATCTCCCCGAACCCTTGCACCGTTTCCACCCCTTTGAACTGCGTCACCGCCTGCGGCTCCGAAGGCCTCAATTCTGTATGTGCCTGTTGCAGGGACAGTCCATCTCTGAATGCCCTGTGTGGACATATTGAAGAATGACGGGTTCTCGTCCCAGGACGTGCTGTAGGAGGAGCGACACTGGCTGAGTGTCGGACCTGTTCTGCCTGTAACGCCGCAGTTGGTGAATGTATGAGATGTGAATGTATAGAGTCCGGCTGTCACAGTAAGGGTTGCCGCACCGGATGTGTCCGATGGGGTGCAAGAGCCTGTGGCTATACATCTGTACTGATAACCGTCCATAGATGAGCTTGTCGAGCCTATGGTGTAGGAATTTGAGCTTGTGCCGACATTGCTCCAGCTTGAACCGCTGTCTGTGCTCTGCTGCCATTGATAGGAAAGTCCGTCTCCGATTGCCGTGATTGTGAAGGTTGCAGGATCGCCTTCGTCCACAGATGTATTGGACGGATCGACCGTGACAACAGGCGCAAGATCAACAAGGACTGAAAGACAGCGGGGCGATGATGTGCCACATATGCTCGATGCCGTAACACAGACATCTCCGTCTGTGCTGCCGAATGTCACAGTAATTGCCTCAGTCCCCGAACCTGCTGTTATTGATGCTCCCGAAGGCAGTGTCCAGGCATAGCTTGTCGCCTCTGCAACAGGGGATATGGAATATGTTACCCCTGTCTCGCTCTCGCATACAGTTGTCGCGCCAGTTATAACTCCTGGGGTTGCAGGGGTATCCGTCATAACAACGGGCATGCATACAGGCGTTGATGTTCCGCAGGAATTCTCCGTCTGAACGCAGATATCTCCGCCTGAACTGCCAAAATTGACAGTGATATTCGGTGTTCCTGTTCCCGAGGCAAGAACCGCACCGGGGGGAAGAGTCCAGATATAGTTGGTTGCGCCGGGTACACTGGCGATAAAGTAGGAAACACCTGTCTGGCCGGGACATACCGGGCTTGTGCCGGATATTGAGCCGGGGGATGAGGGCCTGTTGATTGTAACTGCAAGGCAGAGCTGTGCGGAAATGCCACAGTCATTGTATGCCCTTGCACAGACATCGCCATCCGTAGATCCAAATACGACATTGACGGAATTAGTACCTATCCCTGTGGTGATGACAGCGTCTGTCGGCACACTCCACGAATAGTATGTAGCTCCGGGGACAGGTGGAACTGCATATCCTGCCCCTGGTGACCCCGTACATACAGCGGTTGCGCCCTCAATGAGCGCAGGGGAAGAAGGCGCACCCGAGCAGGGCGAACTGCCGCCCATACTGTAGTGAATATATATCGTATCGTCTGTTGCAGACTCTGTTATCTCTGCACCTTCGCCGGAGATCATGCGCATATGCTCTGTTCGGCCTGTGGGATTTGCGCTTGATGAGACCGACTGGACTGCATTGGCATCGACTGTCAGGTCTGTTATGTTTCCTGCTTCATCGATAAAGTAGAGATGTCCGTCGGCATCGTTTACATAGACCTTGCCATAAGCTGTTGTTGCTGTGGGAGCTGTGCCCTCCTTCATGGCAATTGCGCCGTCAATATCGATCCTTTCATTGGGTGTATCCACACCAAAGCCCACCTTTGGTGAATGGACAACAAGATCATCGGTCTCGCCGACTCTGCCTATCTGAAGATGTGTAGCCATCTCTTCCGAGGTCTCGCCCGGTTCGTCGGGGGTTTCGCGGCGGAGACCGGAATATCTGATCCTGCCTTCTGAAATTTCCCCTGAATCATGGCGTATCTCAATCCATATATCATCACCTGTCCTCAGAGTGCCGGGAAGGATCTCGTCTATATTCTCGACAAATCCATCTTCTATCTTCAGCAGGGGTAGTCCAACACCCGTTTCTCCCTCCCAGAGGAGTTCTCCACCAGTCGCGGAGGTATAAACACGCAGATATACCCTGAGATCATCTGAACTGGTCCGATCAAGGGAAAGTGGTTTGCTCTGATGTAGAGTAGCAAGCACCAAACCAGATAAAATCAATAGAATGATTACTTTTTTCATAATTTCTCCTTAGATATGCTATTTATCATCATCTATCAATAGCCATAGAAGCCGACCTCGGCAACAAGAATGTATTCACCGCCAGAGGTTCCCCAGCGATCGGTCATATAGAAACGCCAGTAGCGTGAGGTTGTGGGGCTGAAGCTCGGTGATTCCTGCCAGCCGGTGAGGGCGGGGTTTTCCCAAACTGCAACATCCGTCCAGGGGCCTGTTACGCTGGATCCAACCTGAAACCTGCAATTTCTCGGAATAATACCACCTGAGTGTCCATATGAATTGTGATTGTATTGCCTGAATCTCGATAAAGTCCTCGAAGTGCCAAAATCGTATACTATCCACTGATTTGTTATGTTCCCGCTGAGGGAAAGATAGTAGTCAGAAGTGCTACCGTTGAGTGTAACAGTCGGACTGAAACTTGGACCATGACAGGTGCTTCTGTATGTCGAGTTGTTCTGTGTCCATGAAGTGTTGTTTGTGAACCAGCTTGCAGGATCGGCAATTGTCACTGTCTTGCATGTCCAGGAGGATGTGCCGCAGGAATTGGAAGCATTTACACAGATTTCAACGCTTGAACCGCTTGTAGAGCCGAAATCTACAGATATGCTCGTACCTGAGGTCGAGCCATCTATGGATGCATCGCCTGATATTGTCCAGAGATAGTCTGTTGCGCCTGTTACAGGGGATATGGAATAGCCCTCGTCGGCTGTTCCGGGTACAACACTGCTTGCCCCTGATATTGAGCTTGGTGCTGCAGGGGGGTTGGTGACTGTTACCGCAAGACACCGTGGGGATGAGGTTCCGCATATACTTGATGCAGTCACACAGATATTGCCGCTTGTCGCGCCAAAGGTTACGGTTATCGTCTCTGTATCATCACCTGCTGTTATCGAAGAGCCTGAGGGGAGTGTCCAGCTGTAGCTGGTTGCCTCTGCAACCGATGAAATTGAATATGTAACACCTGTCTCATATTCACAGACATCTGTTGATCCGGTTATTGCCCCAGGAATAGTCGGTGTAGCTGTCATGACAACGGACATGCATTGGGGGGTTGATGTTCCGCAGGAGTTCTCTGTCTGAACGCAGATATCGCCGCCGGAAGTGCCGAAATTGACCGTGATATTTGGTGTTCCAGTGCCTGAGGCGAGGACTGCGCCCGGGGGCAGTGTCCAGATGTAGTTGGTTGCGCCGGGAACGCTGGCAATATAGTAAGAAACTCCTGTCTGGCCGGGGCATACAGGGGATGTGCCTGTAATAGAGCCCGGCGATGTCGGTCTGTTGATAGAGACGGCGATGCATGTATTCGCAGATTCGCCACAGTCGTTAAAGGCCTTGGCGCAGACATTGCCATCTGTAGAGCCGAAAATGACGTTTACGGAATTTGTACCCATTCCTGATGAGATCACGGCATCAGCGGGCACAGTCCATCTATAGAAGGATGCACCGTCTACAGGTGGTACGGCATAGGATGCACCTGGCTCGCCTGTGCAGACCGTAGTTGCGCCCTCCATAAGGGCCGGGGCTGCCGGAGGCGATGAACAAGGGGCAACACCTCCCGATGTGACATCAACGCTGTATTGAATGAAAATCGTATCGTCTGTAGCCGACTCTGTTATGTCTGTTCCCGAACCGGGTATAAAGCGCATATGCTCTGTTCTGCCAGTTGTATTTGCGCTGGATGAGACAGATTGAATTGCATTGGCATCGACTGTCAGGTCTGTTATGTTTCCGGCTTCATCGATAAAATAGAGATGTCCGTCTGCATCGTTGACATAGACCTTGCCATAAGCTGTTGTTGCTGTGGGGGCTGTGCCCTCCTTCATGGCTATTGCGCCGTCAATGTCGATTCGTTCATTTGGCGTATCCACACCGAAGCCTACCTTCGGGGAATGTACAACAAGGTCATCTGTTTCTCCGGGATGTCCTATCTGTAGATGAGTCGCCATCTCTTCTGTGGTTTCATCGGGTTCGTCCGGGCTTTCGCGGCGGCGAGCAGAAGAAAAGAGTTGTATTCTGTGTCTGCCGATTTCAGGGTGATAGATCTCAATCAAATCTGCACCTTCGAGGGTTTCGGGTACGAGTATATCCAGATTTTCGATTACACCGTCGCTGAATATAATGAGTGTTGACATATCGGACTTGATCTCCCTGCCAGCCCGGTCGAAGACCCTCATCTCGGCTTCATATCTTCCGGCGAGTTTTCTGCCGTCATCAAGATAAACATCTTCTTTCTGAACAAAACCGCCCATTGCGACAATGACAAGACTCAAAATCAATGCTGCTCTTCCCATGCTCATCTCCTTTGTATTCAGCGAACGCCCGCTCGAAGAGCATTCTGTATTGTATCAGACAGGCGAGACATAAAATCTGTTAAGACTCATGTATAAAAATCGCCCTTGACTCTACCAGCTTATTATAACCTGTCCATGTCCTGATCTTGTATTGGCTGTTGTTGTTCCTGAGGACACTCCGCCATAGTAGGAAGAACCACCGCCACCGCCGACACCACCGCCGCAGTTTCCACCGCCGCCGCCGCCATAGTAGCCTCCGCCACCGCCGCCGCCCCAGCCTGTGGGATAGGATGACCCGCCATTAATACCATTTCCACCCTGGCCGAATGTACCGGAGGTTCCAGCTGCAATACAGCCTGTGGAAGCTCCACCAGCAGATTGTGTTCCACCTTCGCCGGAGCTCCAACCACCTGAACTTTGTGTACTGGTTCCACCCGTCAATCCTCCACCATAGGCTCCGTTAGAGCCTGTAAAACTGCTTCCCATATATCCACCGCCACCGCCGCCTGCACCTACAATCACCCTATTGGATAGGGATGCACCACCATAACGGACATCAGAGGCTCCACCACCGCCTTTTCCACTTCCGCCGGAGTTTCCACCACCATTGAAACCGCCTGTTGTGCTGGTCGGGCTTTGCCCCACATAGACATATAGAACATCACCGGGTGAGACACTGAGCGTTCCGGAGGCATAGCCTCCGTTTCCGCCTGTATATGTACTTGTTCCTCCCTGTGCGCCCCAGCATTCTATGTCCACTGAACTTACACCTCCAGGTACAGTCCAGCTCTGCTGTGCACCTGTATAGCTGAAGGTCTGGCTGCCGGAAGGTACAGCAATTGTGATTGTCAGACAGGTCGGGCTGGATGTACCACAACCATTGGAGGCTGTCACACAGAGGTCTACAGTAGAGCCTGCTGTGGTTCCAAAATCAATATCAACACTGGAGCTTGTCGCAGAGCCATCTATTGAGGCATCGCCGGACACAGTCCATAGATATGAGGTCGCTCCTGTTACAGGGGAAATCGAATATGGCTCGTCTGCTGTGCTGGGTACGACAACGGTTGAGCCTGTGATGCTGCCGGGGGCTGAAGGGGGATTGGTTACTGTCACAGATTTGCAGGAGGGGGACGAAGTGCCGCAGATGCTCGATGCTGTGACGCAGACACTGCCGCTGGTTGTCCCGAAATCAACGGTAATGGATTCCGTTCCCGAGCCTGCTGTAATGCTTGCTCCTGAAGGGACTGTCCATGTATAGCTTGTTGCCTCAGCAACCGGAGTTATGGAATATCCCACATCTGTATCGCCGCCACAAACATCGCTGCTGCCAGTAATAACTCCCGGTGTTGCAGGTGTTGCGGTCATAACAACAGGCATACACTGTGGCGTCGATGTGCCACAGGAATTCTCCGTCTGTACGCATATATCTCCGCCGGATGTCCCGAAATTGACCGTTATATTGGGTGTTCCTGTACCCGAGGCCAGCACAGCACCCGGTGGCAATGTCCAGATATAGTTGGTTGCACCGGGGACACTTGTGATATAATAGGAAACACCTGTCTGGCCGGGGCAGACCGGAGATGTGCCTGTGATTGATCCAGGGGATGTAGGTCTGTTGAGTGTAACTGCAATGCATACACTACTTGAGCTTCCGCAGCCGTTCATAGCACTGGCACAGACATCTCCGTCTGTCGATCCAAAGACGACATTAACGGAGTTTGAACCCATTCCGGCTGTGATGACAGCATCTGCCGGAACTGTCCAGGAATAGAAGGTTGCTCCAGCAACCGGCAGGACTGCAAAGGCCGCACCGGGCTCACCAGTACATACAGTGGATGCACCCTCTATGTGTGAGGGCGCAGACGGCGCTGATGAACAGGGGGCTACTCCACCCAGACTGTAATGAATGTAGATTGTATCGTCTGTTGCCGACTCAGTGATATCCGCACCTTCACCGGGTATCATGCGCATATGCTCTGTTCTGCCAGTCGGATTTGCGCTGGATGACACAGACTGAATTGCATTGGCATCGACTGTGAGGTCTGTTATTCTGCCTGTCTCGTCAATATAGTAGAGATGTCCGTCAGCATCGTTGACATATACTTTGCCGAAGGTCGATGTTGCTGTCGGTGCTGCTCCCTCCTTGATTCCTATTGCGCCGTCAATATCAACACGCTCAGTCGGCGTATCAACTCCAAAGCCTGTTCTCGGCGAGTTGACAACAAGGTCATCCGTCTCGCCGGGCATACCTATCTGAAGATGAGTCGCCAGCTCTTCAGATGTTTCGCCGGGTTCTTCAGGGGTTTCACGGCGTAAAGAAGAAGATGTGATTTCAATTCTGTGTCTGCCGATTTCGGGGTGATAGATCTCTATCAAATCTGCACCTTCGAGGGTTTCGGGTACGAGTATATCCAGATTTTCGATTATACCGTCGCTGATTATAAGGGGTGTTGACATATCGGACTTGATCTCCCGGCCAGCCCGGTCGAAGACCCTCATCTCGACTTCATATCTTCCGGCGAGTTTTCTGCCGTCATCAAGATAGATATCGCTCCTTTGTTCATAGCCACCGAAAAGAATTGCGGCAAACAATAAAATTAAAAGCACATTTCTCATAGCATTCTCCATTCTTAAAAATTTGACCAATTAGTGGTCAGATTACCAGCTTATTATTACCTGTCCGTTGCCAGAGCGGACATTGGAGGATGTTGACCCGCCGCTTACTCCACCGATATACGAAGAGCCGCCACCGCCGCCATCGCCGCCGCCGCAGTTACCGCCGCCACCGCCGCCATAGTAGCCGCCGCCGCCACCGCCACCGCCGGATGTACCGCCCCAGCTTGAGCATGATGTACCGATTCCGCCTGTTCCAAATGAGCCGTTGCCACCTGGGCTGCAGCCACAGCCTGAGCTGCCGGCCCCACCTGCCGATTGAGTTCCGCCATATCCGCCTGCTGTACCGGGGGAGCCTGAATAGCCGGATGAGGAATATCCTCTGCCACCTGTAAGGCCACCGCCATAGCCGCCCTCTTCGGCAGTCCATGAATTGCCCGTATGTCCACCTCCACCTCCGCCTCCGGCTACAATAACACGGTTGGAATATGCTGTACCGCTGACACGGACATCCGATGCACCGCCTCCTGCTCCTGCAGCATTTCCACCTGTACCGCCGCCGTTCCAACCTGACTGTCCACCGACATAGATGTAGATTGTGGAGCCGGGGGTAACTGAAAGATCGCCCTCTGCATATCCACCACGACCGCCGGCTACATCGCCTGTTCCACCCTCAGCTCCCCAGCACTCTATGCCAATGGAGGTTACACCGCCTGGCACTGTCCAGGTTTGCTGGGAGCCGGTGTAGTTAAAGGTCAGGCTGCCGGATGGCACGGCTATTGTGATTGTCTCACAGCTTGGGCTGGATGTGCCACAGGTATTGCTGGCTGTAACACATAAATCGACAGTTGTGCCGGAGGATGAGCCAAAATCAATGTTGACGCTTGTGCCTGTTGCAGAGCCGTCTATTGTTGCATCGCCTGTGACAGTCCAGAGATATGATGTTGCACCTGTTACAGGGGATATGGAATATGTCTCGTCTGCCGTGCCGGGGGATACGACTGTAAGTCCTGATATGCTACCGGGGGCTGACGGAGGATTTGTGACTGTTATCGATTTACACGAAGAGGAAGAGGTGCCGCAGATGCTCGAAGCGGTTACGCAGACACTGCCACTGGTAGTACCAAAATCAACTGTTATCGATGCAGTCCCCGAGCCTGCTGTGATGCTTGCCCCCGAAGGGACTGTCCAGCTGTAGCTCGTGGCCTCTGCAACAGGGGTAATCGAATATGTTATATCTGTGTCGCCGCCGCAAAGGTCATTATCGCCTGTTATGACTCCGGGGGTGGCGGGTGTATCTGTCATGACAATGGACATGCACTGGGGTGTTGATGTTCCGCAGGAGTTCTCCGTCTGAACGCAGATATCGCCGCCTGAAGTACCGAAATTGACCGTGATATTAGGGGTTCCAGTGCCGGATGCAAGTACTGCGCCCGGTGGCAGCGTCCAGATGTAATTTGTCGCGCCGGGGACGCTGGCAATATAGTAGGAAACACCAGTCTGACCTGGACACACAGGGCTTGTGCCTGTTATTGCGCCGGGGGATGTTGGCCTGTTCAGGGCAACTGCCATGCAGGTAGGGGATGATGTACCGCAGTCATTGTATGCCCTTGCGCAGACATTTCCGTCTGTTGTACCGAAGACAACATTAACTGTATTTGTGCCCATGCCGGAACTGATGACGGCATCGGAAGGTACGCTCCATGAATAATATGTCGCCCCTGAGACAGGGGGCACAGAATATGAAGCACCGGGTTCGCCAGTACATACAGTTGCCGCGCCCTCTATCATCGCCGGAGAGGAAGGTGCAGACGAACATGGAGTAACACCGGATGAGCTCACATCAACATTGTAACTTATATAAATTGTGTCATTTGTTGCCGACTCAGTCACATCCGTCCCCCTGCCGGGGATGATGCGCATATGATCGGTTCTTCCTGTTGTGTATGCACTGGAGGACACAGACTGAAGGGCATTGGCATCGACAGTGAGGTCGGTTATGTTCCCCACCTCATCAATAAAATAGAGGTGTCCGTCGGCATCGCTGACATATACCTTGCCATATGCAGTTGTAGATGTAGGGGCTGTCCCCTCCTTAAGGGCAATAGCACCGTCAACATCTATCCTTTCAACGGGGGTTGTGACACCAAAACCTACCTTTGGTGAATGGACTACAAGATCGTCAGTCTCGCCAATACTACCAATCTGAAGATGAGTTGCCATCTCTTCAGATGTTTCGCCGGGTTCTTCAGGGATTTCACGGCGGAGGCCTTCGGGCACAAAGCGAAGCCTTTCGTCAGACACAGGTCTGTCACCATCTCTTATCTCAATCCATAATTCACCGTCAAGCCTGTAAGGGAGCAGATCTCGAATATCGGAAAGTACCCCTTCAACAAAGGTCAATTCACCATCATATACCCAAACAGGCTCAGAAGAATCCTTGCTATTATAGATAATTAATGACATATTTTTGGTGCCATTAAGAATGTTGCCGCTTCTGTCTCTAAGCAATCCCTCCTGCAACAGGGCCGCTGAAGACAGACATATTATAGACAGAATTAGTGCTATTCTTTTCATATCCCTCCATAAAATATTATTTCTCCACCAACACTATATATAAACTAATTTTGTGGCTATTAGAAAGTTATTTATATAAAAACAGGACCCGCTATTGCTGACCCTGTTTTAATATATTAAAACGACTCCTATAGATAATTTTTTATGTCCTTATCAAGCAGTAGCGATGAAGTAAAAATCACTGCACCATGAAGACAGCATCATATCTTCTGTATTCTCACATAGCCGTCGCCGGAGTTGTAGCCGAGATTGGATGTACTTGTTCCGCCATTGAATGACCCTCCACCGCCGGGTGAGCCGTCGTCTGAGCCTGCACCACCGGAATATCCGCCACCGCCGCCTGGACCCTGCTGCCTTCCGCCTGAGCCATCACGGGCCGAACCACCTCCACCGCCGAAACCGCCCTGACCTGCAGGCTGATCGGAATATTCGCCTGTTCCGCCAAGACCTCCTGAGATAATGGCCTGACCACCACCTGCAAGGGATGAATTATCCCCATTTCCGAGGAAGCCTGCGCCGCCTGCACCTATTGGGTAGCCTGCATGGGACTCTCCTCCAAGACCACTGCAACCGCCGGAATAAGTCTCATAGCAGTCGCCAGTGCAGTAGGAGTTCTGCCCGCAACCTGTATAGACAGCATCTGCATATGATAGATTGGTAAACTCATAACAGTGCCCCCCACCACCGCCGGCTGCGATCAGCGGTGCGCTGGTTGTAACCCACACAAAGGAACCTCCTCCACCGCCTGTGTCGTACATAGTGGCGGCTGTATAGTCATCATCTCCCTCTCCGTGCTGTCCGGGGATTATATTGAGAACTGTACCTCTTGTCAGGGTGAAGTCACCTCTGATGATCACACCTCTGCCGGCCTGACCGCCGTAATAGCCTCCCCTTGCACCTGCCGCTGTTATTCTGTATGTTCCGTCAGCGGGGACTGTCCATTGCTGTATTCCTGTGCCTGTTACCGTAAAAAGAGCCGGATCGAGATCCCAGGCAGGTGTGGGCGAATAGCTGGAGCGGCACTGGGTCAGAGTGGGGCCCTGTCTGCCCTCTGCACCACAGGGGGTGAAAAGATGCTCTGTGAACTCATAGAGATCAACCACGACAGTGAGTGTCGCCACCGCTGATGTATCCGCCGGAGTGCAGGTTCCACTTACAATGCATCTGTATTGATATCCGTCCATATCCTCTGTTGTTGTTGGTGTGGTGTAGCTTGGTGAATCAGAGCCAACTGATGACCAGCTTGAACCCGCATCTGTGCTCCTCTGCCAGGAATAGGAGAAGGGGGATTCGCCCGTTGCAGAAACAGTGAATGTGGCAGCTGTGCCAAGATCGGCAGATACATTCGAAGGTCCTGTCACAGAAGGAGGGAGCAGGACACCGAGGGTTGCAGCAGCGGATGTTGCAGGTGGGCTGCATACACTCAAAACTGCGCATCGATACATATAGCCGTCCATGGAATAGCCCACGGACGTGGCTGTGTATGTATCGGAATCCGTACCTATGGGATTCCATGTACTGCCGGAATTTGTGCTGCGTTCCCATTGAAATGTGAATGGGGGTGTTCCCGATGCGCTGACAGTGAATACAGCATCTCCACCCTCACAAATATCCATATCAGAGGGTGGTGTTGATATTGTCGCAGGATCATCCACAATAACGGCATAGGTTGCAGGGATGGAGGAACAACCATGACCGTCTGTCACTGTCAGGGTATATGTACCCTGATTTGCCTCTACCGCCGATGAAATAGTTGGGTTCTGTGTGAAGGATGCAAAGCCGTCAGGACCCGACCATGTATAGGAATAAGGCCCAAGACCACCTGTTGCACCGCCTGAGAAGTCGATCGCATCGCCTGGGCATACGGGGGTTGTTGCCGTGATGCTCGCCACCGGCAATTCATATACAGTTACGACAACAGGTCCATCTGTATCGGAGCAGCCATTGGCGTCAACCACCTCAAGATATAGATTGTAAACACCCGGCGATGCCGCACCAGCATCGAAGGTAGGGTTTGCTGAGCTGGAGCTGGAAAGATATGGTGCGCCCGAACCGGTCCAATTATAAACATATGGAGGTGTACCGCCGGTTGCAGCAGGACTGCCGCCGAGGGATGGGTCTGCTCCGCCGGAGCATTCAGACCTGTCTGATCCTGCATTTGCAGTTGGAGGATCGAGGAAGCTGACTGTATGTGTTGCACTACCCTCACAGCCCCAGCGATCGATTACATTCAGCTCATATGTTGCACTCCTTTTTGCCTCAAAGCTCTTTGTGCATGGACCACCGGGATTCCAGCAGTATTTCTCATAGCAGCCATCCCCCGTCAGAACAACAGGCTCACCCTCACAGCCGCCTGTAGAGGGCCAGGCATCGATCGCTGGTGTTGGATTGGGATGCACAGTAATTGCAAACAAATACTGTGTTGATGCGCCTTCATCATCTGTTACTGTGTATATGAGCTGGTAGAGACCGGCACTTGTGGCCGTGAATGAAGGGTTAGGAATATCTGTCGCAGAAAGGGGGGCTGTGTCTCCTGTCCAGGTATGGGTATGTGTTGCGGTTGCATTTGTGATCTGGGCACCGATATATAAAGTCTGGTCTATGCATGTGTGATACTGTTCCACACCGAGGGATGCAACACCGCCTCCGCCTGTTGTGATTGAGCTTGTCTCCAGTAGATCCGTTGCTGCTCCGCCCTCATCCATGAAGTAGAGATGTCCATCTGTGCTGTCCACATAGACCTTGCCGAAAGCTGAGGTGGCAGTTGGGGGATCTCCTTCCTTCATGGCTATTGCGCCGTCCACATCTATGCGTTCGGCAGGCGTGGTAACGCCAAAGCCTGTTCTCGGTGAATGAACAACGAGGTCATCAGTTTCGCCGGGACGTCCTATCTGCAGATGTGTTGTCATGGTCTCTGTTGTTTCGCCAGGTTCATCCGGTCTGTCGCGGCGGATTTCTCCATCGTTTGCAATGTATCTCAGTCTATCGTCATTTATACTTCTGCCTTCTTCCCTGATCTCGAGCCAAAGCTCGCCGGACAGATCGTCGGGAAGTAAAGTCTGAATATCCGAAAGCACGCCATCCACAAAAGTGAGTCTGCCCTCATATATCCAGACAGGCTCCGAAGACCCCTTGTCTTCGTATACAAGCAAGGTCATATCTCGCTGGCCTTCATATATTCTTCCGCTTCTGTCTGAAATCGGTTCTCCCACAATGCCCGAAACAAGGACTAGCACTATAAGAAATGATAACGCAATCGTTTTTCCCATGTTCCTCCCATGAAATCTTTATTCTTTTGTATATATAAGGGCATTTTTCGCAGATTAGAAAGTTATTTATAGATTAATAAAAAAGACTACCCCTGAAAGGGGTAGCCCTTGAAAAGCAGAAAAAGGGTCGAGGCTTAGAGCAGCTGTATGGTTACATAGCCATGTCCGGTATTCGCACCTGTTGAGTTTGACTGATTGGTTCCGGAATTATAGGAACCCCCACCACCTGCAGGGGGATGTGGATTGTTGTATGCTGCTCCGCCGCCGGAATATCCGCCACCTCCACCGGCTCCGCCCCAGCCGCCGTGACCACCGCCGCCGAAGCCACCGTCCTGATCACCGCTGGAAGAATAGTGTCCCCCAACTCCGCCATTGCGGAAAGAAAATGCCCTTGTACCGCCGCCGCCATTTGCATCGCCGATAAAGCCTGCTCCTGCACCGTCTGTTGTGGTGGAAAATCCACCGCCTCCACCTGTACCACCCGGTGCATAGGCATCGTTGCCATCGGTTGTGATCGAGGCATTGAGCATGGTCTGCCAGTCGCCTGAATAGTCATAGCCAACCCTGTATGACCCGCCGCCGCCGGCGACAATCAAGGCTGTTGCAGAGGTATATGATGTCCCTGTTGCGACAAATGTACCACCACCACCGCCATTGAACTGTGACTGAACGGGCTTCTGACCTACGAGAATAAAGAGCTTGTCACCCTCTGTAAGGGTGAAATCTCCTCGCATACGCGCACCCCTTCCATAGCGACCGCTATATGAGCTTGTATAGGTCTGAGGCTCGGTTGCCGCACCCCAGGCTTCTATTCTGTATGTTCCTGTCTTGGGCACTATCCACTCCTGTATTCCCTGTGTGGTCATGTTGAAGAAGGATGGATTCTCGTCCCAGTTAACAGGGCTTGTATCGTAGGCCGACCTGCACTGGGAGATTGTCGGTCCATATCTGCCGGCAACTCCGGCATTGGTGAAGGTGTGGCTTGTGAAATCATATAGACCTGTGGTAACTGTCAATGTGGCTGCCGTCGATGTATCGACAGGGCTGCAAGAGCCTGTTACAATGCATCTGTATTGATATGAATCCATACCTGCAGTTGTTGAGCCTGTTGTATATGAATTGGAGCTTGCTCCGACATTGGACCACGAGCCGCCAGCATCTGTACTTTGCTGCCATTGATAGGTAAGACCGCTGCCTGTGGCTGTGATATTGAATGTGGCAGGATCGCCCTCGTCAACATCAACATCCGATGGATTTACAGTGATAACTGGTGCAAGGTTGACTGTGACAGCGAGACAACGGGGTGAGGATGTGCCGCAAATACTCGAAGCATCTACACAGACATCTCCGCTTGTTGTACCGAAAGTCACTGTTATAACCTCTGTTCCGTCCCCTGCTGTTATCGTTGCACCGGATGGAATTGTCCAGCTGTAGCTTGTCGCCTCGGCAACGGACGAAATCGAATATGTGACTCCTGACTCCCCCTCGCAGACAACGGCTGAGCCGGTTATCGCGCCGGGTGTCGCAGGTGTATCTGTCATGACAACAGCAAGGCACTGGGGCGTGGACGTTCCGCAGGAGTTCTCCGTCTGAACACAGATATCACCGCCGGATGTACCAAAATTTACTGTTATATTCGGTGTACCTGTTCCCGAAGCAAGGACTGCGCCGGGGGGCAAGGTCCAGATATAGTTGGTTGCGCCGGGCACGCTGGTGATGTAGTAGGAAACACCTGTCTGACCGGGACAAACAGGGGTTGTGCCCGTTATGCTGCCCGGTGATGTCGGTCTGTTTATCGAGACGGCCATACATGTCTGAGCCGATTCACCGCAGTCATTGAAGGCGCTTGCGCATACATTGCCGTCTGTAGAGCCGAAGATGACATTAACGGAATTTGTACCCATGCCCGTTGAAATGACGGCATCGCCCGGAACAGACCATCTGTAAAATGAAGCCCCGGAAACAGGCGGAACTGCAAATGATGCTCCCGGCTCTCCGGTGCATACTGTCGATGCGCCCTCAATAAGAAGGGGTGCAGAAGGTGGCGATGAGCATCCGCCAACACCTGAACAGCCAACATCATAGCGTATGTAAATAGTGTCATCTGTGGCAGATTCTGTAATATCTGTGCCATCGCCGGGTATCAGACGCATATGCTCAACCCTGCCGGTGTGATTTGCGCTGGAAGATACTGACTGGACAGCATTGGCATCGACTGTCAGGTCTGTGATATTGCCTGCCTCGTCGATAAAATAGAGATGACCATCGGCATCATTGACATAGACTTTGCCATACTCGCTTGTTGCAGTGGGGGCTGTTCCCTCTTTAAGTCCAATTGCTCCATCGACATCTATTCTCTCATTTGGCGATGAAACGCCGAAGCCTGTCTTTGGAGAGTTGACAACAAGATTGTCCGTCTCGCCGGGCATTCCTATCTGAAGATGGGTTGCCATAGTCTCGGTTGTTTCACCGGAATCGCTTGCTTCGTCCTCATCCTCCGGCAATTCTCGATAGAGCGTAGATTCAGTATTTACTAATCTGACCCTCTCCATGTCAGATTCGGATAACTCTATCCAGAGCTCTTCCCTGTCCAAAAGATGCTCGGGCAAAAGCCGGGATATATTCCGAATATCGCCCTCTGTGAACAGGACAGTCGCATCGGGATAGCTTAACAGCAGATTTCCACCGTCTTCTGAGTCGTATATGCTCAGTGCAATGGTCTTCTGTCCATTCAAAACATTGCCGTCAGAGCCTTTTACTGTCCCTTTTTGTACAAATCCTGCTATGCCAATGCCACCAAGCATCAATAAAATCAGAATTCTTTTCATAATATCCCCTCCAATCTATTATATCCATAACATCACCAACTTTGCGATAATCATAAATCACCAGCTTATGATAACCTGTCCATTGCCTGTTCTTACACCGCCTGTGAAGGTTCGGCTGCTTGTGCTCGAATGGGCCCAGGATGAGCCTCCCCCACCGCCGCCGCCTGCACACTGTCCGGTTGCACCGCCGCCGCCACCGTAGTAGCCACCTCCGCCGCCACCGCCTGTATGGCATCCATAGGAATTATTGGGCCCGTAGTTGCCCCCTGTTCCGAGAGAGCCTGCATAACCGCTTGTTCCGTAGCCTCCATTTGTTCCGCCCTGTCCTGCGGATGTGAGGCCTCCGCCTCCACCGCCTCCGCCGTGACCGCCATAGCCTGTTCCGCCTGCTCCGCCTGAGGTGCACGTGCCATTGTCGCCATTACCGCCATATGTTTCGTAGCCTTCGCCATATCCGCCGCCACGACCATTGGAGCATGAGCTACCATTTCCTCCGAGACCGCCGGGCCAGCCACCCTCGCCGCCACCACCTCCGGCAACGACAACGCGATTGGAGAGGGCTGTTCCTCCAAACCTGACATCGGAAGCACCGCCGCCGTTTCTGTTTACACCATCGTCGGCACCGCCTGTGCCGCCGCCATTGTAGCCATTGGTTCCGCCTACATAGATGTAGAGTGTCGAGCCGGGGGTGACAGGATAGTCTGCAGAGGCATAACCGCCTTCACCGCCTGAGTTGCCGCCCTGAGCTCCATAGCATTCAATGGTAACAGTTGTTATGCCCGAAGGGACTGTCCAGCTCTGCTGGGAACCTGTATAGTTGAATGTGACGCTGCCGGAGGGCTCCGCAATTGTAACTGTATCGCATCTTGGGCTGGATGTGCCGCAGCCATTGGATGCAGTGACACAAAGCTCAACTTCGGTACCAGATGATGTGCCAAAATCTATGTTCACATTGGGATTTGTTGCAGATCCGTCTATGGAGGCATCGCCGGAAACTGTCCAAAGATATGATGTCGCCCCTGTCACAGGGGTTATGGAATAGGACTCGTCGGTTGTACTGGGTGGAACAACGCTGTTTCCGCTGATGCTGCCGGGTGTAGAAGGTGGATTGGTCACAGTCACAGACTTGCATGAGGATGAAGATGTGCCACATATACTCGATGCAGTGACGCAGACACTTCCGCTTGTAGTGCCAAAATCTATTGTTATTGAGGAAGTACCGTCACCTGCTGAGATCGATGCGCCGGAGGGCACTGTCCATGTATAGCTTGTGGCATCTGCAACCGGGGTTATGGAATAGCCCACATCGGTATCGCCGCCGCAAACATCGCCGTCGCCGGATATAACGCCGGGGGTAGAGGGGGTTGCGGTCATAACGACTGGCATGCAGACCGGGGTAGACACTCCGCATGAATTCTCAGTCTGAACGCAGATATCTCCGCCTGAAGTACCAAAATTAACAGTGATATTGGGCGTGCCTGTCCCTGAAGCGAGAACCGCACCCGGGGGCAGTGTCCAGATATAGTTGGTAGCACCCGGTACGCTCGTGATATAGTAGGATACCCCTGTTTGTCCCGGGCATACAGGACTTGTGCCCGTTATGCTCCCAGGGGATGTAGGTCTGTTGAGGCTCACGGATAAACATATTGGCGAGGATGTTCCGCAGTCATTGTGGGCCTGTGCGCAGACTGCGCCGTCTGTTGAACCGAAGACAACATTGACGGAATTGCTTCCCAGTCCATCTGTGATAACCGCATCTGTGGGTATGCTCCAGATATAGTAGGATGCCCCTGAAACAGGGGGGACAGCATAGGCAGCACCCGGCTCGCCTGTGCAGACTGTGGTCGCACCGTCCAGCCTTGACGGGCTGGAAGGGGCTGATGAACAGCCGCTCGTGCCTGAGCATCCGACATCATAACGAATATAGATTGTATCGTCTGTTGCAGACTCTGTAATATCTGTGTAATCTCCGGGTATGAAGCGCATATGCTCCACCCTGCCGGTGTGATTTGCGCTGGAAGATACTGACTGAACTGCATTGGCATCAACTGTCAAGTCGGTTATATTGCCTGCTTCGTCGATGAAATAGAGATGTCCGTCGGCATCGTTCACATAGACCTTGCCAACATCGGTTGTCGATGTTGGGGAGCTGCCCTCTCTGATGGCAATTGCACCGCCTACGTCTATACGCTCGGTGGGTGTTTCAACGCCGAAGCCTGCTCTGGGTGAATGAACAACAAGGTCATCTGTTCCTCCGACTCGCCCTATACGCAGATGTGTTGCCATCTCTTCTGTTGTTTCTGCGGTGTCTTCCGGTCTTTCGCGGTAAAGGTCAGATGTGGCATTGACAAGCCTTATACGCTCGCTTGTCAGACCAGAGACCTCTATCCACAGCTCAGACCTGCTCCTTAGATGCTCCGGAATGAGATCGGATAAATTCTGTATGCTTCCTTGACGGAATTCCAGCTCCAAAGACGGATAACTGAGAAGCATATTCCCGCCGGAGCTCGAATCGAAAATTCCTACGGCAAGCTCCCGTCTGCCGTCTATAAGTCTGCCGTCAATACCCTTCACAGCATCCTGCTGTTGAATTCCCGCAAATAACACTGCAACCAAGATTAAAAGGTGAAATACTCTGTTCATAACCATTGCCAACTCATTCCCTTATCATGTTAGGGACAGATCCAGATTTGCCGCTGAAAATGCCCATTTCAATTACAATTACCAGCTTATTATGACCTGTCCGTTGCCCGATCGAGTGGCATTGGTATAGGAAGTACCTGTAACTCCGCCGATATAGGACGAACCACCGCCGCCACCACCGCCATTACAGTCTCCGCCACCGCCGCCGCCGTACCAGCCGCCTGCTCCGCCACCGGAACAGCCGCAATATCCTGTGCCATAATCCGCATGCCCTCCAAGACCAAATGAACCGTCCGCAGGAGGATCACCTCGCCATGTAGACGCCCTTGCTCCGCCTGCAGACTGTGTTCCACCTCGGCCGCAACTGGTGTCTGTAGTACCATTTCGACGACCATCCCCTCCATTGGGGTAGGCCCCATCGCCGCCGTCGGAATTTATGTAGTAGCTTCCGCCACCTCCACCGCCGCCGACTATTACCCTGTCGCCAAGGGTATTTCCACCGTAACGGACATCAGATGCTCCGCCGCCGCCGCCACCGGAATAGTCTCCGCTCCAGCCGTCGCCATATGCGCCAGCAGCACCGCCGTTGAAACCGCCGGGATTGTCGTAACCCACGCTTCCCTCACCGCCTTCGCCGCCGACATAGATATAGAGGGTATTGCCCGGCGTAACTGCCAGATCGCCAGTCACATAGCCGCCCAGGCCTGCATTGTTCAGTATGCCGCGATTCCAGCCGCGACCGCCCTCTGCACCCCAGCACTCAATATTGATGGAGAAGACGCCCGACGGCACTGTCCATGTCTGCTGAGAGCCTGTGTAGTTGAATGTCACGCTGCCCGATGGGGCTGCAATTGTTACAGTGTCGCAGCGCGCACTCGATGTGCCGCAGCCATTGGAGGCTGTAACACAGATTTCAACCTGTGTGCCTGCTGAGGTTCCAAAGTCGACATCAATGCTTGTATTTGTGGCAGGACCATCTATAGATGCATCACCTGTGAGTGTCCATAGATAGGAGGTTGCACCTGTCACAGGAGATATGGCATATGTCTCGTCTGCAGTACTCGGAGGGACAACAGAGGAGCCTGTGATGCTGCCTGGGGTTGCGGGTGGATTGGTCACTGTCACAGATTTGCAGGATGAGGATGATGTTCCGCATATGCTCGATGCTGTAACACAGATGCTGCCGCTTGTTGTGCCGAAGTTAACAGTGATGGAGGATGTTCCGTCCCCTGCTGATATTGTCGCACCAGAGGGTACTGTCCAGGTATAGCTTGTCGCCTCTGCAACCGGGGTTATTGAATAGGACACATCTGTGTCGCCGCCGCAGACATCGGTGTCCCCAGATATGGCTCCGGGTGTTGCAGGTGTATCGGTCATTACAACCGACATACACTGTGGGGTGGATGTGCCGCATGAGTTCTCTGTCTGAACGCATATATCACCGCCGGATGTCCCGAAATTGACAGTGATATTCGGAGTGCCTGTACCGGAGGCGAGAACTGCCCCGGGGGGAAGGGTCCAGATATAGTTGGTAGCCCCGGGCACGCTTGGAATATAGTATGATACACCGGTCTGACCCGGGCATACGGGTGTTGTACCAGTGATCGAACCCGGAGATGTAGGTCTGTTGATAGAAACGGCTGTGCATACATCGGATGAGCTTCCACAGCCGTTCATGGCCTGTGCACAGACATTGCCGTCTGTTGAGCCGAAAACCACATTGATGGCATTTGTGCCTATTCCCGAGGTGATAACAGCGTCTGCAGGCACAGACCAGGAATAGAAGGTCGCCCCCTCTACCGGCAATACTGCATATGCTGCTCCCGGTTCGCCTGTGCAGACTGTGGACGCACCCTCTATATGTGTCGGTGCCGCCGGCGCAGAGCTGCAGGGCGGCACTCCGCCTGAAGTCACATCAACACTGTATTGAATGAAAATCGTGTCGTCGGTTGCCGACTCTGTTATGTCTGTTCCCGAGCCGGGTATGAAGCGCATATGTTCTACCCTGCCCGTTGTATTTGCGCTTGATGAAACTGATTGAACAGCATTGGCATCGACTGTAAGGTCTGTGATATTCCCTGCTTCGTCAATAAAGTAGAGATGCCCGTCTGCATCGTTAACATATACTTTGCCATAGGCAGTTGTCGCTGTGGGGACAGTGCCGCCTTTCATCGCTATTGCCCCGTCAATGTCGACACGCTCATTGGGTGCTGCAACCCCGAAGCCTGTTCTCGGAGAGTTGACAACGAGGTCATCCGTCTCGCCGGGCATGCCTATCTGAAGATGTGTTGCCATTGTTTCGGTAGTTTCTCCGGGGCTTGTGCCTTCGCCTGTGTCATCGTGATCAGAGGTTGTTTCCCTTCTCAGACCCTCTTCCGCTCTGTAGGCAATGCGTGAATCTGTGATAGTCACACCGTCCATCTCAAGCTCAATCCAAAGATCTCCGTCAGTGCCTAGATAGTCCGGTATAATGCTTTCAATGTTCCTGATATATCCATCTTCAAAAATCAAAGCTGGAATTTCTCCACCTGTGCTGCGGCTCCATATCGCTTCCCCACCACGACTTGACCTATAGATGAGTACCTTCAAATTCTGCTTTCCATCCAGATTTCCATCTTCGTTTGAAACAGGGCTTTGCTGAATGATTCTGCCAAAAACCAATGCAGACAATATAATCAAAATGGTCAATTTTTTCATCTTCCTCCCTTAAAAATTTTAATATCCCTCAAATCTATATAAACATAGATAGCAGGTTTTAGAAAGTTATTTTTTGGTAAATGACAAGCCCCCTCGAAAGGGGGCTTGTTAAAAGTATCTTCGCCTAATTATTACAGCTTGGTGATTGTAACCTCACCATGACCAGTGTTTACTCCGCTGGAGTTGGACTGATTGGTTCCGGAATTGTAGGAACCACCCCCACCTCCACCGCCGCAGGAACTACATGAAGATGTATATCCACCGCAGCCGCCACCGGAATAGCCACCTGCACCTGCACCTGTGTGCCTGCCGGAGCCACCACCTCCAAAGCCGCCTGCACCGCCTCTGTTTTGAACACCGCCTGCACCGCCGTTGATGAAGGCATCTCCACCTTCTGGGCCGTCTGTTCCTGTCATGCCATCGGTGAGTAGACCACCACCGCCTGAACCAGAGCCTGAGCCGTTGGCTGTCAGGCTTCCATTTCCTCCTGTGCCTCCATAGCCCATTCCGCTGGAGCCTCCATTGCTTGTGCCGTTCTGGCCGGAAGTCGATGTTGTGCCGTTCATCCTTGAGAGGTCAGAGCTATATATTGAGGCACCGCCACCGCCACCTGCAATTATAAGTGGAGAGTTGGAGGATGTGGTGACATAGCTGCCTCCGCCTCCACCGCCGCCTTCGCAGGAACCTGACCAGTCCTGTCCCTCCTGTCCGACGAGTATCTTGATCACATCCCCTGTCGTGAATGAAAAATCGCCGCGCATCCTCGCACCGCGACCGCCTGCGCCGCCCAGACCTGAACCGCCTTCAGCACCCCAGACCTCTATTCTGTATGTGCCTGTTTCAGGGACTGTCCACTCCTGTATGCCCTGTGAAGACATATTGAAAAATGCAGGGTTCTCGTCCCAGGATGTTGTATATGAGGAACGGCACTGGCTGATTGTAGGGCCAAATCTGCCTGTTATGCCACAGTTGGTGAAGGTATGGCTAGTGAACTCATATAGTCCTGTTGAGACTGTGAGTGTAGCTGCCGTTGATGTATCCGAAGGGCTGCACGAGCCTGAGACAATGCATCTGTACTGATAGGAATCCATGCCTGAGGTTGTCGAGCCTGTTGAATAGGAATTGGAGCTTGTTCCGACATTGCTCCAGGAACCGCCTGCATCGATGCTCTGCTGCCATTGGTATGTGAGACCGCTGCCTGTTGCAGTTACATTGAAGGTGGCCGGATCGCCCTCCTCAACCTCTGTGTCAGAAGGATTGACTGTAATAACAGGTGCGAGGTTGACTGTTACAGCGAGGCATCTCGGTGAAGAAGTACCGCAGATGCTCGATGCCGTCACGCAGACATCGCCGCTGGTTGTGCCGAAGGAAACTGTTATTGCCTCTGTGCCGTCACCTGCTGTTATTGTTGCGCCTGAGGGAACTGTCCATGTATAGCTTGTGGCCTCTGCAACGCTGGATATGGAATAGCTTACACCTGTTGCCCCTTCACATACAATTGCAGAGCCTGATATCACTCCGGGTGTTGCCGGTGTTGCCGTCATTACCACGGGCATGCATACAGGGGTCGACACACCGCAGGAATTCTCAGTCTGAACGCAGATGTCACCGCCGGATGTGCCGAAATTCACAGTTATATTGGGTGTGCCTGTCCCAGAGGCAAGGACTGCACCCGGGGGCAATGTCCAGATATAGTTTGTTGCTCCGGGTACACTGGCGATGTAGTAAGAGACACCTGTCTGGCCCGGACATACAGGGCTTGTGCCTGTGATAGAGCCCGGGGATGTGGGCCTGTTGAGTGTAACAGCTATGCAAACAGAAGCTGATGTGCCGCAGTCATTGTGGGCCTGAGCACATACATTGCCATCTGTAGAGCCGAAGACAACATTGACGGAATTTGTTCCCAGTCCGTCTGTTATCACCGCATCTGCCGGTATGCTCCAGATATAGTAGGATGCACCCGAAACAGGCGGAACAGCATAGGCAGCCCCGGGTTCGCCTGTGCAGACTGTCGCCGAGCCATCTATCCTTGAGGGGCTGGATGGGGCTGAACTGCAAGGGGTTACACCGCCTGATGTAACATCAACACTGTATTGAATGAAAATCGTGTCGTCGGTTGCCGATTCTGTGATGTCTGTTCCCGATCCGGGTATGAAACGCATATGCTCCATCCTGCCAGTATGATTCGCACTGGAAGACACGGACTGGACAGCATTGGCATCAACTGTAAGGTCAGTGATATTGCCTGCTTCGTCTATGAAATATAGGTGTCCGTCTGCATCATTGACATAGACTTTGCCGACATCTGTTGTCGATGTCGGGGAACTGCCCTCTCTGATGGCAATGGCACCGCCTACATCTATACGCTCGCTGGGTGTAGCCACACCGAAACCAACCTGTGGCGAATGGACAACAAGGTCGTCGGTCTCGCCGACTCTGCCGATCTGAAGATGTGTCGCCATCTCCTCTGTGGTTTCGCCGACTTCGTCGGTATCGCCCTCTCTCCTCAAGGCTGGCCGGTCTGTGCTGAAATAGGCTATTCTTTCAGTAGCAATGCCCGGAGAGACAATCTCTACCCAGAAAGCCGGCAGAGACAGTATACCTGCCGGTATAAAGGACAAATCGGTAATGTAGCCATCCTCAAAGCCTATATCTGATATGGTTATACCTGATTTTGCAGCCCAGAGGAGCTCTTCAGAAGTATCATCGCTGTAGATGCTTATCTTTGCTTCATATCTGCCATCCAAGGCAAGACCTCTGGTATCGCGAAATACATCCTGCTGTATATGGGCACCGTAAACAGAAAGCACCAGAAGCATGATCATTACAAATTTTTTCATATCTCTCCTCTTTTGGTAATCTAGCATATAAGATGTTCCAGATTACGGGGTCTTCACAAACTTTATCCCTAGAAATCTGGATGATATCATCTATCTCTAATATGTTATAGTCACAAGTCCATGCCCTGAGCGGACTCCGGCGGTATTCGATTGATTTGTGCCGTCATTGTATGAGCCACCGCCGCCTGCCACTCCACTGGAGCCGGTACCTGCACCGCCGGAATAGCCGCCACCGCCGCCGGTTGCGCCCATGCAGCACCATTCACCGCCACCGCCGCCGCCAAAGCCGCCATCACCGCCGGCATTGCTGGCTGTACATGACCCCCTGGTTCCTCCTGTTCCACCGGATACAAAGCTGGCACCCGATGTGACGCCAGCACAAAGGGGTGATGTTGCTCCACCTGTGAGAAGACCTCCGCCAGCACCTGAGCCACTTGCAACATTGCCGCCATTGCCGCTTGTACCACCTGTGGCTGTTCCTGTAGAGCCATTGCCACCTGAAGTTTCTGTCCTGCCCGGCTGACCATTAGCAGCACTGGAGTTACCCCCTCCTCCTCCTCCGCCGCCGGCTATGATCAGCGGGGTATTATCTGCCAATGTCACAAAGCTGCCACCCCCGCCGCCCGAGCCATTGTAGGAGGAGTTCGAACCACCCTGATGGCCTACCAGTATCTTAAGGGCTGTACCTGTTGTCAATACAAAATCTCCGCGCATCCTTGCGCCAAGACCACCTGTATATGAAGTGCCACTTCCGCCCTGAGCACCCCAGACCTCGATCTGATATATGCCTGTGCCGGGAACTGTCCAGTTTTGTATAGTGCCTGTTCTGCCTGAGCCTGTTGCGTTGAATGTCTGGGTGATAAGGCTTCTGACGGTTATTGTTGTATCCATGGAAGATGAACATCCGCCCTTTGTCACTGTCAGGCCGACAGTATATGTTCCTGTGGAACTCCATGTTACTGTGGGGCTCTGGGATGTGCTTGTCGCAGGGGTGCCCCCCGGGAATGTCCAGCTGTAGGTTGCGCCTCCCTCGGCTGCAGAAAAGTCCACATTCCTTGTAACAGCAGGATTGATATTGGAAACGGTAAAGTCCGCTGTTGGAATGGGATTGACTACAATAGGTGTTGTCGTGGTGCTGAAACTCTCTGAGCATACACCCGATTGCACTGCAGCCCTGTACTGATATGTACCCTCAGCGGCAGGTGTTTCAGAATATGTAGGGGATGGATTGGTTATATCTGTCCATGTGGAGCCGCCATTTGTTGTTCTCTGCCATCTGAGGACACTGCCTGTATATCCGCTGAGTGTCATTGTGCCCGTTGAACCGCCGAAACAGATTGGCGATGTATAGCCGGATATATCTCCGCCTACAGAAACAGGGGAGACATTTACTGTGTGGGATGCAGAATAGACCGCATCACATGCGCCACTTTTAACCTGTGCGCGATACTCCCATGCCCCGGAGAGTGAAGGGGTTTCCGAATATGTTATGTCCGTTCGTGATATATCGACCCAGCCGCCGCCATCGCGGGATTTCTGCCACTTTGTAACACTGCCGACATTGCCGGAAAGGGTCATTGTCCCTGTTGATGCTCCGAGGCAGATTGCGGATGTTCCCGAAATAGAGCCGCCTACAGAGTTAGGAGACACTGATACTGCAAGTACCCTTGCATCGGATGTGCCGCATAGATTCGAGGCTGTAACGCTGACATTGCCGGATGTTGAGCCAAAGTCAACGGTCAATGAATTGGTGCCTATCCCTGATATTACTGTTGCGCCGGAGGGTATAGACCAACTGTAGCTTGTAGCAGAAGGCATCTCTGAAATTGAATAGGTAACACCGGTTTCCCCAGCACATACAGAGCCAGGACCGGAAATGGCTCCGGGCATCACACCTGCCAGAGAACTGAAAACAGTCACAGGCACACATTGGGGATCGGAAGAGCCACAGGCATTATCTGCTGTGACGCATATTGTTCCGCTTGTCGAAGCAAAGGTGACTGTTATCGAGTTCGTTCCATAGCCGGAGGCGATGAAGGCTCCTGAAGGCAATGTCCACGAATAGCTCGTAGCGCCGGATACCGGCGAGATTGAATAGCTCTCTGTTGCAGATGCACAGACAGAGACAGAACCAGTGATTGAACCGGGCATAAGGGGTGCGCGATTCATTGTTATTGCAAGACTGGTAGAGGTGGCAGAGGTTCCGCAGTCATTGTATGAGCTGACAGATATATTGCCATCAGTAGAGCCAAAATTAACGACAACAGAGTTACTGCCTGCGCCTGAGGCTATGTATGACTCCGCAGGAAGTCCCCAGTAATAGTATGTTGCCCCTGCAACAGGTGGAACAGCATAGCCTATGCCCATCGCCATCTCACAGACGGAGGCCGGCCCCTCTATGCTTGCAGGGGGATCTGGGGGTGCAGAGCAGGGTGAAGTCCCGCCGAGGCTGTAGTGAATATAGATGGTATCATCTGTTGCTGATTCTGTGATCTCTGCCGATTCGCCGGGTATGAAGCGCATGTGCTCGGTACGCCCTGTTGGATTTGCGCTGGAAGATACAGACTGGACAGCATTTGCATCTACTGTCAAATCTGTGACATTACCTGCTTCGTCTATGAAGTACAGATGCCCGTCTGAATCGTTGACATAGACCTTGCCGAACTCCGAGGTTGCAGATGGGGCTGCTCCCTCCTTGAAGCCTATTGCGCCGTCAACGTCAATACGCTCTGTCGGCGTGTCGATGCCGAAGCCTGTACGAGGAGAGTTGACAACAAGATCGTCTGTCTCACCTGGCATACCGATCTGAAGATGAGTAGCCATCGTTTCCGTTGTCTCACCCGGGTCATCGGGCCTCTCTCTCCTCAATGGGGCTGTATATCTGATCCTGCCATCGACGCCCGGAAGCCCTGCAAACTCTATCCACAGATCTTCGCCGGATATCAGCCTTTCGGGGATAATATCTTCGATATTCGATATGAATCCATCTGCAATTCTGAGCTTTGGCAGTCTGTCGCCGCTTGTGCCAGCCCAGATAAGCCTCCCGCCCTCGCTCTGAGAATAGACAAGAATAGATATGTCAGATAGATCCTTAGCTCCATTGATGCCTGAAACCGGAACTACCTGGGCAAGCTGTCCGAAACAGACAAATGCCAACAAAATAATGGTTGTAAATTTCAATTTTCCCCTCCTGAATAAATTATTAGACATCCAATTGTATATATACATATAAGACAATGGATTTGGAAAGTTATTTTTTTAAAAAAGAGAGCCACCAAAGTCGGTGGCTCTTGAAAAGAAGAAGCTCTTGCATCTGCCTATAACTTGGTTATTGTCACCTGTCCGTGTCCGGCCTTTACACCTGCGGAATTGGACTGATTCGTCCCTGAATTGTAGGAACCGCCACCGCCGCCTGTGCCTGAGTCACAGCCATCGGAGCCGCCGCCGCCGGAATAGCCACCGCCTGCACCTGCGGCAGCATAGCCTGCTCCACCGCCGCCGCCGAAACCGCCAGGGCACTAGACCACGAGCCGCAACAAGTATGTCCGCTTGGACAGCCAAAGCCGCCGTTGCCGCCGTTGATATAGGCATATCCTGCTTCGGCTCTTGCTTCAAAATTATCTGAAGCTGAGAATGCACCATTTGAACTGAACCCTCCGCCGCCGGGTGTCAAACGTCCTGCTCCGCCGCCGGAGCCGCCTGTTCCGCCTGCGCCGAGGGCCGAACGGCTGATATGATAGCCATCATTTGCTGTTGTAGAGGTGGTTGCATTGGCAGCTGCAGAGCTATATGACTCCCCTCTACCGCCGCCACCGCCTGCTACAATAAGTGGAGAGCCGCCGGATGTCACGACAAATGAACCGCCTCCACCTGATGGGGAGCCGTCATTGTTTGAGCCCCGCTGACCGACAAGGATGTGAATGACATCGCCACGGGTGAAGGTGAAGTCGCCGCGCATACGTGCGCCCTTCCCTGTTGTGGTGTCTCCTGTACAGGTATTTGAACCACCACCTGCGCCCCAGACCTCTATTCTGTAGTTGCCATCCGCCGGGACTGTCCACTCCTGAATGCCCTGTGAGGACATATTGAAATATGCAGGATTTTCATCCCAGGATGTGCTGTAGCTTGACCTGCACTGGCTGAGGGTTGGGCCAAATCTTCCTGTTACACCAGCATTGGTGAAGGTATGGCTTGTGAATGGGTAGAGGTCGGTTGTTACCGTCAGGGTTGCAACCGTGGAAGTATCTGAAGGGGTGCATGCGCCGGAAACAATACATCTGTATTGATAGCCGTCCATGCCGCCTGTTGTAGTACCCGTTGAATAGGAGTCTGAATCAGAGCCAACACTGCCCCAGCTTGCTCCTGCATCTGTGGACTGTTGCCACTGATATGAAAGGGAAGAGCCTGTGGCAGTAATATTGAATGTCGCAGGATCGCCTGCGTCAACAGACTGATTCGAAGGGTTTACTGTGATCTCCGGTGCGAGATTGACTGTGACTGCAAGGCATCTTGGCGAGGACGTGCCACATATGCTCGATGCCGTAACGCAGACATCTCCGCTTGTGGTTCCAAAATCTACAGTTATCGCTTCTGTTGAGCTGCCGGCAGTTATGGTTGCGCCGGATGGTACTGTCCATGTATAGCTTGTTGCCTCTGCTACAGGGGATATGGAATAGCTCACACCGGTCGCGCCTTCGCAGACGACCGCCGAACCCGTAATAATGCCCGGTGTTGCAGGTGTGGTTGTCATTACCACCGGCATACAGACAGGTGTGGAAACACCACAGGAGTTCTCTGTCTGGACGCATATATCTCCGCCGGATGTCCCGAAATTGACTGTGATATTCGGTGTGCCTGTACCCGATGCGAGTACTGTTCCAGGGGGCAGAGTCCAGATGTAATTTGTTGCGCCGGGAACGCTTGCTATGTAGTAGGATACCCCTGTCTGACCTGCGCAGACCGGGGATGTTCCTGTGATGCTCCCCGGTGATGTCGGCCTGTTTAGGGAGACTGCAACACAGGTCGCCGAAGATTCGCCGCAGTCATTGAAGGCCTTTGCGCAGACATTCCCGTCCGTTGACCCGAAGATGACATTGACTGAATTGGTGCCGTTGCCCGATGTTATCACAGCATCAGATGGGACTGTCCAGTTGTAGAATGTCGCCGTTGCCACAGGTGGAACTGCATAGGATGCGCCGGGTTCGCCAGTGCATACTGTCGATGCACCGGATACGAGAGCAGGGGCAGATGGTGCGCTGGAACAGGGGGTAACACCGCTGGAAGTGACATCTACATTGTAGCTGATATATATCGTGTCATTTGTCGCTGATTCTGTGACATCGGTACCCCTTCCGGGTATGATGCGCATATGGTCTGTTCTGCCTGTTGTGTATGCGCTGGAAGAGACCGACTGGAGGGCATTTGCGTCTACTGTCAGATCGGTGATATTCCCTGCTTCGTCTATGAAATAGAGATGACCGTCGGCATCGTTAACATATACCTTGCCATATGCTGTTGTGGCTGTGGGCGCAGTGCCCTCTTTCATTGCGATTGCGCCGTCCACATCAATACGTTCATTTGGGCTTGTAACACCGAAACCAACCTTTGGAGAGTGTACAACAAGGTCATCTGTTTCGCCTATTCTGCCTATCTGAAGATGTGTTGCCATATCCTCTGTGGTTTCGCCGGTCTCTGAGGGGGTTTCCCTGTGTAGAGGCCTCAAAAGCACTGAGTCAAGGCTTGCTCTTGTTGTTACAAGCCCTTCGCCTTCCAGCTCCAGCAATAGACCTTCCCTGCTCGAAACACCGTTGGGAAGTCTCAGATCGACAATTTTCCCTTTAGAGAATGTAACTGTTCCTTCTGAAATGTTATAGAGAAGTTGACCATCCTCTGCGTAAACCCTTGCAGAAACTACAAATCTACCATCTGCCTCCTTGCCTGAATCCGTCAAGATTCCATTGGCGAAAGCAACTGATACAATCGCTAGCAAAATAATTATACTCAAAACTTTTCTCATTCTTTCCTCCTGTATAAATTCTTTATCATCCACCATATATTAAGACCAATACCCAATCTTTCAAAGTTGTTTAATGGAAGCAGAGCATTATCAATTGCATCAAACTCAAAAAAACGTCAGTTTCTTTGTTTTATTCCGCCCATACAGCTCCATATGGAGATTAATGTTTCATGACTCATAAAATTTCATAAGAGAACAATACCGAGTTTTACAGTAAACTCTACGTCCAACCCATCAAAACCGCTTATATTAAGAGGATCATTCAAAGACCTGCTCAGACCGTGAACTACGACTTTTGCATGGTCACATAACCGTGGCCTGTGTTGCCCACAATAGCCAATTTTCACGTCTGAGCATTAAAACCCAGCACAAGATCCACCGTCAATAAACTNNCAACCCTGCGTCGATTCGCTGACATGTTTAACGATGAACTATAGCTTTTGTATGGTTACGTAACCGTGACCTGTGTTGCCCACAATAGCCAATTTTCACGTCTGAGGGTAAAAACCCAGCGCAAGATCCACCGTCAATAAACT
>NPID01000931.1_pt1 | contig 34785 bp, 29 predicted proteins | sample 8637491 | NCBI WGS metagenome assembly NPID01 (sample SAMN07420843, study PRJNA396082) | bioreactor metagenome | isolation source: sample BA6 brine-fed electro-methanogenic bioreactor BA | place: Japan: Kochi | collected 2016-06-14 | reverse complement strand
CCGGTATCTGGTATCCGGCACCCGGTACCCGGTATCTGGTATCCGGTACCCGGTATGGTACCCGATATTTGTAACTATTTAGCACTATTCGAGTATAAGTCTTATTACAGTATACTGATACATGGCTAAGTTTCCTTTCTATAAACAGCTTGATGCTATGGACTGCGGGCCGAGTTGCCTGCGCATGGTGGCCAAATACCATGGCCGCAACTACAGCGTGCAAACCCTGCGGGAGCGCAGCCACATTACGCGCGAGGGGGTTTCACTGCTGGGAACCAGCGATGCGGCTGAATCCATCGGCTTCCGGACCATGGGGGTGCGCCTGAGCCTTGAGCAACTGGCCAGGGAATCGCCGCTGCCCTGCATTGCCCACTGGAAACAGAATCATTTCGTGGTGGTGTACAAGGTCTCCAAAAAGTTTGTTTATGTAGCCGACCCGGCCCATGGCCACATCAAATATACCCGTGAAGAATTCATGAACCAATGGGCCAGCACCAAAACAGAGGGCGAGCCTCAGGGCATCTGCCTCCTGCTGGAACCCACACCCGACTTCTATAACCAGGAAGGGGAGGTTCGCAACAAAAAAACCTTTCGTTTTCTGTTTTCCTATGTAAGGCCTTACGGAAAATTCATTACCCAGCTGGTGCTTGGAATGATACTGGGAGCCCTGTTGCAGCTCATCTTTCCCTTCCTCACGCAGGCCATAGTCGATATCGGTATTTCGAACCAGGACCTCGGTTTCATCACCCTGATACTGATCGCGCAACTGGTCCTTTTCATCAGCCAGGCCTCGGTGGAGTTTATCCGAAGCTGGATATTGCTGCACATCAGCACCCGCGTGAATATTTCGCTCATATCCGATTTCCTGATCAAGCTCATGAAGCTTCCGATCGGCTTTTTCGACAGCAAAATGATCGGGGACCTGATGCAGCGTATCGGGGATCATACCCGGATTGAAAATTTCCTGACCGTATCTTCCCTCAATATCCTCTTTTCCATGGTCACCCTGGCGATCTTCAGCGTAGTGCTTGCAATCTACAGCCTGAAGATCCTGCTGATCTTCCTGGTGGGAAGCGGATTGTATATCCTGTGGGTACTGATATTCATGAAGAAGCGCAGGGAAGTGGATTATAAGCGTTTTGCGCAGATGGCCGACAACCAGAGCAACCTCATACAACTGATCACCGGGATGCAGGAGATCAAGCTGAACAATTGTGAGAAGCAAAAGCGATGGGACTGGGAAAAGATACAGGCAAGACTCTTCAAGATAAATATCAAAGGCCTTGCCCTGAACCAGTACCAGCAGGCCGGGGCGGTTTTCTTTAACCAGACCAAGAACATATTGATCATTTTTGTGGCGGCCGATTCCGTGGTCAGGGGCGACATGACCCTGGGTATGCTGGTGGCCGTGCAATATATTATCGGACAGCTCAACAGCCCTATCGACCAGATGATGACCTTCTTCCGCTCCGCGCAGGATGCAAAGATCAGCCTGGAACGACTGGGCGAGATCCACCAGAAAGAGGAAGAAGAGAAGCCCGATGAACCCAAGGTGTCGAGCCTTCCTGCAAAACGGAGCATGGCCGTTCGCGGCCTGACCTTCCGCTACGCGGGCCCCCATTCCGACCCTGTATTGAAAGATATTAACTTTGAGATCCCCGAGAAAAAGCTGACCGCCATCGTTGGTGCAAGTGGCAGTGGCAAGACTACCCTGGTAAAGCTGCTATTGGGCTTTTATCCTCCTGAACAGGGAGAGGTGAAAGTGGGCGAAATGAACATCAGGAACCTGAACGGACGCTTCTGGCGGGAGAAATGCGGTGCCGTAATGCAGGATGGATTTATTTTTTCGGATACCATTGCACGCAACATTGCCGTTAGTGATGAGTACATTGATCGTGAAAAGTTGATGCATGCGGTGAACGTGGCCAATATCCAGGATTTTATCGAGTCGCTCCCGCTGGCATACAACACTAAGATCGGGCAGGAGGGCACCGGATTGAGCCAGGGCCAGAAACAACGCATACTGATCGCCAGGGCGGTGTATAAAAACCCGGAATTCCTGTTCTTCGACGAAGCTACCAACGCCCTGGATGCCAACAACGAAAGGGTGATCATGGAAAAACTGAACCAGTTCGTTGAGGGAAAAACGGCGGTTGTGGTGGCCCATCGCCTGAGTACGGTGACCAATGCCGACCAGATCATTGTGCTCGACAGGGGCGAGGTGATCGAAAAAGGCACCCATGAAGAACTGACGAAACTGAAAGGAGCCTATTATAAACTGGTAAAAAACCAGCTTGAACTGGGAAATTGATGAAGGATGGCAGCCGAGAACAAACATAAACGCATTGAATTCCGCAGTGAGCCTGTGCAGGAGATCCTGGGCAGTGTGCCTTCCTGGATCATTCGGTGGGGGACCACGCTCTTTTTTACCGTGATCATAGGGCTGCTTGTCGGAAGCTGGTTCTTCCGCTACCCCGAAGTGGTACCCAACCTTGATGTGGAGGTGATGACTACGGAGCCTCCCGCCACGGTCGTGGCACGCTCATCTGGAAAGATCGAGGATTTCTTTATCCGCGACAAGCAGCTTCTGCAGGCGGGCGACAGCATTGCCGTGATCGAAAACCCGGCTGAATCACAGGATATGTTCTTGCTAAGGGAGGAACTGCAAAAATTCCGGCCATTGCTCGACGGAAAAGAAATGAATGATATTGCCGGATTCAATTTCAGGAATAACCTGCAACTGGGGGATGTGCAGGATGAGTATGCCGAATTTCTGAAGGACTTCCTTGACCTGAAGAATTTTGTTGAGCTGAACTATTTTACCCGCAAGATCGAGACCCTGGATGAGCAGATCAGCGACTACAACCTGTATTACAACTATATGTACACCCAGAAGCAGACCCTCGAAGAAGACCTGCAACTGGAAACCAGGAATTATGAACGTTACGAGTCGCTCTTCGACAGCGCAGCCATTTCGCAGTCGGAGCTGGATAAATCGAAAAGCGAACTCCTGCAGAAACAGCATTCTTTTGAAGGGGCGCGCACCGACCTGGCCAATACGCAGATCAAGATCGACGAATTGAAGGGGGAGAAACTCGACCTTCAGCTCCGCTACGAACAGGAAAGGGGCGACCTTCAACTGGCCATCAATAAATCTTTTAATAACCTGAACGGGGCGATCAACCAATGGGTAAAGGATTACCTCATCGTAGCCCCCATTGATGGAAGCGCTACCTTCAACAAATTCTGGACAGTAAACCAGAACATCACCGAAGGGGAAAAGATCGTTAGCATAGTCCCGGTAGATTCCTCCAACATCATCGGGAAACTGACGATGCCGGTTTACCGCTCGGGTAAGGTGAAAGTGGGGCAGAAAGTGAACATCCGTTTTGAAAACTACCCTTATATGGAGTTCGGCATGGTGACCGGTTACGTGGAGAAGATCTCCATTGTGCCCGCCGATAATACCTATGCCGTGGATGTTTCTTTCCCCAACGGATTACGGACCAATTACCAGGTTGAGCTTCCTTTTAACCAGAAGATGCGCGGTAAGGCCGAGATCATTACCCAGGACACCCGCCTGCTGGAGCGCATCATCCGCCCCTTGCGTTCGCTCATACAAAACCGTTCCATGCGGCCGATCGCAGATTATGATTAATTTAGCGGTGTGCAGGAACTGAATCTACCCTCTTACGAATTCCGTTACAAGGAAGAAAACGGGCAAGTATTCATCTTCGATGAGATCCGGAAGAAATACGTGGTGCTGACTCCTGAAGAATGGGTCCGCCAGCATTTTACCATGTTCCTGATCGACCAGCGGAGGGTGCCGGCCGGCCTGATCATGTTCGAGAAGAACATCAGGATGAACAGCATGAGCCGCCGGCCTGATATTGTGGTCCACAGCCGCTCGGCAGACCCCCTCATGATCGTGGAATGCAAGGCCCCTGAGCTTAAACTATCCCAGGCGGCTTTCGACCAGGCAGCCCGCTATAATTCCGTTCTGAAGGTTCCATACCTGGTGGTTACGAACGGACTACAACACTATTGCTGCCGTATGGAAGAGGGTGGCCATGAATGGCGTTTTCTGCCCGATATCCCCGATTACGGGGAAATGCATCCCTGATGATCCATTACATGTTTTTTGCCAGTTCGAGGAAATCCTTGTAGGGGATGGCCGGAAGGCTCTCGGCATGCAAGGCACCGTTTGCCCGGCTGATCATGGACACTTTGGCGGCACTTTCTATGTCGGGAGCTTCATAAATATCCAGGAAATCATATTGCCCCAGCAGAGCGTAATGAGCAATGAATTTCACCTCAGGACATTTTTCCCTGACCATTTCCAGCCAGTTTCCGCCGATGCTTGAGCGGTCTTTCATGTGTTGCGACAATTCTGGCGTTAATTTTGTAAGTAAAATGAATGTTTGCATAGCGACAGATTTTTTATTGATCCCTTAAGATACTAAATTTGAGAGAGAAAGTCAATGTGCAATCGCCCATGGCAAATATTATCTTTTCATTAAAATCTTTTGCCTGAGCGGCATGGTATGAAAAAAATTATAACTTTGCGTGTATCCAATAAAACCTGCTGAAATGAAAAAGATTATCATCCAGATCCTCCTTCTCGTCGTGATCATCATTCTTGCATACCTTGTGTATCAGAGTGTTAATACGCCACTGAAGTTTAATGATAAAAAAACGGCCAGGGAAGAAGTGGTCATCCAGGACCTGAAAGATATCCGGAGCGGACAGTTGATCTACAAAAAAATGTACGACAAATACGCTTCCGACTTTGATACACTGATCACCTTCCTCCGCGAAGGAGAGATCCCGATCGTAAAGAAAGTGCCGGATCCGAATGATACAACCTTTACCCTCACCATCAACGATACCATCGGTTTTATCAAGGTGGCGGATTCCCTTTACGGGCGCAGGGCACATTTCAATCTCGACTCGCTGCCTTACATCCCCAATTCGGGGAAATTATATACCCTGCAGGCCGGCGAGATCCAAAGAGGTGGTTTGAGCGTGCATGTGTTTGAAGCAAAGGCACACTATAACGAGATCCTCAAAGGGCTTGATGAACAGCTGATCATCAACCTGATCAAGGCCCGTAAGGATATTGAGAAATATCCCGGACTCAAGGTTGGCTCCATGGAAGAGCCTTCTACCGACGGGAACTGGGAGTAAGCTATTTTCGGACCGTATGGCTGAAAACCTAAAAGCAATACACGCTTATTCCGACCCCGGACTCGATAAACAAAATACTTTTGAATACGAATTATCCATCCGCCTGGGTGTGGATGGATTTTCATATGCCATTCTCGACACTCATACCCGTAAATTCCTGCATCTCGAATCCTTTGACCTGAGGGATGCCCGTAAAAACCTTTATGTGCCGGGTGAAAGCCGGAAAACCGACATCCGAAAGCTTCGTCATTTGCTGGAAACGGAGCTGAACTGGCTCAGGGCGCCATTCACCCAGGTCAGGCTGATGTTCGAAAACGGAAATTCGACCCTGGTTCCGCAGGCTCTGTTCGATAAAGAAGAGAAAGCAAGCCTGTTCGATTTCAATATGGCGGGCGGACCCCATGACCCGAAGGATATTCATTTCGACACCCTCAAGGCCTCTGATGCAGTGAGCCTCTACCACATCGATTCGGAGGAAAGCAAACTTTGCCGTGAGTTTTTTCCGGAAGCAACATTTTACCATCATTCCACGGTGCTCATACAGGCTTTGCTGCTTAAATACATGAACCACGACAATGCATTACACCTTTTTGTAAATACCGATGCTTCACGACTCGATATTTTACGTATGAACGGGAAAAAGCTGGAATACTTCAATTCATTTTCCTACAATACGGCTGAGGATTATATGTATTACCTCATTTTCGTAGTGGAGCAACTCAGCCTCAACCCGGAAAATGTAAAACTAATCATGACGGGTGAAGTGGAACGAAATTCAAAACTTACCGACCTGGTAAGAAAATATGTGCGCAGCATCAGCTTCGCTGAACGAAATACTGATTTCCGCTACAGTTTTGTCTTCGACCAGCTTCCGGGGCACTATTATTATAATCTTCTCAACCTGGCATTGTGCGAATAATCGGGGGTGACCATAAGGGAAGAAGGATCAATGCACCGGGAAACCTGCCGGTGCGGCCCACTACCGATATGGCCAAGGAGGCCCTGTTCAATATCCTGCACAATCATTTTGATTTTGACGGGATCCGTGTCCTGGATCTTTTTTCCGGTATCGGAAGCATTTCCTATGAGTTTGCCTCACGCGGAGCCATTGAGGTTCTGAGTGTTGAGCTGAATCCACGATGTGCTTCATTCATTTCTGAAACGGTCAGGAAACTCGGGCTGGAAAACATGTTCGTGATCAGGGCCAATGTGTTTACTTACCTGAAGCGGCCGGGCAAAGAATTCGATATTATTTTCGCTGACCCGCCCTACGACCTGGAAGGTATTGAGAGTATCCCTGATTTGGTTTTTAAACATTCGTTGCTGGCCGAGAACGGCTGGTTGATCCTTGAGCATTCGAAGGCCACCCTTTTTGACGATCATCCCCGCCTTCAGCAGCAGCGTAAATATGGCCGGGTGAATTTCAGCATTTTTTCATAAAAAAACCGCCCCGTCAGGAACAGGGCGGCTGGTTTATACTTTTAAATTTAATGAAGGATCAATATTCGTCTTCGTGAAAAAAGAAATCCTCTTTGGTAGGATAGTCAGGCCAGATGTCTTCAATGCTCTCATAAACTTCTCCTTCATCCTCAATTTCGCGGAGATTTTCAATAACCTCCTGAGGGGCACCTGATCTGATGCTGAAATCGATGAGTTCATCCTTGGTTGCCGGCCAGGGAGCATCCTCCAGTTTTGATGCTAATTCAAGTGTCCAATACATATTATTATTGGTTAAATTTTTTGCAAAAATAATTTTTTTTTGATAAAAATCAAGAATTATTTTTATGGGTGTAAGGGTGCTCTAAACCTTCGGTTTCCAAGGGGTTTCGGGCGCATTGAGGTCTTTTCCGATCTTTCTTGCAAGTACAAACAGGTAATCCGAAAGTCGGTTGAGGTATTTCAGGTTGACCGGATCGACCCTGTGCAATTCCGAAAGGCGGATGCAGATCCGTTCGGCCCGGCGACAGATGGTCCTGGCCACATGACAGTGAGAAACAACCACATGTCCGCCGGGAAGAATAAAGGAATTTAAGGGTTCCAATGATTCGTTCATGTGGTCGATCGCTTTCTCCAATACCGTGATGTCCTGCTCATTTACTTTCGGAAGCGGCCGTCCCAGTTGCGTTTCCGGGTCGTGTGCCAGTTGTGATTCTATGGTAAACAGGCGGTCCTGCACTTCGATAAGGAGCTTACGGTATTCTTCCCCAATGGGATGGTCGCGAATGATCCCGATATACGATTTCAGTTCATCTACCGTGCCGTAAGCTTCAATGCGGGGATGGTATTTGGGGACCCGGGTGCCCCCGATAAGTGAGGTTTTTCCCTTATCCCCCGTTTTGGTATATATCTTGAACTCTTCGGCCATGGCTTATTCCGGAACCGGAGCCTCCTCTTTGTTGTAATAACTGACCGTACGGATGTTATCATTTTTCTCATCGGAGGCGATCTCCCCATCGATCAGCCGGATAATGCGGTGAGCATGTTCAGCAATATCTTCCTCATGGGTGACTACGATAATGGTGTTTCCCTGGCGGTGGATTTCTTCCAGCAGTCCCATGATCTCAATGGAGGTTTTCGAGTCGAGATTCCCGGTCGGTTCATCGGCCAGGATAATGGAAGGTTTATTGACCAGGGCACGGGCCACGGCGACACGTTGCCGTTGACCACCGGATAATTCATTGGGTTTATGTGTTATACGATCTGAAAGCTGAACGTCTTCCAGCACTTCTTTCGCCCTTTCAAGGCGTTGGACCTTGTTCATTCCGGCATAGATCAGGGGAAGGGTCACGTTTTCAAGGGCGGTGGATCGGGGCAGGAGGTTAAAGGTTTGAAAAATAAAGCCGATTTCCTTGTTCCTGATCTCGGCAAGCTGGTTATCGTTGAGTTTGCTTACATCCTTGCCGTTCAGAAAGTAATTTCCTTCGGTAGGCGTGTCGAGGCACCCCAGGATATTCATCAGGGTTGATTTTCCGGATCCCGATGGTCCCATCAAGGCAACGAATTCATTTTTTTCGATGGTCAGGGAAATGGTACGCAGGGCTTTTACGGTTTCTGTTCCGACCACAAAAAACCGCTTGATATCATTCAATTTGATTACTTCCTCGCTCATGGGATAGATGTTTGTACAAATGTAACAATTTATTGTCGCTTATGTTGTTTTCATATTTGGTGATTCATCCGCCTGCTCATCAAAACCTCAGGATATGATCTTCAGGGGAAACATCCTGCCTGAAAAACAGCAGGCCTGTCCTGAAAAGATCAATGGAAACAATCACCTCCGGCATGCTGATAATCTCTTTCCAGGCCCTGCACATTCCTTTCGACCAGTGAATATCATCGATAACAACAATACTCCCGTCGTGAAGTTTGGGCAGCACCTGCCTGAAATAATCGATGGTAGCCTTCTGCCGGTGATTCCCGTCAAGGAATACGAAATCGATCTTGTCGAACTCAGCAATTGCCTTTGGAAGCGTTGTTTCAAAGGCGCCCACGATCTGACGGATATTAGTGCGATTTGATTTTTTAAAGCTTTCGCTGGCTCCATTAGCGATCACCGCACAGCCTTCAAGGGTGGTGATCCTGCTTTGGGGCGCAGCCGTCGCCATATACAGTGTGCTGATGCCCATGGCCGTTCCGATCTCGAAGATCTCATCAGGCCTGAAGTGCTTCACCAGGCGGTGGATCAATTGTCCGTAGCGCGGACTAACAGAAGAACGCCGGGTAACATCCCTGACCTGCCTGAAGCGGGTCCTGTATCCATGCGGCGAGCCGGCCGCCCCGAAATCAGTGGTTTCAAGCAGGCTTTTTTGCTGCAATAAATGCTTGCGGATCCTTTCAACCTTTTCATATTCGGGATATTTCTTCCTGTCGAGGATCACAGAGGTGTAAAGGCCGTAAACAAAAGGGGAGTGAACCCTGTATTTCGACTTTGCTTTAAGGATGTACCGGGAAAATTCTCCCAGGGCCTGTATTCTGTTGTTGATCACTTAGTTAAATGCTATTTTGCTGAAATAGAATATGGTTCTTTTGCTTTCCTTCAAGCGGTTATTCCTGATCTTTTGGTAGCCATAACAGATGAAAAAATTACCGTACCAGTGGATCATCTTGCTCCCCAGGTCTTCCATGAGCTTATCGCCCTTGTATTTGGGGGCCAGGTCAAGGTTTTGCAAGCGGCTTTCATCATCAGTTCCCAGCATTTTATAGTACAGTTTGTTTTCGTTGCTGTAAAACAATGCCAGTTCATCTGCTGATGTGAAGTGCCCCAGGTATTTGTTCAGGCTGAAGGTAAGAAGGTTTTTGATCTCAATGCCATTGTCCCAGATCAGATCCCCTTCCGGGCTGATACCGGCGGCGATCCCCGTGAAATATTTATACCCATCGAATACGGTATAGGTCTGGGGGATCGGCCGTCCGTAGTAGTCATAATACATATCCGTTACGGTGCGGTATTCGGGGTAATAGGCCTCCGACAGTATGATGTAGTTGCCATCCATGGGAATGATGTCGTGCAATAAGAGGGTGTAATTCATGGAGTATTCCTTGCCTTTGCTTTTTTGCTTCTCGGCTTTTCGGCGCAGGTCGGCCAGGGTTTTGCTGCTCAGGGCGCGGTACATCTCTTCGAATTCAAGGAAATTATAGTAATGGATATATGTTTGTTTTCCCTTGCAGTGCATGCTGGTGAAATAGCCGGCCGATTCTGGCCCTTCATCGTTTCTGCTGTCCCCGACCCGCGAAGCGAAATTATGGTAGGTACCCATAACAATGACCGTATCTCCGGCAGCCCTGGCGATGCGGGCTTCGTTCAGAACCCTGGTATCGGAAGCCGGGTCGATGGTAAAGCTGTTCTTAAGCATAGCCTCGGCGTCGAGATGCAGGATAATGATGGAATTTTGCTTTTTACCGATGTAATTTCCCATCACCACATATTTATCATTGCCTTCGTCTGCCGGGTAAACCGACTGGATAATATTCAGCCCGTCTTTCTGTGTTTCCTGCCGTTTCACTTTTCCGGAGGAGAGGTCGATAAGCATAAAATCCGGCTTAAAATCCTTATTGTTCAAGGCGAGGAAGGCATTTCCGTTTTCCACACTGAAATAAATGGGTTCCGTTTTATCGGGGACCAATAAGGAGATGACCTCAAAGCTATTTTGGTCGTAATCCACTTTCAATATCTGTGCATTGAATTCGGAACGGATACGGTCCGTATCCAGGAAAAGCAGGTAGGTATGCTCTTCATCCGAGGCGTATGCCTTGAACTTCAATCCGGCGATCAAAGCCGTATCGGCCAGCCATTGTTGCTGCATCTGGTTATTGTAAAAGGCAAAATTCCAGATATAGGTATCCGGCGAACTACCCTCTTGATCACTTTCGAAGAACACCAGTACCCCGTTTTCCCGGCAGGGCACTAACTGGTAGTCCTCCATGTCGAGGTTGGCATTCAGTTCTATCCTGACCGGGTTTCTCCTCTGTCCGTAAACACTCGAGATAAAAGTCAGCAACAGAAGGCCAATGATGCATATCTTCCTGCTTGCTTTCATTCCTGATTCAACACAATAATAACATTTTTTTCAATGAAATATTTGACATTTTGGCAAAAAAGAAGGCTGCCGGGGAATTTTAGTACTCCCTGCGGCAGCCATTCTTATTGAATCATTCAGTATTTATTTCTCTATTACAAGCTTCTCAATGCGGCTGTTTCCGTCCTCATCCGTAAAGCGGACCAGGTAGATGCCGGGGGTGACAGAACCCAGATCAAGCTTCGCAGAACCCCTGAATGAGGTTTCTTCTGCAACAAGTGTTCCGGTAATGGAATACAGCGCGAAGCGGATCTCATCACGGGTGTCGCTGCTGATATTTACATATCCGGATGCAGGATTCGGGAAGAGCTTCACCGAAGCGCTGAATTCATTTTCTTCATCGATACCGATTACCTCAACCCCGGTGATCATCACATCATCCAGTTCCCAGGTGGCTGATTCCGCATCGGTCGATTCGAATTTGAACCCAACATATACTTCTTCGCCATTCCAGTCGGAAATATCAATATCGCCACTGGCGGTCCATTCCCATCCACCGGATGACATGGTATAAGTAAGCTCGGTCCAGGTGGCCTGTGTCGGGTCACCACCGCTGTAATCGTCTGAGATCAGAACCATGAGGTCCGGTCCCGTGTAATTCTTGGCGGTATAGAAGCTCAAAACCTCACCATTGTAGCTATCGAAGTCCATGGCAGGAGAGATCAGCCAGTCTTCGTTTTCATACGTTTGTCCGTCATAACCGGAGCATTTCGCACAGGGAGACCCATCGATGCCGTGGATATCGTCAAGTTCCCACTCTTGCTGGCCGGTCACGCTGTACTGTGTCCAGTCGCCCCATCCATCGTCGAAGTTTTGTCCTTCAATTACGCTGACATCTGCGGTGGTTGCATTTGCTGTGGGAGCCGTACCGTCAGTTTTATAATCAATATTGGTCCCGGCATTGGCATAGGGGAAGATGGTGAAATAATAGGTTTCGTTTGTGCCAAGGTTGCCGAAGGAGCAGCTTTCTACGCCGTAGGCGATGTTGAGGACCGCATAACCGTCCGACAGCTCATCATCGTCTTCCACGGGAGTACCGTCCACCGGGGGAGTAAAACTCTCATCGCTGCTGCCGATCACCAGGTAGCCTGAGGGCAGGTCGGTACCGGTGGCATCCGCCCACTCGATCCCAATGCTGGAACCCAGTCCTTTCGCAATAAAGTCAGCAGGATATTCGCTTGGTTCCGGCATGATCCCGCCGGCAGTGACCACAATATTGTCCACTTCCCAGGTGGAGGATTCACTGTCGGTAGAGGTATATTTATAAGCGAGGTATACGGCGGAGCCGAGATGTGTACTGAGATCAACCGTGCCGGATTCGGTCCATGCGAATCCTCCCCCTGAAAGGGTACCTCCCAGGTCTTCCCAGGTAGCGGTCGATGGATCTCCGCCACCGTCGTAGTCTGTCGACACCAGTACTTCCAGTTCAGGGCCGGTATAGTTCATGGCGGTCATATAGGTCAGGCTGACTGCTGCAAACTCTTCCAGGTCCATGGCGGGGGAGATCAGCCAGTCTTCATTGGCCACTGATCCTCCTGAATAGCCGTTCATCTTGGCGCAGGGAGTTCCGCCAACACCGAAATCAGGGTCGATAAACCACACCTGTTCACCAATAACACTTATCGTTTGCCAGTCGCCGAAGCCGGCATCAAAATTCTGGTTGATCACCACATTGATGTCAGCAGTGGTGGCATTCACTTGCGGGGCGATGCCGTCATTTTTGTAGTCGATATCGGCAGCACCATTGGTGTACGGATAGACCACAAAAAAGTACTGTGTATTTCCATTCAGGTTGTTGAAGCTGCACATTTCTTCACCATATCCTACGTTCAGGGCTCCGGTACCATCCGCAAAGTCGAGATCATTCTCAACGGGTGTTCCGTCGACCGGAGGAGTGATCTTGGCATAATCCGCGGCCAGGATCAGATAGCCGTTAGGCAATTGATCGCCAATGGCATCGGTCCACTCCAGGTTCACGCTGATACCGGAAGCGGCAGCGGAAAGACCGGTCGGGTAATTGGTGGGTTCCGGGGCAATTCCTGCTCCCATTACACTGAAGTCATCATAATATACCGATCCGCCGGTAACATTGTCTTCGTGGTACACCCGGACCTCAAAACGGAAACCGTCGGCATTGGCCGGGGCTGTGAGCGAAACACTGAACTGTTGCCAGTCGGGATCATTTTCGGAATAGGCGCTGGGCCTGAGTTCGGCCTGGTTGTCGTCGAGGGTACTGGTACCATCAAGCCAGTAAGCCCAGATACGGGTTTTGGCTTCAGTGGAATTATCGAAGTACCAGTAGCTGATGGTGTAGTTGGCACCACCAACGATGCCGCTGACGTTTTGCTGGAAATCCTGGGTGCCATCGTCCGAGGAAGTGTGCATCGCCGAATACGTTCCTCCGTGCACAGGATCAGTAGCCTGGCCGATATTTTCAGCTTTGTTCCAGCTGGTCGGGTTGCTTGGGTCGTCCCAGGCTTCCAGGTCACCGTTCAGCACCAGCTCCTGGGCATTGAGCAGGCCTGCCGATCCGAGGATGAACAGGGCCATGGTAAATAAAATGGAAAGTTTTTTCATTGTTTTACAGCTTTAGTTTTTATTCTAACAGAACAGTAAAGCCATTCCTGCCCCCAGGCAGGAATGACTTCAAGGTGTTTTTAAATAGGATTATTTTATGATCAGCTTGCCGGTGTTCAGCTGCTGGTTTTCAGTAATGTAACGAACGAAATAAATTCCTGATTCAAGGCCTGAAAGATCCATTGTTTTCTTTCCGGCACTGATCTTGTCTTCCAGCATTTTCTGGCCGGTCAGGCTGTAAATGCTGACATCGATCATTTCATTGCTCAGGTTTTCGATATTCAGTATGCCGCTTGTCGGATTTGGATACATCCTGATATGATCACTGCTGAATATTTCTTCAATGCCGATAGGATGAACATTGATATAGTCTTCTTTGACCATTCCGTCGAGTCCGAATTCATTATACACGACCAGTGAAACATCGTACAATCCAACAGTGTTGAACACGATAGGTACCGGGTTCTGGGCAACTGAGTTTGCAGGATCACCGCCTTCAAATTCCCAGAGCCATTCGGTGATCGTACCTGTTGACAGATCGGTAAAGGTAACCTCATCGCCTACGGCAGGATTGGTTGAATTGGCTTCAAAATTTGCCTCGGGCGGATATCCTGTGGTAATATAGTCTTCTTTGGTGAGCGAAGAAGTTTCTCCGTAATCGTTTTCAACAGTCAGACTTACGTCGAAACTTCCCAGGTCGGGATATTCCACCAGCGGGTTTTGCTCATTGGAAGTTGCCGGTATCCCACCTTCAAAGGTCCAATCCCAGGAAACGATCGTTCCCCCGGTAGATTGGTCAAAGAAGTCGGCGATCATACCTACCATCAGGGTTGTATCATCGGCAATAAAATCGGCTGTGGGTATAATAACACTGCAACCTGCCATTGGGGTGGCCCAGATGGTGTCGCCGTTGCTGTTAACCGCTGCAAATTCAGTAGATGCCGACCAGCTTTCGGCCAGACTGTTGTCGAGGCTGGGATCACAGAGGGTGAGTGAAGGTCCGGCACCGTCGCAGAGGGTATCCCATGGCAGGGCATCATCGTAATGTACGGAATCCACGAAAGCTCCTGTCCCGTCAACGAGCTGGATCAGCTCCCCGGAATTGCTCAGGGCGCCGCTCTGCCATTCATAGGCAGTAACACCGAAGGTATTCAGCATGGCCATGGAGTCAATAGAAACCACGAGGTATTCTGCAGGGTTCAGCACAACAGGGCCGAAGGTGTAATTAACACCATTGGCAAACTGAAAGCCATCGAGGTCAACTGCTGCTGCACCATTGTTGTAAAGTTCGATAAACTCAAGTGAATCGTTGCCGCTTTCCGGGGGATTGTACATGATCTCTGTGATCACAATTTCGGGAGCAACATAAGGTTCCACAATGGAGAATGTATTCATGCTCTGGCCAACGGGGCTTCCGCCGACATCCGAAATACGGACCACATAATCATCGCCGGTAGCCTGGCTGGCAGGGATTGCCCATGTCCAGGTGCCCAGTGCAGAGGCAACATTTACTGCGATCGGTTGTACACCGCCGGTCATGGTATCCACCAGGTCGATGTTCATCTGGCCGGTATACAATATTGTGCTCCAGGTAATATCATGGCTGCTTCCCTGTTCCCATTCTTCGCCGCCAATGGGAGAAGTAACATTAATGGTGGGTACAGGCGGGAAGTTTTCCGAGCCGGGCGTTCCCCCGTTCGAAGGACTGGCATCCCAGTTTTCGCCCATGCTGTTGTCGAGGTCCGGGTCGGTCAGGGAGCATGAAGGACCCGTTCCGGCTGCGGCTGTCGGCCATGGTGCCGAGTCGAGGAATGGCACGTGATCTGCCATGATTCTGCCCGGATTGAAGAGGTTGCAATCATCGCCGTTATTATTAAAGCTCCAGTCGGCCTGTTGTGTTCCGTCGAGGTCGGGAGTGAAGGGGAATGCCCCGCTGGTATAAACGGAAATGGTATAATATGCGCCGGGGGCGAGAATGGTCCCGGAGGGGATGGCGATCGGGACATCGCTAAGGGTATTATCCTGAATATACCATCCGGAAAGATCCTGGTCGACGGTCCCGTTATTATATAACTCGATCCATTGTTCATCATCTCCCGGGGAATCGTACATGATCTCGTTGATCACAACTTCGTTTACCAGGGTATAGCTGCCGGTGATCATCACATCATCCACTTCCCAGGTGGCTGAATTGGAGGAGGTGGAGGTATAAACAAAAGCAATATGCATCTTGGAGGAGATCGACGAAAGGTCGATGTTTCCGGAGTGGGTCCAGGTCCAGCTTCCGGGCGACAATGTGGGGCTGAGATCGGTCCATGTTGCCGTGGCCGGGTTTCCGCCATTGTCGTAATCGGTTGAATATTTTACAACCAGGTCGGGACCGGTATAATTCTGGGCAGTGTAGAAGGTGAGAACGGGGTTGCTGACGGGGCCGAGATCGACCTGCGGTGAGATCAGCCAGTCTTCGTTTTCATTGGAACCACCTGAATAGCCGCTCATGGCAGCGCAGTTGGATCCGTTCAGCCCGAAGGAGTTGTCGCGGTCCCATTCCTGGTCGCCGGTCACGCTGACCCTTTCCCAGGCCATCCAGCTCCAGTCAAAGTCTTCGAACAATACCACAGAACCGGTTGTCGCTGTTGTTTCCGGAACTGTTCCGTCGGTTTTAAAATCAATATCCGTTCCGCTATTAGTATAGGGATAGATGGCGAAATAATACATGGTGTTGGGGGAAAGGTTGCTGAAGGTGTAAGCTTCCTGTCCGTATGCTACATTGGCTGCTCCTTCACCGTCGGTCAGGTCCAGGTCATCCGGAACGGGAGTTCCGTCGACCGGGGCGGAGATGTTATCCTGGTCACTGATAAAGATGACATAGGCATTGGGCACCTGGGCACCGGTGGCATCGGTCCAGCTCAGGTCGATCATTGTTCCTGTTGCAGAGGCTGCAAATGCTGTGGCATGATTGCTGGGTTCCGGCAGAGGACCGCTGCTGAAGCTCTGGTTGTTGTTCAGTGCACCCGCTGTTGCGGTGGCAGGAGGTTGCCAGGTAAAATCGCTGTACTGGGTGCCGTTGCCGCTGAGCTGCAGGGATTCACCAACAGGAGTGCTGCTGGTTTCGGAAACACCAATATCTGTTGAAGTTATACCATCAGCAGGTCCTCCCACACCGGTAAAACTTCCTTCATAACTCAGAAACTGCCCGCTGATCAATGTTCCATTGTAACTCAGTGCAACTCCGTCGGGTGCTCCGTTCTGAATACTGCTTCCTGCATCCGTGTAGTTAAAGTAGTAAATGGTAAAATTTCCTACTGAGTTTCCCACCGTGAATGCATCAAGGGTTCTGGCATCGTATGAAGCCCCGGATGAACTGCTGCCATTGTAAAGATCAACCTGGAACAGCGATAAGGTGTAGCTGCCGGGGTTTTCAATAACAATTTCAACAATTTCGTCAACGTCGCCGCTGGCGTTATCGTAGTGGATCTCGTTGATCCATGCATTTTGCCCGTTGAGTCCAAGGGCAAGGAAGGCTGTAAAAGCCACCAGAAGGGTAGCGATCTTTCTCATAATGTGAATATTAAATGTTACTTAATTTAGAAATCTCAAATCAAATCTTACAAGATACAAAAATGATTGTTTTTCAACAAAGTTTTGCGCTTTAGGGATTAAAAATTTGTTAACAATTCTTAATAACCATAATGTTAGATATTAGATATCTGATATCAGCTATCATATCTTTTCAGGCATAAAAAAACCCCGCACACTGCGGGGTTTGAATGATCTATTTTTTATCGTCGGGCGGAACTTCTTCGAAGTCTACATCGGTAACTTCATCATCTCCGCCTCCCTGGTTTCCAGGATCGCCGCCGGGTTGTGCACCACCGGGCTGATCGGCACCTCCCTGGGTGTTCTGGTACATCTCCGAGCTGGCGGCCTGCCACATCTGGTTCATTTTTTCCAGGCTGCTGTCGATGGCTGCGATATCCTGATTCTTATGGGCTTCCTTTAGTTCGGCAAGCACCCCTTCGATCTCCGATTTTTTATCGGCGGGCAGCTTATCGCCATACTCTTTCAGTTGTTTTTCCGTCTGGAAGATCATGGCATCGGCGCTGTTCAGCTTGTCCACTTTTTCCTTTGCCTTTGTGTCTTCATCGGCATTGGCTTCCGCTTCCTGTTTCATTTTGCTGATCTCATCTTCCGAAAGGCCTGAAGAAGCTTCAATACGGATCTGCTGCGATTTGCCCGTACCTTTATCCTTGGCAGAAACATTCAGTATTCCGTTGGCATCGATGTCGAAGGTTACTTCGATCTGCGGAACGCCCCTCGGGGCCGGCGGAATGCCGTCGAGGTGGAACCTTCCGATGCTTTTATTGCCGGCGGCCATTGGGCGTTCTCCCTGCAATACATGGATCTCGACCGAGGGCTGGTTGTCGGCGGCCGTGGAAAAGGTTTCCGATTTCTTGGTCGGGATGGTCGTATTCGATTCGATCAGTTTGGTCATCACGCCGCCAAGGGTTTCGATACCCAGTGAAAGCGGGGTTACGTCGAGGAGAAGTACGTCTTTTACTTCACCTGTCAGCACACCACCCTGTATGGCAGCACCGATGGCAACGACTTCATCCGCATTTACACCTTTTGAAGGATCTTTTCCGAAGAAATCTTTTACCACTTTCTGTATGGCCGGGATACGCGTGGATCCGCCCACGAGGATCACCTCGTCGATATCGGCTGTTGTTAAACCTGCATCTTTGAGAGCAAGTTTACAGGGCTCGATGGTAGCCTGGATATATTTATCGGTAAGCTGCTCAAATTTCGACCTGCTGAGCTTGCGAACAAGGTGCTTTGGAATTCCGTCAACCGGCATGATGTATGGCAGGTTGATCTCGGTTTCATTTGAACTTGACAGTTCAACTTTAGCCTTCTCGGCAGCTTCTTTCAGCCGCTGCATGGCCATCGGGTCTTTATGAAGGTCGATGCCTTCAGCTTCCTTGAACTCTTCGGCCAGCCACTCTATAATGGCATCATCAAAATCATCTCCCCCCAGGTGGGTATTCCCGTTGGTTGATTTTACTTCAAAAACACCATCGCCCAGTTCGAGGATGGAGATGTCGAAGGTACCACCACCGAGGTCGAATACTGCCACTTTAACATCAGCAGTTTTTTTGTCGAGGCCATAGGCCAGTGAAGCGGCAGTAGGCTCGTTGATGATCCTGCGCACCTTCAGACCTGCGATCTCTCCGGCTTCCTTGGTGGCCTGCCTTTGTGAATCGCTGAAGTAGGCCGGCACGGTGATCACGGCTTCCGTGACATCCTGTCCCAGGTAATCTTCTGCCGTTTTCTTCATTTTCTGAAGAACCATGGCGGAGATCTCCTGCGGTGTGTACTTACGGTCTTTGATCTGCACACGCGGGGTGTTGTTATCACCCTTAACCACTTTATAAGGTACACGCTTCACTTCGGTGGAAACCCGGTCATAGGTTTCGCCCATGAAACGCTTGATACTGTATACTGTATTTTCAGGATTGGTGATGGCCTGCCTTTTGGCGGGATCCCCAACCTTTCGTTCGCCGTTCTCTGTGAAAGCAACTATTGACGGCGTGGTCCTGCGTCCCTCGCTGTTAGGGATAACAACAGGTTCATTCCCTTCCATCACTGCCACACAAGAATTGGTCGTTCCTAAGTCAATTCCAATTATTTTTCCCATTTCAACTATTTTATGTTTGTTCGATACTTATTTTCTGTGCAGCATACATGTCAATCATTGTGCCAAGGCGGGAAATGGCATAATATCGTGGAGATCTGTCAAGATCGGGTGACAAAAAGGCAGAATAATAGCTTTCGCAGGCTTATATTCCCAGTGAACCGGATGGATTTTGTCAGGAGATCAAAAGGCGAATTTCAGGGAATTGAGCTGCTGTACCCGGCCTTTGGTTTCATCGTTCAGCTTTTTCACCTTGGTGGCGATGGTACGGGCTGAGAAGATTCCCAGTCCGTTCTCTACATTGGTATATTCAGGGCGATCCTGAATAATGCTGTTGGAAGGTTCGTTCACCTCCATGTAGGTGTTCAGTTCGGTTCCTCCGGCAACCACAATAAAATCAACATTCCCGGTGAAACGGGTGGTGACTTTATCTTCCGTGGCAGCATCTTCATAAGGGACAAATTTTTGAAGGGCTGTGAAGAAGAGGGAACCATTGTACAGGGTTTCAACTTCCAGGCCACTGGTGGCTTTGCGGGTGGCCTTGTACCAGTCGATGGAACGGTAAACCGTATCCGTTTGTCCTTCCCAGAGTTCTTTAAAGTGAAAGCGGATGGTTACTTCATAGCGCGGGGCATTATCTTTTCGGTTCCAGCGAACCGGGTTGGTCAGGTCGTAGTCGAATCCGATGGTTTTGGAAAAGCCGGGTTTACTGATATCGGCCGACTGGAAGTATTCAATGGTTGTGGCTTCAGAGGTAACTTCCTGGTCTTTATAAAGGATCCGAAGCTTATAGCGTGTGTCGTTCTCAGGGGTAAAAGGGCTGTAGTACAATACCTGGTTGGGATTGTAAAATGTCCCTTCTTCCTTACCACTCATCGTGATGGTATCGAAGATCACTGTGTTCGAGGGGTTGTCGACAGGCCAGATCTGAACATCCAGTTTTTCGAGGAACTCCGAAGAGTCGGGTATCTGGGCCATGATCAGGGCATTGCCTTCTCCGAGATATGCTTTGTTGATCTTCAGGTAGGTGGTGTCTTCGTTGGGGTCGAGAATGCCGTAAACCACGGTGATCTGTTCGTAGGAGGCATTGATGTCAACATCGTTGCTGCAGGCCTGTATCAGCAGGGCAGCCGTGATCAGCAGAAGGAGTCGGTGCAGTATTTTCATTTCATGCAATTAGGGATACAAAAGTATATAAAATACTTACGCCATAAACGCTGGTTTAGTATTTTATGGTCCGGAATCGCTGTATATCAGTGAAGATGAAAAGAGCTTTAATTCATTTCTTTTTACCTTTGCTCCAGATTTGCGTTCAATTAAATACGCTTCAGATGGAAAAGGAACAGAAATATCCAAAGATAACCACTCATGTGCTTCAGGAGATGAAGCTCAAAAAGGAAAAGATCGCCATGCTTACGGCTTATGATTACAGCATGGCCCGGATTCTTGATCAGTCAGGGATCGATATTATCCTGGTGGGCGATTCAGCCTCCAATGTGATGTCGGGGCACAAGACTACGCTTCCCATAACCCTGAACGACATGATCTACCATGCTTCATCTGTGATGCGTGCGGTCAAGCGTGCTTTGGTGGTGGTCGACCTGCCTTTCGGTACCTACCAGGGTGACTCAAAAGTGGCCCTTCAGTCGGCGATCCGGATCATGAAGGAGTCGGGTGCCAATGCCGTGAAGATGGAAGGAGGTGAAGAGATCCTGGATTCCATACAGCGCATCCTATCAGCCGGAATACCGGTTATGGGGCACCTGGGCCTGACCCCGCAATCGATCCATAAATTCGGGACATACGTTGTGAGGGCTACCGATGATGATGAGGCCCGCAAACTGGTAGAAGATGCCCATGTGCTCGAGAATGCCGGTTGTTTTGGCATCATTCTCGAAAAGATCCCGGCAGCCCTGGGCGCTGAAGTTGCCAAACAACTCAAAATCCCTGCCATCGGGATCGGTGCCGGTCACGAGGTTGACGGACAGGTGCTGGTGCTGCACGATATGCTGGGCATCACCCAGGAGTTTTCTCCCCGCTTCCTGCGCAGGTATCATAACCTGAGCGAAGAGATCAAGGGCTCGGTGCAGAGCTATATCCGGGATGTTAAGAATGTCGATTTTCCGAATGAGCGGGAACAATATTGAGGGTTCCGGGTGCCGGGTACCAGGTGCCGGGAGTTCCGGGTGCCGCCCCTCGGCTTCGCTCGGGNNGCTCGGGGTGACATTCGTTCCGAGTTCCGAAATACTTTGGATTTCAAACATCAAACATCAAATATCAGATATCAAATATCCAATCCATAATCCATAATTTGTCACCCTGAGCGCAGTCGAAGGGCATAATTTATAATTACTAAAGGTGCCTAATAAAAATATCCGGGAAATCGATGCGAATGAGGTCCTTTACGAGGACAATCACATCATCGTAGTGAATAAACGTGCGAAGGATATTGTGCAGGGCGATAAAACCGGGGATGTGCCTTTGAGTGAGATTGTTAAGCAATACATTAAGAAACAATACGATAAGCCCGGAGAGGTGTTCCTGGGGGTGGTGCACCGCCTCGACCGTCCGGTGAGCGGAGCGGTGATCTTTGCCCGCACCAGCAAGGCCCTTGCCCGCCTCAATGAGATGATCCGCGACCGGAAGATCGGGAAGAAGTACTGGGCGGTGGTTTCTGAAAAACCTTCTCCCCCGGGAGGGAAACTTTTGCACTATCTCGAACGGAACCAGAAGAAAAACAAATCCTTTGCGTATGACGATCCCGGGAAGGGGCGCCTGCCGGCCGAACTGAGCTATCAATACCTGGGTTCCTCCGACCGCTACCATTTGCTCGAAGTGGACCTGATCACCGGGCGCCACCACCAGATCAGGGTGCAACTGGCCCGGCTCGGATGCATCATCCGGGGTGACCTGAAATATGGCGCGAAGCGATCGAACAAAGATGCTTCCATCCACCTGCATGCCCGCAGCATATCATTTATCCACCCCGTGAAAAAAGTACCCCTGGAGGTGATCGCCCCGGTACCCGACGACCCCTTGTGGAAGTATTTTGAAAAAGAATACGGAGGAAAATAAGCGCTCCGGTATTCTCATTTCTTTTCCTAACTTTGACTAATGCTTCCTGCTACCTCCATATGGATAAAACGCATTATCCTGTTGCTGGCCCTGTTTAGCCTGTCTGTGCCCGCCGCATTCTCGCAATATTACAGTACCGGGCAGGAAGCGGCATCCCTCCGGTGGAAACAACTGAAGACCGAACATGTGAAGCTGATCTTTCCTGACTACTACGAGGAGCAGGCCCGCTGGCTGGGTGCCTACATGGATTCGGTGATCCCTTATATTTCCTCTTCCATGAAGCATCTGCCGCGGCGCGTACCCCTGATCATGCATACCCGCTCGTCGTATTCCAACGGGCTTGTGGCCTGGGCCCCGAAGCGGATGGAATATTATAATGTACCTCCCCAGGACATGTATGCCCAGCCATGGCTCGAACAACTGGGCCTGCACGAATACCGCCATGTGGTGCAGATCGATAAGCTGAACCAGGGAGTCGTAAAAGGGATCTCCTGGATATTCGGTCAGCAGGGCACAGCAGCCATTCTTGGATTATATATCCCCCCCTGGTTCCTGGAAGGGGATGCCATAACCACGGAAACCGCACTCAGTTATTCCGGGCGGGGAAGGGTGCCGCTCTTTGAAACGAAATTGCGCACGCAGGTGCTGGCGCAGGGTCCCTATACCTACGACAAAGCCGTTCTGGGTTCCTACCGGGATTATATCCCGAGCCATTATGAACTGGGGTATGCCCTGGTGGCCGAGGGCCGAAGAAAATACGGGACAGAGCTCTGGGAACATACCCTGAATACGGTTGCCCGGAGGCCATATATGATCACCCCTTTTCAGAAGGGCATCCGCGATATCACCGGGCATAGAAAAAGGGCTTTTTACCAGGAATGCATGCTTGGCTTAAAGGATCGCTGGTTTGCCCAGGACAGGGCGGTTATGGCTCCAATGCCCATGCAGATCAATCCCCGGCAAAAGAAGTATACCGATTACCGGCATCCCCATTTCCTGAACGATTCAACCTTTGTGGCTCTGCGGATCCCCCTGGATGATATTGCCCGCTTCGTGCTGATTGATGAAAATGGGAATGAAGAGGTGATCTTCACTCCCGGCTTTTTAAAATATGAAAGCCTGTCGGTTGAAGCGGGTAAAATTTGCTGGCTCGAAAGCCGGCCGGATCCCCGATGGGAGCACCGCAGCTATACTGGTATCAGGATACTGGAGGTGGCAGGCGGGGAGCTAACCCGCCTCGATTTCAGGCAGCGGGTGTATGCCCCGGCATTATCCCCTGACGGGAAACAATTGCTCGCGGTCGGGGTTGACAGCCTCAACCGCTATTCACTGCTGTTGCTGGATGCAGAAAACGGGAAAGTGATCCGCTCCATGCAGGCTCCCGGAAATGCCTTTATTCAGACCCCGGCCTGGGCCGGAGAACAACTGGCCATTGCCGTGCTGGTGAATGAGGACGGGAAGAACATTGCCAAGTTCGACCTGGGATCGGGCCGGAGCAAAACCCTGATGGAGTGGGGGTATACCGATATCCTTCAGCCCTGTTATCATGCCCCGCATATCTTTTTTACCGGAGGATATTCAGGCATTTCGAACCTCTACGCCCTGAATATGGAGGAAGGAAGTGTTTCCCGGGTGAGCTCATCCCGCTTCGGGGCCAGGGATCCTGATGTTTCGCCGGATGGCGAGAAAATGATCTTTGCCGACTATACCCCCGATGGCTATGCTTTTGTAAGATCGGAACTTGGTGAACAGGATTGGGAGCCGCTCGAAGAGATCCATGATCAGTCGATTGGTTTGTACAAGGCTATTGCTGCCCAGGAACAGCTGCCCCCGATGGGCTCAGAAGTGATTCCCTCGGATGCGCCGGTGAAAAAATATTCTAAGCTGGCCAATCTGTTCAATTTTCATTCCTGGGCCCCGCTCGATATCAATGCTTCCTCCTACGACATACATCCTGGAGTTTCCATCATGTCGCAAAACCTTCTGAGCAGCAGTTTTCTCAGCGCCGGGTACAACTATAACCTCAGCGAAGAAGCCGGTACGGTTTACGGGCAGTATACTTATTCCGGCTGGTATCCGATGATTGATTTGCGTGCAGAATATGGTTTGCGCCGGGATTATGCCTATGTGCCCGATAAAACGGAGGTGAAGTGGAACGAAACCAACCTGAGTGCCGGTTTGCGCCTGCCGCTTGATCTCAGAAGGGGTGCTTATTTCCGCGGACTGAGCCTTTCGGCCTATGCCCACCAGGTGCTGCGGCGCATGAAGCCGGGAACGGATCTGCGTTTTACGCAGGCTGATATTTTTTATACTTCCTATGGAGTGAGCGTTTACCGCCAGTTGAAATCCAATTTCAGGGATATCTTTCCCCGCTGGGGGCAAAGCCTGGGGCTATATTACCGCTATACTCCCTTCGATGATCGTGAAAGCGACATCGCTGCTGCGATCCTGAACCTGTATTTTCCCGGAGTCATCCGTCACCAGGGACTGAATCTCTATGCCGGTATTCAGCACCGCGACATCGGGTATTATAAGTTCAGTGATATGGTGGCTTACCCGCGGGGGATGAGCGGGAAGCAGGATGAAACATTGCTTTCGCTCAGGGCCACCTATGCTTTGCCCATTGCCTATCCCGACTGGAGCATTGGACCGGTATTGTATCTGAAGCGGATCAGGGCCAATCTTTTTTACGATCATGCTTTCGGGTGGAATACAGGGAATGACCGGGACTATAGCTCCTACGGCACCGATCTGCTGGCCGAAGTGCATCTGCTCCGCTTCATCGCCCCGCTGGAGCTGGGAGTGCGTGGTGCTTACTTGCCCGATGAACAGGAGATTGCCTGGCAATTCCTGATCAGCATCGGCTTCAGCTCCTTTTACCTGAGCGACAACCATGATTAATACCCGGTATCCGTCATCAGGCATCCGGAATCCGGTATCCGGCATTTACATTTTTCTTATTTTTATCTCCAATAAATCACCAAGCATATGAAAAAACGCGACCTGACCTTCAAACCTGAGCTGGAAGCCATTATCGGGAACTGCCAGGTATGCAGCCTGGGCATGATCGACGAGAAGGGTGAGCCTTATGTATTGCCCATGAACTTCGGTTACGCCAACGACTATATATATTTTCATTCCGCTCGCAGCGGTAAAAAGATCGATATTTTGCAGAATAATCCCCGGGTGTGTGTCAGTTTCAGTACCGACCATCAGCTCCGCTGGGTGAACGAGGAGGTAGCCTGCAGCTGGGGCATGAAGTACCGTTCGGTGCTGGCTTACGGCAGGATCGAATTCATTGACGATTATGATGCAAAAGTAGAAGCCCTCAAGATCATCATGAGCAATTATTCAGAAAGGGAATTCAGCTTCAATGCTCCGGCGGTAAAAGATGTGATGGTTTACCGCATGAAGATTGAAAAACTTGATGGCAGAGCTCTTGGATATTAGATACACTATTCAGGATTTCCCCGCACCCCGCACCTCGTACCCCGCACCCCGTACCTATGATGAAAGCCAGCGTTCTGCTTCGATGGCGGCCATACACCCGCTTCCTGCAGCAGTCACTGCCTGGCGGAATACATGGTCCTGCACATCGCCGGCGGCAAATACACCTTCCACGCTTGTTTTGGTAGAATCGGAATCGGTGACGATATAGCCCTGCTCATCCATTTTTAGCTGATCGGCAAAAACTTCGGTATTGGGTTTATGTCCGATGGCGACAAAAAAGCCGTCGACAGCAAGGGTTTTCTCTTCCCCGCTTTTCACATCCTTCACTTTGACCCCGGTTACTTTTTTGGAAAAACCTTCGCTTTCGCCAACAACTTCCGTTGGGACGTGATTCCAGACCATTTCGATATTGGGCGTATCGAAAACTTTTTTCTGCATGGCCTTAGAAGCGCGAAGCTCATCGCGGCGGTGGATCATATACACTTTATTGCAGAGTTTGGCCAGGTAGGTGGCTTCTTCGGCTGCGGTATCGCCTCCGCCCACGATGGCCACATCTTTGCCTTTGTAGAAAAAGCCGTCGCAGGTAGCGCAAGCCGATACGCCGTAGCCGTTGTACTCTGATTCGGAATCCAGTCCGAGCCATTTGGCCGTTGCTCCGGTGGCGATGATCAGCGTTTCTGCTTCAATGGTCTTGCCGTCGTCGGCTTTGGCAATAAAGGGACGTTTAGAGAGGTCAACCTCAGTGATCATTCCCCAGCGCACATCGGTTTCGAAGCGCTCGGCCTGCTTTTTCATGTCTTCCATCATTTCCGGGCCCTGGGTCCCATCGGGATAGCCGGGGAAGTTTTCCACTTCGGTGGTGGTGGTCAGCTGTCCGCCGGGCTGCAGCCCCTGGTACATCATGGGTTTAAGGTCGGCGCGTGCTGCATAGATGGCCGCGGTATATCCGGCCGGGCCGGATCCGATGATCAGGCACTTGGTTTTTTCGATCGTTTCGTTCATGGTATGGATTGCTATTTGATTGCTTTAATCTGTTTGATGGATACGTTTTTTTTGGTGAACAGATTCCGGATGCCTGATGCCAGATACCGGATTCTGAATTTGATTAATCTATTGCCAAATTTACATTAATTCCACTTTAGTTTAAGATATGGGGAGTATGTCATAAAGTATGCCAAAAAATCTATATAATAGAATAACAGCATTTTATGTTTTGGGCAAGATGTATTTTTGCTGACAAATTGGCGGGAATCTATTTATCGTCCAGATAATGAATATGGCTGTGCCGGGCTTGTATAACAGCTGGATAAGTGCAATCCATTACGGCGATTGTCTTTCATCTGTATTCATCATCACTTTACATTCGGCATTCGGCTGATATATTCTTTATTCGAAAAGAATGGATTTTGAGAAAAAGGAGCCCGGTAAAGCATTTCGAAATATGGCATAAAACAAATAATTATTACAAAAAAATTATAGAAATAAGCATTGTATATAATTTTGTATCTTTGAGTAAAACACGTTTTACATCATAAGCCTGACAGGTAAATATTCCTCAGAAGACGTGAAAATTTATATATTGGCTTTAAGGAAGGATTGATAAAATTATAAGATTGAAGTTATGATAGAAAAAATATTTAATACAGCAGAAGTTTATACGCTTAATCAGATGATCGACTTTTCAGAAGGGTCAACTGTTAGTAAGATAATCACACGGAATGAGAAAGGAAATTTAACCCTTTTTGCATTTGACAAAGGACAGAACCTGAGTGAACATTCTGCTCCGTTTGATGCAATTGTTCAGGTACTTGAAGGATCAGGTACAATAATAATTAACAAAAAAGAACATATTTTATGTGAGGGGCAATTAATTATAATGCCAGCTAACATTCCTCATGCGGTTGAAGCACACGAGAGATTTAAAATGTTACTGATTATGATTAAAGCATAATTCAGGTATAGGACTCAACAGTTTTAAACATTCGAACAGGGAAAAATCCTATACTATGTCGGAGTTCACGAATACAAGTCAACAACGACTTGAAAAATTAAGAGAAGTAGCGGAACAGTTGCTTAAAACGGGGAATGCCCGCTCGTTTATCATTAATAATAAGGATTTTATCCCAACGGTTATTCCAGGCGATTTTATTGCACTCTTTGATGAAATCATCAGGGAGGGATACAAGATGGAAGATGTCAAGGTGCTTTCAAACAAGATCCTGAACATTTTTCATATCCCTCTACGGGACTTTAAAAGAATTCAACCGAAACCTGATACTTTTCTTGGTGTTTTGGAACAAAATAATCATGAGATGGAGTTGCTGTTGGATAAAATACGTCCTGTTTTCAAAGCTTATGTAAAACATCCTGATAATGCATCGCTTCGAAAAGAGCTTTTGGAACTTTTTTTACACCTGGATATTTTTATAAAGCATTATACCATAAAGGAAAATGTACTTTTTCCGGTTTTGGAAGAAACATGGCCTGATTATCGCTGTGTGAAGATCATGTGGTCGTTTCACGATGACATTCGTCGAAATATAAAAGCAGTGATTGCCCATTTAAATCAAGGGGAAACGAATGTTCGATCATTTAATCGGCATGTTGGTGATTTGTTCTTTAATATGCTGGCCATAAAATTCAGGGAAGAACGGATCCTTTTTCCATATATTTTATCAACGATAAGTGAACGCAAGCTGGATACTATGAAATGCGAAGCATCTGAGCTTGGCTATCCCTATATACAAACAGAAATAAATTCCATAGTGAAAGAAAAAACAGATTTTGACGGTGATTTTATTGACCTTGGGACGGGAAAAGTAAGTCTTGAGCAAATTAAACTGATCTTTAATCATTTGCCTGTCGATATTACTTTTGTTGATGATAACGACAAGGTTTGCTATTTTTCAACCCCTCCTAAACGAATATTCCCCCGATCGAAAGCAGTTATTGGCAGAGAAGTCAGGAATTGCCATCCACCTGAAAGTGTTCATATTGTAGAACGAATCGTTGAATCATTCAGAAATGGTAAAAAAGACAAGGCCGACTTCTGGATTAAAATGAGAGGAGAATACATTCTCATCCAGTATTTTCCAGTTCGTGATCAGCATGGGAACTACAAAGGAGTTGTTGAGGTTTCTCAGGAAAGATCAGGAATAAAAGCTTTAGAAGGGGAAAAGCGGTTGTTGGATTGGTGATCAGGGATGAAATTCATTTTATTCTATCCTACATTGCTGTATGTTTCAATTTCTTTCAAATTGTTAATATAAATTCCCTTTTTATTTATTGTGATTACTTTATCCTTTTTTAATTCAGAAAGGATTCTGACAGCATTTTCTGTCGATATTCCGCTCAGCTCCGCAATTGTTCTGCGTGATATTGAGTTATCGATAACTTGTTTGTCAAAGATCTCTTTCCAAAGGTAAAGCAATGAATTTGTCAAACGGCCTAATGCTTGTCGGTTGACAAGAATATTTAATTTTTGATATAGCAGCTCATTTGATTTCCCTAGCTCAGAGATGACATTGTTTTTGAATGCCCGATTATCCAGAAAGAAAGACTCCAGGTCTTGATAATCAACAATATATCCACTGGATCTAACAATTGCTGAAGCCGAATAATCCCACTTTGTACTGCTTAAAACTGAATTTAATCCGATAAATTCGTATGGTTTACATAATTTGAAGATAAAATTTTTCCCCCTTAGATTCCCAACCGATACTTTGATCAACCCATTTGTTAATAGCAATACATAAGAGGATTTCGTTCCTTGTTTAAGAATTATTTCATCCTTATTAAATTCTATTTTATTACTACATATTTTTTTTATTTGACTTTCATTTAATTCCCAATTTAAAAGCCAATTTTGAATAGAAAGATCAACTTTAACGTTGTCTGTTAGTGCTTTATTTGCTTTTGCCAGGTTTCGGTAGTGAGTAATAGTGAGATATTGTCCAATTTCATTTGCGATCGCATCAATTAGTCTTTTTTCTTCTTTCAGGAATACGCCTAAAGTCTCATTTTTTATTTTTTTAATATATACCACATGTATTTCTCCCACAATATTTCCATCAACAATGATTTTTGCAGAATATTTTAACTCCGTTTCAACAAGATCATCGTGCTTTGCTATAACATTATCGACAGATATTTGGGCCCTGCAAATGTTTGGATACTGGAAGCCTTCGGGTATTATATCAATAACTTTCCCTAACAAAATGTCAACAGGTTCTTCAATATTTTTGAGTGAGGCGGAGATTTCATACAGGCATTGTAATTCTTTCTGCCTTTCCTTTAGGTGGTGTAATAAGACGAAAGAATTATCATTGTTTATCTTCATGCTATGCATTTTATCCGATCAAAGATAACGAATTAAGCGATTATGTAATTTCATAAGAATTTTGAAATTACCATTGATAATTATCATCTAGAACACTGTAATATTACTAATCCGGAAATTTCGTGGATTAAATCATTCATTTCATCTTTGTCAGGTACAAAAAATATAAACATCCAGCGATGAATATAAATAATTTAATCAATGATCTTAACTCAAAGCACCCCGGAGAAGTTGAATATATTCAGGCCGTTCATGAGGTGCTTGATTCTATTGAAGATGTCTGCTTCGACAATCCTCATTATCTGAAGATGGGGGTTATTGATCAAATCATCGAACCTGATAATATCAGCATTTTTAAAGTTCCGTGGATGACTGACGAGGGGAATGTTAAAGTTAATATTGGATACAGGGTTCAATTTAATAATACTTTAGGCCCCTATAAGGGAGGTTTGCGGTTTCATCCAAGCGTAAATCTGAGTATTCTCAAATTTCTGGCATTTGAACAAATATTCAAGAACAGTTTAACCTCATTGCCTTTGGGCGGAGCAAAGGGAGGTTCTGATTTTAATCCAAAAGGGAAGTCAGATCAGGAAATCATGCGATTCTGTCAGGCCTTTATGCTTCAGCTATGGAAACATATTGGACCTGAAACGGATATACCTGCAGGCGATATTGGCGTAGGGGCAAAAGAAATAGGATACCTGTACGGAATGTACAAGAAACTAACCGGTGAACATACCGGGGTACTCACAGGAAAAGGCCGGAATTGGGGAGGGAGTTTGATGCGTCCGGAAGCTACCGGCTTCGGTGCAGCATATTTTATTGAAGAAATGCTTAATAGAAGTGGAGATAGTATTAAAGGAAAGCGGGTTGCAGTTTCTGGGTTTGGAAATGTAGCATGGGGTGCCGTTACAAAGATCAATCAACTTGGAGGCAAGGTAATAACGCTATCAGGTCCTGATGGGTATATTTATGATGAAAGCGGAATTTCAGATAATAAAATATTATACATGCTGGAGCTCAGGGCTTCAAACGAAGATGTTGTGATGCCATTTTCGCTTGAGTTTTCAGAAGCTAAATACTATTCTAAACGTCGTCCATGGGAGGTTGAATGTGATATTGCTCTTCCTTGTGCAACGCAAAACGAACTCAATGAAGAGGATGCAGAGACCTTAGTGAAGAACAACTGTAAAGTAGTTGCTGAGGGAGCAAATATGCCATGTACCCCGGAAGCCATTGAGGTATTCAATAAGAATAACATCACATATGCCCCTGGTAAGGCTGTGAATGCCGGCGGTGTAGCCACTTCAGGCTTTGAAATGAGTCAGAACGCTATGAAATTGAATTGGACTGCCGAAGAAGTTGATAAGAAGTTACACCAGGTAATGAAAAATATCCATGAATCATGCGTAAAATATGGTTTACAGGATGATGGTCAGGTTGATTATGTCAAGGGTGCTAATGTTGCAGCTTTTGTTAAAATTGCTGATGCCATTATTGATATGGGAATTATTTAATTATCGACGACGTTTATCCTGGTTTACAATTATTTATTTAGAATATTTCTGAAAATGCCAAATATGAGCAGAGAGAATATAATTTTGTCCAGACTTGATTTTCAGAGAATCAAAAAATGCATAGGTGAAGCGAAAGCACACAGATCGATAAACGAGTTTGAGATTCAGCGGCTGGTATATGAATTGTCAAGGGCAAAGGTTGTTGACCCAAGAGAAATACCTGACAATCTCATTACCATGAATTCGGAAGTAGAAATTTCTTTTCTTGGGAATGAACATAGTATAACCCTTAAAATAGTTTATCCCGAGGAAGCTGATTTTAAGAAAGGGAAAATTTCAATTTTTTCGCCAATTGCAAATGCATTGCTTGGACATAAACTGGGAGATATTATAGAGTGGATTGTCCCTGCAGGGGGTACAACTTTTAAAGTGGATAAGATCATATATCAGCCTGAAGCCTCCGGACATTATAATTTATAGGCTTTCTAAAGGGGTTTGTTTGTAGGCATAACATAAGGAAAAGTCATGTTTAACTACTGTTTTGGTTACATTGATTTCAAGAAATCACATTCATACTGCATACGCGTTGATGCAGTATGGTGTGATTTTTTATTCGAATATGTATGAAGAACAATTTGTGCCAGCATTTAAACCCCTGGCATTTATGTATACATTAATTCATGCTTATTTATTTCATGCCCTCATTTTTTTTCAATTGGATTTATATGGTAAAGCGAGGGATTTATTTTGATGGTATCCTTTTATATCGTACAGTAAGTTGAGCGACAATTTTATGATTATTATTTTTATTGAAACCTCTGATTGATCTTTCATGTACAGTGTGGATTCTGTCAGTAGTATAACAGGTCTCAATTTATTCAAAAACTAACCATGCTGCTTGCATTCTGGAACGATGTTTTCGTTGATACACCCTCACCATCTTCAGATTCTTGAAAAAGCTTTTGGCAACGGCATTATCCCGGGAATTGTATTTTTTTCTTATGCTGCGTTTTACCAAACTATGCTCATCCACCAGCGTACGAAACTCATTACAGGCATACTGAGTCCTTCGATCTTAATGAAAGATTATTTTCCGGGTAATGGGGCGGGTTTTTAACAGTCCTGAGCCAGGCCGGGAAAACTGCATTCACTGCTTTCAATGATTTATTCAGGGACCATCCCACGACCCCCCGCTTCCAGAAATCAATGATAATGGTCGTATAAAACCAGGCCTGAGCACAACAATTAAAGTGTGAATTTTTTTATCTCAATAGCTGTTTGCTGTAGCTGTTGCAATGTTATGCTTTGATGGTAAAGTAATTGACTCCTGTAAATGTATTGTTTTCATAAAATAATTTATTTTTGCAGTCCCCAATTTTTGAATAATAATTCCTTTGGGTTTTGTTTTTTGGAATTTCGAATTTCGGGGTGTGTCGCAGTCAATCGATGTTTTTCTAAAGCGCAATAAATCAGTAGGGGAGCTTTCTTTTCTTAAAACATTTAGTACTTTCTTAAAACTTTTTTGGATTTTATCTTGGCTTATTTTGTCAGGGATAACAAAATAACTCATCGGCATACTTCTTCATTCAATTCGTTAATTTAACCTGTTCCATATATTCAGGAAAAAGGAGAACCTTTTTTTCATCTTTTGAATTGAATAAGTATGGTTTAACATCCTTTGCCATTTCTTTCATGTTAAGTTTTCTGCATTTTTTCAATACGACAGATCGTAAATCATCAGGGTTTGCTATACCGGTCTTTGCCTGTAAATAATCAAAATTCGGTGATTGTCCTTGACCAAGCAGAAATACTATATCAAAGAAATCCCGTCCTTTATTCCTTTTTCGGTTGATCACCGTAAAAAACTTCTGAGCCAGTAGTATATCTCCCGGAGTAACATTGATTTGCGTAAAAACATCAAATTTATTCAGTACAGGATTATCCGGTTTATAATCAAATTCATGGGAATCAGTATCAAGTTGTATCAGTATCTTTTCTTCTTTATGATTACTCAGACCTTCATTGTATAATAATTCCGGGAAACGGATGTAACAATGATATGCGCCTTTATGAACATATCGCATTTCAACTTCGTAACCAAGCCTTTTTAGTTTCTGTTTAACTAATACAGTTATTGCATTGAAGTCATCCTGTGACAGCTTAAAATTGTCAAAGTCCAAGTCCTCAGAAAAACGATTGTTATGGTGTACTATTCGCAGGCATGTTCCCCCTAAAAAGGCCATTTTATTTTCGTAGGGAGTCTCAAAAATGATTTCAAGTATTTTGTATTGAAGATATTCCCGGATCATAAATCGGTCAAAGCCATGTAATTCCTCCGGGTAATATGATTTTATCTGCTGTAAGCTAAGTATTGATCATTTCTTTTAAAATTGTTATTCTTTTGTGAAGAACTTTTGAATTAAAGATTTGCTGGTATTTATCCAGTTTGTCAAAGTCAACCAATTCTTTGATCTGGATTTCATTCAATCTAAGGGCATCAATATCATTTTCAGAATCTAACTTTTTCAGATATAATAGATCCAGGATTACCTTTTCCGGCTCAGCTATCTTGATCGAAAAACCTTCAGCTTGAATAAGTCTGTATCCAAAAAACAAAGAGGTCTTTACGTTTTTATATGAAAAATTTCCTACAGCAGTGCTATAGCTTGCCGTATTTCGTGTGGAGATTGATGTTGTCATAAACACCCCTTCCGGAATGAAGTTATAAAAAGCTAAAGCACTTTCCATGGAAACGTAGGAAGGTGAATAGATCTTATTTGCAGCAAAATACAGAAATTGTTCATCTTTCTTTCTTTCCCGGAAGCAATAATATTCTCTCCTTACTTTTTGGATATAGTTTTTTTGCTGCCATTCGACCAAACGTCGACTGTCAAAATCAGGGAATCTTTTTTTGATGTCCTTGATCGAGAAAACCGGGAACTCACTTAATGATTTTAAAAAGGTAAGATAATTCATTTTGTCTTAATTAATTGTTAAAAATAACAATTATCTAAGATAAATACAAATTAATAATTTATAATTTTTCAAATTAATCTATCCTTTTTTGCTATTGTTTTCAGACTTCACTCTCAGAATTAGAGTTTTTAAACTAATCATATTTTAGTTTTTCCACGAAATGGGTTATCTTTGCAGACCCAAATTTCTTATTCAGAACTCCTTTGGAATTTGGAATTTCGAATTTCGGGGTGTGGCGCAGTTGGTTAGCGTGCTGGTCTGGGGGACCAGAGGTCGTGAGTTCGAGTCTCACCACTCCGACAAACAAAAAGACCTGTCACGAAGTGATGGGTCTTTTCTTTTTGAGAGCTTCGAGAACTTGTTCTTGTAAGCTCTCAAAAAGAAAAGGGCCAA
>NPID01001159.1_pt4 | contig 34859 bp, 28 predicted proteins | sample 8637491 | NCBI WGS metagenome assembly NPID01 (sample SAMN07420843, study PRJNA396082) | bioreactor metagenome | isolation source: sample BA6 brine-fed electro-methanogenic bioreactor BA | place: Japan: Kochi | collected 2016-06-14 | reverse complement strand
CTGGGGGGAAGGACCGACCTTCACGCCGGAAATGGTCACTCCGCTGAACCTGGGGCAGGCACTGGCATCTTCGATCTCCACGGGGAATTCTGCCGGCTTTTCAGGAGCTTTGAACGGATCCACCGGGGGAATATTGAGTTGATGATGATTTTCTTTTTTGATGCTGTTGAGCATGGCCATGATATCCCGGGCGGCGCCGATGTGCCCCATGGCATCGGTACGGTTCGGGGTAAGCCCAATCTCGAACACATGATCTTCCGTGATCTCGAAATATTCTTTTGCCGGGGTACCCGGAAGCGCTGATGGGTCCAACACCATGATGCCTTCATGCGATTTTCCCAGGCCGATCTCGTCCTCGGCGCAGATCATGCCGCGGGATTCTTCTCCGCGGATCTTGGCTTTCCTGATCTCGAATGATTCCTCGCCGGAATAGAGCATAGTGCCGACGGTGGCTACCACCACTTTTTGGCCGGCGGCTACGTTGGGGGCCCCGCATACGATGGGCAATAATTCTTCGCCCCCCACATTTACCGTGGTTTTACTGAGTTTATCGGCATTGGGGTGTTTTTCACAACTGATCACTTCTCCGATCACCAGGCCTTCGAGTCCGCCTTTCACCGACTGGAATGTTTCAATGCCTTCCACTTCAAGGCCGCTGTCGGTAAGCAGTGCTCCGAGTTCTTCCACATCCATGTCGAGGTCGATATAGCGTTTCAGCCAATTGTAGGATATTTTCATGATGGATTGTTTTTCCTTTTTTTCCTCGCGGGGCGATGTTTTGCCCTCTTATTCAATGAATCGGTAAAGGTAAGGAATTTCCCGTTTTCAGGAGATGGATCCCCAGTCGGGCTGGTTTTTGTTGATCTCGGCCAGCCGGCGGGCCAGGATGCGGTTTTCAGGGGCTTTCAGGTCCGGGTCTTTTTCAAGGATCTCCATGGCCAGGTTGCGGGCATATTTCAGGATCTTTTCATCGCGGAGGAGGTTGGCGATCTTCAGGTCGACGATACCGCTTTGCTGGGTCCCTGCCAGGTCGCCGGGGCCCCGGAGCCTTAGGTCGGTTTCGGCAATGTAAAAACCATCAGTGCTCTCGGTCATGGTTTTGAGGCGCACCCGGGCTTCTTCAGTGAGCTTTTCACCCGACATAAGAATGCAATACGACTGATCCGCCCCGCGGCCGACCCTGCCACGCAATTGGTGTAACTGCGAGAGGCCGAAACGTTCGGCATTTTCGATCACCATCACGCTGGCATTGGGAATATCGACCCCCACCTCGATCACGGTGGTGGCTACCATAATCTGGGTTTCCCCTTTAATGAAGCGCTGCATTTCGTAATCCTTGTCTTCCTGTTTCAGTTTCCCGTGCACGATGCTGATGGCATAATCGGGCAGGGGGAAGGTACGGCTGATGCTTTCATAGCCGTCCATCAGGTCTTTGAGGTCGAGTTTTTTCGATTCTTGAATGAGTGGATAAACCACGTAGATCTGCCGGCCCAGGGCGATCTGTTCGCGCATGAATCCGAAAAGCCGCAGGCGTTTGTTTTCAAAGTAATGAAAGGTTTTCACGGGTTTTCTTCCCGGGGGAAGTTCGTCGATCACTGAAAAATCGAGATCGCCGTAAAGCGTCATGGCCAGGGTGCGGGGGATGGGCGTGGCGGTCATCACGAGGATGTGCGGGGGAATGCGGTTCTTATAGTACAGCCTTGCCCGTTGGGCCACTCCGAAGCGGTGTTGCTCATCGATCACTACCAGGCCGAGCTTACTGAATCTGACTTCATCTTCGAGCAGGGCATGGGTGCCGATGAGCAGGTGAAGGCTTCCATTTTTGAGTTTCTCATGGATTGCTTTCCTTTTGGCTGCCCTGGTGGACCCGGTCAGGAGTTCAACTTCAAGCCCGAGGGGGGTACACATGGATTCTATGGTGGAAAAATGCTGCTTGGCCAGGATCTCGGTGGGGGCCATCATGCAGGCCTGGAAATCATTGTCGATAGCGATCAGCATCGACATCAGTGCCACCAGGGTCTTGCCGCTGCCAACATCACCCTGCAGCAAACGGTTCATCTGTTTCCCTGAGCCCAGGTCGCTTCTGATCTCCCGGGTAACCCTTTTCTGGGCATTGGTCAGCTCGAAGCTGAGACGGGTTTTGTAAAAGGCGTTGGTCAGATCTCCGACCTTGCCGAAGACATGGCCTTCCACTTCCTGCTGCCGGCCCAGCCGTTGTCTGAGCAGGCGAAGTTGAATATAGAAAAGCTCCTCGAATTTCAGGCGGGCCTGTGCCTTGCGCAGGATTTCGTAATCGGCCGGGAAATGGATATTCTGAAAGGCCGATTCGCGCTTGAGCAGGCCCAGTTTTTTGATGATCTCCGGCGAAAGGCTTTCGGGGATCTCTCCCCGGGCTTTCAGTAAGAGGGTACGCATCAGTTTGCCGATGTTTCGGCTCGAAAGGCCACGGTTCCTCAGGCGGTCGGTTTCGCTGTAATGCCCCTGAAGGGCGATGCTCATATCCTTCATGGCCTCATCCGGCAGGTCCACTTCCGGGTGGGCGATGTTGTACTTGTCTTTGAATATGCTGGGCTTCCCGAAGACCATATATTCCACCCCCGGTTTAAACTTTCCTTCCAGCCATTTAAAGCCTTTGAACCACACCAGTTCAATGCTGCCGGTATCGTCGTTGAGCAGGGCGCAGAGGCGTTGCCCCCTGCCCTTGCCGATCTTGGTCATGTTGGTGATGGTTCCTTTAAGCTGCACCCAGGCCAGCTCCGAGCTGATCTCACTCACCTTGTGCACCTTGCTTTTGTCGATGTAGCGAAAGGGAAAATAATGGAGCAGGTCGTTGAAGGTTTCCACACCGATCTCTGAGCGGAGCAGGGCAGCGCGTTTGGGGCCGACCCCCTTAAGGTATTCTATGGGAGTATCGAGGAAAGAAACCGGCATGGCTTTGTTTTGATCAAACAAATATACGGAATAATCGGCTGTGTTTCCGGATGATTTTCGGTCTTCGGCAGCATAAAAAAAGCCCGCTGTTTCAAGCGGGCTTTTGTATGGGTTTATGATTGTATTTTACGTTTAGAATTCCCAGAGGTCGTGTTCAAACTCAAAGAGTTCGTTCTTTACCCTTTCAGCTTCGTAGAGGGCATCCAGTCCGGTGGCGTATTCCGAGATACGGCGGTCGAAAACATTGGATTCCTTATAGATGAAACTGTTGAACATCCTTTTCCAGAAGGCATGGTCGTAAGTTAGCCTCATGGCATCGTTATGCCTGTTGTAGATCAGCGACTTCGACAGTATGGGCCTTGATTCGGGGAAATACACCCAGAAGAGGGGTTCGCTCACTTCATCTCCGTCGCGTTCCTTCATCATAACCGGGCATACCCCGATGATCCTCACCATGATCTGTGAACGTTGTTTGTCGAAATACCAGTCTTCCTTGATCCTGAGCCGTTTCACCTTGGACGGGTCAAATTCCGTATAGATCACCGTATCATACTCTTCATAAGGAGGATATGGGCGCTGGAGCACCTGGTGGAGGGTGTCCACCTGTCGGGCGATCACTTCCTGGTAGGTGAGGGGCACCAGGAATTCATCCGTGGCCGAAATGTCGTAGGCGGTGATGGAGCCTTCTTTCAGTCCGTCCATAATGATCTGCATAAAACTTCTCCAGTGGTTATGCGGTTCCAGCGGGTAATAAAAATACTGGTTGATCTTTTCACGGAAATCGATCTCGCGCCAGAGGCGTTTCTGCCACATAACATCAGCTTTCCTGAGCGGAGGATAGGGCACGGGCTTCATATCGATGAAACCGCTTCCTTCCTCAAACAGGCCATCGGTGGGAGGGCTGTCGAGGATCTGCGCCTGGGCCGTGCCAAAAGGCAGGGCAGCCAGCAGGGCCACTACTCCAAGGATGATGATTAGCTTTTTCATTATTCTAGTCTTTCGAGTTATTATTCAATCGTTAAGTTGATGGCGTTGAGGGTACGGCGTGAACCGTCGGGGCCCTCGGCCTGGATGCTTTCAAAGAAGAACTTCTGTCCTCTCTTGGCATTCCGGATAATGTCCGACATCTCATCGCTGAACCTGTTGCCACGGGTTCTTTTCGGGATCCAGTCTCCGTTTACGATGGTTCCCATGGTAAAGGAGGTTACCACAAAGTTGAGGTCAAATTCAAAGTCTTTCATTACCGGGATGATGGCGTTGGCAGCCAGCAGGGTATTCTTGTTGATACTACCTTCCTTGAGGCCAGCAATCTCGGCTACCGGGTCAGGTACCCTTTTCACCCTGAAATCGAAGGATCCCATGTTCATCCACTCGCCTTCATATTCTGCGGTAGCGCTCACGGTGGCTTCGGTCACCTTATCGGTAATGCGAACGATCCAGTCGCCCGGTTCATCCGGGTCGGGAATGATCTCGCCGGCGGTAATGGCCGGTCGGATCTTTTCCTTGGCGATACCGGGAACCGAGATGGATACCGGGTTATCGACGCTGCGGTAGAACACGTTCATTTTCTTGGCAGCGACCGTCAGTGATGGTGGTGCTACAATATACTCGTGCACGAAGGGATAGCTTTCGGCTTCCCCTTCGGGATTGGTGATCTCAATGATCCCGGCAAAGCGGTGGATACCTTCACGGTTGGCATCCCATTCGAGTTTCACGATGCCGTCTTCCCCTTCCCATTTGTGGGCATTGGCTTTATTGGCCGGGTTCCACTGGCTGGCTCCCTGCATCACATAAACATCCGGATTCTGTTTGGTGTCATATGCGGCCACGAGCACTTCCGCCTCGTATTTCTGCCCCTGGATCACGTAAGAGGTCTTGGGGATGATCTTGGCGGTAACATCATCGAATTTGTAGTCGGTCAGCGTGATCTCGCTGAAAAGCTCCGATACAACATCGAACTCGGTGGTTTGCACTTCGGCGATGAGTTTATTCAGGATGGTGACTTCAGCGGCCACAATGGTGTGGTAGAAATGATGCATTTCCCAGCTGGTGAGTTTGCCATCTGCATTGTAATACTCTTCGTCGGTGTTCAGGCCTATTTTTACCCTACCCCGGTATTCTTCCGGGATGAGGGCTTCCATTTTAGCACGGTATTCATTCAGCCGTTCTTTGAGTATTTCCGCCCTTCCCTGGGTGATGAAGAAAGTGGTGGAACGGTCAAACTTATCCTTGGTGGGCACTGCCTGAAGGTTCAGCGTAAGTTTTTGTTTCTTTTTACGCGGGTTCAGCAGGTCCCTGACCTCTTCTACGGTATAGTATTCATTGATCACTTCTACGGAATCATCCATCCTCTCCGAATATTTCACCAGGTCAAAGGTGAGGTTTTCGAGATAAGTGATCAGTTCGTCGCTGTATTCCCTGGCCATTTTGGCCTTATTGTAGTGTTCTTCAGCCTTAGCGGGGTTGAGTTGATATTGTTTCTCAAACTGGTCGTAAACGGTCATCATCTTGTTATGCACGATCTCGTTGGTAGTGACCATACTTTCGTTCACCACGAGAAAGGCATCCAGGATCTGCTTGGAAACGTTCAGGGCCAGCAGCGCGGTGAGTACCAGGTACATCATCGCAATCATTTTTTGCCGCGGGGTTTCCTTATATCCAGCCATAGTTTTTCAAATTTTAAGTTTTGTTTAGCACAATTGGTTATACTGGTGGCATTAAATGATGCTTAGGCATTCGGATTTGCGCTCATGGCGTTCAGCATATTGCCATACACTTTGTTAAGCGCGCTAACCCTGTCGGTAAGGGCATCCAGTTCCTGTTTGTATTCGAGGGTCTTATCGCTCGAAGCACCGAGATTTTCCATAAAGGCCTCGAAGGTTTGCTGGATCTTGGCGGCTGATTCAACCTGTGAGTTTGTGGCCTGGAGCTGGAGTTCATAAGCAGCGTTCAGGGCCGACAGGTTGTTAGAAATGCGTTTAAGCTCTTCGGTGTAAGCCGTGCTGTCGTCAGAGGTAAAGTCGAGTGCTTTTGCTGATTCAGCAAGGGCTTCAGCCGATTGAGTATATTTTTCAGCAAGCTGGTTGGCCGATGCAGTGGCTGCTTTAATTCCTTCGGTAAAGTTATTGGTAACTTCCATTTCCCTTACCAGGCTTTCGGCAGCTTTGGTATAGGAATCGCTCAGGCTGCTGGCGCCTTCGGCGGCTGATTTGATGCTGTTCAGGTATTCTTCTGAAGAGGTAGCATCTTTTTTCAGTGCTTCAGCGGTTGATTTGTATGATTCATTCAGTTCTGAGACCGATGTGGAGGCGTTTTTAACGTTTCCAACATATTCATTGGTCACAACGGCGGCATCTGTAATATCGGCCAGCTTTCCGGCATTGTCGCTCATTCGTTTCAGCCCTGAGCCGAGGCTTTCGATCAGTTCAGGCCCGATCTTGGCATCGCTGAGCATTGCATCCAGTTCTTCGGTCGGTTTTTTGTGGCCTTTGCCACCATCGTGATACATGCCGGCCAACTCTGGGTATACCAGGCTCCAGTCCGGCTCAACGTGAGGCGGTTCAAAAGCCGAGAAGAAAAATATGAGTGACTCGGTCCCCAGCCCGACGATCAGCATAATGTCAGCACCGGCATAGTGATTGATTTTAAAGAGTGCGCCCAGGATTACTACTGAAGCTCCCAGTCCGTAAAGTTTTGCCATGAAGTTTCTAAAGCCTCTGGTCCGAACAATGTTATTTAAACCCATGATTTGATAGTTTGAAATTAATTAATGTCCTTGATTTGATTCAGTTTAGTATGATTTAGTTGTAAACTCTCGATGCTTTGGCAGGATTGTCATCCTTGTTTCTTCCGAGGAAGGGTTGCATGGTACGGAAGCCAATGTAGGATTTCGAGGTATCCTGGAATTCATAGGCCCTGGTCTGCACCTGCAGGTAATAGGCAATATCTTTCCATGATCCGCCTTTCACCACTTTCCTTTTCATGGCGGGGGGATCATCTTCTTTTGCGTTATAGGTATAATTGGGGTTCATATCCCAGGTGAAGTTATAGGATACGGGGTCGAAGGCGCTGACGGTCCATTCGGCAACGTTCCCCGACATATCGTACAGTCCCCAGCGATTGGGCGGGTAGTGGCCGACGATCACGGTACGCAGGCCGCCGTCGTCGATATAATTCCCGCGGATAGGTTTGAAGTTGGCCAGGAAACATCCCTTGTCGTTACGGGTGTATGGCCCACCCCATGGATAGGGGCTGTTTTCGTAGCCACCCCTGGCGGCCCATTCCCATTCGGTTTCGGTGGGCAGACGGAATTCAGCTACGCTGGTTTCGTTCCGTTCATTGCGCAGGTAGGCATTTCTGAGTTCTGTTCTCCAGACACAAAATGCTCTGGCCTGAAGCCAGTTAACTCCCACAACCGGATAGTGGTCGAAAGCCGGGTGCCAGAAATATTTTTCGGTCATCGGGTCGTTGAAGGAATAAGTATAATCGTGGATCCAGCAAAGGGTATCCGGGTATACATTGATAATTTCCTTACGAACGTAAACGGAGCGGTCGCGCATACCCTGAGGGCGGTTGGCGAAGCCGGCGTTCTCGTAATTTCCTTCTTCCGACCAGTCTTTTTTCGCGGCAGCGTGAAGGTCAACCCAGTAATATTCGTAGAAAAGCTTTCGGGTATCCACCTCTTTTCTCCTGAAATAGCGCTCATGTTCCGGGAGGTACATATCTTCCAGGGCATCTTTAACGGCCTGGTCGTCGGTATCCCATGGAACATCTTCTCTCCAGTTCACCAGCGGGGGATCGATGATATCTCCTTTTTTGGTTTCGGTACGGATGTAGGCCGGGTCGGTAATGCCGTTATCATAAAGCATCCAGCGGGCGATGGAATCCCTGACCCAGTTTACGAACTGCCGGTATTCATTATTCGTGATCTCTGTTTCGTCCATAAAATAGGCTGAAACAGATACTGTTTTCGGTTGATGCAGTTGGCTGTAATTGAAATCCTGATCACCGGTACCCATGGTAAAACTCCCCTGGGGAATAAAAACCATTCCATAGGGATCGGGTTGGTAAAAATGCTTGGATTTCCTTCTTACGCCGGTGAGTTCACCATTTCCTGAGTTGCTACAGCTGTCAAGTATGATCAGAGCGATCAGTAGTGCCAGGTAGAATGGAAGCTTTTTCATACTGTTTTAATTGTTGATTAAGTAGCTAACGGTCGAGTATTACAATTATTATTTAGAACCCCCAAAAATACTTATTATAATCACACCTCAAAATTTTTTTTTCAGCACTACAGGAAACGTGTGTTCCTGTAGCTTTTCCTTCCTTTGTCTGCTTCTATCTTGAAGCAATACTTGAGCATCACCTCGTGGCTGCCAGCTGTTCGGCCGAGCCCGAGCTTTGACGTAGTGATATCGTAGGAGTATCCTATTTTAAAGTTTTTATACCGCAATCCGGCAATGACCGAAACGGCGTCCTGGAAGCGATAATTCAGCCCGCCCCAGAACTGGTCTTTATATTCGAGTATCCCCGCAACATCAAGCTGTACGGAAGCCTGGTCGAATTTTACCATAGCTGAAGGCAGCAGGGCGAAGTTCGGGTAATTGCGGAATACATATTCATATCCACCCTGGATGTAAAAGGTCCGTACCAGGGTCATTTTATACAGAAAACTGCCGGATGTTGTGCTATCCACATTGGTGGACCAACTGGCCAGTTCTTTTCCTTTTGTGGCCAGGAGCTGGTTCACCGATGCTCCGATATAATACTGGTCGGGAACGGAATAAACCACTCCCAGGGAAGCATCGATAAGGATCTCGCTTTCTTCCCCGGAAATTTGCTGCAGCAACTGGTCGTTCGGGTCAACGGCCACGAACTTCGAGAAGTCGATGGAGCGGTTGTTGAAACCGACATGGGCCCCCACGCCGAGTTTTCCGAAACCGATCTCCCGGATGTAATTATAGCCCAGCCGCAGGGTGATGGTCTTGGTAAAGCCGATCTTATCCTGCATCACCAGGGCCGACAACCCACCCCTGAGCACCCGCACCGGGGCGTCGATGCTGATGAGGAAGGTTTCGGGAGCTACCTTGTTGCCTTCACTGTCTTCGAAACCGGCCCACTGCTGACGGATCAGCCCTGTTACGCATATGCCTTCATCCATGCCGGCAAAGCCCGGGTTGGTGAAGACCTTATTGAACATGTTCTGGGTGAACTGAGGCTCCTGCTGAGCGTGCAGGCGGGGTATGAATAAACTCACAAATAGCAACAGTATTGTGATTTTGATCAGCCTCATATTAGTGTTTCAGTTTTTGGTAAAAGTGCAGCTAAAGTATAAAAAAAACAAAACGATTTTGCCTCTTAAACGCTCTCCCGGCCATCAGGCATTAAGCCTAAGGTAAACAGGCCAGGTCAAAAGTACAAAACATCTGTCAATTATTCCTACGTAATAAGCACAAATTTAGGGGATAAGCCTTTAAGTAAATACCCCTAAGCTGTTTTGTGCAGGTTCTTATAACGCATATCCTGCCGGTTTATTTTTATTCGTGCTAAATTGTTTAAGGCTCAGAAGTATGCCCTCAACTGAAGGCTTCCCACATGCACAACCGGGACCCCCGGACTTGATCGGCCGTCGTACATCAGGCTAAGCTGCAGATGGTTTGAAATGTTCTGCTGGTAGGAGAGGTTCCAGGTGGCATTTTTGCCGCTGCTGAGGCCTTCCAGCATTTCAAATCCCAGCGAACTGTTTTCTTCCCCGTTATACCCGATATCGATATAATTGGCTTTGATAAGCAAGGTGCCCCGGTTCACCATACGGTAGTTGAGCTCCGCACCAAGGTCGCGGATCTTCGATTGCTCGCTGCCTGCCGTATTGATATTGTCGCGGTAACGGAACTGAATGCTTATGCGCAGCACCGGGCCCGGCTGATAGGAGATCTCCGGAAGGAATTCCAGGTGATCGATCGTATAATCGCGGGAGGTGAAGAACTCCGATGCACTGGTTTTGCTGCCCTGTTCGGCTTTCAGGTTCAGCGTAAAGGATTTGAGGAAATTCCAGCGGATGTTCAGCGAGGCCTGCGACAGGCTGCGGGTTTCAAATCCATTGACCAGGTATGACTTATTCCTGTTCCGGGTAATGTTGAGGTCCGCCCCGTAGCGGGGATCTGTTTTATTGAAATACAGGGTGTTCCTGAAGGCTGAATTCATCGAGATCAGGGCCGTATCCAGGATCCGGCTTTCCCTGATGAAAGGATTGTATGCCACATTCAGGTCGTCGGTGGAGGTTTTATGCTCGATCCTGAACATGGTCTGGTTCTGGAAGCGCGCCAGGAACTTGAGAAAGCCTTCCTTCCCTTTCCAAACCGCGGCGGGCATCAGGTTGAGGGCCTCCCTGAACTGGTTGGTGTAGATCCGGGTGAACTCATTGCTGGGGGTGAATACCCGGATGTAATTTGCCTGATCCTTGAAGGGTGCCACCTCAAACTCGTTCAGTTGCTCCACCCCATCCCCGTTATAATCGATCCACATATACACACCTTCCCCACTGGGGACCTGCAGGTAGGAGAAGCTTTGTTTTTGCTCCAGCCCGGCACCGACTTCGTAAAATGTATTGAAGCTCACTGCACCTTTGAATAGTTTCAGAAAATATTCGATCCGCCCGATGACGACCTGTTCAGGTTCTGCATCGCTCAGGGTACTGTCGCGGATCTCCAGGTTCCTGTAAGTTCCGGTCAGGGTGAGCCGGTTTGCCGGGTTTTTCTTCAGCACCAGGCTGGCGCCGCCTTCACGGGCGAAGGTGGATGCCAGTAGGCTGTTCATCCCGGCTTTCTTGTCGAGCCGCTGCCGGTAGAACAGGGTGTAGGTATTTTGGGCCGAGTCGGCATTCTTGATATATCCTTCCCAGGAGTTATAGCTGAAGCTGGCTGCCGTGAGCGAATCGGTTTCCGCATCGCGGTAGGTATTGTATTCGGCCTCCTGCTTGATCCCCAGGGTGATCCATTTTAGCTTTTTGGAAAGGTCGGCCTTACTCCGGATAAAACGGGTGTTGTAGCTTTCCTGCTCTGTGCTGAGGTAGCTGCCATCGAAGCTGAGGTGAAATCCCGAAGCATTCAAACCGGCATTCATACTATTCATGAGGCCCTTGTAAACAGGCCCGTTGTCGAGGATGCTGAAACGGTAACCGGCCGTACCATGTTTTTTGTTTTCCACACCGATCTGTATGTTCCCCTGGTGCTGGTCGCGATCGCCCTCCAGGTGGTCGATATTCCAGTCGCGGTTGAATTCCACCTTCCGGAAGGGTTCAATGGGGCTAAAGTTCTTCTTGATGTATTCATAGCTGGCCTGCCCCACCAATTCCCATGGGTTTTTCTCTTTCTTGCTGATCCGTGCCCGGTGGTCGTAGGCCAGCACCATGGCCATGCTGGTGTTGTCGGCCCGGTCGCGGGATGAAAAGGTGTTGATGTCGTAATTGGTCACACTGAATTCGGAACTGAGTTTCGACTGCCCGCTGAAGGCATAATCCACCCCCAGGGTCATCATCTGCGATTTTTTAGGCGTGACGAGCAGGGTCAGGGCTTCGTAATTCCCGGAGGGGATGCCGTTTTCCGGGGCCACCCAGCGAAAAACCCGGCCGTTGGCATCGCTGCTTACCAGTATATAATTTCCCTTATTCTCGCCTACCAGGCTGAAACCAAGTTTATAAACTGCACTGTCGGGATTGGTCGACTGCACAAAGACCGAATCGTAAAGCACCCCGTTTACCAGGGTATCCACCATTTTATAACGGACTTCCTCCCCCGAAAACCCCACGCTGTCGATGTTCGGCCAGAAGGCATTGTTAATGCTGTCGCCGGTGTTGCTCAGGAATTCTTTCTGCTCTTCACTCAGGTCCTGTTGCAGGGGCTGGTTTTTCAGGTCCTGTTCCGAGAAGGCGTTGATGCGCACATTCAGCTTTTTGTTGGTGATCCCCGAGGAAACGAAAAACATGGATCGGGCATAATCCCGTTCGGCATATTCAAATTCTACCACGATCCTTTTTTCCTGGGTGATCAGCACATTGGGGGTAAAGTAGATCTCTCCCGTATTGTAGTTGATGGTATAATCGTTTTCCTGTCCCCGGGTCAGGAGGATGCCGTCGATGAATACTTTTTCGGAAGCTGCCAGCACCACGATATAGGTTTCCCCATCGTTGCCGGTAAGTTTATACGGACCCTGGTTTCCCTCTTCCCCCTGGATGCGGTTGCGGGCAAATTTCCCCTTGGCCACCGCACCGGCCACCTGCACGTCCATGGTCCAGGGCTGCCGCCCGGCTTTGTCCTTTCCCAGGCCGAAGGTGGTCATGAAATCCCCCCCCTGCGCCTTTTTAAAGAGGTTCATGAAGTAACTCTTTGGCCTGGTCAGCTCAAAATCCCCCGCGATCAGCCTGGAGGTCCTGTACTTGAGCTGGATGAACACCTTGTCGAATTCCTGGATCTGCTGGGTATTCCCCTCCGGCTGAATCGGGATATTGTTGTCGGTGATGGCGGCCAATACTTCGATCTCGCGGCCAAGGTTTCCCGACAATTGCAGGTTGAAACTTGAATTGACTACCACATCCTGACTGTTCCCGAAGGAGATCCCCCGCGAAATACTGCCGCTTTTGTTTAGCCCGCTGGTCCTGAAAATATCGGTTCCCGACTCTGCCTGCGTATACACGAAGGGATTTTGCATGCCGATCTGGTCCGGTTCCCGTATGCCGAGGTCTTTGTTTTTGTACACCGTATTGAAAGAGAAAGGGAAAACACGGTAGGAGAGGTGGTAGGTACTGCTGTCTGACTGCAGGCCCGCCGAGGGGAAGAGATATCCTCCTGCTTCATCCAGGGTATAGGCGGAAGTGTCGATCAATTGGCCATCCGCCCCGCGGACCTGGAATGAACCCGGAACAATGCTCAGGCTGTCGATCATAAGCGTATCCCGGTCAAGGGGCATGCGCTTCATGCGCAGGTTGCTCAGTTCCTGGGCGGATAAGCCCTGAAAGAGAAGGAGTAAGAGAACAATATGTGTTAAACGGACCTTCAAGATGGCGATTAAGTGCTTATGAAATAAAGAAAAAACCCCTGTACTATTGTGCCGGGTACTTTCTGATACTCCGATATAAGCGTGTAATTGTCTTACATACAGCTAGTTGAATAATAATATAAAAATAATACATTTTAAGAATTGCCAAATGTTTAAAGATACTACCTTTGCCGGCCGGATTTTGGAGCGTAAACTTAAAAAAAACCACTGTCATGGCATTTGTATCCAAGGAAAAACTGTTCTCCCTGAAATGGTTCAGGGCCTATTTGCTGATCCTGATCGGGGCTTTTATTATGGCCAGCGGATTTGTATTGTTCATCACCCCGCACAACATCGTGCCCGGGGGGGTGTATGGTATTTCGATCGTGATCCATCATTTTACGGGCTGGCCCATTGGTTTAACAGCCCTATGTTTTGATATCCCGCTCACCATTCTCGGGATCCGCCTGCTGGGCCCCCGTTTTGGCGTGAAAACGGTGGTGGGTTTCATTCTTACGGCGGTTTTTGTCGACGGACTGACCTATTTTTACGGGGAAGCTCCCCTGGTTCCGGAAGATGTGCTGCTGTCGTCGGTTTTCGGAGGGGTCCTGATCGGGCTGGGTCTTGGTTTGATCTTCAAGTCGAGAGCTACTTCGGGTGGTTCCGACATCATTGCGATGATCATCTCCAAATACACAAAGCTTCCCCTGGGGCAATTGATGATCTACGTGGATTCGGCCATTGTGATCACCGGTTTATTTGCATTCCAGGACTGGAAGATCCCCCTGTATTCCCTCATTGTCATTTACATTACCGGAAGGGTGGTGGACCTTATTCTGCAGGGGATATCCGTCGAAAAAACGCTCTTCATCATTTCCGAAAAACATGCCGAAATCCGGGATAAGATCATCAACGACATGAACCGTGGCGGGACTTTCCTGAAAGGAGAAGGGATGTACAACGGAGAAGAAAAATCGATTATTTACACGGTGCTTACCCGGAGGGAGATGGCCATTTTGCAGGATTACATCCACAAGGTGGATCCCGAAGCTTTCCTAACCGTGATCAATGCGAACGAGATCCTGGGCAAAGGATTCAAATCCCTGCAGGATAAGGTTTCCGACTAGGGTGTTACCTGTCAGTTAAAGAGTTTGATGATGTCATTCCCGTTGGCGTAGATCAGCAGGGCGAAAATGAGGATCATTCCCACGATCTGAGCATATTCCATGAATTTATCGCCGGGTTTCCTGCGTGCGATGATCTCGTAGAGCAGGAACATGACATGGCCGCCGTCGAGGGCCGGAATGGGCAATACGTTCAGTATGGCCAGCATGATGGAGAGGAATGCCGTGAGCCGCCAGAAAACTTCCCAGTTCCATTCGGAAGGGAAAATACTTCCGATGGTGATGAAACCACCAACCGATTCATAGGCTTTCACTTCGGACGAAAAGAGGAGGCGCAGTTGTTTCAGGTAGTCGCCAATCCCTTTGAAGCCTTTCACGATCCCTGCCGGGATGGCTTCGAGGAAGGAAAATTCGCGGGTATTGAACTCGAAGAAATCACTGGCCGGTTTACGATAAACGCCGATTTTCCCGGCTTCGGAAACCGGGAGGGTGAAGACCAGGGTGTCTTGTCCGCGGATGACACTGAGATCCACTTCCTGTCCTATATATTTGGGGACTTCCCTGACATATTCATGGAAATAGTACAGGGGTTCGCCATTCAGGGCAATGAGTTTATCGCCCTCCCTGACACCTGCTTTCTTGGCAGGGGTTTCTTCAGGGTATTCTTCGGCAATATAAGGGAACCTGGCGGTAATAAAGTCGGGGTTCCTGTGCTTGACCAGCTTGCCGATGGAACCTTCAGGGAGCTTCAGGTTCATGATCATGCTGTCGCGCTCGAGCAGGATATGATCTGCTTCATCGAGGATGAGCGTAATGGGGATCTCGTTGAAATCCTCCACGACCTTGCCGTCGATGGATATGATCTTGTCGCCGTCGCGGAGGCCCATTTCCATGCCCAGCGAATCCACGGCAATACCATATTTATTGGCTTCTGATGTGGGGAGATAGGATTCGCCCCAGGTGTAGAGCATGAATACGTATATGACCATGGCCAGGATCACGTTCACGATCACCCCTCCGAGCATAATGATCAGCCGTTGCCAGGCCGGCTTCGAGCGGAACTCATAATCTTTCGGGGGCTGTTTCATGGCCTCCTTGTCCATGGATTCGTCGATCATACCGCTGATCTTCACGTAGCCACCCAGGGGCAGCCATCCCAGTCCGTATTCAGTTCCTTTGAAATTGAATTTAAAGATGGAGAACCAGGGGTTGAAGAAAAGGTAGAATTTTTCCACCCGTGTCCGGAAGATCTTGGCTGCAAGGAAGTGCCCGGCTTCGTGGAAGATCACCAGGATCGACAGGCTGAGCAGTAGTTGTAATATTTGTATAACGACGTCCATGTTATTCTTTGATCAGATTTGTTGCGATGCGGCGGCTTTCCTGATCGGTCTCTTTCAGGTCTTCGAGTCCGGGTTCCGGTATCCAGGCCGTATTTTTCATGCATTTTTCGATGATCTCCGGCATTTTCATGAAAGTGATCTCTTTCCTGAGGAATGCCTGAACGGCGATCTCATTGGCTGCGTTCATGGCGCAGGGGACATTGCCCCCTCGTTCCAGGGCATCGAAAGCGAGTGCAAGGTTACGAAATTTTTTTAAATCAGGGGGGTGAAAGCTGAGGCCGGGATACTCAAGGATGTTGAAGGGGGGCAATCCGGAAGGCAGCCTGCGGGGATAGCTGAGGGCATAGAGGATAGGGGTCCGCATATCGGGCCTGCCCAGTTGTGCCTTGACCGAACCATCGACGAACTGCACCATGGAATGGATGATCGATTGCGGATGGATCACCACCTGGATCTGCTCGGGGCGAAGGCCGAAGAGCCATTTTGCTTCGATCACCTCCAGTCCTTTGTTCATCATGCTGGCCGAATCGATGGTGATCTTTTGCCCCATGTCCCAGTTGGGATGCAGCAGGGCTTCTTCCGGGCCGGCATTTTTTAATTCTTCAGGGGGGGTGTCCAGGAATGGTCCGCCGGATGCGGTCAGGTAGATCTTTTCAATACCTTCCTCGCCTTCTCCCACCAGGCACTGGAAGATGGCCGAATGTTCCGAATCTACGGGGATGATCCTTCCCCTGCCGCGGGCGATGAGGCTGCTCACCAGTGCGCCCCCCGCCACAATGGATTCTTTGTTGGCCAGGGCTACGGTCTTGCCGGCTTCCAGGGCCCTGACCGTTGGTTCAAAACCGGCAAAGCCCACAATGGCATTCAGCACGATATCCACCATACCGTGGGAAACGACCTGGGAAACCGATTCGCTCCCGGCAAAGACCTTGATATCCGATCCGGCCAGGGCATCCGAAACTTTATCATAATATTTTTCGCTGGCGATCACCACGCTGTCGGGCCTGAACTCAAGGGCTTGCTCAATGAGCAGTTTACTGCGGGTGGAGGCTGTGAGCACTTCCACCGAAAAGTCGTCGGGATGGCTTCTGACAATATCCAGTGCCTGTATGCCGATGGATCCCGTTGAGCCGAGAATGGCTATGCGCTTTGTACTCATTGATCGATACTTAAAAGGTCATATACTCTTCCGGATCAACCGGTGTGCCTCTGTGCCATAACTCGAAGTGCAGGTGGGGTCCGCTGCTGAGCTCTCCTGTATTTCCGGTCACGGCAATAGGGTCTCCCGCCTTTACAAAAGTTCCAATGCTTTTTAACAGGCTCGAATTATGCTTGTAAGCAGTGATAAAGCCGGCCCCGTGCTGAACAATGACGGTGTGCCCCGTTTCCGTGGTCCAGTCGGAAAAAATGATGGTCCCGTCGAGAGCAGCCTTCACAATGCTTTCCTCTGCAGCGGCAATATCTACCCCGTAATGCTTTTCGGCCAGGTTGAATTTATTGATGATGATGCCGTTCACAGGGGTGAAGAACACGACCTCGCTCAGCTGGACCCTCCCGTCGTAAAGATCTTCTGTTTCGTAAAAAAAGAGGTTGTATTTTGTCAGGGCTTCGTACTCGGCCCGGAGTATGGAATCTTCGGGTGAGGAACTTAAAGTGATGCTGTCGTAATTGGCTGCCGGGCTGGGATCGTAGGGGATGCTGTCGACAATTTCCTTGCCCTGCATAATGTTCCTGATGTTGGTGAGGTACACATCTTTTGCCTGGATGGCTTTTTCGAGCGAATCGGCTTTCTGGTTCAGGCTGTAGAGCTTCCCGGGGAGGCTTACATCCATATATCCCGGAATGTATTCGCGGATGGGCGTAAAGGCAATGATGAAAATGGTGAGTGTGATCAGGATAATGGCGATGCTCACCGTAAGCAAAAATACGTTCAACCTGGAAAGCCTGAAAGAGAGGCGTTCCTCATAGGTTTCATTATTCATGATCACCAGGCGATACTTATCACGCATCCTGAAATACCACCGGGCCTTGTTTTTCTTTTTCTTTGCCATCCGGAACAAAATATCGTAACTGCAAATATCGGAAAAATCGGGGCACATGCACGGGGAATTCTTCGAAGCTTTTGCCGGTGCAGTCGTATGGAGGAATCTGGCAGGCGGACTAAATCGGGGCAAAGCAGGGAAAAACTTAATTCTTTCCCTATATTTGCAAGGTTTAATAATAAATAGTTAAAAATACAGTTAAAGAGACATAATTTCCCGCTGATTTTGATCCGCAAAAAAGCATACCGGCTGATGGGATGGAGCATGATCCTGCTCCTGGTTTTTGTATTGGTTTCCTGTTCCACCAAGAAAAACAGTTTTACCCGCCGTTTATACCATAACCTCACTTCCCATTACAATGTTTACTGGAATGGCAAAGAAGCCCTGATCCAGGCCGAGAAGGAAATGGAGGAGAGCATCAAGGATAATTATAACATCATCCTTCCCATGTTTAATTACGGCACCGAGGCGGAATCCAAAACCGTGACTCCCCTGCTCGACCGGGCCATTGAAAAGGGTTCGAAAACGATATTGAAACACAGCATGCGTTTCGGCGGCAAAGAATATATCCGGTGGATCGACGATGCCTACATGCTGATCGGGAAATCGTATTTCTACAAACAGGATTATTTCAGTGCACGCCGTTCATTCAGTTTTGTTCAGCGCGAGTACGAAGAGAAAGAGATCAAGTACGATGCCATGCTCTGGCTGGCACGGACCTACATTCAGATGGAGCAGTTCGAAAAGTCGGAACCCCTGCTCAACCTCATCCTGAACGATATGAATGAGGAAGCGAAGATGTCGTCGGATGTTTACCGGGAATTTCCCATGGTGTATGCCGATCATTTCCTGAAACAGGAGAAATACGATTTTGCCATCGATTACCTGTATGATGTCATTTCTTCGCCCGGGGAAAAAGATGCCAAGACCCGTGCCCGTTTTATCCTGGCCCAGATCTACCAGGAGGATGGCAGTCTCGACGAGGCAACCAAATTATACGGGGAGGTGGTCCGCCGCAACCCGGTATATGAAATGGCTTTCCAGGCAAAGATCAATATGGCCGGGACTTACCGGGCGGGCGAAGGCGATAGCAAGACCATCAACAAATACCTTACGCGCATGCTGCGCGACAGCAAGAATACGGATTTCCTCGACCAGATCTATTATGCCCTGGCCGAAGTGGCCTTTACCGACCGGAAAGACAGCCTGGGGATGGAATACCTGAGGCTTTCGGTAGCCCGGAGTACCGTTAATAATTACCAGCGTTCCACATCCTCCCTGCGCCTCGCCGACCTTTACTTTGCCATGCCGGAATATGAACTGGCCCAGGCTTATTACGACACGGCGGTCAGCTTCCTGCCGGAAGATTATCCCGATTATGAGAAGATCAAGAGCAAGGCCGACAAGCTCTCCGACCTGGTGGGCAACATACAGGTAGTGATCTACGAAGACAGCCTGCAGAAACTTTCGTTCATGAGTGATGAGGAACGTTTTGCCATCATCGATAAGATCATAGAAGATTTGCTGGCGGAGGAACAGCGGAAGCGGGATGAAGAAGAACTGGCACAGAACATGGCTGCCTTCAACCAGGGGCAGTCGGGCGGCTTTACCGGCCAGCCCATCGGCGGCGGTAAATGGTATTTTTACAATACTACGGCACTGAGCAATGGCTTTACGGAATTTGTGCGCAAGTGGGGAAACCGCAAGCTGGAAGACCTCTGGCGGCTGAAAGATAAACAGGTGATCAGCTTTGAACCGGATGAGATCCTGAACGAGGAAATGGACAGCCTGGCCATGATCGGGGATACCTTTGGCATCAAGGCCATGGACCCGCACAACCGGGAGTATTACCTGAAAAACATTCCCTTTACAGAGGAAGAACTGGCGGAATCCGATTCGAAGATATCGGAAGCCCTGTATAACCTGGGCCTGATCTATGCCGAAGGCCTGAATGATTATCCCAAGTCGGCCGAAAGCTACGAAGATCTCCTGGATCGTTTCCCCACGGATCCCAAGCAGCTAAAGGTATATTACCAGTTGTACCGGATCTACCTCAAACTGGGCAATGCTGAACTCGCGGAATACTATAAAAATCTCATCGTTAACGACTTTCCGGAAAGTGATTATGCAAAGATCATTCTCGACCCGGATTACTATAAAACCATGGCCGCGAAAGAGTCTGAACTGAGTGCCATGTATTCCGAAACATACAGGGCCTATGAACGGGGGCAATACTTTACCGTGATCAGCAATGCCGACCGGGCCCTGAGCCTCTATGGCGATACTGCTGATCTGATCCCGAAATTCATGTTCCTGAGAGCGGTTTCCATCGGCAAGGTCGATGTGGTTGACTCCCTGGCCGTAGCCCTGAAGGATATCATCACCAATTATCCCAACAGCGAGATCAAGCCCCAGGCCCAGGATATGCTGGATTATATTGCCCAGGACCGCCCTGATCTTTCCGACGGGACCACCGCCGGTGCAGAGGAGGAAGAAGAGGTGATCAGTTCGCCCTATTCCTATGAACCCAACAGCATACATCTGTACCTTCTTGTTGTGAAAAGACAGGCCGTGAAACTGAATGCCATCAAGGTCAGGCTTTCCGACCATAATAAAAAATACTTCAGCTTAAAGGGACTGACCATTAACAGCGTGTTGCTCGATGATATGCATTATATGATCACCGTGGGCAATTTTGCTGATGCCGATGAAGCACTGGATTACCTGGAGCTTACCAGCGGGGATGACTATGTTTTCGCCGAACTGGGTACAGGCAATTATGACGAGGCGGTCATTTCCATGAAGAATTACCCCATATTCTACAAGGATAAGAATATGAAATTGTATTTGAAATTCTTTGAGATCGAGTACTTAAAAGACTGATCCTCAAAACTAAATCTTCTGCAAAATGGCTAAAAATATCAACAACGACACACAAAGCGTGAATATGCTCGGAGCCGGTACCTCTATTAAGGGGGATATACAGTCGAACGGCGATTTCAGGCTTGACGGCACCCTGATCGGATCCATCCATTCCAAGGGAAAGATCGTGATCGGCGAGACCGGCAATGTCGAGGGAGAAGTGATTTGCAAAAATGCCGACATTTCCGGAAAGGTGAAGGCGCAAGTCAGTGTGTCGGAATTATTAACCCTAAAAACCACTGCCAGGTTGTCGGGGGAGATCACGACCAGTAAACTGGCCATCGAACCCGGGGCCAAATTCTCAGGCACCTGCAATATGAGTGAATCCATGGCAGGATCAGGGGTGGATAAAACTGCCCTCAATGACAAAAGAAGAACAGAAAGAGAAAAAAGCGCTTAAGGCTTATGCAAGGTACTCTTCCATTGCCTTCCAGATGCTGGTGATCATACTTGCCGGTGTTTTCGGTGGGAGGGAACTGGACCGGTGGCTTGATCTGGGATTTCCTGCCTTTACCCTTGCTTTTACCATACTGGCCGTGATCCTGGCAATATATACCGTTATCAAAGACCTGTTGAAAAAATGAGCTACTCAAAATTCTTCTATGCATTTCTCAGGGCCCTGGTCATCACCACCCTGCTGGTGGCGGGTGGAAGTGCTCTTATTTACTCTCTTATTCCTGCAGGCTATTATCCGTCGGTATTCCCGTTTATGCTGGGCTTTTTTGCCCTGGCAACATTGCTGGTGTACCATTTAATGCTGAAAGCCCTGGAAAAACGGCCTGCCCGCTTTGTGAACATTTTTATGCTCACCACAGTGCTTAAACTCTTGGTTTATATGAGCATAATGGTGATCTATGCACTGCTGAACCGCCCCGAAGGCCAGGCCTTCGTGATCGCATTCTTTGTGTTATACGTGGTCTATACCGTGGTGGAAGTGGTTTCCCTGCTGGGAGTGAACCGGCAAATGGGCGGACCATACAAATAACAATATAGCAATATAACAACATCACCCACTATGAATGATAAACATGAATTGATTGACTTCGAGCGTGTCGATAATTTTAATGATGATAAAATTGAAAAACTCAGGGGTCATTATGTAGAGATCCTGAAACTGATCGGAGAAGATCCGGAACGGGAGGGGCTCCTGGATACGCCACTGCGCGTGGCAAAGGCCATGCAGTATTTCACCCATGGAAATGATGTAGACCCGGTGGAGATCCTGACCTCGGCCAAGTTCAAAGAGGATTACCGGGAGATGGTCATTGTGAAAGACATTGACGTATTCTCGATGTGTGAACACCATATGATCCCATTTATCGGAAAAGCCCATGTGGCCTACATCCCCAATGGATACATCACCGGCCTCAGTAAGATTGCCCGTGTGGTGGAAGCCTACTCCAGGAGACTGCAGGTGCAGGAACGCCTGACTACGCAGATCAAGACAGCCATACAGGATACCCTCAATCCTCTGGGTGTGGCCGTGGTCATCGAAGCCAAGCACCTGTGCATGGTGATGAGGGGGGTGGCCAAGCAAAACTCGGTAACCACAACATCCGACTTTACCGGGGCTTTCAAGCGTCAGGAAACCCGTGCCGAATTCATTCATCTGCTGGGCATGGACCTTCACTGATCAATAATATATTGAAACAATAAATGTAATTGCCGGTTATCAGATTATTCCTATTTTTGTGGACTTAATCCAGGTGTTGCTGGTTGAATTTAGTTTATAAGATAAAGCTATGAAAGCATATGTATTTCCAGGCCAGGGGGCCCAGTATCCGGGCATGGGAAAAGACCTTTATGAAGGCTCTGGTTTGGCGAAGGATCTTTTTGAAAAAGCAAACTCTATCCTCAAATTCAAGATCACTGAGTTGATGTTTGAGGGGACGGATGAAGACCTTCGCCAGACAAAAGTTACCCAGCCGGCCATCTTTCTGCATTCGGTGATCCTATCGAGGGTACTGGGAGAAGAATTCAAACCGGATATGGTCGCCGGGCATTCCCTGGGCGAATTTTCTGCCCTCGTAGCCAATAAAACCCTTTCATTTGAAGACGGCCTCAGGCTGGTTTACAAAAGGGCTATGGCGATGCAAAAAGCCTGCGAAATCCAACCCTCTACCATGGCGGCAGTGCTTGGCATGGATGATGCAGAAGTTGAGCATGTGCTCAAAAACATTGACGATATTGTGGTGCCGGCCAATTACAACAGTCCCGGACAACTGGTCATTTCTGGTTCTATTCCCGGCGTTGAGGCAGCCTGCAAATTGCTGGAAGAAGCCGGTGCCAAACGTGTGGTCCCGCTGAAGGTTGGGGGGGCATTTCATTCCCCGCTGATGGAACCTGCCGGCAAGGAACTGGCCAAAGCCATTGAAGATACTAAATTCAACAAGGGCATCTGTCCCATCTATCAGAATGTTACCGGCCAGTCGGTCACCGATGCGGAGATCATCAAGAAAAACCTGGTTGCACAGCTCACTTCCCCGGTGCGCTGGACCCAGATCAGCAGAAACATGATCGCCAATGGTGCTACAGAAGTGATCGAAGTGGGTCCTGGCAGCGTGCTGCAGGGCCTGATCAAAAAAGTAAAAAGGGATATTAAAACTTCAAGCGCCGTAATGCCTGCCTAAGGCCGCTCACGGGTAGCTGGGCCTGAACCCTGCTGATCTACCTGTCGCTGTACATCTTATCATAATAATGCTGGTAATCGCCGGAGGTTACATTATTGAGCCATTCCTCATTGGTCAAATACCATTCAACAGTCTTTTCAAGGCCTTCCTCGAACTGGAGGGAAGGCTTCCAGCCCAGTTCCTGCTGTAACTTCGAGGAATCGATAGCATAGCGGAGGTCATGACCGGCACGGTCTTTCACAAAAGTAATGAGCTTTGCTGATGCGCCCTCTTCACGGCCCAGTTTCTGGTCCATGATGCGGCACAGCAACTTTACCAGCTCAATATTGCGCCACTCGTTATTCCCGCCGATATTGTAAGTATCGCCAATATTCCCCTTATGGAAAATGAGGTCGATAGCCTCGGCATGGTCCTCAACATACAGCCAGTCTCTGACATTCAGTCCCTGTCCGTAAACCGGCAGGGGCTTGTTATTTTTTATGTTGTGGATCATCAGCGGGATGAGCTTTTCCGGAAACTGGAACCCACCGTAGTTGTTGGAGCAGTTTGAAATGACCACCGGGAGTTTGAAGGTATGATGATAGGCCCTGACAAGGTGGTCGGAGCTGGCTTTGGAGGCCGAATAGGGGCTGCGCGGATCGTAGGCCGTACTTTCAGTGAACAGGCCGGTATCGCCCAGCGATCCATACACTTCATCCGTAGAAACATGGTAGAATAATTTTCCTTCGGGATCATCATTCCATTGCTGCCGGGCTGCATTGAGCAGGTTCACCGTGCCCACGATATTGGTATAAATGAACTCTGTTGGGTTAGAAATGGAACGGTCAACATGCGATTCTGCCGCCAGGTGCATCACGCCTTCAATATCGTAATCCTTAAATATGCGGTGCATGGCATCCGCATCATTGATGTCGGCCTTCACAAAAACATAGTTCTCCTTCTTTTCCACATCGCGGAGGTTCTCAAGATTACCCGCGTAGGTGAGCTTGTCGAGGTTCACGATGCGGTATGCGGGGTAGTTGTTTACCATGTGACGGACCAGGTGGGAGCCGATAAAGCCGGCACCGCCGGTGATGAGCAATGATTTCATATGCTGTATTATTTGCTGTTTCTTTTTTTTAGGGCGAGTTCCCAGTTCCAGGCCGTAAGCATCATCTCGTCAAGGTCCTTTTCAGCTTTCCAGCCCAGTTCACGGTTGGCGAATTCCGTGTCGGCCCATACCTTCTCGATATCGCCGGCCCGGCGTCCCACAATGGCATAATTGAGCTTTTCACCGCTGACCTTCTCAAAGGATTTGATGACCTCCAGCACTGTGAAGCCATTTCCGGTTCCCAGGTTAAACACTTCCCAGGCGGCTTTCTGCCTTTGTTCTTTCATGCGACGGAGAGCCGTAACATGTGCCCTGGCCAGGTCGACTACATGAATGTAATCACGAATAGGAGTTCCGTCGCGGGTACCGTAATCATCGCCGAAAACCTTGAGCTGGTCCCGGATGCCAATAGCGGTTTGGGTAATATAGGGAACCAGGTTGTCGGGAACACCCAGGGGGAGTTCCCCGATCAGGGCCGAGTGATGGGCACCGATAGGGTTGAAGTATCGCAGGGCAATGCAATTCAGCCCTGAAGCCTTTACTTCATCATGGAGGATATCTTCGGCGATCTTTTTGGTATTCCCGTATGGGCTTTCCGCCTCTTTCCGGGGCGTGCTCTCTTTCACCGGAAGCACATCCGCCTGCCCGTAAACCGTGCAGGATGAGGAGAATACGAAGTTGCGACAATTATGCTCCTTCATGCATCCGAGCAGGTTGATGAGGCTAAACAGGTTATTGCGGTAATACTCCAGCGGGCGTTTCACGGAATCGCCCACGGCCTTAAGGGCGGCAAAATGGATCACGGCCTCAATGCCGGGATGCTTGCTGAAAAGTGCAGCACATTGTGTTGCATCACTAAGATCGGCCTCCTCAAATTCAGGTTGTGTACCGGTGATCTCAGCGATACGCCCGATCACAGCCTGCTCCGAATTTACCAGGTTATCGGCCACCACCACATCGAAACCGGCCTCCTGCAGTTCAACCACTGTGTGAGACCCGATATAGCCTGTGCCGCCGGTAACCAGTACCTTCATCCTATTGTTTTAAGAATTCAATAACTGTTGAGGTGATGTGTTCCAGTTGTTCCTCATCCAGTTCTGTACTCATAGGCAAAGATAATACCCTTTCCGATAACATTTCGGTAACCGGGAAGTCGCCTTCCTTATAGCGTGGGTCGAGATAGGCCTTTTGCATGTGCAGGGGTACGGGATAATAGATCATGGCCGGGATGTCGCGGTCCATGAGGTATTTCTGCAGGGCATTGCGGTCGATCCCATCTGTTACCAGGGTGTACTGGTGAAAAACATGGGTGGTCTGCTCCCAGGTTGTCGGAGTTTTTAACTGCGGGTAGTCTTTGAATGCATCGTTGTAATATTTAGCGGCCCTGTTACGCTCACGGGCATAATCGTCGAGGTATTGCAGTTTCACCTTTAGTACGGCAGCCTGGATGCTGTCGAGACGGGAATTCACCCCGATGATGTCGTGGTAGTAGCGCACTTTCATTCCGTGGTTCACCACCGAACGCATTTCATCGGCCAGGGTATCATCGTTGGTAAAGATAGCACCGCCATCACCATAGCATCCCAGGTTTTTGGAAGGGAAGAATGAAGTACAACCGATGTTCCCGATGGTTCCGGCTTTCTTCCTGCTGCCATCTTTGAAAATATAGTCGGCGCCGATGGCCTGGCAGGCATCTTCGATAATGAATAAATCATGCTGGTCGGCAATTTCCTGGAGGGCTTCCATATTGGCACATTGTCCGAAAAGGTGCACAGGAACTATGGCTTTTGTTTTTGGGGTGATGGCCTTTCTTACGGCTTCGGGATCGATGTTGAAAGTGTCGGCTTCAACATCAACAAGTACAGGGGTGAGCCCGAGAAGGGCGATCACTTCCGCAGTGGCGATAAAGGTGAATGATGTGGTGATCACTTCGTCGCCCGGTTTCAGGCCAAGGGCCATCATGGAAACCTGCAGGGCATCGGTTCCGTTTGCACAGGGGATCACATGTTTAACGCCCAGGTATTTTTCCAGGTCAGATTGAAAATTATGAACAGCAGGACCGTTCACAAACGCACATGAGTCGATCACTTCCTGTATGCCTGCATCGATCTCGTCCTTGATCTTGAGGTACTGGCTCCGCAGGTCAACCATCTGAATTTTTTTCATCGGGTAGTTTTATTTATATGTTTGGTTTCGCTTGAATTATGCGCTGGCAAATTTATACAATTAAGTACGCTGGAAGGCATAGATTTATTATAAATTAAGGATAATTAAGCAGCCTGTGGGCAGGGGCCTGAAACATGCCGTGGGAAGAAATACTTTATTGGTATTTTTTTCGTTAATTTGTTGCACTATGAAGAAACACATACTCCTCATTATTCTGCTGGTCTTTGCCTTCCCGGCCTTCCGCTCCGCGGCCCAGGTCAACGTCAGGGATTCTGCCATTTACACCCCTATCGTGTATGGCGCATATGGTTTTCATTTTCTCGGGGGTGATATCGCCGACCGCTTCGGCCCGTCTTCGACCATCGGGGCCGGTTTGGGCTATAAAACAAAGGGGAATATGTATTTCGGGGCGGAATATAATTACCTCTGGGGTGGAAAAGTAAAAGGCGGCAATGAGATCCTGGCCGAAATCCTGACTTCCGATGGCCAGATCATCAGCCAAAGCGGCGAATATGCCATATTCCAGTACATGCAGCGTGGCCATATGATCAATGCGGAAGTAGGAAAACTGTTTCCCGTTTTTTCGTCGAATCCCAATTCCGGCATCATGCTAAAGCTGGGGCTGGGATACCTCCAGCACAGGATGTTTGTGAGTGTGCAGGAAAACACCGCCCTTCAGCTCCGCGATGATTACAAGAAAGGATATGACCGGCTGACCAGTGGTTTCAGCCTTACCCAGTTCGTGGGATATATGTTCCTGGGCGATACCAGGATCTGGAATTTTTACGGTGGCCTGGAATTTTCGCAGGCATGGACCAAAAACCGCCGCGACTGGAATTTTGATACACGGGCGAAGGACGACAGCCAGAAACTCGACCTGTTTTTTGGGATCAAGATCGGCTGGGTGATCCCGCTCTACCGTCAGGCACCACAGGATTATTATTACAATTAGCATTTCTACAATGGCTTATCTCTACCAGGCCGGCATAGCGCTATACACACTGGCCATACGTGTGGCTGCCCTTTTTAACCCCAAGGCCAGGGCCTGGATCAGGGGCAGGAAAGGCTGGAAAAAAGAGATTGCTGAAGCGTTCAACCCCGGCGATAAAGTGATCTGGGTTCATGCGGCCTCCCTGGGCGAATTTGAGCAGGGCAGACCGGTGATCGAAGCCCTGGGAAAGGAATATCCTTCCTATAAAATATTGCTCACCTTTTTCTCCCCTTCGGGATACGAGCAGCGGAAAGATTATGATGCTGCGGACAAGGTCATGTACCTGCCCGCCGACTGCCGGAGGAATGCACGTTATTTTACCCATGCTTTCCACCCCGTATTGGCCATTTTCATCAAGTATGAATTCTGGTATAATTACCTGTCGGAATTGCATAAACAGGATGTCCCCGTGGTTTTTATTTCGGCTCTTTTTCGCAGACAACAAGCCTTTTTCAGAAGCTGGGGCGGATGGTTCAGGAGCAGGCTCAGGAATGTGGATCATTTCTTTGTGCAGGATGATGCTTCGGCTGAAATGCTTACTTCGATCGGCATTACCAGCCACACCCGGAGCGGGGATACCCGTTTCGACCGCGTGGCGGATATCCTCAGTTCGGGGGGAGAAGATCAGGATGTGGCCCGCTTTTGCAAAGGCAGGCAGGTATTGCTGTCGGGAAGTACCTGGCCTCCCGACGAAGAGATCCTCTCTTCCTTGCACGGAAAATTCCCGGACCTGAAACTGATCATCGCTCCGCATGAGGTAAACGAGGAAAGGATTGCACAACTCATAAAAACCATGGGCTTGCCGGCAGCGCGTTATACCACCGACGATCCCGTGACCTGGCCGGATAAGCAACTCCTGGTCATTGATACCATCGGGGTGCTTTCCTCCATCTATCGCTATGCCGATGTAGCCTACATAGGCGGCGCTTTCGGCTCCGGCTTGCACAATATTCAGGAACCGGCCGTGAACGGAATGCCGGTGATCTTTGGCCCGGAATACAGTAAATTCAGGGAAGCCATCGACCTGGTCAGGCTGGGCGGAGCCTTCAGCATCCGATCAGCGGAGCAGATGCAGCAGCAGTTGTCGGCCCTGCTCAATAGCAAGGAGCTATACCATGAAGCTTGCCGGATCAGCCGCGAATACATGATCGCACAGACCGGTGCCACCCGCCGCATCATGAAAGGCCTGAAAGACTACTTATAAACGCATTTATAGGCGGTCTCTTCCTCCACTTTTACCTTGAAGCTCTTGTCCTTTTCAACGATGAAGGTCTCGTAAGGGCCATAGGCCTTCCATTCATCCTCACCAGGCAGAAGCACCGTGAGTTTACCGGAAACAACGGTCATGTATTCCACCGTAGATGTACCGAATTCAAATTCGCCCGGTGCCATGACACCAGCGGTTACACTTCCTTCATTGTTTTCAAAGGCCAGTGATTTCACTTTGCCGTCGAAGTATTCGTTGACTTTGAACATTGATAGTAGTAATTTAGGCTTTAATACTTAGAATAGTCGCAAAGGTAAAAAACACTGCATATGGACTTACAAACCCTGACTGAATTCTTCATGTGATACACTATTCCAACGGGTACTTGAAATATTACAAACAATCAGCCCTGCCCGTTACCCGGTCCCGATACCCGGTACCCGGTATCTGGTACCCGGTATCCGGTACCCGGTATCCGGAACCTAAAGTATATGGTTTCCGAACTTCAGCCCGAAATAGATGGTCCTGGGTTGCATGGGGCCATAGATGTATCCCGGATCCCGGTCGATGCCGCGGTCGAAATCATCCTGGTACGCATTGAAAATGTTCTTCATCCCCGTAAATAGCTGCAGGGTGGTGCCGTTGATCTCGATATTGTACCTAAATTTCAGTCCCAGATCGAAAAACGCAGGTGATGTCCTGAGTTCTCCGGCATCCGGATCAGGCAGGCCGGCCCCGAAATAAGGCACCAGCATTTTCCCGGTATAGGTGGCTGATGAAGAGATCCCAAAGTGTTTCAGGGGCACCCAGTCGAGGGTCATATAGCCGTATTCGTTGGGTGTACGGAAGAAATCTTTTTCGTCGAACTCCTGGGCTTCTTCATAGCGGCTGCTCTGGATGGTAAATCCTCCTTTGAGGCTAAAAAACTTAGAGGGTATCCAGTTCAGTTCCATATTGACCCCCTGCACAGCGGCGCCTTTTTCGGCATTGGTGCGCAGGTAGATCACGGTTCCATATTCATCGGGAGTTCCTATTTCGTTGACGAAAGCATCATTAAGCCGGGTATAAAATCCTTCCGCCAGGAAGCCGATCGCACTTCTACCGATGCGGTGATTGAAATCAAGCGAAGCCATAAAACTGTGGCTGGATTCCTGTTTCAGGCCGGGATCGTTTTCGTGGATCACCTGCCGTGAGCCGGAAGTTTCGATATGCAGGTCTTCGTCGAAGATCTGCGGGGCGCGATAGCCCTGCGAATAGCTCACCCGGGCCTGCAGGTACTCAAAAATGTCGTATTTCAGGGTGACCCGCGGACTGATCACATTTCCTGTTTTATCCGGCGTGTTTGCCGTATTGTCGATAATATTGTAATTGTCGAAGCGGGCACCCACGGATGCCTGGAAACGGTTCAGCGCGAGCTCGTACTGGGCAAAAATGCCCATTGTTTTACTGCATTGGTCGGCAATAGTGGTATTCCCGGTATAGGGAATAACAAGACTTGAATCGGCCGGATCCCAGTAAGCATTTTCAAGGTCGGGATACCCCAGCTTCTGGTCTTTGAGTTCCGATGAGATGTATTCAATCCCTGCCACGATATCGGAGTTCCCGAGATCGGCATTGTACTGGCTGCCCAGGGTATAGGTGAGATCGTTGGTCTTTCCATAGTCGGAAAGCGAGCGGTTTGCCCCGTAATATGAGTTCCGTTTCACGCCCTGCCCGGAAACATATACCGAAAGCAGGTCTGATTCGCGGAAAAACATTTCGAAGGTCAATGAGCCATTCATAATACGATGGTCGAGCGCTTCCGTGATCCCGCTCATGTGCGGGACATATTCCATTTCATCTCCGCCCCGGCGCTTTTCATTAATACTGAAAATGTCGGCTACCAGTTTTGCCCTGGTTCCTATGCGGTGAAACAGGCGGCTGCCGATGGTGATGTTGTTGATGGCCGTAAGTTCCGAGAAACCATCATCGTTGGCATCAAAGGGCTGGCGGTTCCGGTAATAGCCGTATAACGACATGCCGCCCTTGCTGTCGGAAGTGGTCAGGGAGGTGTTGAATGTGAGGTTTTGGTCGAGTGCCGGGGGGCCGGATCCCTCTAATCCCATCCCGACCAGGGATGTATTGGCACCAAATTCGAAGGAACTGTTGATGGGGTCCTTCAGGATCAGGTTGATGGTACCGGCAATGGCATTGCTGCCATAGAGAGCGGATCCGCCACCGCGGATCACCTCCACCCGTTCGATCATATTGGCAGGGATAAGTTCAAGGCCATATACCCCTGCCAGACCCGAAAATACGGGGCGACTGTTGATCAGGACCTGCGAATAGGGTCCTTCCAGTCCGTTCATCCTCACCTGGCTGAAACCACAGTTCAGGCAATTGGCTTCCATCCTCAGACCAGGGGTGAAGTTCAGCCCCTCGCTCAGGGTAGGCGATTGGATAACACTGAAGAGCTTCGGGGTAATGGTATTCACGATCGTGGGCGATTCCAGCCGGTTGGTTTCACTGCGGTCGCCCGTGATCACAACTTCATCCAGGCCCAGAACATCTTCCTGAAGAATAAAATTAATTTCCTTTGTCTTCCCCGACTGGTTTCGGATCTCCCGGGTTTCTGCTTTATATCCCAGGAACTGGGCCTTGATCGTGTAAGTCCCGACAGGGAGGTTAACCAATTGATAGTGCCCGGTCTTGTCTGTGGTTGTCCCGATGGTTGTCCCGGTCAGGCTGATGGTGGCAAAAGGGATGTGTTCTCCCTGGCTGTCGACAACATGCCCGATCACATTGGCATCGGTCCTGAATTTTTGTGCAGTACCGTAAAGGGCCAGGCTCATTAATAATAGGGTAAAGTTCAGTTTATAAATTTTCATTAGCGTATTTTTTTGATTAAGAAATGCATGGAGTTCACCCTGGCGGGATGGCCGAACCTGCCGGGGAACTGAATTTAAGCGCTGAATACTATAATGTCGGAGGAGCTCGTCCCCTGAAGTGGTCAGAATAAAGCAGCACGGGCAGCGTATGCAGGCATCTGCCGGCTTTTATCTGAACGAAGGGGACAAAAAGAAGAAAAGCGACCAGGACTTCCATGAAAAGTTCCTCAATGCTGCTGAAGAAGAGAAATTGAGCATCTGTGTGGTGATGCTTCTTATAAGGATTTTGGTCCTGCGCTTTGTTAAAGGGGTGGGCGTGGGCCACGATGGACCCATCGGGAAGCTTATGGACATGAAAATACACTGCCTTGTTGACCACCATCAGTCCCATGGAGAGAATGAGCAGCCAGGAGAGAGTCCATATTGTTATTTTCTTAACAATATATTTCATGCGCTGCGAAAATAGGATATTTACCCACTCTGCGGCATGTAAAACATTCTAAATAAGCTTAGAATTATTCTAAATAACTCCGATTTGCAGAAAATGCGTTTTTTTTTCTTTGAAAGAATCCCTCCATATTAATCACATTAAAATATTTAATACCTTTGATGCCCAGTCTTAATTCTTAAAAATTATCGTACTATGACCTTACTCATTAAGAAGGTGAACCGCGTTGCTGCGGGTGACAACCTTATTTACCTCGTTTCCAACATCAAAGATCTGCATCTGAGTAAACTCGACCAGAAAGAACAGGATTACATCCGAAAGCAGTTTACCAAACAAAAAAAGGATCTGATCTCGATCAACCGATTGAACCAGTGGATTTTTGTTCACATCGTGAACAAGAAACGGCCGGAGCAAAACAGGCTCGAAGAGTTGCGCCGTTCGGGAAGCAAGCTCCTGGGGTGGCTGAACAACCACAAGGCCGAGAGTGCCACACTGATTGATTTCACTGCCAAGAGCCGCCTGGTTATGGCTTTTGCCGAAGGAATGGGTTTATCCTCTTATCAGTTCCTGAAATACAAAAAGGAGGCTGAAAAGGAAGAATACAGCCTGAAAGAACTCAAGATTTCTTCTCATGCGGTAAAAAAAGAAGATGTAGAAGAATTAAATACAAGTCTTGATGCAGTATTCCGCTGCCGCGATATGGTGAATGAACCCTTATCCGGCCTGAATGCCGAAAAACTGGCCGAAACCGTCAAAGAAATGGGCGTCGAATGCGGGGCCAGGGTGGAAGTGTTTGGCAAGAAGAAGATCGAAACCCTGAAGATGGGTGGATTGCTTGCTGTAAACAAAGGGAGCCTGGACCTGCCCACATTCACCATTATGGAATGGAAACCAATAGAACCTATTAACGATAAACCTTATGTATTGGTGGGGAAAGGCGTGGTTTATGATACCGGTGGACTGAACATCAAGACCGGTTCTTATATGGAGAACATGAAGTCGGATATGGCCGGTGCGGCTACCATGGCTTCTGTACTCTATGCCATAGCGCGCCTGCGCCTGAATGTACACGTAATTGCTCTGCTCCCTGCCACCGACAACCGTCCGGGCGGCAATGCCTATGTCAGCGGTGATGTCATCACCATGCACAGCGGGCAAACCGTGGAGGTGATCAATACCGATGCCGAAGGCCGCATGCTGTTGGCCGATGCACTGAGTTATGCAAAGAACTATGACCCGAAACTGGTGATCGATGCTGCTACACTTACCGGCGCAGCTTCCCGTGCTATTGGGAAATACGGTATTGTGGCCATGCATGCCGAAGCCGGCCGCGCCATGGCCAGGCTCAAGGAAGCCGGTGAAGAAGTGTATGAGCGTATTGCAGAATTTCCCTTCTGGGAGGAATATGCTGAGCTGATCAAATCGGAGGTTGCCGACATGAAGAACCTTGGTGGTCCTGATGCCGGAATGATCACCGCAGGAAAATTCCTCGAGAAATTTACCGATTACCCTTTCATCCACCTGGATATTGCCGGTCCGGCCTTTTATGAAAAGGCAGATAAGTACCAGCCTGCCGGCGGAACCGGTATCGGGGTGCGCCTGCTCCTTGAATTCTTCAAGAACCTGAAACGATAGGGCGATCTCCTGTCAAAATTGGCACAGGCCCGGTTCACACTGATGTTTTGCCGGGCCTTTGCTGTGCAACTTACCGCCCAATTTTCTTACTTTAGCGTCTTGAATCCTGCCGCTTATGGCTAAAAGAAGGTTTACGCGTGATGTGATCGGGGTGTTCAACAGCAATGTGTTCTCGATCATAGCCGGCTTGCTGGGAAGCATTATCCTTGCCCGTGTGCTGGGCCCCGACAAGTTTGGGATATTTACGGCGCTCATCATCATTCCCATGATCGTGGTAAGCCTGACCCACCTCGGGATACGGGGTTCTGCCATTTTCCATGTGGGAAAAGGAAAATACGATAAAGATGAGCTGATCTCTTCCATTATGCTTCTTTTGCTCATTGCTGCCCTACTGGGAATAATCATTACTGCAGTGGTTTACTGGTTTTATGATTCGGACGATTTCACCCTGCTCCTGGTGGGGCTGGTCCTCCTGGTGATCCCCGGCCGCCTGGCCATTGTTTATTTCGGCGGGGTGTTTCTCGGGAATGATGAAGTTAAGCGGGCCAACCAGATGAACTGGATCACCAATGCCGTAAATTTGCTTTTGATCCTTGTTCTTGTCTGGGGATTGGGCCTGGAAGTAATGGGAGCAGTGATCGCTTTTTTGATTTCCGGAAGCCTGGTGGCCATTTACGGATTGTACCTGCTGTTGAGGGAGTTCAGGATCCGCCTGAAGTTTCACCGGGAAATCGTTTTTAGCCTGCTTAAGCTTGGGGTCTTGTTTTCGGTAGCCTTTTTCATCCTGCAACTGAACTACCGCATCGATATTCTCCTGTTGGAGAAACTGCGCACTGCCGGGGAAGTGGGCATCTATTCCATTGGTGCCTCTGTTGCGGAGCAGCTCTGGCAGTTGCCCCTGGCCATTGGTATCGTGGTGTTCAGTCGCACCGCCGGTGCTAAGGAGCAATCGGAGATGACGCAGACCACCGGTGTACTGTTACGCTTGTCTTTCCTGTTTTCCATCGGCCTGGCAGCGCTGATGTTCTTTGTGGTGCCATACCTGGTTCCCTTGATCTTTGGCCAGGAATACATTCCCAGTATCCGCATCATACAACTCATCCTGCCGGGGATCATCATGGTGGTGATGTTTCGTATCCTCAGCGGCCATCTCTCCGGGCTCGGGCGCCCCGAGGTCACGCTCTATGTTTTTCTGCCTGCCCTGGTCCTGAATATCCTGCTAAATTTCTGGTGGATTCCCGGCTATGGTGGCGAAGGGGCCGCCATGGCAACAAATGTCAGTTATGCCGTTGGTTCCATTGGTTACCTGATCATGTATTCCCGTATTCTGAAGGTTCCGGTAAAGGATATCCTCCTGGTCAAAAGGAGCGATTTTGAAGAAATTAAAGGACTGATTAGCAGGGTTTTGAAAAAGGGTTGCCAACCTTAATAAGG
>NPID01003409.1_pt1 | contig 34947 bp, 30 predicted proteins | sample 8637491 | NCBI WGS metagenome assembly NPID01 (sample SAMN07420843, study PRJNA396082) | bioreactor metagenome | isolation source: sample BA6 brine-fed electro-methanogenic bioreactor BA | place: Japan: Kochi | collected 2016-06-14 | reverse complement strand
CCCGTTATCCGAAACTGTAATTAGTGTATTCGACGGATTCTTTTCGGCTGAAATTCTAATCTTACCTCCTTTGTTTGAGAATTTTATTGCATTTGAAACAAGATTTCGGAAAATTGTCTTTAGCATATTTTCATCAGCCCATAAAATAATACTTTCAGGAGTAGCGATTGTAATATCTATTTCCTTTTTTTCTGCTTGACTTTTTAGATGTTTAATAGTTTGGGAGCAAATAGTATTGAACTCAATTTTTTGTGGTTTAAATGGTAATTTACCATATTGTGAAGTTGCCCAGAGTAACAGGTCATCTAATAAATTATCGGTGCTACTTGCCGCATCAAAAATGTTCTTTGCGAAAGTCTCAATCGTTTCATTATCGTATTTATGTGTATCCTTTGCTAAAAGGTCAGATAAACCTAGAATTGAGGTAAGAGGGCTTTTTATGTCGTGCGCAAGAATAGAAAAGAAGATGCTCTTGTCCGCATTAAGCTTTTCAAGCACTTTATTCGATTGTATTAAAACTAAATCTAATTCTATAACACGTTTAAATTGTTGTATTAGTCGTTCGTGGTTCGATGAGAAATAGTTTTCCTGATTATCAAGTACACAAATTGTCCCAAAGGGGTTATTGTCAGGGAAATTAATTGGCACGCCAAGGTATGAAATCATTCCAAGTTTAATATCTGGATTATTTTTCCACTTCTTATCAGCTAAAGCATTGGGGACCAATAATTCTTTTTGGGTTTTAATAACGGTTTCGCAATATAATCCATACCATTTTTCTTTATCGCCAACATTATAGGGGTTGTTCTTGGAATTGCTGGAAACGAATACTTCCATAAATTCATTCTCTGTTTTCATTATCAAAGCCGAAGGAACAGAAAGAAGCTCGGCTAATAAATCAGCCATTTCTTGCCATTTTACTATAATTTCTTCGGTTATGTAATCGAAAGAATTAGTATTCATACTCGTTATGTTTTTCATTCAGTTTGCTAGCCCTCGGATACGAACCAATTACAATATCGTTTAGGATGCTTTTAACAATTTCAGCTTCGGTGGAAGACCCTGAGAATATTTCGACCAATTTATTCTGCCCTTTTTCTGACATAAGTAATTTTTTTATGGTTTTCGTTTATGGTAGCCATATCTCATCGCTGCTGCACGAACCAATCCGCCAATTGGCGGTAAGTTTGCCTATGCCAATCGCTTGGTAGCGGATTGTTTTTACTTTCTCTTTCCGTTCCAGCCTACTCTTGTTGGTTGAGCGTCGTTATGGTTCCACTTGCCAGTAAATGATGAAAAATCGTCATTAAATTCAAATCTAAACTTTCCGTGCTTTCCGCCTGTTTGAGTCCACGTTCCTGTAAGGGTTTTCCCATTTAACACTCCCTTAATTTTTCCGTTTTCGTGCGTGTAAGTTCCTGTTACTTGAGTTCCTGTCTGTGTTAAAATCATTTCACCCCATTCTGTTTGGTATGTTGCATTAAGGCTTAAATTGATGGATGCTTTTCTCTTTCCGTTCCAGCCTACTTTTGTAGGTTCGGCATCGTTATAATTCCACTTACCAGTAAACGATGAAAAATCGTCATTAAATTCAAATCTAAACTTTCCGTGCTTTCCGCTTGTTTGAGTCCACGTTCCTGTAAGGGTTTTTCCGTTTAACACACCTTTAATTTTTCCGTTTTCGTGCGTGTAAGTTCCTGTTACTTGGGTTCCTGATTGTGTTAGAGTCATTTCACCCCATTCTGTTTGGTATGTTGCATTAAGGCTCTGCGACATACAAAACTGCATAAGCAAAATAAATGCAAAAGTGAACAATAGTCTTTTCATGGTATCTTTTTATTGTTTAGTACTCATATGGTTTTTCGTCTGTTAAGTTACAGCATTTTTTTTAGCGTGGGAGTTTGCCTATGTCAATCGTTCGGAAGTATGAATTTTTATTCTTTTGTATCCCAATACTCAATACATTTTTCTTGTTCTGCGATTCTTAGAACAGAAAAGCCTAATTCAATTGCTTTGTTAAAGTCTTCGCATCCTTGTTCTTTTTCTCCCAATTCGTATCGAGCTAATCCACGAAGGAAATATGCATTCTTATTGTTAGGTTCTAGAGAAATTGCCTTATTACAGTCAGATACAACCCCGATTAAATCATATGGAAATCTTGTGCCTGCTCTATTTATATAAACACTAGCATTTAGTGTATCTGTCAATAAATAGGTGCTAAAATCTTCTCTTGCTTTATCAACCATGCCTGTGGCCAAAAATACTCTTGCTCTATTTAGGTGCAATTCTGGATTATTCGATTGGGTTATTTCATCATTTAGCTTTTTTATAAGCTCGTTGAAATTGGGTTTTGTCCAAAAGCCCATTGTTGTCTTTATTCTTCCACCACAATTATCGTTTATTAGGTCGAATGATATATAATACTCGGTTTGATGCACTTTGTATAGGCCAGTGCCTTGACATATTTTACCCTCTTTATCAATAAACCTGATAGTATCACCAGTTAATTCATATTCTGTTACAACATCAATTGTTTGGTCATTACCAAAATCGGCTTCTATCAATCCGTTTTCTTTAAAATAAAAGCCAATGGGTCCTGAATGTCCAATTCGTACCCATTTCCCAATTATACTGATTTCAGGTTCTGTAACTGTCTGTTTTTCTTGGTTCTTTTTAATATCACAAGACCAAATAGTTACAATTATTAAAATAAAAAAAATCGGTAATCTTTTCATACTATACTATTTTTAGTTTGACTTGGTTGTTTTGTTAACTTGGCTACTCCGCCTCTACCGCACATATCCCGTTGTGTGGCCTTTACGGAAGCGCAATGCCTTTTATCTGTACTTGTAACCACAGCTCGGGCAGTTGTCGCGATGCACACTTAGTCCCGAACCACAATTAGCACACTTCCACTTCTCCTCTTGGGCTTTTATAAATGCAGTAATACCATGCTCTTTTATATAGGACAGATTGTCGAACATGCTCATTCCGTAGTTTGTGCTATACCGCTTATCGAGGTTTTTAAGCCTTTGGCACGGAAACTTTGGGCACTCGTAGCAAAACCCCGATTGGGTTTTGGCCAAATACACGCAGCTAACCACAGAGCAACTTCTGCACGCATTGGGTTTGCCATTAGGGTTGTTGCTTAAACAACCATTGCAGGGCTTTTTCTCGCGCAAATGCCCAATGCATAGCCCGCAATTCATTCCGCATGGGGCTATCATTCCATAGTATTTTAATGCTTCTGGCATATTGCGCATTCTGTTTGTGTTGACAAAGGTGAACTATAAAACTCCTTTACTGTTTAAGTGTATTCTTTAACATTGTTACCACGCATGAGGACACGAGCGTTAGCGGTGTTTTTTCTCCTAAATCCAAATCAAAAAAATTGTTCTTCTTTGGGTAGACCATTAAAGGATTCTAACTTGGTTGTTGTACCCGTGTCGAACTTCCATTTTTCACCGTAAATTGATTCATAGTATATTTCCAAAGACAAACCTTCTAGTCGCTTACAGAATTCATTAGCTAAAGGAAGGTTGATGTCTAGGTTTAATATTTCAATAGTTTTTCCCATTTGGATTACCATACCGTTAAAGTTTCTGTTGGTAATATGCCTATCAATAGAATCTGGTATCTCTTGGATATTGAATAATTCCCACCAGTTTTGGGCAATTGTATCGTTATAGCTCACTCTAACATCTGTAATTATTGCCGGACCAACTCCGTTATTGGTAAGGGTAAAAGTAAGGTGATTAATGCTTCTATCTTTTAAATCATGTCCGATTTCAGAACCAAACTCTAAATATGGCCATACGGTAGCTCTGTAATGCTCTCGCATCAATTCTTGTTCTTCTTTTAAGACCTTAGTTTGAAACATGGAAACAATTAAAGCACATAAGCTAATTACGGTTACTCCCACTGCAATAATATTTTGTGGGTCTCTGAAAAACCTGGGTTTAGATGATTTACTCATAGGGGTTTATGTAAAAATTATTTAATGAATTAGTGTAAATGCAATACTCAATTTAATATTATCGTTGAAAAACGGTTGGATTTCCTTCTCCTAAAGGTACTAACATTATTCTTTTTTTTCCCTTCAAAGCCTTTTCTGTCGACTCAACACTGCCGCGCCACTCCCGTCGTGTGGCCTTTGCGATAGCAAAAACTCTAACTTCGTTATCACGCGTAATGACACGTGCGTTAGCGGTGTTGGCATAGTATTTACTATTCTATTAAATCAGCAAGTTTCCAAATTAGAATTTTACTTTCAGGCGTACCTACCGTTAAATATTGCCCATCTGGACTAAACGCAAGAGTTGAAATCTCTAACATAGAACCTCGATACTTCCAAATTACTTTTTCTGTTTCAAAATCTCTTAACCATACGGTATAATCTTCGGCACAACTTGCTAAGTATTTACCATCGGGACTAAATTTGCATTGTTGCATACCCGTTTGACCTTCAAAAGTCTTTATAATTGTCTCGCTACTTATATCCCAAATATTAATCGAATTTGCACCCGCACTAAATAGTAATGTGTCATTATCCATAAACTTTAATGAGTAGGCACTATTCTCTTTGGTTTTTATATAATGTAGTATTTCAAAAGTTTCCAAATCCCAAATAGCTAATTCATTTTGCCATGAACCAGTTGCCATGAGCTTTCCGTTGTTGCTTATGGCAAAATGGCTAACAGGGCCTTTATGTCCATATAGAGTATCAATAAATGCAAGTTTATTCATATCGAAAATACGGATTAAGCCATCTGTTGAACCTGTAAATAGCAGGTCTCCCGAAGGACTAAAAACACCAGGCCCTAGTGAATTTGGTAATTCAAAATCGAGTTCGGGAATAATTCCTTTAAGTTTTGCTTTTTGGGGCTCAATGGTAATTCTTTTAATCTGTTTGCCCGTTGCAGCATCCCATATAATCATTGACGCATCCATTGCACCACTAATCAAATACTTATCATCGGGGCTAAACATAGCAACCCAAACATTATCCTCATGACCAATTAGGACAAATTTTTCTTGATATTTATTCGTATCCCAAATTCTAACAGTATTGTCCCAACCAGCACTAGCTAATAAACCTCCAGTACTACTGTAGCAAATACTATTTATTTTGTGCTTATGCCCTTCCAGAATTTTGTACGGTTTAGTACTCTCCGTTTGACCTATAAGAGTAGTAAAGGCAAAAACAAATATGAATAGAAAAGCTATACCTCTCATGGGCTATCTCTTTTTTGTAGTATTTGTATTATTGTGCACTTTGCTGCCGTAAAATTTTATCGTGGGGCATGTAAGCAATTACTTTTATTCGTTACCTTGCGATTCCATCGAGCGGTAGCAGGTGTGGCGTTGCTTATTTTTTTATTCTCTTCACTTTTTCTTCTAATTCTTTTATCTGCTCAATATCTGTATTATCTGCAATTTGAGCTTCGTGAGTTTTCCTTCGGGTATTAAACTGCTCATAAATTTCTGCCACTTTCTCCTCCATCAAAGCATTGGAAACGGCACCTAAACCTTTAAGTATTTTCTTGTCATTAAAATGCAAAATACGGTCAACATTTTCTTTCCAAAACGATATGGTTAAATCTTTTCTATCCTTTGCACGGAGTTCGGCTGTTTCAAGAAATATTACCACAAGTCGGTTTAAGGTATCAATCTCATCAGCTGTGAGGTAATTTTTGGCAATAAAAATATCTTGTTTCCTTACAATGGTTCCTTTCCACGAGGTGAGGGCCATGTTCTCTTTTGAAGCATCGGCTCTTGATAAAACTATTTCGGCTGCTGTTTTGCCCGTTACTGCATAAAGAAGCTTGTTCTGGGTTTCGGCAAAAAACATTTGGGTTGCTTTGTCGGTAGCATCGTAATCGCTGCTAAGAGCAAATAAATCTCGTACTTTTTGATAAAATCGCTTCTCCGATGCCCTAATGTCGCGAATGCGTTCCAACAGCTCATCAAAATAGTCGGGACGGCCATCGGGGTTTTTCAATCGCTCATCGTCCATTACAAAACCTTTAACCATGTACTCTTTCAGGTTTTGGTTGGCCCAAATACGAAATTGAGTACCCCGCTTGCTTCGCACCCGAAAACCAATGGCAAGTATCATGTCGAGCGAATAAAAAGTTACCCGATACTCCTTCCCATCGGTGGCAGTTGTTAAGTAATCCTTAACAACTGAAATACGATTTAACTCACCTTCTTTCAGTATGTTAGATATATGCATACTGATATTTGGGACGGAGGTGTCAAAAAGTTCGGCAAGCTGGTTCTGGTTCATCCACACCATACCATCTTTGGCAAAAAGCGAAACGGACGCTTTGCCATCGGCAGTATTATAAATTATTATACTATTGCTCTCGTTTTGCATGCTTAAATATTTATAACTAGACTTTAAATATCAGTGCTTTATTGCTTTTATTACAATATTCGGTATTGCTCGTTTACTTACGTATCTTCGCTGCCGTAAAACTCCCGTTGTGTGGCCTTTGCAGTTGCGCTGCCTACTTCACGCTGTTCTCAACTATGGCAATTTCTTCGTCGGTTAAATTGTATAGCTGGTAAACTAGTTGGTCTATTTGGGTTTCTAAGTTTAATGTGTCTGCATTTGGGTCTTTTTGCTTTTGCAATATTACCTCTTTTACTCTATCTGAAATTTCTTTTTCGGTTTCCTTATCAATTGTTTTTGGCAAAGGGAATGGATTCAAATAGTTTGTTTTAAATCTTCTCGCATCTCCTTGAAGTGTATCACCTGTGGTTTTAAGAAACCACCAAAGTAATTTTGAATTGGCAATGGCTAAAAGATACTCATAACTTTCTTTTGTGTCTTCTTTTTTAACCCAACTATATACAGTTGTTGAGTGATATATATATTCTTGATTGTATATTACGCTTGGATGATTTGCACAAATTTCCATTGAAGAGAGTTTTGGCTGTTCAAACTTATTCAGGTTCTTAGGGTAAATATATGTATGCCAATTCTGCATTTTGCCTGCCTTACCCCTTTCACGAGCTTTAAAAATGCTTTCGTGGTCAGTAATATATTCAAAGGTTTTTGGGAAACGCGTTCTTATCTCTTCAACTGAAACTACTACTGCGGTTCCATTTACTATTTCATAGGGGAAGAAAACATAACGATTAGTCTTTAAATGGCTATAGCGTTGTACATCCTTACCCATTAAAAAAGGTTTAAACAAGTCTCTTTCCAATTGATATTCTTTTCCACTAATTGGTACTCTTAAAATAAAATCATCTTTATCAATACAATCTAAAACATACAAATCGTCTCTGCTCGTCTGTAAACCAACAAATATTCCTTCAAAGGCATCAGAAAAGAGTTTAGAATCTGAATAAATTTTTTCAAAAACATTAAAGCCAATTTTATCATCAAACAATATCCATTGATTGCTGCCATAAAGCTGCGAAGCCCTTTCAATCATTCTGTAAGTGATAAAATTGTATTGGCTTTTATCTAGCATCAGTGATTTAAAATCTGATTTGAAGGGGAAGCGTTGAAAATAAAAACCTTGACTTGATTTCTTGCTGTATTGCGCTACACAAGTATAAGTATCAGCATCCTCAAAAATCATATTGGCACCGAAGTGTGCTATCTCATCTATGTATTGTCCTTGTTTTAGATAATTTCTAAATACTTCGGAAGAAGCAGCATTAAAAAATTTATGAGGGAATATGTATGCATTATTGCTGTTTTTGCCCGAAATATTTATGGCTAATTCAAAAAAGATATTTGCTAAATCATATGAAGCTTTTGCATTTTGGTAATGAATCTCATAAAACAATTTTTGAGTAGGCTGTGTGGCTTGGATTTCTTGTACCCGCATATACGGCGGATTCCCAATCACCACATCAAAGCCCACAAAGTCGCCTTTCTCATTCAGCACCTCGGGAAACTCGAACCGCCACTCAAAGGCGTTCTCGTAGATTTTGTTGTTTTTAATCTCCTCAATTTCGGCTTCGAGCTTTTTAACCTCGTCGGTAAGCTTTTTCAGCTTTCTGTTCCACTCGTCCTTCTCCTTTTTGGTTTTTTCGAAAAGCGTGGTTTGGTTGGTAAGCGTAAAGAGCTCGCCCTTCGCCTTTTGCAAGCGCTTTAGCTTGGGGTCGTTCTGGGCTATCTCGCTTCTAAAATCGCTCTTTATGTCGGCAATAAGCCGTTCCATTTCCCTTTTCTGCTCCTTGCTGTGGGCGTTGCGGTAGGTATCAACGGCAATGCGGTAGCTGTCAATGGTCCACTTGCTCTTTTTAAGGGCTTGCCCCAAATCGGCATCAATGGCAAACCGGCTAATAAGCGAGTTGCCGCACTTTATGTTGATATCGATATTTGGCAGGGTTTCGAGCTCGGTTTCGGTTTTGTAGTAGGCGTTTTTAAGCAGCTCAATCCAAAGGCGCAACCTGCATATTTTTACCGAGTTGGGGTTTATATCAACGCCAAAAAGGCAATTCTCAATTATGGTTTGCTTCTCGTGAAACAGCGTTTCCTGCACTCGCTGGCTCTCTCTGCTCTTGGGATTGTATTCAAAAATGGCGCCCTCCTCATCGGTAATAATCAGCTCGTCGTTCTCCACCTCAACGTGGTACTCCTTTAGCCTTTTGCCGTTGCGGTCGCGGAGTATGTGCAGGTCGTTTTTTACGGCAATTATCTCGTTAAGCGCCGATACCAGAAAATGCCCCGAGCCAACGGCGGGGTCGCAAATTTTTAGGCTATCTACAATTTGGTTGGCCTCCTCAATATCGTCAATCTTGTTGTAAAGGGCTGTAATCGATTCGCAATTCCAACCTTTGGCCTCGTTAAACTTCTGCACAACGGCCTTTCTTATGGTTTCGCGGCACATGTACATGGTTATGAACCCGGGCGTGAAGAACGAGCCATCCTTGTAGCCGTTTATCTTCTCGAAGATTAGTCCCAGAACCGAAGCGTTGATTAGCGTTTTGTTGTCTTCCTGAATCTCCTCGGAGCCTTCGCTGGTAAAGTCGTAGGCATTCAGAAATTCGAAAAGGTATTCGAGCGCATTTAATTTTCCGGTTTTTTTCTTACCCTGCTCATCTTTTAGCACGGTGGCGCTGTATATTGGTAGCTGCTTTTCGTCGCGTAGGTTGCTAATAAAAAGAGTGGTGTGCTCTAAGTCGGTTGGCTCAAAAAGCGAACTATTTAGGTAAGGCACTCTTTCAAAAACCGCGCTTATCTCGCTGTTTCTATCCTCGAATTTACGCGCTAAAACCTTAAAGAAAAGGCTGTTCAGATCGTCGTAGTTTTTAATCCGCTCGAAGTTCAGAAAGCTGTACGATCCACGGGCTAGCTTATCGCCTTTACTTGCAGTGAGCCTGTCGAATTTGTGGTAGGTAATAAGTTGTGCCTCGAGAAGTTTTAGGAATAGGATTCGGTTAATCCATGTGATGCTTAACTCAAGCGCAACGTTAAAAAGCCTTTCCTGCTGGTTGGCTCCAAACTGGCTGGGTTTTTCGAGTCGGGAAATTTTGTCGAGGCTATCGAGCTCAATAATGGCATTTTCGAGCAACGAGCCTGAGTTCCGATGTCCTTCCTTGCTGCGCTCAATAACTTTTTTGCTTCCTTCCTTGGTTTCGGTTAACCCGATTATATGTAGCAGCTCGCCGTAGAAACGCTTGTCGAGCGTGTTACTGTCGTTAGTAAAAGGAAGTTTTAAAAGATGTTCGGGCGAGAGAAGCTTGTAAAGCGCAATTAGCTTGTTGTCGTCTTTTTTGTCGTTGTTTCGTAATGGGTTTTCGTATTCTCGTATGTCGAAATAGGTGTACTCTATTTCGTGTGTAATGCTCTCGATAAAAGGCTCAGCAATTTCGCTGTAGAAAAATTCGGTTGTTTTACCTGCCAACCTACCGTTTTCAAAGTCGTTAAATTGCTTTACAAACGCCTTGCTATGGGCAAAATACTTTTCGAATATGTTAGCATCAAAAACAAACCATTCGTTTATGTTGGTGGCAATTAGGTATTTAATCTCAAGGTTTTTGAGCGTAATCCGTTCGCGTAGGTAGTACAAAACCAACTCTTGAAAAGCCTTCACATTAATTTTTTCGTGCGTAAGCATTTGCTCGCCCTTTGTTTTATTCTCAGAGGTGCTTGCGAATGTTTTCAACATTTCAGCCCTGTTGGTTGGCTTTTTGGTTTCGATAATTACGCCTACTGTTGAGCTGGCATTACTGCCATTGTGAATTACTAGGTCGGTTCGGCCTTTGGTATTTATAAAATGGTTTGGTTCGTAGTAGGTTTTTTTCAGAAAATCGATTATCAGATTTTTATGAAACTCTTCCGACTCCTTATCGTTTGTTCGGTCGAGCAGTTGAATAAGGTTTGTTTTAAATATTTCTATTTCAGAACGGTTGGGCTTTAATTTTAGAAATGCTTTATTTAGAGCCTTTCGGGGCTTCAGCTGCTTTAGGTTCATTTTACTGCTCTTTATATTTCAGACGGTTAATTTACAAAATCTATTGGCACTATCAATGCGAGTGGAGTGGAGGATTGCTGATATTGTTTTAAAAAAAGTACAAACTTTTAGGCAGTTTTACTATTTTAGTGGTTGTTATTTCAACCCACCAAAGTTTTACTAAAAAAATATATAGTTATGAACAGGAAAATAGTAATGGTGCTGCTGTTTTTAGTACCAATTATAGCCTATATTGTGCTGGGCGTTTATGATATTAATGTTCTTTTAAATCTGGTTGTAAGCATAGTATTTCTTGCCTATTGTTTTAAGGGGTTTTTAAAGCCCGACAATTTTTATTCGGTTGAAGTGCTCGACACGAAATTCGACACCGAATATGAGACTGGGTTATTTGGCTCAATGAACGAAAAATCTACAACAACTACAACAAAATACGATATAGGTAATGCTGAAGAGCACATAAATGTTAAATATAAGGTTGAACAGCTTTTTGGCGCAGTGATAATGTATTTGCTGGCAAATGTGTTGTCGTTTTTAGTATTTTGGGTTTTTGAAATAGAGGTGGTCTCCCTTTTAGGTATAGGATGTTATGTGTTTTCGGCTGGCGCTCCTTGGTTTGGAATTAACGAAAGAGCAATGAGGTTAGCAGTAGTTAATGCAGAGCGTGGAGAAAAGGATTGGCATATAGAAAGCTCGAAAGATTGGGCGAGTTTTAAAAGTAGGCTTAGGTAGGGGTTGCTAGGGTATTGGTATTTCTATTCTGCCTTAACTCTCAACATCTCTATTAAATGGCAATTCAGCCAATTTCAATGCAAAAGCAGGTTGTTTTGTAAAGAAATTAAGGCGGTTTCAAATATTCTTAACACATTGTCACTAGCTTAGGGTATGGCTAGTTTTGGAGAGCAAACCTCGATTTTGTAATCGACGAAAACGTACCGAACGAGCGAAACCGTTCCGAATACCCATTAAAAACCTGCAATAAATTCAATCCTTTGTTGTATGTAGTTTTATTTTTTTGGTTTTGTTCTGATAAAAATCATCGCAATTGCAGTAGTTATTATTCCCATTAACAATGCTCCAATAGCACCTTGTATCGCATAGTTTTGGTAATTGAAGTTTGCTTCAGCTTCAGCAATCGTTTTGAAATACCCTAATTCAACAGAACGATTAATAACGTTGGTAAAATATTCAGGGGAGATAACAAATGAGGTTATCCATTGAGAAGCAGGACTCAATAGAGCAATGAAAGCAGATAGAATAATTCCCGAAATAAGACCTTGCTTATAACTCATGTCTCCTCCATAAGAATTCTTCTTTTTGTCTTTTAATGCCATAACCATCACAATAATAGCTGGAATCGCAAAAAGATTGGTTAAGTACAAATGGTAATCTAAAAACTTGTCGTGAAGTCCGAAGAGTTTTTCAAGAACCATCCAAATTAAAGCAACCCCTGTAAATATGATTGCCCACTTCAATTCAATTCTAATATTTTTCATTTTAGTTATCTATGTTGGTCAATTAATATGTTGTTTCCGTCTGGGTCAATCAACATAATGCTTGCTGGCCCTTCCGTTTTTTCATCAGCTTCACTTGATAATCTAAGTCCGCTATTTTTTAATTGTTTCTGAATTTCACGAATGTCATCAAAGTTATCAATGTGGTTTGCATTCTCATCCCATCCTGGATTAAAAGTTAATATGTTGCCTTGAAACATACCTTGAAAAAGCCCAATGAGAGCATTATCGTTTTTCATTATAAGGTAGTTTTGTTCCAAATCTCCTGCAAAGGCATTGAAGCCTAATTTTTCGTAAAATTTTTTAGATGCCTTTAGGTCTTTAACAGAAAGACTAATTGAAAATGCTCCTAATTTCATATTTATTTATTTTTTTACGTTCAGTTTTAAGCTACACAAAGTTTTCTCATATAAAATCTAATATTTGTTGTTAACTCAATGCCTGTGTCCTTCTTCAAGTTTTATAAAGTTTTTTCAATTTGTCCTAATTCTGGATGATTAATTAGTTGCCTTGTGGCTATAAACCTAAACGAATTAAATGGTCTTTTGTTCCAATCACCTTGCCGCTGGCTGTTTGTATTTTTTCTGATTCTACTATCGAACTCAATTTTTATTATTGCATTGGTAGTTTATCAAGTTCCATTAAATACAAGTTATACAAATACATAAAAAACAGCAAACGACAACAAACGAATATTAACCGACTGTAACTATTTATTAACCGAATCGGCTTTCTGTAGTGTCGTTACTTTGCATCAACAAATTAATCGTAAAACCAATTAAAACATTTCAGCTATGGAAACTACAATTAACAAAGTACAAGTTCAGGGATTTTTAGGACGCGATGCAGAGGTACGTACATTTGATAGCGGACGCACGCTAATTAACTTTAGCCTTGCAACAAACGAAAGCTACAAGAACAGCAAAGGCGATTGGGTTGATAATACCACATGGCACAACGTAACGCTATGGGTAAACAAAAAGGATGAGGATTTCGACTTCCTTAAAAAGGGTGCCCTAGTTGCTGTGAACGGTAAACTGAACACCCGCAAGTATACCGATAAAAGCGGACAGGATAGGTATATTACCGAAGTTGTTGCCCAAAAAGTAGAGCTAGCAAAAGTTGAAGCATAGCATTGCTAATTCAATGAGTTTTTTAAGGACGAGCAGCAGCGCTGCTCGTCCTTTTTTATTTAGGCAAAGGGAGCACCTAATTTGGCATGGCATTTGGTTTAACCGAGGCATATTCTTCTATTAACTAAAAACAAAGCCATGGAAAAGATTATTAGCAACTTTAGCATTTGCATGCTTGTATGGCTAGCAGGAGCAACTAACGTATTAGCGCAAACTCAATCGTCCGATTATTTAGGATTACCTGGAGATAACCTCAACCTTTATGCTGTTATGGATGTGTTTCGCGATTCCGAAACCATTGAGGCATTCGAAAGAAACTTGAACGACCCGGATAAGCTAATTAACAACCTCGATTTAAATGGTGACAACCTAGTAGACTATATCATGGTATACGATTATGTTGAGGACAATACACACACCATTGTACTTCGGGTTGCTTTAAACCAAAATGAGCAGCAGGACGTTGCTGTTTTTACCGTTCAGCAATTTGCCGATGGCTCAGCACAAATTCAGCTAATTGGCGATGAGGCATTGTATGGCCCCAATTACATTGTTGAGCCCGTTTACGCCGAAACGCCAAATCCAGGCTATAAAGGCAATTCGTATCAATCTCAACCCGACGATGTGGTCGTTACAACCTACTACGAAGTATCAACATGGCCAGTTATAGTACATATTTTCAGACCAATTTACAGGCCATGGCGTTCGGTTTGGTATTGGGGTTACTATCCATCGTACTGGAATCCATGGGCACCACACTACTGGCATTACTACTATGGATATCATTACCATTGGCATGCTCACTACCACATGTATTACAGACCTTGGAGAAGGCATCGCTGCAACAGGTACCATTCCGTTTACGTAACAAATATTCGAAACTACTCACCAACCGTTGTTGTTAATATTAACAGGGGACGCTATAAGGATACTTATAGCAAACCTGAGCGAAGAAGAGATGGCGAACAGCTGTTTGCTCAAAAATATCCCGATGGGAAACCAAAACCAGAAAGACAAAGACCCGATAATAGTAGGTTAGAGAGAGAACGCCCCGTTCCAAACACAAATGTTAACGGCAAAAGGCCAGTTGGCAATCAGGATGCAAGCGTGACAAGCGAAACTTCACGACCAGTGGTTGGTAAGAGGCCTAAAGAGGTGCAGGGAAGTAGACCAAATTCGAATGAGATAAACAAGGAACGAAGAGAAACAGACGCACTTCAGCGTAGACCACCCAAACGAGAAACTGAGGCAAAACCTTTGCGCGAGCCTAAACGCCCAGCAAGCAATGTGTCATCGCGTCCAGCAAGGGCAAAGCAGCCAAAGCAAGAAAAGAGCGTAAGGCAATCAACTCATAAAAACGAGAAGAGAGTGACTAGGCAGAAGTCGAACTCACAGAGCAGAAAAGAGAAATCGACAGTAAAGGATAGTAAGCCTAACAGGAAAAACGACTCCAAAGCCAATAGAACGAATAAGAGTAGACCGAAGTAACTTGCATTAGCAACAAACAAAAAGCCTGAGTAAATATATGTGCTCACGCTTTTTGTTTTGTTTATGAGCAGCCTTGCAATAAACTGATACTATTCCTTTGTATTGATAGCAAAGGCCATTTCAGCAATATTTGTTTCGTCGATTTTTGATATGCTGCGGCTAACTCCCGATACTTTTTTCACGATTAGTTTCTCAAAAAAATTCATCTTTTCAATAAGGAATTCTCCGCCAACACACTTTGAGGCAACAGCCTGCTTACGCAGCAATTCGGGGAAAGCATTGCTAAATTGGTTTTCAAACTCGGGTTCGTTCATGCCAACCATATAAAGCGCAAGGCGCTTTTGGAGCAAATCGACCATATGCTGCTTACAAAATTGTTTCACTCTGCTCTGCATTTGCCCTGCGTGTATTGATCCGCCAATTACAATTGTGTCGAATGTGCTCAAATCAATTGTTTTAGTTTCCTTTAGATTGAAAAGTTGGGTTGTCCCATCCAAACTTTCCTGTATTCGCTTGGCAACCTTTTCGCTGGTGCCATGGCTTGTTGCATAGATTATGGCTGTTTTCATATTTGTTAATATTTTATGGAACGCAGAAGACGCTAATTAAGCAGATAAACACTGATAAAACATTACTTCAATGTATTGTTCTTATTATAATCTGTGGCAATCAGTTCAATCTGTGTTATTTGTGTTCTATTAAAATTGATAAATAATTCCGTACTTAATAAAGGCTGTACCGGGCATCTCAAAATCGGTTCGATTATAAAAATCTTCGTAAGCTTGGGTTCCACGATAGCCATCGATATAAAAACCTAGCTTTGATCCATTACGTAGTTTGAATGGGGTTGAGGATATTCCAAAAGTGGCACCGTTGCTAAATACTTTTGTTGAATAGGTTGGTAAATTGCCTTCGGTGTTGGATACATTTACGAAGTTGAATTGTGCGACATAACCTAGTTTAACCTGAAATAGGCCTTCGGAATGTTTACTCTTAATAAAACCTATACTATAGGTTACCGGTACCATAAGTTGAGAAACTCCAAGATTTCTTTCACCATTAAAACCATTCTCAGAATCGTTATATGAGAAGGTTTGACCGTTGTACATAAAATCAACACCCGTTTCAATGGCATTCTTTTTAAGGGGGATTACCGCTTTGCCGCTAGCGTTAAAGCCCTTGCTTGTGGCACCCGAGTAAGCATCAACTTCGGTGTTTGGTATTACTGCTAGGTCGGTGTTTTCAACCACTCCGCCTTTGTTAAGGCCAACCTGAATCCGATAGAGGGGTTTACACTGTTCGCTGGGGTAATTTAGGTTTTTGGGAGCGCAGCCAATTGCCCCTAGGGCAATAAGTGCAGCTAAAATTTTTATCCTTTGCATTGTATTATTTGTTTGGTTTCTGCAAAGGAAAGAGCATTAAATACTAGCTAGGTATCATTATGCTACCAAGTAGTATCACAAAACCGAAAAGTGGACTCATTAAGTTGAGACTCGCTTAAGATAGTCGCTAGGGGTACAACCCATAACGCTTTTAAAAACTCGATTAAAAGTGGCCTTTGAGTTAAATCCACTGTCGTAAGCTAGGCTAATTAGGGTAAGGCGCCTGTTTTTTGGATCTTGGCAAAGCGACTTAAATTCTTGTATACGGAAGTGGTTAATAAAGTCGAAAAAGTTTTTATTGAGCCTTCCATTAATAATACCCGAAAGGTATTCTGGGGTAACGCCCAAATCATTACTGAGTTTGCTAAGCATAATTTCTGGGTCTGTAAACGGTTTATTCTCTTTCATGTGGTTAAGCAGGCTGTTCACAAACTCTTCCTCGGAGTTAGTAAGGGGCGAAGTGTTTTCCCCAATATTAATGGCGCTTTCCACATCAAATTTTGCTAGTTGAGAGGTAAAAATATTGCCTTGTTTTAGTCCTACAAAGCCAATGGCTACAACAAATGCAGAGGCAATGCTAAATCCAATTAGCTGTAAATGGCTATACTTAAAAACATTAAACATTGCATCGAATGCATAAAGCATGCTAATGCTTGCGTAGCTAACTAAAGCTGAAAGAAGAAGAAATCGAATCCAAAAAAGGTCAATCTCATCTGTTTTAGCGAAAAATGTTTTTAGCTTTTTCTTATAACGAGCTATTAGCCCAAGACTCCAGATTGTATACCCAATATTTGAACATGCAATAAGTCCAACGGTAAAAATAAAAACAAAGCTTTGCTTTAGCTCTCCAGTTTCTTCGAGTGATATTTTTATAGCTTCGGGTTTAGTGTAGCTCTGCAGAACTAGTAAAAATGCTATAATAGCAAAAGGAATAGCTGTAAGCAGATATAATGGCTTGAAGCGAAATCGTTGTTGAGTTAGTGATTTTATGTATATCCACAACGAAGGGCCAATGAGCAATATGAAAGGAGTTGATAGATTGATTAACCAAGGGAAAGGGTAACCGTTGTTCCTATTCCACATTTCGAGGTAGGCAAGTAAAATGGTAAATGCTGATATTCCGAGGTAAAACCCTAGCCAATGGTCTGCCTTTGTTTTTGGATGCTTTGTAACTAGCAGCAGAACAAGAAGTATGGCTTGGAATACGGCAATTATTAGTAGAGCAACCATGCTATCTTTTGCTGTTTAAAATTTCATCAATTTTTTCATCAATTTCATCGGCATAGCTTAACGGACCGCAAATGTGGTAACCATCAATCTCAAAAAACAATTTAGGCTCATTAGCCCTTTCGTAAAGCTTTTTGCCCATGGTAAAGGGTATTACGCTATCGTCGGTGCTGTGTATCACCAGAATTGGGACGGTTAACTCTTCAACCGCACGTTTAGCCGGATAGGCTTCTTTTACCAATACGCGGCCGAAAAAACCAGCGCTTTGCGCTGCAATATCCTTATGCGCTGAAAATGCTCCTTCGATTATCACGCCATCAATAGCGCTTCTGTTTTGGTTGGCCACCTCGGGTGACAAATGGCCTCCCAACGATTGACCATAAATAAGCAGTGGTGCGTTTTTAACATCGTTACGTTTGCTAATTAGCTGCACAGCTGCGTTAGCAGAGCTGAGCACGCTTTTGCGATTTGGCTTGCCCTCCGAAAACCCATAACCGCTATAGTCGAAAATAAAGGCTTGATAGCCTCGCTTAACAAAGGGAAATACAAACGAAAGGTAGCTAATAATGTTGCCACCATTGCCATGCAGAAAGATTAAGGTTGCTTTGGGCTGTATGCTATCGGCTGGTGCTATAAACCAACCATGAAGGTTTTGGTTCTCATCATTGTTAAAGAGAACATTCTCAATGCTGTAATCAAAAGTTGCAGTGTCGCCATCTGTAGTTAGGAAAAGAGGTGGATTCTCTCGCGACTCAACTTGCATTATAAAGAGAGTGTCATCTGTTTCCTCATGGGTAACAGGTACAGTGAAAGGGGTGTTTATGGGCATAGGATGGTAAAACTGACCATTAAAGCTGCACGACGACAAAATGGTAAGTGTAATTATGGCAATGCTCAAAAATCGTAAACTTTTTTTCATGAGTTGTATGGTTTTCATTCCACAATTAAGTACTCCAGCTCGCTCAGCAGCTCGCTAATTTGGCGGATACTCTCCCTTATTTCTTGCTCAACTCTCTTCGTCCTTTCGGGCTCATCAAGGCTTTCGGCGTATATATCAACAGTTACCTTAAGGCTTTCCAGCATGTTTTTTGATTGTTCAATTTTAGCTGTCATTCCGTTTTCAGCGATCCCTTTTGATGCTATTACTCCTATTTGAAACTCAAAAATGGCAATGAAAACATTTGCTTGTCGAACCACCGAGTCTTGCTCTGCAAATGAGTGGGGGCTAACTTTTGGGCGTTTGGGTTTATTATCAATTGCAATTGAGGTATATTTTGTGCACAGTTGAGGTTTAAGATTACAGAGCAAATCAAGGGCATTGTCAGCGTTTTGCTTTGTGGAAACAAGTTTTTGGTTCAGGTTTTCAACCAAAGCGTAATCTTTATCGGAAACATCAATTTTTGTAAAATCTTGCAGATTTTTAATATCTCGTTCGGCTTCGGATAGCTTAGTTGTAAGGTAGCTGCGGGTTTCGTTATTTTGCTCCGAAGGGTAAAGCGAATCGAGGTTGTTACGAATGAGTTCAACTTTTTCAATTTGCTCAAACATCCAAGGTTGCAGTAATTTTGATATGCTATCGCGCTTAGCGAGGGCAACTCTTTGCCGCGTGTTGGCAAGCCTGTCGCCAAAGCTATTAATAGCATCTAGCGCTTTTGCTCTGCAAAGTCCGCATGAAGTATTCCTAACCATTTCTCTTAATGGTTCGGGAGCCAATTTGGTTAGCTCGGTTGCTTCGGTGCAGTTTAGCTTTTCAATCTCCTCTTCGAAAATGGTGGAAAATAGCTGTTGCTCTAGGTTCTGCGTGTGCATTTTGATTAGCTGTCCCAACAGGGTTTGATCGGTATGAATGGGTTTAAACACATCGGCAAACCGTAACGCTTCAATATGCTGTTCCAACTCGTTAGGTTTTTCAATTACTGCTTTTTGATCGAGCGTTATTAGGGTCGACACTAATTTTTGAAGTCGTTTTAGGTTGTGGTCATCGTTAAGGTAAAGCGAGGCGTAGCCTAGGATTGATTCGTACTCGCTCCGAAAAACGTTTTGGTACGTACTGTTGTTTTTATACTTAAAGCGAATCTCATCGTGGGCTTTAATAAGCTGTCGGTAGTATTGCGCAAGCTTAAACAGGCTTCCCGAAATAGCATCGGTGTTACCCGTTTTGTAGTTTAGGCTATACACCTCGAGATGGTTTTTAAGATTAGCAAAGATGGTTATAAAGCCAATAAAATCTTTTTCCTGTCGGTATGTTTCGGTATTTATCAATCCGGCTTTATAGTCATTCTCAATTTTTAGCTTTCGCTGTTCAATGCTGGCAAAGTTTATCTCATCGCCAGTAACCTGCTCCATTCGGTAAAGCGATTTGTAGTTGGCCACAACAATAAGGGGATAGCCAGTAAAGCCAATTAGTTCGGATAGGTAGGGTTTGGTAAGTTTAGTATTATCGTTATTATTTAAAAGTGCGCTAATAGGCTCGGTGTTCAGCTCAATGGGTTGGCTATTTGCAGTAAGCAGCCCGTAAACGCGAATGGAATGGAGTCGAGTATCGAAGTTCTTTTGCTCAAACAGCCTAATGGTTGAACTAAAGCGGTATTCCTTCTTTTTTGTGTTCGATTCGATGAAGTTGCCAAACTCACCAATAATGCCAAGCATGGCGCTGGTAGGCGTTTGCATTTTCGAAAGGTTTTGTAGCTGCGAAGCCACTAGCCCGAGTATTTGATCGCGATCGTTGTTGGTTATTGCCCTAACGTTTATTTCGGCATCAATAAAATCGCTGGCCGAGTATAGCGGAAGGTTGTCAATTATCCTTATGCTTTCTATGTTATCGCTTACAAAGGTTCGGTATTTTTCCTCTTCATCTTTTGATATTTGAAAGTTGTAAAGCGGATAGGTTATGTCGTTGTCGCCAAAAAAGCGCACGTTCTTTAGCTTAGCGGTTATAAACAGGTACTCAAGGTACTCTTCGGACAATTTGCTGCGCTTTGCAAACCAGCCCGAGCGGTCGTTTTGGGTTCGAACAAAATCGAGCTCGTTTATTAGCGTTGTGAATTTTTCGGCATTCAGCAGGTAAATATCGGTTGAGAGATATTGCCACTCGCCCGAAAAGTGGTAGTTAACCGAATCGGAAAAAAGGAGGGTTGGCTCAATATCGCGTTGAGCCATTGACGAAACTATGGTTGCAAAAACTAGGGTTAAGGTTAGGGGAATTATCTTGAAGCGTATTTTTTGCATATTAGCTTATATAGTTATTTAACTTTAGCTCACCTTTCGTGGCGGAACCACCTCTTTGGTTGGGTCGAACATGAAACGCATTGTTAGGTGAGTTTTACGAACCCTTGCGCCTATTTGCTCAACCACTTTGCGCATGGTTGGGTTAAAATCGCCAATCCAGTTCATTTCAATGTCGGTGTAGGGATAATCGTCGCGCAGTGCCCAGTTGGCAAAGCCTTTAACCAATGCACCTTCAACCCCTTTGCCTTGGTGCTGGGGGATAATACCAAAAACCAGACCAAGCGCTTTAGTGCACACCTTTTTGACCCTAATCAGGTATATTAGCTTAAGCTTACCCCAAATATTAAAGTTTCCGTTTAGGTGTTTAACGGCTTGGTTAATGTCGGGCACCATTATAAGAAAACCAATGGGGTCATTTTTAAAGTATGCGAAAAGCATTAATCGTTCGTCGATAATTGGCTTAATCTCTTTTAGCATTGCCATTGCCTGTGGTTTGGTCATTTTGCCTACGCCAGTGTATCGGCCCCATGCTTTGTTGTAAATGGTAACAAAATCTTCGGCAAACTTGGTAAGGTTTTTTTTGGAGATGTTTCTTATCTCATAATCGGGGTTGTTGGCTATGCGTAGGGCTTTTTCCCACATAACTGGGTCAACATACTCATCGGTAACGGGCAAATGGTATGTGTACTGATAAAAATAGGGTTTAAAACCGTACTGATCGAAAAGAGCTTTATAGTAAGAGTGATGGTAATCCATACAGTAGTTTGGAGGGTAGGGTCCATCAAGCAGCAAACCCCACCAGCGGTCGCGTTCGCCAAAGTTTATGGGGCCATCCATGGCCTCCATGCCCTTTTGGGCAAGCCAATTTTTACAAGCATCAAAAAGAGTATTGGCTGCAATTTGGTTGTTGATGCACTCAAAAAAGCCCATTCCGCCAGTAGGCTGCCCATTTGCTTTAGCAATTTTGCCATCGATAAATGCGGCAACTCTACCCACACTATGTTCGTGCTCATCTTTCAGTATCCATCGAATGGCCTCTCCATGCCTAAAGCGCTTATTCTTTTTTGGGTCGAAAATGCTCTCAATATCGTTATCCAAGGGCCTAATCCAGTTAGTGTTGTTTTTGTAAAGACTAACGGGAACCTCAAGAAACTCACGTTTGCTTTCTGGGCTATTAACTTCAATAAGAGTAAATGGCATGGCTTAAGAACTTTTTGCGAACGTTAGGTTTGTGCCGTAAAGTTAACAAAAATGGCAGTATCAACCCACCCCGAAAACCGATAAGCGCATGTGATTATGCTAATCTTTAATTATTAAAACACCCGAGTAGCCAACCACTTCATTTTCCGATCGGCGAGGTTTAGCATATACCTCGGCTTTAACCCACTCATTGTCAATGTGCACACTAATTTCCTGTGGGTTTAGGTCGGTACCTTTAATAAGCTGCTCGATGTTTTGGTCAAGCTCTTGGTAATCCGATTCGGAAACCAAATCGGACACATCAATGCCGCGCTCAATATCCTGTTGGGTTAGGCCAAGAAGCTTAAGGCCATATGGGTTAATAAACTCAATTTTCCCTTCTATGGAAACTTCAAAAATGCAATCGGATATAACGTGCGATATGATCTTGTAGTTCGTTTCGTTTTGCTTGTAATGCCTCTTTATCTGCTCTCGTTCAAACGAAAAGGATATTAGGTTTGAGATGGTTTTAAGTAGATCAATTTCAGGTTTGGTCCAAATACGCTGGTGGTCGCAATCGTCAAAACCAATATAGCCAAAAACCTGATCGCTAATTTTAAGCGGAAAAATGAGGAATGATTTTATTCCCTGGTCAATCATTAGCTCAGCAAACCCCGAGGGTAAATCGGCGGCTAAGTTCCACGATACCATGTACTCGCTATCGCCTGCCCAATTGCCAACAATATCCAAAGGAAATTCTTGCAGGTTATGAATTTGTGGTTCAACACCCTTGTTGCACCATTCGTAAGTGTTTCGGGTAGTACCTTTTTTATAGTTATTCTCAAAAATGTATACTCTGCTAACCTGGCTAAACTCACCAAGCATCGACAGTACGTTATTGTTCTTCTTAGCGAAATCGATGTTGGTATTGAGAAGGTATGAAATATCGGAGATAAGCTCGTGCTGCTTGAGGTTTCGTTCAAGTACTTCTTGGTTTGATCTGAGTTCCTGTTCAATTTCCTTTTGTGAGGTAATGTCAATTATGGTTCCTGTTGCCCGTAGGGTTTTATTATTTTCGTCTCTTAGTATTCTGTTCTTCGATTGTATCCAAATGTATGAACCATCCTTTTTCCTCATTCGCAGCTCAATTTCACCACTTGTTCCACTCATAAAAAAGGAGTTTGCCTTTTCAACAACCCAGTCGTAATCGTCAGGGTGAACAAGCTCTTTCCACGATTCGAGAGTAGGGGAAACCTCCCAAGGCCGATATCCAAAAATGGTGAATGTCATAGGCGAGTAGTAGGTTTCGCCAGTAATCAGATCAACATCCCAAATCCCAACATTACCCGCAGCGAGAGCTAGTTTTAGTCGCTCTTCGTTTTTTTCAAGCTTAAGCTGATTAATTTTTTTCTCGGTAATATCTTTTACCGATGCTGCAATTTTCGATCCTTTTAGTGTGCTTATAGTAAAAACGGAGTGCTGATAGTATTTGGTAAAGGTGTTAGGTAGCTTAACGCTAACTTCAAAAATGCTGTTCTTTTTTTTCTCTTCGCTGGCATGCGCAACGTTAAGCAAAACTCTGTTTAGCTCATTAATGTACAATTTAGCATGCGTGTTTTCGTGCAACACTTGCAGCATTTCATTTAGCGAATGGCCAATAATGTCATGCTTAGGGATATTTGAAATTGCCTCTTGAACGGGGTTCCACTCTTGTACATTTCCGGTTTCGTCAACTATTAAAAGGCCGTCGAGCGAGTTGCTAACAAAACCGTACAGCGTGTTCTGGTAGCTTTTGTGCTCGTATTCCTGCTTCTTTCGAGCATCAATATCTTCGTGAATTCCAACAATACGGTTGGGGTTATTGGTTTTGCTCCAGCCAACTATTTGCCAGGTACAGGCAAACCATTTATACCCGTTACGCTTGTCCTTTGCCCTATACTCCCAATGGTTAGGTAGGTCGTCGTCGTTAGCTAGTGCCGCAATAAGCAGGCTAAACTCTTTTGCCGAATCGGGATGAAGCACTTCCATCCATTGATCGACATTTGGGGTAATCTCTTGGGGCTGATAGCCAAGATGCGAAAAATATTCGGGCGATAGGTAAAGGGTTTTGGGGTCAAGTTGGTAGTCCCATACATACTGATTGGCAATTTTTAGCCCTAGCTGATACCTATCAAGAAGTTCAGAGTTGAGGATATCCGATTGCGTTTCTTTTTTAATATCGTTGAGTGTAAGAAGCACCGCTGACCTTCCGTCCCAGAAGCAGCGTCGAACAGTAGGGTTATACCAAAACTCTCTCCCTTTTCTGCCAATAATGACAATGGAGTCCTCGTCGTCGCTATTTTTTAAGCTTGCGCTTCGGCCTAAGTAATGGCTTAAAGGCTTTGTTCCCCGCGAGGGGAAAATAATTGAGTCGATGGGTTTATCCTTAATGCTTTTGCTATTAAGCCCAATTTCGCCTAAAACTTGAGGGTTTGCATAGGCAATTTTTTCACCTGCAACGATTAGTATTTTTTTTGCCGACAAATCAACAATTTGTTTAACCAGCAGGGTGAGAAGCTTATTGTTGTCGTTTATCTGTTGTGCAATTCTTATGTCAGCGTTAGGTTGAGGTTTAGCAATATTCATGATGAAAAAGTGTTGAAAATTTCAGCTTGGCTAATTTAACTAATTAATACTAAGGTTTGCTAGGTTGGGTAATATTTTAAGATATTGTTTTACTTTTGCACGATAGAAGTAGATTTTCTTTCCAATCGCTGAAATACATCATGACTGAAAACGAAAGACTTAAAGAGATACGAACCAAACTGGGACTTACCCAACGAATGTTTAGTGAGTCATTGGAGATAAAGCAAGGCTCTTATTCCGATGTTGAGCGTGGTAAGGCGGGCGTAAGCGCTTTGCTGCTTAAAAACCTAATCCGAAAGTATCGGGTTAACCCTCTGTGGCTATGCGAGGGTGAGGGCGATATGTTTATTTTAAACGGGAATAATAGTACAAATTCAATTCAAAATAAAGGTGCCTCATCTTCTGTTATTAGCGATGATGCTAGCATCAGGTCGTTGCTTGAAAGACAGCAACAGTATATTGAAAGCGTTTCGGATATTTTAGATTTGCTTAACGATTAGGAAAGATAATCAGTAATCTAACTGCTACCCTAACAAATTTTCGGCAGTTGCAATATCAAAAGGGGTTGTAACCTTAATGTTTGTGCGTTCTCCCTCAATAATATGTATGTTTTCACCTGCTTTTTCAGCAACCGACGCGTCATCGGTAAACATTTCTTCCCAATCTGTATTGTAGCAATTTTTTAGTTTATTCAGCCCAAAAACCTGCGGAGTTTGTACAAGCCAAAAAGTATTTCGATCTTCTGCTTTGTTTTTTGAGGGGCTGCCTTTTCTCACCGATTCGTGAGGGGGAATAGCGGGGACAGCATTGCCAAATTCTGTAGCAGCTTCAACGCATTTTACTATTAGCTCTGGCGAAACTAAAGGCCTCACAGCATCGTGTATTGCAACAAACCCTTCGTTCTCCTCAATTGCGCAAAGCCCATTTTTAACCGATTGGAAACGCGTATCGCCCCCATTGGCAAGTTTGTGGGTTATTGTAAAGTCGAATTTTTTGCAAAGGTCATTCCAGTATTGATGATAGTTGGGGTGCAAAACCACTATCAGCTCATTGAAAATTGCTGCTTTGCTAAATGCGTTAAGAGTATGCATTAAAATTGGCAAGCCCTTTAGCGGAAGAAATTGTTTTGGTATTTCCGCTCCCATGCGCTTGCCCGTACCTCCGGCAACAATTATTGCGTAGTTAGGCTTCGGCTTTAGCGTGATCATGAAAAATCTCTTTTCGCTGGAATATAAGCAGGTATAATACACCAGTTGTTATCGCCGAATCGGCAATGTTAAAAACTGGACGAAAGAAAACGAACCTATCGCCCCCAAGCCAAGGAACCCAATCGGGCCAGGTTGTATTAATTATTGGGAAGTAGAACATGTCAACCACACGCCCGTGCAGAAACGAACTGTACCCACCCTCGGCAGGGAAGAGCGTTGCTGGGCTTGCAAAGCCCGATTCGCTAAAAATCATTCCGTAAAATGCGCTATCAATAATATTACCAATAGCTCCAGCCATAATTAGCGACACCCCAATTACAACACCAGTTGGCATTTTATGCCTAATTAGCCAAGCAATGTAAAACCCTATCATTATTACTGCGGCAATGCGAAAGAGGCTAAGGAATAGTTTGCCGTATTCGCCCCAAAACTCAAGGCCAAAAGCCATTCCGTAGTTTTCGGTAAAGTGAATAAGAAACCAATCGCCAATTACACTGTACTCTTGTCCCATGGTCATGTTCAGCTTAATCCAAAACTTGAGAAGCTGATCGACAACAATAATGAGCGTAATTACTAGTATTGACTTGTTACGAATTGACATGCTTTTATATTTTAATGAGCAACAAAAATAAAGAAAAGTGACAAATGCTTGCCACTTTTCAGCGAAATGCAGATTGCTGCGTTTTACTTTTGCTTATTTTTTGCCTCAACGCTTAGCGTGGCATGAGGAACAACGCGTAACCTTTCTTTATCGATTAGCTTACCTGTTTCGCGGCAAATGCCGTAGGTTTTGTTCTCAATACGAACAAGAGCAGCTTCAAGGTGTTGAATGAATTTTATTTGCCTTTGGGCAAGCTTACCAGCTTCCTCTTTCGAGAGGGTGGCGGCACCTTCTTCAAGTACTTTGAATGTTGGCGATGTATCTTGGGTATCGTTGCTCTCGCTCATGGTAATGGCACTCTTTAGTATTTCGTAATCGTTTCGTGCCTTTTCGAGCTTTTGCAGAATAATCTCTTTGAATTCTACAAGCTCATCGTCGGTATATCTTGTCTTTTCAGCCATAGCGCGTAAAATTAATTTCTTTAAAAATAGTAATAAACCATTAATAAACCAATATTAGGCATCAATCTTTTCAACTTTTATGGAAGTGAAAAGATCGGTGTCAATCTCAATGTTTGCAGCAGACCCGCAGGGCATTGCATCAACTAAACAGATATCGCGAGCTAATGTTTGACTTGCAATATACTCTTTGTGCTGTTCAATAGCCTTGTTTATTGCCTGATGTTTAAGTATGCTGATGTTTACCTTGTCGGTTACATCGTAACCCGCATCCTTTCGTAGGTTTTGAATGCGGTTAATGAACTCACGGGCAATCCCTTCGTTCTTTAGCTCATCGGTTATGGTAATGTCGAGGGCAACGGTAAATTTGTCCTCGTTTGCAACCAGCCAACCGGGTATATCTTCAGAGAAAATCTCCACATCATCAATTAAGATGTTTTGTGCAGAACCATCGATGTTGATGCTGAAAGTACCTTCGCGCTCGAGTAGGGCAATATCGCTTTGCGACATGCTATTTATTGCGGCCGAAACGGCTTTCATTGCTTTTCCAAAGCGTGGCCCTAGGGTTTTGAAGTTGGGCTTAATTTTTTTAACTAGAACACCTTCGGTATCGTCGAGGTATTGTAGCTCCTTAACGTTTACTTCTGATAGGATAAGGTTTTCAACCCCCTGAAGTTGACGTCTAAACTGTTCGTTAAGTACTGGTACCATCAGCTTGCTGAGCGGTTGTCGTACCTTAATGTTCACTTTCCTTCTTAGTCCTAAAACCATAGATGAAAGGCGTTGTGCTATTTCCATTCGCTCTTCCAAATCCTTATCAATTAGCGAGGTGTTTGCCTTGGGGAAGTGTGAGTGATGAACGCTTTCAACGTTACTCTTACCTGTCATTGCATTTAAATCGGTAAAAAGCTGATCGGTATAAAATGGTGCAATTGGTGCAGCCAGCATGGCTACGGTTTCGAGACAGGTGTAAAGGGTTTGATATGCTGCAATTTTATCGGTGTTGTACTCGCCACCCCAAAATCTTTTTCGGTTAAGCCTTACGTACCAGTTACTAAGGTTTTCAATTACAAAATCTTGAATAGCCCTGCCGGCTCGTGTGGGTTCGTAGCTTTCGTATGCATCTTTAACCTCAACAATAAGGGAGTTTAGCAGCGACATAATCCAGCGGTCAATTTCTTGCCTTTGCTCAACAGGAACTTCGACCTCAGCATACTTAAAGCCATCGACGTTTGCGTAAAGCGCAAAGAATGAGTATGTATTGTAGAGCGTGCCAAAGAACTTACGTTTAACCTCATCAACGCCATCAATATCGAACTTAAGGTTATCCCAAGGTTGTGCATTGGTAATCATGTACCAACGCAATGGGTCGGAACCATGAGCCTCAATTACCTCGAACGGATCGACGGCGTTGCCAAGGCGTTTGCTCATTTTGTTTCCGTTCTTGTCGAGAACCAGTCCGTTTGAAATGATGTTTTTAAAAGCAACCGAGTCGAACAGCATGGTTGATAGCGCATGCAGGGTAAAGAACCAGCCACGTGTTTGGTCAACTCCTTCGGCAATAAAATCGGCTGGGAAATCTTGGGTAAACCGCTCCTTGTTCTCAAATGGGTAGTGAAGCTGAGCGTATGGCATTGCACCGGAGTCGAACCAAACGTCGATAAGGTCGGGTTCTCTCATCATCTTTTCACCCTTTTCGGAAACTAGGAAAATATCATCAACAAAGGGTCGGTGCAAGTCGAATTTACTGTAGTTCTCCTGCGAGTTGTCGCCTTCGCTATAGTCTTTCAAAGGATTCTCGGCCATGAAACCAGCCTTAACCGCTTTTTCGCACTCTAGCTTAAGCTCTTGTACCGAACCAATGCACTTAAGTTCGTCGCGATTTTCGGTTGCCCAAATAGGTAAAGGAGTTCCCCAAAAGCGCGAACGCGATAGGTTCCAGTCGACAAGATTTTCGAGCCATTTTCCAAAACGGCCTGTTCCTGTGCTAGCGGGTTTCCAGTTTATGGTTGAGTTTAGCTCGAGAAGCCTCTCCTTAACAGCTGTTGTGCGAATAAACCAGCTATCGAGCGGATAGTAAAGGATTGGCTTATCGGTTCGCCAGCAATGTGGGTAGTTGTGGGTATGCTTTTCAATGCGGAATGCTCGGCCTTCCATTTTAAGCCAAACGCAAAGATCCACATCGAGGCTGCTGCCGTCGGCTGGCGGATTTGGGTTATACTCGTTTTTCACAAAGCAACCGGCAAATTCACCGTAAAGGCTTACGTTTACATTGGTTGATACAAAATCGGGGCTTAAATCGTCAATGGCAAAATACTTACCCGTTTTGTCAACCATTGGTTCGGGATTTCCCTGGTTATTTATGAGGATAAGCGGAGCAATTCCAGCGGCTTTGGCAACGCGATCGTCATCGGCACCAAAGGTTGGAGCAATGTGCACTACGCCTGTTCCATCCTCAGTGGTAACATAATCGCCGGGTATAATGCGGAATGCATCGCCATTTGGCTTAACAAATGGGAATAGCTGCTCGTACTGTACATCAACCAAATCTTTTCCAACGTATTCAGCAAGAACTTTAAACGGAATTTTTTTATCACCAGGCTTGTACTCTTCGAAGGGCAGCGATGCATTGTCGGGGCTAAAAAACTGGTTTTGCAAATCTTTGGCGAGCACAACAGTTATTTGATCGCCGCTGTATGGGTTAAAGGTTAGAATTTTTACGTACTCAATTTTTGGTCCAACCGCCAATGCAGTATTTGAGGGAAGAGTCCAAGGAGTAGTAGTCCAAGCCAGCACAAAAACATCGGTGTTGGTATCAGTAAAAAGGAATTCCGATTTGCCATTCCTAACTACCTTAAACTGCGACACAATGGTTGTGTCCTTAACATCGCGATAGCAGCCAGGTTGGTTTAGCTCGTGTGTGCTCAGGCCAGTTCCGGCAGCAGGAGAGTAAGGTTGAATTGTTTTTCCCTTGTAGAGTAAATCTTTGCTATAAAGCTCTTTTAGCAAATGCCATAGCGTTTCAATGTACCTATTGTCGTAGGTTATGTAGGGGTCGTCCATATCGACCCAATAGCCCATTTTGTGAGTTAGGTCTTCCCAAAGGTCGGTGTACTTCATTACCTCTTTACGGCAGGTTTCGTTGTACTCCTTTACCGATATGGATTTTCCAATATCCTCTTTGGTAATACCAAGTAGTTTTTCAACTCCAAGCTCAACGGGTAAACCATGGGTATCCCAACCGGCCTTACGATGTACCTGAAATCCTTGCTGAGTTTTATATCTGCAAAAAATATCTTTAATGGCTCTGGCCATAACATGATGAATGCCCGGAATGCCATTTGCCGAGGGAGGCCCTTCGTAAAACACAAAAGTGGGTTGCCCATGGCGAGAGGTTAAACTCTTTTTAAATGTATCGTTCTCTTCCCAGCTTTTCAGAACTTCTTTGTTTATCTGAGATAGATTTAGTCCTTTGTACTCGTTAAACTTTGCTTTCACTTTTATCCTGTTTCATTAAAAACACACTAAACTATTGGAGCAAGGCATTGCAATGCAATTTTCCGTAATATGTCCAACTAAAATCCCACAAAGATAGGTTACTAGCCGATAAAAACAAACCAATTTTTTGTTTCCCTGCAGTTTTTGTAATTGCATAATATTGCCGTTATTTTGCAATAAAAATCCTTGTATGAAGCTACTTTTGTATTGGAGATCGCTATTTTGGTCGGTTTTTATGCTAGTTGCCTTTACTATTCCAGCGAGTAGCATGCCTTCGGTTAGCAAATTTTATTTTCCGCATTTCGATAAGGTAGTGCACTTTGCCCTTTTTGGTGTGCTAACCATACTGCTTTTATACGAAACGAGGTCTTTAAAATCATCGGCAAATATCTTTACAGCAAAAGGAACGTTATATGCATCGGCCATAAGCCTTTTATATGCATTGGTAATTGAAGGGTTACAACTTTTTTTTATTCCAACACGAACAGGGTCGCTTGCCGACTTAGGAGCCAATTTGCTCGGTATTGTATGTGCTATTGTAGTTTTCGGATTTGCAAAAAGAAAGCTTAGCATTTTAAAGAGTCGCAGGCGAGGCATTGATTAGGATTATTTATTACTTTTATTATGTAGGCTTTTAGTAATGGTAAGATTATCAATTTCAATATTGTTAATTGTGTATGGCATGTTTGCAGCAGCAAGCATACCCGATACCATATTGCACAACGAGCCAAGTGTGCTAGCCTATAAAATTGAAAGATTAGGCGGTGGAAATCAGCCTAGTTTCTCGGGGAGTAAGCAGTACGCAACGTCAGGGAAGCGCTTGCCTCGACCATTTGCTGTTGAAGTATTTGATAGCGCAGGAAAACCTGCTGAAGGGGTTAGGGTGTACTTTGAAATTCTTGAAACACCCGAAGGGACAAACGGCGTTTTATTGGAACCGCTTTTTGCAAGAACTGATAGTTTAGGAATTGCGATATGCTACCTTACATTGGGCGATAAGTCGGGAGAGTATCAGGTCTCGGCGAAAATTCGTACCGATGCGCTTGAATCGTTTGTCGTTTTTCAGGCTTTTGCCCGAAAGCAGAATTGGGTAACCCTACTAAGCATTGGTTTGCTTGGTGGGCTTGCACTTTTTTTGTTTGGGATCAACATAATGAGTAGTGGATTTAAGCATAGTGCAGGTGATAGAATTAGAGCCGTACTTGGACGACTATCCAGGAATAGATTTACAGCTACTGGGTTTGGGGCATTTATAACGGTGGTAACCCAAAGCAGCAGTGCAACAATTGTTATGCTTGTAGGTTTTGTGCAATCGGGGTTGCTAAAGTTTTCGCAAACCATAGGGATGATTTTTGGGGCGGCCATTGGTACAACCATAACCGTTCAGCTTATTGCATTCCGTTTTGCCGATTACTCATTGCTAATTGTTGCCCTAGGTTTTGCACTTAGCGCATTTGCCAAGAAAGATTCGGTAAAATATGCTGGCGAAGCTATTCTGGGGTTTGGTATCCTCTTTTTTGGTATGCATATTATGAGCGAGGCGATGTACCCGCTTCGTACTTTCGATCCTTTTGTTAACGTGCTCAGTAAGTTGCAACTTCCAATTTGGGGCATTCTAGCAGGAACAGTTTTTACTGCCCTTATACAAAGTAGTGCCGCATTTATTGGTATTATGCTTACTCTAGCTACACAAGGACTTATATCGCTCGAAGCAGCAATCCCCTTGCTTATGGGCGCAAATTTGGGCACTTCAATTACCGGAATAATTGCTGGAATTAGCGCAAATCGCGATGCCAAAAAAGTAGCGCTCGCTTATGCTATTTTTAAACTTGTTGGCGTTTTTATGCTGATCTGGTTTATTGTACCATTTGCCGATTTGGTTAGGTTGGCCACACCCGAACTAGCGAGCCCCTTTTCGGCAGGGAAGGCGGAGAATATGCCTAGGCTAATAGCCAATGCTCATACAATATACAACGTTCTGCTTACCCTAATAGTACTCCCCTTCACAAACCTTTACGCTAGGCTTATCAATTGGATGCTTCCAACAAAGGCTAAAAAAGAGAGCAGCTTTACCGTGAAGTATATCGATAAAAATCTTCTGTCAACGCCCGCAGTGGCTCTTAAGCTAGCCAAGCAAGAGGTGCTAAGGTTAACCGATGTGGTTGATGGCATGGCCAACGATATTATCGCTCCTTTTCTTACCAAAAACGGATCGGTACTAAAGCAGATTGAGCAGAATGAGGTTAAAGTAGATTTTTTACGCGATCAGATTAATGCCTATCTGCTTGCCATAACCCGACAGGATGTTAAGGAGCAAAGCATTCAGGAAGCTTTTCAAATTATGTATGCGGTAAAGGAGTATGAGCAAATAGCCGATATTATTTCGAAGAATTTGCTGGAACGAGCCAAGTGGTGGATAGCATCGACACACGAATTTTCGGTTGAAGGTAAGGCTGAGATTAAAGATTTCCATGAGCTTACAAAAAAGCAGCTAAAAAGAGCCAAAAACGTGTTTGCCGATTTAAATCTCGAAAAGGCAAAAAAGATGCACAGGAAATACCAAGAGTATAAAGAGTTTGGACGTGAGCTCGAAAGGCAGCACTTCTCGCGCTTGGTTGAGGATGTTAATAAATCGGTGTCGAGTTCAAAAACTCACCTTGAGCTCGTTTCAATGCTTCGAACCATAGGAAGCCATGCTAATAATGTTGCACAAATAATTCTCGAATGGCCTAATGCCTAGGCAGTATGTGAAAAATTGCAGCCAAGGTTTTAGCCATAATCTTTAGGTCTAAAAGCAAAGTCCAATTTTCAGCGTAGCTAACATCGTACTCAATTAGCTCGTTAAAATGTATTTTTTTGTATGGCGATTTTAGCTGCCTTAGGCAGGTTAAGCCAGGTTTAACGGATAATCGTTTTTGTTGCCAATCTTCGTAGGTTGCAACGTGCTCGGGAATATGTGGCCTAGGGCCAACAATCGACATGTTGCCAGCAATAATATTTACAAGCTGCGGAAGCTCATCAATGTGTGTTTCACGAATGGCTTTAATGAAAGCAGAGTTTTGGTAATTGCGCTTATTGCTTTCAGTTTTTAGTTTGAATATGGTAAATTGTCGTTGGTCTTTGCCCACTCTTTTCTGCTTAAAAATTGGGTTTTCGCCATGCAAAACCCAAAGCATCAGAGCAGCCATGAGGGTTAATGGGAGTGTTAGCGCAAGCGCTAGCAGCGCAAAAACTATATCAATTAATCTCTTAATACCTAGCACAAAAACCTGAGTTGGGTTAGCATTGTTAGAAACCATAGTTTCCGCCAAAGGTAATGGTAATTGGGCTATTGGTCAAAAACAATGGTGTGTATTGCTCGGTATTGCCCGAGTAATTTCCATAGTCAATTCCAGCGTAAATGTAGCTGTCGTTTAGCACCTGGTAGCGAACAGTTGTTGATATAAGCTGGGCTTGCCAGTCAACACGCTCTAAAAAAATCAGCCCAAGCCTCGAGTCTTCCTCGCTGGTGTATGGTCCTTTTTGCGCATTTGTGTAAGATACTAGAATTGAAAAATTTTTGAATGGTTTTACACTGGCTGCAAGGTAAAGCTCTTGCGCATTTTCGCGGAGGTAGTGACCAAGGTTGTACCTGTTGCTCTCAAACGTTGTGGTTTCAATTATATGCTCAAATGTTTGTGGGTTGTTTCGAGTGTATTCGGCAGTAAGCGTTAGGTTTTTTATGGGGAAGTTGCTAATCCTAAAACCGGCTTTAAGGCTGAAAAAGTTGCTGTGTTTTTCGGCATCAAACATACGCGACATAGACAGCTCGTCGAGGAAAAGAGTTGCATACATGTGTGTATGCCTTATCAACCTTGATGAAATATCGAGAAACATCTGCGAATTTTGCCCCGTATAGTTTGACATGCCATTTAAATGGTGATCAATTGACTTGTAGAAAAATAGAGGAGTAAGGTACGCCGGATGAATATCCATGTCGGAGTAGATAATTGAGTTGCCAAACGATACGTTTAGCCTATCGAAAGGGGTAAGGGTAAAAAGGTTTGCTGCAATGTATTTTGGGTGAAACATATCGCGCTTTTGCCCGTCGTAGTTGTATATTCTGCTGCTATCAATTACCTGCGAAACCAACCAGCCATGAATAAAATTCAGCTCGAACCAATCAGAAGGTTTTACATTTAGCTTTATCATGGTAAATGAGGGTGCTTTGCTGTACAATATGTTGGTGCCATAATACCCGCTACCCCACTCTAAATGGTCTTTAACTAGGCTAATGCTTCCCCAACTCCATCCGTACGATAGCCCTCCGCGCATTTCGCTGAACTCGCCTCCATCAGCATTGGGCTTGTAGCCTCCTCCTTGGAAATGGTTTAGGTAATCTCTTTCTCCTAGCCGAACGTTTTCATTATAGTCTCGTAGGCTAGCATACATGGCAAAATTTGCACCGATGTAGCCCCACATTTCAGCACCAACCCAACGGCGATAAATAACATCACCGCTATTGCTAAATGTGTTAACCCCTAAAACAGGGTTAAGGGTGAAGGCGAATAGGCTGTCCTTGTAGTATAGCGCATCAAACCGACGAGGGAAATCCTTGGTGATATTTTGCTCCTTTCCAAAATCTTTTAGGTAGAATGCAATTTCGGCCTTTTGGCGCTTGCTAAGCTTTTCCGTTTGGCTGTTTGCTTGCGTTAATAGCTGGCTAATCTGTTTACGGGAGTATGGCTTTACCGAACTGTTAACACTTATAATACCCATGTTTGCAAGCTCATCAATTAGCTCGTAAACCCCTTGGTTAGTAACGTGGTGGTAAACATCTTGCCCAAATGCAAGCGATGTTGTAAGTAGTAACAGTAAAGTAATTGCAAAATTCTTAAAGTGCATGGCCAAACATTTTGATAAATATAGCTCTTTGTTCTTAATTTTTATATTCAACCTAAGTGTATTAAGCCTTTTGGAGGAGC
>NPID01002499.1_pt1 | contig 34984 bp, 43 predicted proteins | sample 8637491 | NCBI WGS metagenome assembly NPID01 (sample SAMN07420843, study PRJNA396082) | bioreactor metagenome | isolation source: sample BA6 brine-fed electro-methanogenic bioreactor BA | place: Japan: Kochi | collected 2016-06-14 | reverse complement strand
GTTTCTACTTCAAACTAAAAAACAATCCGGAGACCAGGGAGAATACGATTACCGTAGCTCTGGCCCAGGGCAACATCGATCAGTCCCTCAAATGGAACCCGGCCTATCGAACCAAGACTGTCGACATCTACGAAGGGCTCTCCCTGGGCGCAACACAGACCAAGGAAGCGGACCTTGTTATCTGGCCCGAGAGTGCCACGCCCTTTTATTTTCAGGAAGATAGTCTTCTCGCCGAAAAAGTGCGGGACACAGCCCGCGAAACGGGCGCCCATCTCCTCTTCGGCAGTCCGGCCGTTGAAACGGTTGATGACCGGCAAAGATATCTGAACAGCGCCTTTCTTCTTTCCCCGTCCGGAGAGAACCTCGGGCGCAGCGATAAGATCCATCTCGTGCCCTTCGGTGAATATGTGCCGCTGAAATCGCTTTTCCCCTTCCTCGACAAGTTGGTGGCGGGGATCGGGGATTTCTCTCCCGGCACGGTCAACCCCTTGTCCATGAACGATCATCAGATCGGGGTACTGGTGTGCTTCGAGGGGATTTTCCCTGAACTGGCCCGCAATTATGTGCGAAAGGGGAGCGATCTATTGGTCAACATCACCAATGACGCCTGGTTCGGGCGCTCCTCGGCACCGGATCAGCACCTGGCCATGACCCGTTTCCGGGCCATCGAAAACCGGATCTGGGTGGCCCGGGCCGCCAATACAGGGATCTCGGCCTTTATCACCCCTTCCGGCCGGGTACAGGGGAAAACGGCGGTGTTTGAGGAGGCGGTGACCGCGGCCCGGGCCGGCCTGGGGGCGGGAAACAGCCTCTATACACGTTTCGGCGATGTTTTCCCCGGACTTTTTCTGACCATCAGTCTCTTCTGGTTGGTCCGTTCTCGCAAGCCTTTCGGGGCAGGTTGACGTAGCAGAGGCACCGGAGATCGACAATGATGATCTCGGTGTCACCTATGCGGTACTTTTCCTCGACTTGAGAGTAGGACTGAAGCGCAGGGCGCATAGAGTCAGTTTTGTTTCTGCCCGAATTTAAAAGGGATGCCGGCGAAGAGTCGGAGGTCCGACCTCCGACTCTTCGCGCCCAGATCAAAGATAGAATCAGACAACCCCTTCGAACAGTGGGCTCGAGAGATAGCGCTCGCCCGAGTCGGGCAGGATAACCACGATTTTTTTGTTCTTGAACTCGGGCTGCGCGGCCAGGCGGACGGCCACCGCCGCCGCCGCGCCGCAGGAGATGCCGGAGAGGATGCCCTCTTCCTTGGCCAGGCGCCGGGCGTAGTCGATGGCCTCGTCGTTACTGATCTGCTCCACCCGGTCGACCATCGACAGGTCGAGGGTCTCGGGGATGAAGCCGGCGCCGATCCCCTGGATCTTGTGCGGTCCGGGCTGCAGGTCCTGGCCGGCCAGCTTCTGGCTGATGACCGGGCTGTCGGCGGGCTCCACCGCCACCGAGAGGATTTGCTTGCCCTTGGTTAGCTTGATATAGTGGGACACGCCGGTGATGGTGCCGCCGGTGCCGACGCCGGAGACCAGCACGTCAATCTCGCCGTCAGTATCTTCCCAGATCTCCGGTCCAGTGGTCCGTTCGTGGATCGCCGGATTGGCTGGATTCTTGAACTGATGCAGCAGCAGGTAATGGCCCGGATCGGAGGCGGCCAACTCCTCGGCCGCAGCGACGGCCCCGCCCATCCCCTTGGCGCCGGGAGTAAGGATCAGGTTGGCACCGAAGGCCGCCAGCACCTTGCGCCGCTCGATGCTCATAGTCTCGGGCATGGTCAGGGTCAGTGGAATGCCGCGCGCCGCCGCGACGAAGGCCAGGGCGATGCCGGTGTTGCCGCTGGTCGGCTCGATGATCTCCTTGCCGGGGCCGAGCAGCCCCTTCTGTTCGGCGTCCCAGATCATCGAGGCGCCGATGCGGCACTTGACCGAGTAGGCCGGGTTGCGCCCCTCGACTTTGGCGAAAACGGTGGCCCCTTTGGGGACGATGCGGTTCAGGCGCACCAAAGGGGTACGGCCGATGGAGAGTGAGTTGTCGGTGAGGATACTAGACACAGGGTGATTCCTTTCAGTATAGGGGTTAAAATTACAGGTTCTCGGAGCCGCCCGAGAACATTCTGCGCGGGATTCGGGACAGCACCGCACCCAGCGGCTAACCCTCCTTTACTCCCAGCTTGCGCAAGAAAGTCATCATCGGACACCAGTTGCTGAAAGCACTCTGTAACAGATTGAGTCCGACAAAAGCCGTAAAGAACAGCCAGTAGGGCGAATGGAGCTGGGCGAGCAGGACGCTGAGCAGGATAAAGAAGCCGGCGATCATACGCAGATAGCGGTTGACGGTCATGGGTTTTCTCCTTTGAATTACTTGTTTTGCGCGGTGCGGGCACCGCCTCAGAAGCTGTAGCGGACTCCCGCATAGACATTGCTGTTTTTTTCAAACTGACCGAAGAAGGTACTGTCCTTGCGACCGGCGAAAAGGTTAGCTCCGACGGTCAGCAGCCAGGCGTCGGTCAGTTTGTACTTGACGATCGGGCGGGCATAAAGGTCCTCGTCCGACGGGGAATAGAAGGTGAAGAGCGACAGGGTCAGATTCTGGTTGAAGGCCAGTTTGGTCAGACGCAGGGTGATGACATGCCGGTCTTCCTCCCGCCCTTTTTGCCCGGCCGGCAGGCTGGCCAGGAAGTCTTCGTGATCTTCCATATATTCCAGGTAATACTGAATCCCGGCGGAAAAATCCCGAGCCAGCTCCCGTTCATACCCCAGCAGCAGTCGCCATTCGCTGTTGGGCAGCGATGGGTCGTTACCGTCGCGATCCTCTTTGGAGTCGTAATACCCGCCCTCGACATGGAGCAGCCCTCTGCCCAGCCCGCCGCGTAGACTGGCTCCGTAGACAGCCAATTCGGGAAAGAGGGCCTTGCCGGTGGCCGGGTCCATGCCGACCGGGCTTTTCCAGAAACCGTCGTAGCCGTAGAGGGCGAGTTCATAGCCGGCCAAATTTTTGGAAATCCTCACCGCCAGTTCGTCATCGTCGAACCAGTCTTCCGGTCTATCGGTCTCGATAACGGCGTCCCGGCCGGCCCGCCGATCGAGCATGGTATTGAAATAAGAGAGCCGTTCCCCGCTGATGAACCGGTCGGCGTCGAAACGGGGCGTGTAAACCAGGTCGATGTTGGCAAAAGCCGGAAAGAGGCTCACGAAAAGAGCTTCCGAAGGGGCCTTGAGGTATTCCTCATCGCGACCGATGAAAAAGGACCGCCAGTCCTTGGGAAACAGGTCGTTGATGAAGACCAGGTCCCCTGTGCCCCAGGTCAGGATCTGTCGGCCCAGCTTGACGTCCATGAAATCGGCCGGAGAAAACAACAGGTTCGCCTCCCGCAGGTCGATGGGCCCGCTGCCGTCTTCCAGATCGAGGTTGCGGTTGCCGGGCACCTCGTCGTAGAGAAAATCGCTGCGCACCTGCCAGCTCAGCCAATCGCCCATGCGGCTGGCATCGAGTTGCAGACGGGCCTCGCCGAGACTGGTGTTCTGCTGGTGGGGATCGCTCTGGGTCCGCCTGCCGTAACGGACGTCGAGAAACCCGTACAGACCGATGCCGAGGGCATCCAAGAGGGATTCCTCCTCGCCCTGAACCACCGAAGGTCCTCCGAAAAGGAGACCGCAGGCCAGGAGGGTCAGGAAAAATGACCTGAAGAACATGCGCTTACCTGGTCACTTCCCGCGGCGGACGGCGGAGAAAGCGCTCGGTGAAGATCCTTTCCTTCAGCCCCAGGTCGTAGCGGACAGCGGTGAATTCATTGCTGGTGCGGGTCCCGGCCTTGAGGTCGCTGGCCACCGATTCGACCACGGTCGGGTGCCCCTCGATGGTTTCGACCCGGGTTGCTTCCACTGTGCGATAAAGCTGGCCGTTGTTATCGTAGTATTCGGCCAGGCGGGGCAGGAAGGTCTGCTTGTCGATCCAGGCCTTATAGTAGACGAACTCCACCTCGCCAGGATTCTTGGGGACACTTTTAATCACATACCGGGTGTCGGTGGTTTTGAGCAGTTCGTGATGATCCTCGTCGATGCCGCGGCCGGACACGTCCTCGTAGAAGAAGTCGGAGCCGACAAAGCTGGTCCGTTTGTCGCCCGGGGCGATCCGTTTTTTCAGGTTCAGGGCCGGCAGCCACAGCCAGCGGTCGTCCTCGCCGCCGACGTTTTTCCAGACCAGGTAGGCCATTTTGCGCACATCGGCCGGGGCCTTGAAATAGACGTAGAATTTCTGGTTCTCGCCGTCGACATTCTTGCGCAGAATCGTAAACTCGCGAACCCGGGTACCGCCCCCGGGGCCGGTGATGGTCATCTTGACCTCGGCCCGGCCGTCCTGACCGGCATAGTACGAGGCCTGGTTGGCTTTTTGAATGATCTCGTCGACGCTGAGCTCCTGCGCTGTGGCAGTGACCGCCAAGAGCAGTCCCAGAAGACTCAAGGTGATTATCCGGCGTAAGTTTTTCATTTTATGGTACTCCCTTGTTCCTGAAATTCAGTCATTTCCCCGCAGCACAGCCGCCGCCTTCACCGTCTCCTCAGCCTGACGAAACAGCCTCTTTTTGAGCAGGGTCAGCAGGGCGGGCAGAATGAACAGGGTTGCCAGCCAGGAGACGCCCATGATGGTCGCCAGGAAGAAGCCGACGGTCTTGTAGGGGACCAGCGGCGCCACCAGCAGCGGGGTGAAGCCGACCGAGATGGTGATGGCGTTGCGGCTGATGGCCATGGCCGGTTCCTTGAACATCTCCCGACTGGCCGCCTGCCAGCTGCCGAGGCTTTTGACCATCTCCCGCGCCCGCTGCAGAAAATGGATGGCGAAGTCGACGCTCAGGCCCAGGGTTAAAGCGGAAAGCACCGCCACCGGCATATCGTAATCCTTGCCGACCAGCCCGATCAGCCCGTAGATGAAGGCAATGGTGACCGACAGCGGGATCATCGCCAGCAGCCCGAAAACCGGCGATCGGAACAGCACCATCATCATCACCAGTACCACCAGAAAACTGCCGGCCAGCGAGCTCAGCATCCCCTTCACCATCTTGTCCTGCCAGACCACGTTGAGATAGGTCAGGCCGGCCCACTCCGCCTTAAGAGATGCCGGGGGCGGGTTGTCGGCCAGGTAGGCCTTCACATCGGCCACCACCGCCTCCATGTCCTTGTTGTCGCCGCTTTTGAGCTGCACCCAGAGATTGGCTTCGGCGTAGTCGCGGGTCACCAGGTGGAACAGGCTGTCCTTCTTCTTCATCCCTTCGAGCTGGACAAAGACCTGGCCGACCGCCGCTGCGCTCTCCGGCACCGCAAAGTTGCGCCGGTTGGCCGCGGTCAATGCGGCCGCAGTCTCTTCGCTGGCACCGGGTGCGGGCGCCCGGAAGCTGAGTTCGTAGGCCGCTTTTTTCAGGGCGTCGACCGCCGAGGAGGTCTTGCCGACCACCGGGTTTTCCAGCAGGTGGGCCTGCAGCCCTTCGAGATAGCGCAGGGTCTCCGGCTGTTTGAAGAGCGGAGCCGCCAGCTCGGCCTGCATGGCGAAAACAAACTCCTGGAACGATTGGGCGGCGAACTGGTCGCAGATGGCCAGGGCCCGCTCCAGGAGTTCCTCACCGCGCAGCTTTTCCGCTCCCTGCAGGCGGGCGATAAGAATCTGGCGGTCGGCCTCGGTGGCCCCTTCGACGCCGGCGATCGCCTGCAGCAGGTCCCGGTGGCTCAGACCGGCCGGATCGAGATAATTGACGCTGTCCGCCAGGCTGTTCCAGGAAGCGCTCGCCTCGGCGTCCAACGTTTGCGCAGCGGCGGCCAGTTCTCCCCAGGCCCGGTCGCCGTCTGTCTGAGCCAGACCCTTGAGCTTCGCTTCGAAACGCCGGGTCGCGGCCGGGAAGATCGCGGCGAAGCGCTCCCGGACCTTTTCGGCCAGTATCCCGGCCTGCTCGGCGAAACCGTCGATTTGCGCTCCTGCTTCGGCAAGGGTGAGGTAGGCCGTGTAGGTGCCGCCGAAATGTTCGTTGAGGACGCGATCGGCGACCCGGATATCGTGGTCCTGGGTGAACCACTTGACCGGGTTGTCATTGACCTGAACCTTGCTGATCCCGTAGGCGGAAAGCCCGACCACCGCCAGGGTCACCCCGAGGATCAGCTTCCAGCGCAGGTAGCCGAAGCCGCCGAGCCGTTCGAGCATCCGGGTCAGCGGCCCGCTCCGGCCCTTTTCGCTCCGGCTTCCGGCCGCCAGTGCGCGCAACGATTTCTCGGGGACCGCGAGCATGATGTAGGCCGGAATCAGGGTCATGGAGAGCAGCCAGGCCACCGCCACCCCGAAGGCGACGTGCAGTCCGAAAATCTGCACCGGCGGAATCGGCGTGGTCCCCAGGGAGGCGAACCCGGCGATGGTGGTGAGACTGGTGTAGAGCATCGGGGCGAAGAGGTGACCGATGACATGGCGTACCGTCTTTCCTTTGTCCTGAAAGCGGGGATAGGTATCGAAAAACTCGCTCAAGATGTGAACCGAGTCGGCGACGGCGATCGGCATCAGGAAGATGGCGATCATTGAACTCATGATGTGAACGTCGAAGCCGAGCCCGATGAGCAGCCCCATGGCACAGATGACGCTGATCATCGCCACCAGCATCGGCGCGATGATCAGGGAAACGCGTCGGAAGAAAAACAGCAGCAGCAAAAAGATGACCAGCATGGCCAGGGGCGCCGAGGTCGCCATCTGCACCAGCATCTCGACTCCGAAGGTGTCCTCGGCGACCGGCAGGCCGGTGATATACACCTGCTCGCTTTCCGGCCAGTCGGCGGTCAGGGTCCGGACCAGGTTGGCGACATTGTAGCTGAAGCGCTTTTCGGTTGCTGGGATGTAGAGGGCCAGCGCCTGTTCGTCCTCCGCCACCAGGGTGCCGTTGTAGAGCGGGTTGCTCATCGCGTCGTCGCGAATGCTGAGCGCTTCGGCCCGGGTGGCGGGCGGGTTTTCCATCAGATATTCGAGTTTCAGCGAGCCGAGCTCGGCCTGCTTGAGGTTGTCGACCACGCTCGGGGCGACCAGCTCCCGGCCGATGATGACACTGCGACCCTGTGCGTCGAACAGATCGTTCGGGTTATGTTGAAAGGCCGTTCCCAGAACGCGCTTCCAGGGGCCGACGGGGGATAGATCGAGGGTTTTCAGCGCGTCCCCCTTGCCGTCGGCGGCCGGAACAAGAACGGCGGGCAGGCCGTCCGCGGTCTGCCGCAACGTCAGCAGCTGCCGGGTCAGGTCATGCACGCGCCCCAGGGTTCCGACGTTGAAAACACCGTCGGGATTCTCCTCGTTGACAACCCCGACGACCACGAAATCGTAGAGATTGAACTTTTCCTTGACCTGGTGATGAAAGATCCGCACCGGTTCGTCGGCGGAAAGCATATTTTCCGGATCGTTGTCGAACTGAACCTTAGGGAACTGGGATGCCAGTATCGCGGTGATCATCAGCACCAGGATGATCACCATCCAGGGGCGTCTGAGACTAAAATTGGTCAATGCAAGTTTCATGATGTCGTCATCTCTATTGAAGCCGGAAGAAAAAACCTCTCACAGAATCCGGAGAAAGTATCTGTCTGGTGTTACGGGCGGAAGAGCGAGTCAGGTCATTCCTGCAGCTCCCGTTTCATTCGTTCGAACTCCTCGCGATCGATCTCGCCGGCAGCGTAGCGATGCTTCAAAACCTCCAGCGGCGAAGAGGAGGATGGTGGTGCGGTTCTTTTCTTGCTGAACACTGCCTGAAACAACCAGACGGCCAAAAAAATCATCAATATCCAGAAGGCAAGGTTGACAAACATGCCCAAAGGTCCGTGAAAATAGCTGCCGGGACCGCACAGCCAGCTCTCGCTCCAAAATCTCATCATGGTCTAGATTCCTTTACTTCCCCCGGCCGTAAGCCGAAAGATAGACAGGCTTGCATTCGGGCTTTTTCATAAGCTGTCGATCACCTGCCTCAGTTTACCCCGTACCTGGATCGCGATATCGACCAGATCGGCGTTGTCGATCGCCTGCATCGAGGCGATGGGATCGACCGCCGCAACCTCGACACGGCCGTCCTCATGCTCCTGAACGATCACGTTGCAGGGGAGCATGGCACCGATGTGCGCCTCGGCCTGCAGCGCCCGGAGGGCGAAAGTCGGATTACAGGCGCCGAGAATGCGGTATTTTCTGAAATCGACGTCAAGTTTCTTCTTCAGGGTCGCCTGAACATCGATCTCGGTCAGAATGCCGAACCCTTCTTCACTGAGTTTTTCCGTGACTCGGGCGATCGCCTGATCGAAAGATCCGGCCACCGTTTTGCTGAAAACGTAGCTCATTTTATTCATCTCCTTCCTGGCTGAGGATTGCGGTGGAGCGTCCGGGTTCTGAGTTTTCCGGACGCTCCACCCAAACATTACTCTTTCGTGTTCAAATGGCCACCATCGCATACCCCTTGTTTTGGTAGGCGATCAGGGAGATCAGGCTGTTGCCGACTTTCTTGATGCCGGGCAGCAGTTCGATATCTTCCATGCCTGCAAAGCTAAGGGCCAGGGAGCAGACTTCCAGTTGAACGCCGGCTTTCTTCAACTCGACGATGTTCCATGAAATCTTATCCAGGACCTCTTCGGTGTACTCATCAGCGTCCGGGTCCTCTTTCATGTCGATCAGACAGACCACCGCTGGCCCCCGGAGGGTCACGACGATATTGGGCTGCACACCCTGTCGGGTCAGCCTCTCGCTGGCGTTTCTAATCGCGGTCAAGGCTCGCAACAGTTTTTGCGGATCGTCTTTTTTGACATCAAACACCACCTTGGCGACAGTCATTCCTTGAAGCGCTTCGCGATCATTTGCGGCTAAACCAGCTCCTGCAGAAACCGCCAGGAACAAACCGACCAGCATAAAAACAACGAGCCTGCCAATACATGTCTTTTTCATAGATTCAACCCACCTTTAATGTTTATAGGGCACCGTCAGCAAAACAGTTACCAGCAACAAGAGCCGTAATGACCGCCGGGCACGCTGCGGCCACTCATCCTGTAACCGTCCCGCATCATGCCGTGTCTGTCGTAACCGTGATCGCAACCCCGGTAGCCACAGGCAAACCAGGGACCGTATTTCCCGCCGGTGACCCGGCTCACCTCCAGGTTGGCCTGATCCAGCTTGGTCCAGTAGGCACGTTCCAGGTTGTAAAGCTCGCTCTCAAGTTCGTTGAGCTGGCCCACTGTCATGGCGTCGTCGCTGCGTGCCACGAGCAGCTCGTCCTGCTTTGCGTTGAGTTTTTGCTGTAGATCCTGCAGTTGCGGCTGATACCTGCCTTGGATCTCATCGACATTTTTCTGCTGCTCGGCGGTCAGGGCCTGCGCGCCGGTCGCCGATCCCATTCCGTAGCTTGACCAGCCTTCCATCCAGGCAAAGGCCGGGGTCGTCATGGCCACCAGTGCCAAAATTGACGTTGCTGCAATCCGTTTACGATTGTTCTTCATGGTGTTCTCCTTTCCGATTCACGGGGTTTGTCGATTCGTCGTCATTGTGGCGGTTGTTCCGCTTCGGCCTTCAGGGCCTCGCTGCAGAAGGGACAGAATTCCCAGGCCTGGTCCACCACCCGGCTGCAACCGGGGCAGTTGCTCTTGAGAGCGCCCCCGCAGTGCGGGCAGCGAAAATAGACCTCCTGCACCGAACCTCCGCATCTGGGACAAGCCTTGGGTGCGAGCCCGCTCGCTGGGGTTCGCCGGCTTAGGAGCCAGGCAGCTCCGCCAAGCAGGGCCAGCAGGAACAGTCCCGGAACGATCCAGCCGCTAAAAAACCAGCCGTTGCTCCAACCAGATCCGCAAAACATGGCCGTTCCCTCTCAGTATCCCGGGTGACCGCAGCCGGCATAATGGCTGTGGGACTGGCTCTGCCCGTGGGTGTGCCCATCCCCATCCCAGCAGCCCCAATGGCCGCAGCCTGAGAGAACCAAAGTTCCTCCGACCAGAGCAACCAGCAGCAGAATCCTCTTTTTCATGGCGACCTCCTCAATGTTCGATTCGTTGCCGAACTAGAATGGCAAGGAGGGTGCCAGGACCCAGGGCAGGGTGCCAAGATCCTGAAATACAACAGGAAGTTAGCCTCCTCGGGTATTCGTGCAGGCTGTTGACCGGAAAATTTTTAGACAGCTTGCCATCCTGGATTCGTGTCTTTTGTCAAAATTTTTGACAACTCAATAGAGGCAAAGTGCTTGACAGGGTGGGGAATACCAGTATAAACATTTTCGAAAACAAGAAAATATATAGAGCAGGATATCGGTCCCGTAGAAGCTACAAGAAGCCACAGAGGAGGAAACACCTTGAACCATTTCAAGCTGACCTGGAAAAACATCGTCCGCCGCAAGAGCCGCTTTTTCTTTACCCTCTCCGCGATCGCCGTGGGTATCGCCTCTCTGGTGACGCTGCTGTCATTAGGCACGGGGCTGGAAACGGAAATCCGCAAGCAAGCGGATGTTCTGGGCGCGAATCTGGTGGTTACACCCCGGGGCTGGTGCGCCTACGAACAGATTTCCGTCCTCACCGGGGAGACCTTGCCCGAAGCCATTCCCAACGAGGATGTGGAAAAAATCGCCGCACTCGAAGGACTGACTGCTTTCCCCTACCTGACCCAACGCACCGCCCTCAGGAACCAGCCGGTCCCGCTGCTCGGGATTCTGCCGGCCGAGATGAAACAGTTCAAGGGCTGGCAGGTCGGTCAGGGACGCTACCTGCTGGATGATGCCAATGTGGTGATAGGTTCCGGTATTGCCCGACAATTCGAACTGAAATCCGGAGACCAGCTTACGGTCAGGGGTCAGGAGTTCTCGATCAGCGGGGTTTTGCAGGAAGTCGGCAACAGCGATGATCTGGCCATCTATATGGAGCTTGCCACCGTCCAGCAGCTTTATGCGGTAGGTGACAAGGTTTCCTTCATCGCGGTGAAGGTGGATGACATCACCCGGATCGACCAATACATTCTGGATATCCAGGAGGTCGCCAATGTTGCGGTCTCCTCCGACAAGCAGCTTCTCAAATCGGTACTGGCCATCGTCGGCAGCGTTGGCAGTGCGCTGCAGTTGATTGCGGCGGTCGCCATCCTGGCCGCCTTTTTCGGCATCGTCAACACCATGATGACCGCCATTTACGAGCGCAGGCGGGAGATCGGCATTCTTCAGGCCATCGGCTCCAAGAAGAGGACCATCTTCTCCCTCTTCCTGTATGAATCGGCCTTCTATGGTCTGTTGGGCGGGATCGTCGGAGTCGTGGTCGGTTTTGTCTTCTCCTACTTCGCCGCCCCGTATATCGGTCAGAACGAATTTACCGCCTTTCTTGGCAGTGAGCAGAGCGTGCAGCTCTTCAGCGCCGGGATCACGCTAAAAGCCCTGACCTTCTCGATATTGGTTTCTGCCCTGGCCGGAGTCTACCCGGCGCGGCAGGCCTGCAAACTCAGCCCCGTGGAGGCCATCAGCTATGAATAACGCCATCATCCGTACCGAAAAGCTCTCCAAGATCTACGACACCGGATTTCGGACGATCGCCCTGCAGGACGTCGATCTGCAGATACCCAAAGGGAGCCTCTCCTGCATTATGGGACCATCAGGCCACGGCAAGAGCACCTTGCTGCATCTGATCGGCGGGCTCGACCGGCCCACCTCAGGGAAAGTTTATCTCGATGATGTGGAACTGACGTCCGTCGATAACGATCGGCTGGCGGAAATCCGGTCCAGGAAGATCGGCTTCGTGTTCCAGTTCTTCAACCTGCTGCCCGTTCTTACCGCACTGGAAAATGTTCAGGTGGCCATGATGCTGGCAGGGATATCGAAAAAGGAGCAGGAAGAGCGGGCCACAGAGCTGCTCAACCTGGTGGGCCTCGAAGACAAACTGCAGTCTAAGCCGAACCAGCTCTCCGGCGGTCAGCGGCAGAGGGTGGCCATCGCCAGGGCGCTGGCCAACGACCCGGATATCCTGCTGATGGATGAGCCGAGCGGCAACCTGGACAGCCGCTCGGAAGGGGAACTGCTGGAGCACATCCGCAAGGTCAATGAACAGGGGAAAACCGTGGTCATCGTCACCCATTCGGAGACCGTCGCCGCCATGGCGCAGAAGACCTTTTTCATCCGCGACGGCGCACTGGCGGTCGACTGAGGACAGTCATACTTAACCAAAGAACACGGAGGATACAAACATGAACGTATTGGGAAAATGGGCCATAGTCGGTTTTATAGTGGTACTGCTGGGCGCGGGGCTGGCCTTGGGCATGGGGAGCAAGCCCGGGACCCCGGGACAGTCCGGGGCACTGAATGTCAACAGCGTGGCCTCCGACCCGTCCGCCTATAAAGGCAGCATCCAGGTTCAGGGAGTCGTTGCCAACGTAAATACTTCCGATTCTACTTTTTTTCTTATCGACAGCCGGGAGTACAAGGCCTGCGGGGTACTGACCTGCGCGACCAAGTTCGTGCCGGTCCGCTATACGGGAACCCAGCCAAAGGTGAAAGAGGAACTGCTGGTCACGGGAGAGATGGTTTCCTCCGAAAAGGGTTATGTCCTGGAAGGAAATGAGCTCCAGAGTTTGGGGAAATGATGAAAACACAAGCTAAAGCCAACGCCGGCGAAGAGACCTGCAAGGTCGTCTGTTTTAACGAAGAACTGGTCAATGACATAAAAGACGCCATGATCGCCGATGAAGAATTGCTGGACCTTGCCGAGTTTTACAAGCTCCTCGGCAACCCCACCCGCCTGAAGATCATCTTCGCCCTGGGCAAGGGGGAGCTGTGCGTCTGCGATCTGGCTCACATTCTCGGCCTGTCCATGCCGGCCACTAGTCAACAGCTGAAACAACTGCGCCAGCGGGGGCTCCTCGGCAATCGCAATGACGGGCGCATGTCCTATTATTCCCTGGCTAAACCCCGACTTTTTGAAGTGATCCAGGGCGATGTGGCGTTTATAGAGAAAAGCTAGGGGGGGACGGGTTCGTTCACATGGCCCCGGAAGGGAGGCATGATGAAAACAAAACGCACCTCCTGCCCGATTCGCTGCCTGAAAGAAGAGGATGTCCGCAAACCAGGGAAGGCTTGAAGGGCAATCTTTTCACGAAGGTCCAGTATCTTTGCAAATTGCCCGGAGGGAAGCAGTGCTGCTCCTCTCGCAGCAGGGCATCGAGGAGTTATCGGTTATCTTCGCCCTGCTCGATAAGCTGGACAGCGATAGCCTAATCATCATTGCGGTAGCCCGCAGGTTCACTGTCGTCACGCGAAACTCAGGAGGCCTTATGAATAGCAACAGACCCAAAGAAACGTCACGCCTATCCGATGAAAGTGCCCACGCGGCACCCTCCTCGGCATGGCTCCTGCTGAGCCTGGCGATCTCCTTGGAAATCACAGGTGCACTGGGGCTGCGCTTTAGTCAAGGGTTTACATTGCCATTGCCGACGGGAATTGCACTCGCGGCATTCACACTGGCGCTTTATCTCGTTAGCCGAGTCATGAAGACGCTGCCTGTCAGTGTGGCCTATCCTGTTTGGGCAGGCGGCGGTACCGCAGGGGTTGCGCTGCTCGGTGTGCTGGCATTGAGTGAACCACTCAATGCGGCAAAAGCACTGGGCGTTGTCTGTGTTGTGGCTGGCGTCATCCTCGTGAACAAGACATCGGAAAAGACGAGCGGATGTTGATCCGCGAAGCTGATTTCAACCATTCGAGTTTTGGCAACATTTTCAAGAGAAAGAGTGACTCAGATGACTTACGCATGGCTATTGGTTGGATTGGCGATTGTGGCTGAAATATCGGCGGCAATCTCGTTACGCTTCAGCAACGGGTTTACCAAGCCTCTGCCCACGGTTCTGGCACTTGCCGCGTTCGGATCGGCTTTTTACCTGATAAGTCTGGCCCTGGTGGATCTACCGGTAAGTACCGTCTACCCCGTATGGGCGGGCGGTGGATCCGCAGGTGTAGCCCTCGTTGGTGTGCTAATACTGCGGGAGAAGGCGGGCCTTGGGAAAATATTTGGTATTGTACTGGTGGTGGCCGGGATTATAGCCCTGAATATTGCCTAGGGAGGACCGGTGGAGGAGGAAAATGGGGGACGGGAATGTGTTTCGCGAAAGACCGCATGGGAGTGAGACGATGAGGACAGGGGAAGAACGAAGCGCGGCCATCACTGAGGCCGTAGCTCAGATTTCAGAGGCAATGGAGAAAGAGAAGTGCCGGGCCTGCGCCTGTTTTCGCAATTCCCTTGCGACTCTGGAGGGCTCTTATCCGAAGGAGGGGCTCTCCGAAAAACTGGAGACGGTGATGCGGGCAGCCCGTGCTCGACTGAAGGAAGTCCAATACGACTGTTTGGGGTGTGAAGTGTGCCACCCGGCGCTGGCCCTCCATGTCCTGACCGAGGCAGGGCTCATCGAAGGAACGTGCATCGAGGCAGGCTTCGCCGATGGGGTCGAAAGACGCGACGGCTGGCCGCCGCTTCCAGGGGACTATACGGTCCTTCTCTACCAGGCGCCCGTGGCGGTCTGCTCCCTCACCGACGGGAAACTCGCCACGGCGGTGACCCGACAGCCCAGCTCCAAAGTCGCCCTGGTCGGTACCCTCCAGACCGAAAACGTCGGCATCGAGCGGCTTGTCTCGAACATCGTCGCCAACCCCCATATCCGGTTTTTGGTGGTGTGCGGCGCCGATTCGCGACGAGCGGTAGGACATTTGCCCGGCCAGGCCCTGCTGGCCCTCGCTAAAAACGGCCTCGATGCCGAAAAGCGCATTGTGGGTGCCCGGGGCAGACGGCCTTTCCTCCACAACCTGCCCCCCGAGACAGTAGAGCGCTTTCGACGTACCGTAGAGGTGGTGGATCTGGTGGATACCGGGGACGTGGCTCCTGTTCTTGAAGCGGTTCAGGCCTGCGCCGGGCGCTATCCGGGTCCGGCTGAAGCGTTTCACCAAGAGCGGGTCGTGCAGCCGGAGAAGGGATATATACCCGAGCGAATGGTTCCTGACCCGGCGGGCTTCTTCGTGGTGTACGTTAATCGAAGCAGACGGGTGCTCTCCCTGGAGCATTACCGAAACGACGGGGTACTCGACAACATAATCGAGGCGAAAAGAGCGGCGGAACTGTATTTCCCGGCCGTGGAGAAAGGGCTTGTCTCCCGCTTGGACCACGCTGCTTATTTGGGGTGCGAACTTGCCCGGGCCGAGAGGGCACTCGAAACAGGCGAAGAATACGTCCAAGACGCCGCCCCGGAGAAAGGTCCCCGGGTGGAGGTTGAAGCGACGTGCGGCTGCGAAACAGGATGCAAGGGAGGGTCGAGATGAGCGCCGTCACCCGGCATCTTCGGCGAGCGTTCCTTCCCGGCGGGGTGTTCATCGCGGGGTTGGTAGCCCACTATCTGTGGTCCGTGTTTTTTCACGAGCAGGGCCCCGTGCAGGGACAATGGGCGATGGTGCCCGCGAAAACTTCCGGCATTCAAAGTTATATCGAGAGTCAGGGCTACTGGCTCGGCTACTCCTACGCTTTCCCCCTGGCCTTTGCCGCATCAGCCCTCCGCCGCTACCGGGAACTTCGCTGCTGTGCCGCTCGCACCCTGGCCATCGGGGGCCTGGCCCTCTCCGGCATTCTGGCTGCCGGCGGCTGCTTTCTCCTCGGCTGTTGCGGATCACCGATGCTGGTGGTTTGCACAACACTTTTTGGGGCGGAATTCCTGCCATTTACCAAACCCTTCGTTGCCGTCCTCACCACGGCTTCAATCGGAGGGACGTGGTGGTGGATGAACCGCAATCAGAACATGCCAGCCGGGCAGGTCGCTATCGCAGGCTCCATTGTGTGCCAGAACGGCAGGGACTGAGAAGGAGGGCTCCCTCCGGCAGTTTCCTCCCTGATGTTTTCAGCATTTTCAGGGAATTTCAGACTTGACATATAATCGAATGCGAATATGATTATGCGACAGTAAGTTACTCAAAGGAGGAAGTATCCCATGAGAAATCTGAGCATCCGCGACCAGGCAGAACTGCTGCGCCAACTCGCTCATCCGATCCGGCTGCAGATTTTGCAGGAGTTGGCCGCCGGGGTTAAATGTGTCACCGATATTCAGGATCTCCTAGATATCCCCCAGCCGAACGTATCCCAGCATCTACTGGTTCTACGCCGGAACCGGATTGTTGATTTCTACGAGGACGGTCAGTTGCGCTGCTACTACTTGCTGTGCCCGGCGTTGGTAGATGAGTTGTTCCATCTGCTTTCCGGTGAATACCCCATTGTTGAGCGGGACCGTGAAGAAGTACGGCAGGAAGGCCGTTTGCGCGAGCAACGAAACAATCAAAAAACAGCCTGCTGACTTGGGATGTTCGGGATGAATCGAAACAAGCTGATGCTCCTGGTTTTTCTCGTTGTGGCTGTTGCCCTCTTTTTCATCCTCGACTTAGGGCGGTTTTTGACCATCGACGCTCTGAAAACCAACCGAGAGGTCCTGACTTCCTTCTCTGTCGAACACCGCATAGCAACAGTTATTGGCTTCATGCTTCTTTATGTCATTCAAACTGCTCTGTCCCTTCCTGGCGCAACGATTTTTTCTCTATCCGCCGGACTCCTGTTCGGGGCCATCATGGGCACAGTCTATGCGGTGGTCGCCGCGACCCTTGGAGCCGTTCTTGCCTTTCTGGTGGCCAGGTATCTTTTCCACGATACGGTGCAGAGAAAATTTGGTGCGCAACTGGCAAAGCTGAACGTCGCCCTTGAGCGGGAGGGTATGCACTATCTACTCTTTCTCCGTCTGGTTCCAGTATTTCCCTTCTTCCTGATCAATTTGGGGGCGGCACTGACCAAGCTGCCATTGCGTACATTTTTCCTGGGGACCATGATTGGTATCATCCCCGGCGGATTTGTCTATGTGAATGCGGGGGCTAGCCTCGCCACCATAAACAATATCGGCGACATCGCCTCGTCTCGGGTTCTTGGCTCTTTTGCACTCCTGGGACTTTTTGCATTGGTGCCGGTGTTTTATCAACGTTTTATAAAAAAGCTACCCGATAGCGGTAGCTAAAGAACATAAAGGGAGTAAATATTATGGCACCTTGGCACGAGTTCTGGCCCGGCGGATTTTGGGTTTTTCCGATCATCATGATGACCTTCATGCTACTCATAGTGATCGTCGTTTTGTTCCTTGTGCGAAGTTTTTGGGACCGGAACTTTAAGTCACCTTGGTCCGACAGGCAAGAGCGGCCATACGAAAAAAACGCTTCGCCCGTGGAGATTGCCAAGTGCCGCTATGCACGCGGCGAGATTACCAAAGAAGAGTTCGAGGAGATAACGAAAACGATTGGCTGATCTGGACAGACAGACGAAGGCAGTTATTTAAGCCCGTCGCATATAAAGGAAAAATGATACCGAAGATGATGGGAATGATGCAGGGACAGCCTTCGCAGAAGAATGCTGACGAATCTGGCAAGTAAGCCGAAAAAGGGAGTCCTGATGAAATCGGAACATAAGCCCATAAAGGAGCAGAAAACCCACTGGGACGAGGTTTTTATTGGTTCTGATGCATTTTTCGGAGAGGAATCAAGTCAGCTTGCCAAAAAGTCACTGGACCTATTTCAGAGAAATGGCGTGGATTCGCTGCTTGACCTTGGGTGTGGTCAAGGCCGCGACAGTTTTCTATTTGTTCAAAATAAAATCGATGTAACCGGCCTGGATTACTCAAAATCAGCCGTCGCCATGGTGAGTGAAAAAGCGGCAAAGGCCGGACTGTCTTCTCGGCTGCGCACGCAGGTTCAAGACCTGAGGGAACCTCTTCCGTTTGCTGACGAATCCTTTGATGCTTGCTACTCTCACATGCTGCTTTGCATGGAGCTTTCAACTGCCGAAATCGCCTTTATCTTGCGTGAAACTCATCGCGTCCTCAAGCCAGGAGGGCTAGCTGTTTATTCGGTTCGTAGCAGTTTTGACCAACACTATCGAACGGGAACCCACCTCGGCGAAGACATTTACGAAGTCGGTGATTTTGTCGTTCACTTCTTTACTGAAGGGAAAGTCCGCCAACTGTCTAAAGGATATGAAATTCTGAAAATCGAGCGCATGGAGGAAGGGGTCCTGCCCCGCGACCTATTCTGCGTCACCATGAAAAAAGGGGTGATCCCGGAAACCTGGGATCTTGATCCCTGTGAGGAGGTAGCGATGAGTGATCCACTGGATAAATTCCAGGACTTTATGGACGCCTCTCTGGCACCTGGAGCTCTCGACCACAAAACCAAGCAACTTATCGTTCTGGGGGCGGCGCTGGCCGCAGGCTGTGATCCCTGAACGGATTTTGGCCTCGCAGCTGCGGGGCAAGCTGGAGCATCAGCAGAAGAACTGAAAGAAGTAGCCGCGATTGCCATGACCGTCAATGCTTTCAAGACTCGTGCGCTATTCGACGGTAAATTCAAAACAGTCGAACAGGAACAGGATTCTCCACCAACTGACAAGGAGACCCCGGAACCTGCACCGGGGAAAACATGAGGAGTGTAAAGCGATGCTTCAGTTGAAGCATTCACGTTTAGTCATCGATCTATCCTGCGAACCGACATGAGGAATGAAATGGCTGCCCAAAAAGTATTACTTTTCCTCGGTGAAGATCAAGCAGTCCGCCCTGCTCCAAAACAGAGACTGGCTCCATTGCCCGTTGTGGAGCATGTCCCACTTATGAACGGATAAAAAAGGAGATTTTGAATTGAATAAATGCGCTTCAGATAACAATGTTCTTTCCGGCTATAAATGTATGGAAGCCCTTGGTTGTGAATTTTTACATCCGGGTGGACGGTATGCGACGAAGAGAGCTGTCGATAAGTTGAAAATATCCTCCAACGACAAGATCGTCGAAATAGGTTGTGGCACGGGAAATACAGCAGCAGTTATACATGCTCTTACTGGCGCAGTTATCGTTGGTATAGATATTGACGGAGAGATGATTGAAAAAGCCAGGAAGACGGCTTCAGGTAATTCGCAGAAACTTGAGTTCTTGACAGGAAGTGGAGATGATATTCCTTTTGAAGATAGTAGTTTTGATGCTCTTATATCAGAGGGAACTACATTTTTTATGGATGCAGAAAAGGCTTTGAAGGGATACTGCCGGGTGTTAAAGCCTGGAGGTCGCATAGGTTTAGTAGAAATCTCTTATTTCAAACAGCCTTCAATGGAACTCGAAAGGTTAACTTCCGAAGTTACCTGTTGTTACGGTATGCAACCCCTTCTTTTTGATGAGTGGGAGGAAAAAATAAAACGGGCTGGCTTTGACATAGTGAATATCGATAGAAAAAGTATGAATATGGGAATGGGGGCAATGATTCAGTGCAAAGGTTTTCAAAATAGCATGAAAATGTTCGCAAACATGATAATGAAACCGCACATAGCTAAAAGAATGATGCAGATAATGAAACATTACAAAAACACAACGACTACTTCGGATATGGAATTTATATAGCTGCTAAGCGGGAAAATGCGAAAACTGGCAAGCCCCTATCATCTTAGACACTCAATAGTTTCCGAAAATACTGTTTTTCAAACTCCACTGGTGATATCCCACCATTATTGCCATGCCGCCTAGCAGTGTTGTAATAAAGCTCGATATAATTGAAGATTTCCGAACGTGCTTCATTGCGTGCTTTGTAAATCTTACGTTTGATCTGTTCTGTTTTGAGCAGTGAGAAAAAACTTTCTGTCACAGCATTGTCGTGGCAGTTTCCTCGGCGACGACTTCTATATATTCAAGAATAAAAGCGATAAGTGCAAAGCTGCTCGCAATTATAGGATTACGTAATGGAGGATAGTTGAACCATAAGGTTCTTGGTGATTTATCTGTTTCTGGCATAATTTTCCCACTAACTAATCTAGCCATAATGACTTTCCGCTGAAGGCGCCGACCTCCGTCCTATACGTGGATTAAGCTATACAGCAAAGAATAACCCTTTGCGGTTTGAGGATCGTTCTTGCATGCCAGATATTGAAAGAAAATCAAAAACTATGGTATTGGTTGACCAAGACCGGCAGCCCAAAATAGAAACCAGATGGCCCCAGGCACATTGATCTTGCAGATCTTTGGCACTACCTTGGGGAATTCCGCCTCATCATAGGTATAGTGCCTGGCATGGACTTCTATATTGAGGGCGGCCAGACCCTCGGTTTCATAATAGCAGTCCCGAGCCACGCCACTGGCAACACTGGTTCCGTTATAATTCTGAGCTGCGCTGAAGTTCTGGATGGAGGTATCACCTCGGTCATGGCGGTTGAGAATAGCAACAATCTTTTCAGAGATTCCCTTAAACACCTCATAGTCCGTGAGGCCACTTTTACCCCCAAGGAGATCTCTATTGGCCCGAACCTTGGTGGAGTAAGAATAGGGGTAGAGTACCTGGGTGGAGCCAGCATGATAATCAATGATGGCCACCACATTACGCCGGCTAATCAACTGTTCCATATAATCGGTTTCTTCTTCAGAAAGGCTGGTGACGCCTCTGAACACGCGTGACGAGGGGGAGCGGGTCTGGATAAATAGATGCTTTTGTCCTTTGACCACATCCCATTTATATTTAAAATTCCTGTTCATGTCGGTGCCAAAGGCATCCTGTAGGTAGCCCTCCTTCCTGGCCTGGGCCATGGTCACCGTCTCGTCATCGTTGATCTCCGACCATTCCGCCTTCCAAATGCGACGATCGCCGGAGGCACAGACCACCCGAGCCGGATTATTTGCGGTATAAATGGCGTCAAACATCTCTGCTGAAGCTACATTCAGGGAGGGTTCGAAGATATAGAGCTTCTGCCTGTCCACAGTTTCACAGACCATGACAGATTCTTCCTCTACCCCCCCATCTGCTGTATCGTCAAAATCCGCTAGGAAACAGTGCTCAGCATCACGGGGTGGCTTGATGAGCATAGCACCATTCTGGTCATAACATCTTTCATCCGGCATCAATGTTTTAAGGTTTCTTCGATTAGGCCGCCAGCCTACACCATAGTATGATTTTTTACCGGCAGTGGTCTGGCTGTAGTCATAACCTTCTGGATTGTAAACAGGAATGATAATGACCTGAATGGCTTCGAGCAACTCCTTAATACTGGTCAGCTTGGGTGTAAAAGGGTCGGTACCATCTTGTTGTTCTCCGGCATTAATCAAGACCCCCATAACATCCACAGCAGGCTTGTCATTATCCTTATTTTCCAGGAGATATTCGGCAATGCCGATACAGACCTCCGGGGTGGCCCATTCATTACCGTGGATGGCACCGGTGATAATCACCGTGGGTTTACCCGTATCTTTTTCCCATGAGGCGTTGGCGCTGATCAGGATAGCATTAATCTCCAGAGCTTTGCCCTCGTCCGTCACCTCTGTCTTGCCCAGAGAACCCACCACGGCAAAACCAAAGGAGAAATCAGCAAGATCCTTCAGGTATTGCGCTATAGCGGCACTTGACTTTACGCCTCGCTTGGCATTAGTGCAATAATCGGCAAAGCTGAGGTCAGCCATAAGGCAGACAAGGAGTATGGCGTAGAGAAACTTTTTCATGGTTGGCTCGCCTCCATCCTGGAGATTTTTTTCTTGAGCCGCTCTTCAAGAAGGGAAGGATGCGAGTCGGGTTCATATTGGAGATGGATGGCAAACTCCTTAAGGAGATTAAGCAGGTCGGGGTTTGTCAAATCCTTGATGCCACTCACGATATATTCTTGGCTCTTGGAGAAGTTGCCATACAGAATATTCCGATAATAGGGGATGGCGTTTTTTTCATCTGTTTTGAAAAAAGCAATGCTAATGGTGCGGATTGCTTCCATATCTTCCTGTTGTGAATAATCCAGAGGGCTTTTGTTAGCAAAGGCAATATCATACACATCCTCAAAAAGAGATATCTCGCCCAAAGTCCTGGTCAGGTAAATACCTGCCCATACCACTGTTGGATCTGATGCATAAAGACATCTTTTTAAGCCAATAATGGTTTCAGCTGGATAATTAAGAATAACGGGAACAATCTCATGACATGTGGTGAAATATTCAACCAGGAGCGGGATATACACCCTGGAATTTGTCGCAGCTTGGGAAATTAAAAACTCCATAACCGCATGGCTGGCGAACTCATTTTCGTGGGGATGAGGGCCATATTTTTTAAATATCTTCAATTGAGCGGCCAGGGGGGTCGCCGGGATGAGCTTTTTGAGATCCTTCTTTGACTTGATTTCCTGGAGGCTGAGGCTGGCACCCCAGGCTACACAAAAAAACTCTCCGTCCCCCAGACCTTCGCAGGAATTTTCTTGAATAAGCTTCTTGAGGGCGTCTTCGGCCCGGCAGTCATCATATTTACGCAGCTTTCTGGCGATGCGGTATTTTTGACGCACCACTGATTGACGACCAGCTTGTTTTGCCTTGGTCTGCTCAAGATTCTTGAGCTCATCAAGGAGTTCACGCAACGCGCCCTCCTCCGCAAAGGAGCAGAAGCACTCCTCCCTAGTCGATTTCGGCTCAATCTTTTTTCCCTGGGCCGCAGATGGGGGGAGATAATGTCCAGCGTCCTTTTTCTTTTCAGGCTGATTTCCCCGACCCCACGAATCTTGCCAGGCTCCCCAGTTCTCTGCAAGGGAATTGCCATGGCAGAGGTGGAAGACGGCACCGATAATCAGGATAATGAACAGTTGTTTCAATGGAATCCTCCGGAGGAGTCGATAGGTCAAAAGCCCATATTTCAGGCAACAGTAATTTCATTACTCAGAACCTGACGATGTAAATCTGTCAGATTCGCCAATAACTCTTTTAAAAATTGCGACAAAAGGCTCAATGCCTTCAGGATCATCCTTAGACTATAGCCAATAACCGCCATCTGGCAAGCCCCTATCATCTTACTAGGCTCTCCCCATTTTTTTCAAAGCCGAGGGGCTAAGTCCGGCAAAGCTAACTGAATCAGGAGCCCAGGAGGCTTGCCTGGGGTCTGAGTCGGTCATGCAGCAGGGTTGTAGCTTCGGCAAACAGCCGCTGCCAGCCCTTCATATGCTGTAGAACGGGAACTTCGGTCTGTGCCGTCGCTTGTCTTTCTACCGCTTTCCCCGCTGAATCAACTCTTCTGCCTGGTGTTGCTCTTCAGCCAGCATGGCCCAGCTGACCATCGCCAACGCCACAAGGTTTCGAAGTCCCTTGTAGCTGCGAGCCTGGACCCGCTCGAAATCAAACCCTTGCTTGCTGAAACGGTAGGCCTTCTTCACAGGCCCAGCGGTCCAGATAGCTGTGAATAAGGCGTTCCCCCTGTCGCTTTCCTCGCACCAGCCGGGTACTAACCAAAACCATCGGTTCGCGTTTGCCGTGACGGACGACGATCAAACTCAGGGGACGATCAGGATGCTCCGGCAACCTGACACGGGTCAGTCCGAAGCGGATATCTTTGTCGGACCCTTTGCGCAACTTTCCGCGATGCTTCGTCGGCAGCTGCTTGGCTAGTTCCTGGACATCGCCCTTAAAACTTCCGCGTAGCCAATGGCGTTGCTTGGTCACTCGCACCAGCACGTCGAAGTCTTCCTTCAGCCAGACATTCCACAGGACGCTCCGATCCCCACCACGATCAATGACCCACAAACGCTTGCTGCCGATTGCCGCCTGCACCCGGCGCATGACGGTCAATATCTCATTGTTCTCGCTGACAAACTCCTTCTCCCGACAAGAATGGAGTTGGCACAACAGGGGGAGTGTTGTGCCTTTTTTCAGATCACGAGCCACAACATTCAAAAGCGGGTAACCGCCAACGATTTCCCCCTTGCTCCCATCGCGGACACGACCCCAATGCTCGCTCTTGGGGGCTCCGTCACGATTCAGATCACCAGGATCGATGGCCAGAATCATGTCTTCAGTAACAGTGGGAGCCAGACGGCTCAAAATCTGGCCTTCCAGTTCTGGCCACAAAACATGCTTACCCAGCATTCGACTCAAGCGTTTGACTGTATGGTGCAGTCGTTTGGGCTCTTTGAGGGCGCGGGCGATTTCAGTCAGCTGCAAACTGCCACTGGCCAAGATGCCGCTGCTGACTTCTGCAACCAACTTCGCGACAGGCTTACTATGGGTGTCGGTGAGAGCTTCGGCCCAATTCAGAACTTTTGCTTTCCATTTGAAGCGAAGTTTGGCACCATAAGTCATCAGGGTTCTCCTTTGTTTTCAGATGTTTAGCGGTAAACACATGATAGCAAAGAATGGACCTCGATTCTTCTTTATCTGCCTATTTCTTCCATATATTTAACAGGTTATGAACTTCTCGCCAACTTTTTGGGGAGAGGCTAGCCTATCATCTTAGACACTCAATAGTTTCCGAAAATACTGTTTTTCAAACTCCGCTGGTGATATCTCACCATTATTGCCTTGCCGCCTAGCAGCCCGTCGGATTTGACCTGCTCGCGCACGCCAAGTTCGACGGGCTGCTAGTGCCGGCGACGCTGCATGATGCTAAACGCGAGAAGGACCCTGACCACAATCTGGATTTGCATCAATCTTCAGCGATGCTTAGAAATGTTCCCCTCTCCCTCATGGAGGAGGTTTGAGCTGAAGGTCAGTGCTAGTCTGGAAATACGTTACGCAAAGAGGGTAAAGGTCTGCAATGGGGCCGCTTTTTCAACCTGAACCCGTTGGCCATCACCGGCAGCAGGCCCATTCTTCAGGTTTAACTGAGTAATTTGTACTCCCTGAGCTTGTTCTGTAGAGTCTGCCGGGTGATGCCGAGAATCTCGGCGGCGCGGGTGCGGTTGCCGTCGGTCTGGGTAAGGGTGGCATGGATGAGGTCCTTTTCCATCTCCTTGAGGGTGTGCCCGGGACGCAGCGTAAAGGGACGCTCAGTCTTTTCGGCCGCCTTGCGGACGGGGACGGGGAGTTCCCGCAGGGTGATCTGCTCGCCGAGGCAAAGGATGACCGCCCGCTCCAGGGTGTTTTCCAGTTCGCGGATGTTGCCAGAGGCCAAGCGTAGGCGAGCAGGGCATCCAAGGCCTCGGGGTGGAGGACTCTGATATCCTTGCGGTTTTTGGTGCTGTACTTTTTCAGAAAATGCCCGGCCAGCATCGGGATGTCCTCGGCCCGCTCACGCAGGGGTGGGATTTCCAGAGGGGCGACGCTGAGGCGGAAGAAGAGATCCTGGCGGAAATTGCCTGCCTCCACCATCTGTTGCAGATCCTTGTGGGTGGCCGCGAACAGGCGCACATCGACCTTAATCATCTTGGTGCCGCCCAGGCGTTCGAACTCCCCTTCCTGCAGCACACGCAGAATCTTGGCCTGGGTGGTCTGGCTCATGTCGCCGTTCTCGTCGAGAAACAGCATTCCCTTGTGGGCCAGCTCGAAGCGGCCCTTGCGTTGTTCTGCGGCGCCGGTGAAGGACCCCTTCTCGTGACCGAACAGCTCGCTCTCCAGCAGGTTCTCATGCAACGCCGCGCAGTTCTCTTTGATTAAAGGGCGCATCCTTGCGCTGACTGTTGTGGTGGACAGACCCAGCCACCAACTCTTTGCCGGTTACAGTACCGTCGCATCGGACGGAGCAACCAGCGCCAAGGTCTCGGTCAACTCCCGCATCGGCTGACTACTATCGATCAGATTACCAAGATCGAACTTTTCTCCCAATCTCTGCTTCAGGGAGGCGTTCTCCTGTTGCAGGTTTTTATAACCAAGAGTGCCCTGTTTCTTCGCTTCGACAGCGTTTTCGACCGAAGAGAATGCGGTGATAATTCACGGATAATTGTGGTTTGAGCATGTGGATGCCTGACAGCGTTTCCATCCACTCATTCGCTTCATTTTCAGATCAAGCAGAATCAGGTCGCTCGCTCTTTGACCAGGTGAACAGCAATGTCTCCATCTTCTGCTTCGATAATCTCGTAGCCTTGGGCACCCAGAAGGGCCTTCAGCATGGTCCGATGAGCGTTATCGTCGTCGACAAGGAGAAATGTTATTTCGGCTTTGATCAACATTGCCCCCACCTCGTAGCAGGATCACGCTGATACAGGTTCCTTGGCCTTTTTCGCTCTCCACAGTGATCCTCCCCTTATGCTGTTCGACAATCTGCTGGACCATGGCGAGCCCGAGTCCGGTGCCATCTTTTTTGGTGGTGGAAAATGGGTCGAACGTTTTCGCCTGATCTTCAGCCGACAACCCTTTTCCGGAATCGTGAACCAAGAGTTGATTCCCATCTAAATTTTCTCCACTTGTGGATCTTCTGCATAAGAAAAGAATTGATCAGGATTTCGGTAAGTTCGGCTGAATAATACGATTCTTCGATCTCGGATTTAAGAAATGAACGGGCGACTGGACGAACCTGCCCTTCCGCCCTATCTATATGTTAATGCTTGCTTTGGTTGGAACATTCCGTGCGCAAATCGCGGCCCAGGCACTGGCGATCAACTCTTCTGCCACCTCGTGGAGCGGCGCCTCAAGTATGCACATAAGACGTAGCTGGGCTGCCCGCAAAATAACGCCGGTAAAGGCGATACCGGAGAGAAAAGGATCACCATTTTCAAGCTCGCCCTCTTCGATGCCTTTGGCGACAATCTGCTGGATTAACTTGAAAGAGTCGGTAAAGCAGATAGGGAGAGCTCCCTTCATGAACTCTCCATGCCTCATAAAAACCATATATTCCATCATCTCCGGGTCACTTTCGCAGAGATCTAACACCAACTCGGCAAAAGCTCTCAATTTACCATAGGCCCCCGTTCTGCACTCCAGTCGCCGGCAGAACATCCCATGGAAATCTGCAAGCGCTTGTTCGTGAATATGGTGGGCAAGGCTCTCCTTATTGGGGAAATAGCTGTAGATAGCCCCGGTGCTTACCCCGGAAACCTTGACAATCTCGGGAATCGAGACGCTGAAATACCCCCGCTCGACGAAAAGCTTTCTGGCGGCTCTTACAACCCGTTCAATTTTCTCCTGCGGATCGATCTTTCGTCCTTTCGTGGGGGCTTTGCGTAATTTTTTAGGTGACACTAAGGTCAATTGATTTTGCATATCTATCCTCCAATAAATCATGATGAGACTTTTTTCCGCGGCAGTCCGACCGTTTCTCTGCGACAAAAGCCCCGAAAGGGGAAAAACTGTACGCTAATTTTAAAAATCAAAAATTTATCGGCAACCCGCCGAGTGTGAATTTGATATTACCTTGGCAGGGGGCGAGTTCATTTTGGCGTTGAAACGAGGACACTATCGCAGATTCTGCTGATACCAAAACGCTCCGACAATTTCCCACAGGAAATTGAGTAAAAGGATCAAAGCTGGCGTGAAAGTACCAAAACCGAGTCCAAGAACTTCCTTGCCCATGTTGGGGAATACAACCAACAGTACCATGGCAGAAGGAAGGGAACTGAACAGGACACCGCGCAGGAGGGGGCGATCTTTCAAAACCGGGAGCATAAATAGCAGCCCCCACAGCCCGCCCCAGACCAGGCGCGGGTAGAGCCAGGGCATGGTGAATTCGGGGGCGAGGTCGATACCCAACACTGCGGTGACACCGGCCTTGCCCATCCACCAGATGTTGAGGCTGTCGACCAGGGCGCCGAGCAGGCCCCATGAAAGCTCCGCTGATGTTACGGACCACTTTGTTCATCCCTGCAGTTCTTTCTTCATGCGTTCGTATTCCTCGCGACTGATCTCGCCGGCGGCATAGCGGTGCTTAAGAACCTCCAGCGGTCCATGGGGACTCTCAGACGTGTTCTTTTTGCGGAAAAAGGTTTGAAACAGCCATACGGCCAGAACGATGATCATCAGCCAGAAGGCTAGGTTGATGAGCATTCCCAGGGGGCCATGAAAAAAGCTTCCGGGCCCGCACAGCCAATTTTGATTCCAGTATCTCATCATGTCCGTTGTTTCTCCTTGCTTCAAGGGTATCGAAGAGGGTACGGCTTGCCCCTTTGGCACAAAGCCGCACCCTGAGGTTTTCCTCTATTTGCGCGATTGTCCCTTAAGATAGTCCAGGATCGCGCTTTGCTGTTCTGGTGCCAGAGGCCCGAAGCCCACGTTTTCCATGTTCATAGCCATGCGTTCAACCACCACCTGCCATTCCTGAGGGCCATGGACATTCGGATTCGGGAGGGCATGGCAGCGTGAGCAAACTTGGGCGAAGGACTGCGCGCCAGGTTTTCCACCGTCGGGTAGGGCTCCCGGATCCAGGGCCTGAAAGGTGTTCGTTTGTAGATACCGAATCAGGGCATTTTTCTCCTCCCCAGACAGGGGCGCGATGGTGGTTCGCATCATCTGCATACGCCGGTCCATTCGGTCGACAATGTAGGGCCAGTCCTGGGACGAATGCTGTTTCGGCGAGACCAGACCATGACACTGGGAGCATTTTGTCTTCAGAACCCCTGCACCAACCGATCCAGGCTCAGGCAGTGTGGCCGGGTCGATCGGTCGCGGGGTGACGTCCATCATCCGGCACATCCGCCCACTCCACATGTCGCGTCCTTCAATTCTGCCGCCCAGCCACTGGGCGAAGGCCGGGGGTCGTGGCAAGGGCGAGCAGGGTCAAAAATGCCGTTGCTGCAATCCGTTTCGATGATTTCTCATGCTGTCCTCCTTGTGCTTTTGAGGCGTGTGCGCTACAAATTTCCTTGTTTGATGGTCAATGCGCCCGTACAATGACCGCTACAGAAGACGGTTTCATTGTTTCAGCACGCTAATTCAAAACTATGGACTTTAGTCCAAGACTTTCAGTTGCTACACTTTTTTTGGTCTGAAAGCCTTGAAGTTTTAACTTTTTCTTTTCAGGGACTTTCAGTCCCGTCCGAGCCTATGCACTTTCAGTGCATAGTGGTTTAGTTATTCCCTTCCGGTTGATGATTGCTTTGGGAGCGTCCGGTTTCTGCATTACCCGGACGCTCCACCCAAAGCCTAACCTCTCGCCCTCAAATGGCCACCATGGCATAGCCTCTGTTTTGGTAGGCGATCAGGGAGACCAGACTGTTGCCGACTTTCTTGATGCCGGGCAGCAGCTCGGTGTCTTCCATGCCGACCAAGCTAAGCGCCAGGGAGCAGATTTCCAGCTGAACGCCAGATCTTTTTAACTCAATGATGTTCCAGGAAATTTTATCCAGGAGATCTTGTTTATCCTCATCCACATCCGGGGCCTCTTTCATGTCGGCCAGACAGACCACCGAGGCTCCCCGGAAGGTCACGACAATATCGGGCTGCACACCCTGTCGGGTCAGTCTCTCACTGGCATTCCTGATCGCGGTCAAGGCCCGCAACAGCTTTTGGGGATCATCCTTTTTCACATCGAACACTACCTTGGCAGCAGTCATTCCCTGAAGCGCCTCCCGGTCATCGACGGCGATGGCCGAACCGGCAGAAATCATCAGGAACAAACCAATCAGCATGAAACCGGTAAGCCTGCTAATACATGTCTTTTTCATAGCTCTATCTCCATTTTTTTGTTATCGGACATCAAAATCAAACTGCTTACCGACAACAAGTGCCGTAATTACTGCCGGACATGTTGTTGCCACGCATCATGTAACCGTCCCTCATCATCTCTCTGTGGTCCATCATTCCATGGCGACCGTTGTCGTGATTACAACCCCGGTAGTCACATGCAAACCAGGAACCGTATCCGCCGCCGGTAACCCGGCTCATCTCCAAGTTGGCCTGGTCCAGCTCGGTCCAGTAGGTGCGTTCCAGGTTGTACAGCTCGTTCTCAAGAGCGTTGAGCCGGCCCACTGTCGTAGCGTCGTCGCTGCGGGCCATGTTAAACTCGGATTGTTTTGCGTTAAGCTTCTCCTGCAAATTTTGTAGCTGCGGCTGATACTTGCCCTGGATTTCATCGACTTTTTTCTGTTGTTCGGTGGTTAAGGACTGAGTATCGGTCGCCACTCGTGCTCCACGGTTCATCCGGGAGCCAGACCAGCCGTCCATCCAGGCGAAGGCCGGGGCCGCCAGGGCCACCATGGCCAATATTGACGTTGCTGCGATCAGTTTACGCTTGTTTTTCATAGTGCTCTCCTTAAGGTTCATGGGGTTGGTCGATCTGTTGTCAGTGTGGTGCTCGGTTGTTTCGCTTCGGTCTTCAGCGCCTGGTTGCAAAAGGGACAGAAGTCCCAGGCCTGTTCCACCACCCGGCTGCAACCGGGACAGTTAGACTTAAGAGCATCCCCGCAGTGAGGGCAGCGAAAATAGACCTCCTGCACCGAACCTCCGCAGCGGGGACAAGCCTTGGTTGCGGGCTCTCTCGCTGGGGTTCGTCGGCTCAGGAGCCAGGCAGCTCCGCCGAGCAGAATCAGCAGGAACACTCCCGGAACGATCCAGCCGTCTAAAAAACAGCCGCCGCTCCAACCAGATTCACAAAACACGCCCGACTCCCCGTCAATATCCCGGGTGGCCGCAGCCGGAATAATGGCTGTGCGACTGGCCCGGCCCGTGGCTGTGCCCGTCCCCATCCCAGCAGCCCCAATGGCCACAACCCGAAAGGGTCAAGGTTGTTGCGACCAGCACGACCAGCAGCAGAATCATCTTTTTCATGGGAACCTCCTCAATGGGTGATTTGTTGCCAAATGGTAATCGCAAGGAGGGTGCCAGTTGCTAACATCGTCTTTATCTAGCTGGATTCATTACGAACTAATATTTCAGTTTACGGTAAGGTGTAAAAAATATTGGCAGCGCCAAAAGAGAAAAAGGGGTGGTTTGTCAAATTATTTGACAGTATTCCCCCGAGACGGGGGCTTAAGAAAGGTTGTATTCCTTGAGCTTGTTCTGCAAAGTCTGGCGGCTGATGCCGAGGATCTCGGCAGCGCGGGTGCGGTTGCCATTGGTCTGAGTAAGGGTGGCATGGATAAGGTCCTGTTCCATCTCCTTGAGACTGTGCCCGGGGCGCAGGGCGAAGGGGCGCTCAGAGTTTTCGACTACCTCGCGGACGGAGACGGGGAGCTCGCGCAGGCTAATCTGCTCGCCGAGACAGAGGATGACCGCCCGCTCCAGGGTGTTTTCCAGTTCGCGGATGTTGCCGGGCCAGGCGTAGGCGAGCAGGGCATCCAGGGCTTCGGGATGAAGGCCGCGGATGTCCTTGCGGTTTTTAGCACTGTACTTTTCCAGAAAATGCCCGGCCAGTGTCGGGATGTCTTCTGGGCGCTCGCGCAAGGGGGGTAGTTCCAGGGGAACGACACTGAGCCGGAAGAAAAGGTCTTGACGGAAGCTGCCCTCTGCCACCATCTGTTGCAGGTCCTTGTGGGTGGCCGCAAGCAGGCGCACGTCGACCCTGATAGATTTGGTGCCGCCGAGCCGTTCGAACTCTCCCTCCTGCAGCACCCGCAGAATCTTGGCCTGGGTGGTGAGGCTCATGTCGCCGATCTCGTCGAGAAACAAGGTCCCCTTGTGGGCCAGCTCGAAGCGCCCCTTGCGTTGCTCGGCGGCGCCGGTGAAAGCTCCCTTTTCGTGGCCAAACAGCTCGCTCTCCAGTAGGTTCTCGTGCAGCGCCGCGCAGTTGACCTTGACGAAGGGGCCGTCCGAACGAGGGCTGTTCTGGTGGACGGCATTTGCGACCAGCTCCTTGCCGGTCCCAGACTCGCCGGTGATCAGCACGGTGGCATCTGACGGGGCGACCAGGACCAGGGTCTCGAAGAGTTCGCGCATCGGGCGGCTGCTGCCGATGATGTTGCCGAAGTCGAACTTTTCGCCGAGCCGCTCCTTGAGGGCGGCATTTTCCTGCTGCAGACGCTCGAAACTCAGGGCCCGCTCAACCGTCAGGGCCAGCTCCGAAGCATCCACCGGCTTGGTGACATAGTCGAAGGCGCCTTTTTTCATCGCTTCCACGGCATTTTCCACTGAGGAGAAGGCGGTGATGATGATGACCGGCAGCTCCGGTTTCACTTCCTGGATCGCCTCAAGGGCTTCCATCCCTCCGACCCGCTTCATCTTCAGGTCGAGCAGGACAAGATCGAACTCGCGCTCCCGGGCCAGATGAATGGCTACATCCCCGTCGTCGGCCTCGACGATTTCGTACCCCTCGCCGCCTAGGTGGGCCTTGAGCATAGTGCGGTGGGCGACATCGTCGTCGACCACAAGAATAACGGCTTTAGCTTTTTCCATATTCCGGCTCCTTCCGGCTTCGCATGAGTTCCCCAATCAGCAGTAAGGTGACGCCGGTGGTGATGGCAACGTCAGCGACATTGAAGACTCCGGTGCGCAGCCCTCCCAGACCCAGGTTCAGGAAGTCGACGACGGCGCCGTCGTTAACTACCCGGTCATAAAGGTTGCTGAGTCCTCCGCCCAGCACCAGAGACAGAGCCCCCACACCGACAGGGCGCAAGCTCCTTGAGGAGAGGGTCCAGACCAGCACGCCCAGCAATACCGCCCCGACCGCCATGATAAAGACCCAGAAACGCGCCGATTCCGGCAGACCTGAACCCATTCCCAGAAAGGCGCCGGGATTTTCCGCATACTGCAGGCGAAACAGGTCCCCCAAAAACGACAGTTCGGGAGAGCCGGCCAGGTACTCTCTGGCGACCGCCTTTGTGATCCGGTCGCAACCGACGCAGGAGAGAATGACCGGGGCCATCAGCAGGATTCTTCTTATTATCGTCATCCGTTTGTCCTCATGCTCCAACGTTTCACGCTGGACTTCCAATCTCTTTGCGTTGTGCCGGCTCCCGGGGAAGAATGACCTCGACCCGGGTGCCCTTTTCCGGCGCGCTTTCCACCTCGATGCGGCCGCCGTGCTGCTCCACGATCTGCTGGACCATCGCCAGCCCCAGTCCGGTGCCGGTCTTGCGGGTAGTGAAGAAGGGGTCGAACATCCGCGACCGTTCCTCCGGGGCCATCCCTTTGCCGGTGTCCTCCACCCAGAAGCGGATCTCCGCATCCTGCTCTCGTGCCCCGAGACGGATTTCCCCTCCGGCTTCGGTGGCGGCCCGGGCGTTCTGCAGCAGGTTGATCAGCACCTGGGTCAGCAGGTCGGAATCGGCTGTGAAGTTGACCCTCTCGGCGGGCGGGTCGAGCTGAAAGGTCAGGTTCCGGGCCGCCAGGTCGTCCTGCAGCAGCCGGGCGGTGCGCCGCAGAAGATCGCCCAGGTCGATGTCCGCCGGTTCCGGCTCCCGCGGCCGGGCGAACTGCAGCAGGGCGGAGATGGTGCGATTGAGCCGGTCGACCTCGCCGACCATCAGTTCGGCGTACTCCCCGGCGTGCGGGTCCTTTGCTCCGAGTTTGGCAAAATACTGGGCAAAGCCGCGCAGGGTTCCCAAGGGGTTGCGGATTTCGTGGGCGATGCCGGCCGCCATGCGCCCGAGAGCGGCGTGCCGCCGGGAGCGCTCCAGCGCCTCTTCCATGGCCTTGATCTCACGCAGGTCCCGGACAACCAGCACGGTCCCCAGCGGCTCTCCGTCCCGGTCTGTCAGGCGCGAGGCGCTCACCTTGACCGGGATGCTCTCGCCGTTCGGCCGACGGCATTCCATCGGCCGCTCAACAAATTCGCGGCCTTCGCGAATCAGCGGCGCAATCTCGCAGCGCTCGGCTCCGGTCAGGGCTTCCAGGGGTCTGCCCTCGGCGGCCTCTCCCTGTTGGCCGAAGATCCCCCGGGCCTTGTCGTTGAGAGAGACGATGCGGCCTTGGTTGTCCAGGGTGATCAGCCCGGCGGGCATGCTGTCGATGACGTTGCGGGTGTAAAGCTCCATGTTGGCCAGGGTGGTTTTGGCCACCCGGCTCTGCTGTGAAAGGAAGAGGAAATAAAACCCGGTCGACCCCAGAAGCAGCAGAAGCCCGCCCATGAGCAGGCTCTGGCGGACATCTTCGTCGCGGGCCGCTTCGAACTCGCTGGTGTAAAGTCCCACGAAAACCACCCGGCGGCCAACCTCCTCGCCCGGTGCGCAGCCCATTCCGCACCACCTCTGCCAGCGCCCCATCATCCCTTCACGGCCGGCGCCTTCCGGCAAAACCGGGTTGAATTCCCTGGCGACTTCGAACACGGACCGGCCGGCGCCATCCTTCGTCCGGCGGGTGCGGGGCTGCTCCTGCGCCAGAACTTGTGCAACCGGCAGGATATCGTCGCTGCTACGCCTCTCGCCTGCCGCCGTCAGCAGTCGACCGGAGGCGTCGGCAACGATGACATAGGCGACCGAATCGGATCGGGCCGTCTCCCGCACCAGGGTCGCCAGGGAGTTGCCTTCCCAGTTCATCATCATGGAGGTGCGGGCCCCCGCCTCGAAGGCGCGAATGAGGGTCAGACCTTCCTCCCGCAGGAAGTTCTCCATCAGGCGCTCTTCGCGATCCAGATTGCGCCAGGTGACCGCGCCGAGGATCATGGCCAGGATGATGGCGGCAAGAATGAGCCCCAGGGCCGGCAGGGAGAGTCGTTTGGGTTGGTGCGATGCTGGAATCAATTTCTTGCCGATGAAAACCTTTTTCAATTTCTTCTTGACAGAGAAAGGCCATGAAGGGTAAAAAGCCAGAAACGATTGAACGATTATTCACACAAACGGGCAACATGTCAAAAGATATCTGTCAGATCAGTTACGTGGACGACGAAAGAGTCACGCGGGCCCGTGCCCGAATGCATGACGAGCAGACCATCGTGGAGCTGGCCGAAACCTTCAAGGTGCTCAGCGAGCCGACCCGGGTGCGGATACTTCACGCTCTGGCCGAAGAGGAGCTTTGTGTCTGCGACATTGCCGCAGTGGTCGAGATGAGTTCCTCGGCCGTCTCCCACCAGCTGCGCATCCTGCGTACCGCCCGCCTGGTCAGGTCGAGAAAAGACGGCAAGATGGTCTATTACTCCCTCGACGACGAACATGTCCGAAACCTCTTTGAGGAAGGCATCCGCCACCTGGAAGAGGGGTAAGCTCTTTTTTTATTCAAACGATTGAATGTGTCGTCATATATTCAAAACAAGAACAGCGATTTTATCTGGAGGTAGAAATGGGTCAGAATAGCGGTTGCGGCTGTCAGGGCAGTCAGCCCGGCGAGGCAAGCGGCCTGAAAAACATCGTGATGGTGGGCAACCCCAATGTGGGCAAGAGTGCCCTGTTCAACCGGCTGACCGGTTCTTACGTGGTGGTCTCCAACT
>NPID01002006.1_pt1 | contig 35057 bp, 30 predicted proteins | sample 8637491 | NCBI WGS metagenome assembly NPID01 (sample SAMN07420843, study PRJNA396082) | bioreactor metagenome | isolation source: sample BA6 brine-fed electro-methanogenic bioreactor BA | place: Japan: Kochi | collected 2016-06-14 | reverse complement strand
CCCACGGATACCTGGAGATCGCCATGAATAACGGTCCGGCCAGCAGCCTGCTGGGCCTCTATCCCGACGACCCGGTCAGGGTGGAGTTTGAAGCTTAGGCCCGGATACTATTTCCAGCCCCTTATCGTTTGCATAAAAATCACTAATTTAGCCGGCTGTTCAATCAGCAGGAAACTTACGAGGATGTTTGCACTTCTACGCAAGGAAATAGAAGGTTTTTTAAGTTCACTGATCGCTTATATCGTGATCGTGGTCTTCTTGCTGGTGGTGAGCTTTTTCCTCTGGATCATCTCCTTCGGACAAAACATCCTCACCAATGGCTATGCCAGTATCGACGGGCTATTTGCCATTGCTCCCATGGTGTTCCTTTTCCTTATACCGGCCATTACCATGCGTATGTTTGCCGAGGAAAAGAAAGGGGGAACCATTGAACTTCTCCTCACACAACCGCTCAGTGATATGCAGATCATCCTGGCCAAGTTCCTGGCGGGGGTTATCCTGGTGATCTTTGCCCTGCTCCCCACCCTGGTGTATTACTATTCGGTTTACCAGTTGGGCCTGCCTCCGGGCAATATCGATTCCGGGGCCATGTGGGGATCTTATATCGGCCTTCTTTTCCTTGGAGCGGCCTTCGTGGCCATCGGAATCTTTGCTTCATCCCTTACCGGCAACCAGATCGTTTCCTTTATTCTGGCGGCGCTCTTGTCGGCTTTCGTGTACCTGGGCTTTGAGTTTATCTGGCCCCTGGATCTTTTCAGCGAGGTTGGCCTCATCATCAGTTCCCTGGGGATATTCTCGCATTACGAATCCATCAGTCGTGGAGTGGTCGACACCCGCGACATACTATATTTTATCAGCCTGATCGCATTTTTCCTGATGCTGACCCGCTTTTCGCTGGCCAGCAGGAAGTGGTAATTGAAATAAACGAACGCAATGAGCAGAAAGAAAATAAGCCAGAAACGGAGCAGTTGGATACAACTGTTGCTGGGTGTGGTGATCATTGTGTTTATCAATATCATCGGGGCGCAGTTCTTTACCCGTATCGACCTTACCGCAGAAAAACGCTACACTGTAAGCGAAGATACCCGGGAACTTCTCAGAAGCCTCGACGATATCGTGTATTTCCAGGTTTACCTCGAAGGCGATCTATCCCCCAAGTATAAGCGGCTGCAAAGGGCTACTCGCGAAATGCTCGACGAGTTCCGGGTATACACCGATAAGGTAGAATATGAATTTGTCAATCCTTCGGAAAGCGAAGATCCCAAAGAGCGCTTCGATACCCATGAAAACCTGAAAGCCAGGGGGCTTGTCCCTGCCGAGGTGCGTGAAGACGATGCAGAAGGCGTGAAGTTCCAGCTCATCTTTCCCGGGGCCATTGTAAGCTATAAATCCAGGGAGATCCCCTTGCAGCTTCTTCGTCCTGAGCGCGGAGCTTCCGAAGACGAAATGGTGAACCGCTCCATCGAGAACATCGAATTCAACCTGGCCTATGTCATCAACCTGCTGTCGTCGAATGTTAAACCGAAGATCGCATTTATCGAAGGGCATGGCGAATGGAGCCTGCAGGAAACCTACGACATTACCCAGGCTCTGCAGGAGAATTACGTGTTGGAGCGTGTCCGCCTCGATGAAAAGGTAAATGTTCTGACCGACCGGGTGGAGGCTGACTCCACCGGGGAGATGGCTGTGAGGAACAAATACAAGGCCATCATCATTGCCGGTCCGGATTCGGTCTTCAGCGAGAAAGACAAATTCATCATCGACCAGTACATCATGTACGGTGGCAAGGTGCTCTGGCTGGTCGATCCGGTTTTTGCCTCCATGGACAGCCTGCAGTTCGGCGGCGCCACCATGGGGATCACCAACGATATCAATCTTGATGACCAGTTGTTCCATTACGGGGTAAGGCTGAATACCGACCTCATCATGGACCTGATCGCCCTGCCCATCCCGGTAACATCGGGCAGCGTAGCCGGACAGGCACAGATCGAATTCTTTACCTGGTACTTTTTCCCATTAGTCAGCCCGCAGGTGAACCATCCCGTGGTGAGCAACCTCAGCGCGGTGATGACCAATTTTGTGAGCAGCATGGATACCATTCCCATTCCGGGGGTGAAAAAGACGATCTTGCTCAATAGCTCGCCTTATGCCAGAAGTATGAATGCTCCGGTGTATATCAACCTGGAGATCATGGGCTATGAACCGGATGAAAGCCTCTACAACGAGCAGTTCCTGCCCACGGCCGTGCTCCTTGAAGGGAATTTTACCTCATTGTACCAGAACCGTATTGCCCCCAAACTTGCCTTCAGCAAGGAGATCGCTTTTAAGCAACAGAGTGAACCTACCTCGATGATCGTGGTGTCCGATGCCGATATTATCCGTAACCAGTTCCATTTCCGCCAGGGATATCCCATGCCCCTTGGTTATGACCAGTATACCGAGCAAACTTTCGGGAACAAGAAATTTATTCTGAACGCCATTGATTATCTTACCGGTGGGTCGGAACTGATCAGCATCCGCTCCCGCGAACTAAAGCTCAGGCTGCTCGATAATACTTATCTCAAGGGGAATGAACTCAGGTGGAAATTGATCAATGTTCTGATTCCGCCCCTGCTGATCATCCTTTTTGGCGTAGTTTATATCCTTATCCGGAAAACCAGGTTTACGGTCCGGAAAAAACGCACATTATGAAGAAGAACAGGCTTTTATTTATACTGACCATACTGGTCGTGATCGTGGGTGTTTTTCTCCTGCTGAACAATCGTTCATCCACACTCAGGGATGCCGAAAGTGGCTTCGCTGTGAGCGATACCAGCAATGTTACCAGGATCTTTATGGTCGATAAGAACAACAGGAGCGTTAAGCTTGAAAAACAGGAAAATGGTACCTGGATACTGAATGACAAGTTTCTGGCACACGATTTTAACGTCCGCATGCTCCTGGGAACCATAAAAGACCTCAAAGTAAGATATCCTGTTCCCCTGGCGGCCAACGACAATGTGCTCCGCCGGCTGTCTGCCGTTGCCCGCAAGGTAGAAATATACCAGGAGGTTTACCGGATCAACCTCTTCGACCGAATGAAGCTTTTTCCGCATGAAAAACTGACCCGTACCTATTATGTTGGAGATGCCACCCAGGACAATATGGGTACTTTCATGAAGATGGAAGATGCCGATCAGCCGTATGTGGTGTACATCCCCAAACTGAGGGGTTTTGTATACACCCGCTACTCCACCGATGAGGACGACTGGCGGGATCACACTATTTTTAAAACACCCCTGCATGACTTTGCCTCGGTGCAGATGGAATTCCTGGAAAGCCCGGAAGAGTCGTTTGTTGTTGAGGCCATGGATGATGGAAATTTCAAAATGACCCAGCTCGGTTCGGATGTGGCTATCCCATACGATACCCTGAGAATGCTGCAATTTGTATCGGCCTTTAAGGATATTCGCTTTGAGTCGGTGCTGAACAATAAACTGGAACCCGAATACATCGATTCCATCGCCTCCGGCCCGGCAGCCCATATCATTACCCTGAAAGAAAAAGACGGAGATGTGTTTAGCGTTACCACTTACCGGAAAGGAGGGATCAGCGAACTCTACGATGAAGAGGGTGCAGCCATGGAGCCTTTCGACCTCGACCGGCTGTATGCCTTTATCAATGAACGTGATTTTGTGCTGATACAGTATTTCGTTTTCGATAAGGTATTGCGGAACGCCTCCTACCTGCAGAACAAGGAGTGACAGTACACTAATATACCCCTATGCCGCTTACGATCAGGCACAACGATTTCTTTCGGAATATCCTCACCCTCATGGGAGGGACTTCCCTGGCGCAGCTGATTCCCATTGCTCTGCAGCCGCTCCTGAGAAGACTATTTGAGCCGGAAGTTTTCGGGGCTTTTTCATTATACCTGACGTATGTGAGTGTACTGGTGGTGATCTCCTGCCTGAAGTGGGAAATGGCCATCGTGATCGAGAAAGAACAAAAAAAAGCCATTAACATCACCGGGCTTGCCTTGTTCACCAGTTTCCTGATCAACACTGTGGTCCTGCTGGCAGGGATCATCTTTTTCGACTCCCTGGTGGATGTGCTCCGGTTCCCGGCAGAATATGCCTGGTGGCTGCTTTTCATTCCTGTTTCTGCCTGGCTGCTGAGTTCATACCAGGCATTGAATTACTGGCTGGTAAGGCGAAAATCCTTTATGCTGATCTCTGCCAATAAGATCGTCAGAAGAGGCAGTGAAGGCCTTGTGCAGTCGGGCGCCGGCTTTGCCAGTTTTGCTCCGGGTATGCTGATCGGCGATCTGATTGGTAACATGGCGAATGTCGTTGCCGGAGTTTTTCAATCGACCCGGAAGGGATTGTCGTTTAAAAAGATGAACTTTCCTGCAATGCGCCAGGTTGCCGGGGAGCAAATCGATTTTCCGAAATACCAGGCATTGCCGGCACTGCTGACGACCTTTAGCATCAGCCTGCCGGTGATCATTGTAAACAAGTATTTCGGGGCCCTCGAATTATCCTATTTCGACCTGAGCCGCATGGTGCTGCTGGTGCCTTCGGCATTGATTGCCGTGTCAGTGTCGCAGGTGTTGTTCCAGAACATTTCCGAAAAGATCAAGAACAACAGCAGGATCAGTGGCTTGATCCTAAAGACCTCTTCAGTCCTGCTCATTCTTGCCGGAGGTATTGTATTGATCATGTTCCTGGCGGGACCCAATTTGTTCGGGCTGGTGTTTGACCAGAAGTATGCGATCTCCGGGCAATATTCAAAGTTGCTTTCGGTCGCTTTCATGAGCCAGTTCATCGTGAGCCCGGTCAGCATTACGCTCACCGCACTTAAAAAACTGAAAACAATGGGGGCCTGGCAGGTCCTGTATTTTCTTTCCATGTTAAGCCTGCTGTTTGTCAACTTTGAGTCCATGGAAAGTTTTATAAGGACCTTTATGATCGTAAATTTAGCTGCCTATCTTATCTGCTGGCTGCTGGCAGTGTTCCATGCACTGAAGCATGACAGAAAGATAGCCTTGATCCGCTGATTTCAGTATATTTACACCGGCCTGTTTTCCGGCAAAGGACATCCATGAATATGAAGGTTTGCCATATCAGTACAGTACATGACCCATTTGATGGCAGGATATTCCATAAAGAATGCAAGAGTCTTGCTGATGCGGGTTTTGAGGTTTACCTGGTTGCTGCTCACGACAGCGATGAAGAAGTTGACGGGATCAGGATCAGGGCGATAAAACGGCTACATCATCCCGTTAAGAGGATCCTGGTTGCGCCGGTGGCTGCACTCCGCAGGGCCATAAAAACAAAGGCTGCCTTCATACACCTGCACGACCCTGAATTGCTGTGGATCGGTTTCCTGCTGGCTGTTTTTGGTAAAAAAGTGATCTTCGACTCTCACGAATATGTCGGGGAACAGATCCTCAGCAAGGAATGGATCCCGACAAAGCCCATCCGGATACTGGTCTCAAAAATGTATAAGGGACTCGAGTATTTGCTTACGCTTCCTTATTACGGGATCATCGTTGCAGTGGATGATTGCGCCAGGCAGTTCCGGCATAAAAAGCGATTAGAGGTCGTAAAAAACTTCCCTATTTTAAAATACATCAATGACCGAACCTCCAACAACATCAGTACCGGGGGGAAAAGAGTGGTTTTTTATGCCGGAGGGCTGACCCGGATCAGGGGAATAAAGGAAATCGTGATGGCCATGAAAGATGTGGATGCCGTGTTATGGCTGATGGGCCCCTGGGAAACGGATGCCTACCGAAAAGAGTGTGAATCCCTTGAAAGCTGGTCGAAGGTGAAGTACCTGGGGAAAATCCCCTTCGGGGAACAATATGATTATTTCAGGGCAGCAGACATCGGGATGGCCACCCTGTACCCCGAGCAGAATTACCTGAGAAGTTTGCCGGTAAAAGTTTTTGAGTACATGGCCTGCGGCACGGTTCCCATAATGAGTAATTTTGAGTATTGGCAGGAGTTTTTCGGCGGCCATGCCCTCTTCGTCGATCCCTTCAGCCCGGAGGATATTGCAGAAAAGATCAATACGGTACTCGGGAATGATGCTTTAATGAACAGGATGAAGCAGCAGGGCATTGAAAAAGTGAATGCAGATTTTTCCTGGGAAGAAGAACACAAAAAACTGCTGGCAATCTATAATTTCCGTTCGTGATGAATATTATTTTGATCAATCATTATGCGGGATCTCCTGAAAGCGGGATGGAATACCGGCCATATTATATGGCAAGGGAATGGAAAAATGCCGGCCATAAGGTGTTGATCGTTTCCGCCTCCTATCATCATATGCGAAGCAGACAGCTTTCGCAGAGAGGCTATTGTACCATAGAAGGAATTGATCACCTGATCATTAAAACTCCCGGTTACAGGGGCAACGGAGTGAAAAGGGTGCTGAATATGATCTGTTTTGTCGTCAGGGTATGGATGCGTGCTGGACAGATCAGTAAAAAGATAAAAGGGGATGTGGTCATTGCTTCATCCACTTACCCCTGGGATATTTATCCCGCCAGGAAGATTGCCCGGAAAAGCGATGCACAGCTGGTGTTCGAAGTTCATGACCTCTGGCCCCTGTCGCCGATGTTGCTTGGCGGTTACAGCAGGAATCATCCCTTTATCAGGCTATTGCAAATGGGAGAGGATTATGCCTGCCGGCATGCGGATAAGATCATCTCAATTCTACCGGCCACGAAAGAGCACTTCGTCAGCAGGGGCATGCTTCCTGAAAAATGGCATTATGTACCAAACGGGATCGATATCGGGGGAGATTTCCTGGATCCCTCACGGGAAATGCTCCAAAAGCTGGATGAGATCAGGAAAGGCTTTGATCATATTGCTATTTACGCCGGCAGCCATGGCATTGCGAATTCCCTGGATACCATCGTCGATGCTGCCCCTATGCTGGAAAGAGACAGGATAGCCCTGGTTCTGATCGGTCAGGGCCCTGAAAAGGAAAGGCTCGAGGGCAAGGTAAAAGAAATGGAAGCGGGGAACATATTTTTCCTGCCCCCGGTACCCAAAAACAATGTTCACAATATCCTGAAGCTGGCTGATATCCTGCTCATCGCCTGGAACAGGAGTGAGCTCTACCGCTACGGGATCAGTCCCAACAAGATCTTTGATTATATGCTGGCCGGGAAACCGGTGGTTCATGCGGTAGATACCCCGGTCGACCCGGTCAGGGAAGCCCGATGTGGCCTGAGCATAGCTCCTGAAGATCCGGAATTATTTGCCCGTTCACTGCGGAAAATACTAAGCATGGGAAGGGAGGAAAGGGAAGAAATGGGCAAGCGGGGAATAGCCTACGTTGAAAACAATCATTCCTATCCTATCCTTGCGAAGAAATTTTTGCAATACATTAGCGCATGAAATCAGCCGGTAGGTACTCCGGCACCAAACAGAGTTGAATTGTTGATCAGTGAGAAATATATTTTACGTTTATACCAGTACGAGCTGCTGATATTTGCGTTTCTGCTTCCCATTTACAGGAAAGTGATCCCCTATGTGATTGCCAGTATTGTGATCACCTGGTTTCTCGACGGCGATTTCGCACGGAAGCTGAAAAGGCTGGGCAGCTCACGGCACCGGCAGTATACCCTGCTTTTTGCCGGCCTGTACGTGCTGTACATGCTTGGATTTCTCTATACCAGGAACCAGGCCTACGGTTTGTTTGTGCTGGAGGTGAAATTATCCCTGTTTATATTTCCGGTAATTTTTGCCACGGCAAGCGAAAAAGTGCTTTCGCCGGAAATTGCCAGGAAAGTGCTGGCATCCTTCGTAATGGGTGTGCTGGCGGCCATGCTCATTTGCTATTCTTATGCCCTCTATAGTTTCATTGGCGGCAAAGGTGCAGAAGTGTTTTATTACAGCAGACTGTCAGTTTTCATACATCCTTCCTACCTCTCCATGTATGTGACCTTTGCCATTGCAATTTTACTCTACCACCTGCTGAAAAGAAAACAGAGCATGCTTTCCCGGATAATGGTATCCATGCTGATCGCATCTTTCGAACTCTTCATTATCATGCTGAGTTCAAAAGCAGGGATTCTCAGCCTTGTATTGATGATTGCCATTTATACTTCCTACGTGCTTGCCATCGAAAAGCGCTTTTTAAGCGGACTGGTTTCCGGAAGCCTGCTCATGGGTATCTTCGTGCTTTTGTTCCTGTTGTTCCCCTCATCTGCGGAGCGCTTTCAGCAATCAAGGGAGGCTCTGAACACTACAAATATCAGGAGCGATCAGATCAGCAGCAGCACGGGTGAACGCATTATGATCTGGTGGTATTCTTTTGAGATCACCAATGAAAATTTCCTGTTCGGAGTTGGTACCGGGGATGCCAAATCCCATCTCCTCGATAAATATGATGAAAAAGGGATGACAGTTGCTCACGAACTGGAGCTAAATGCCCACAACCAGTATCTGCAGACCATGATAACCCTTGGTGTTGTGGGCCTGTCGGTCCTGCTGTTATGCCTTATCGTACCGGCCATGATCTGTTTTGAGCGCCGGCATTATCTGTACATGGTGTTCCTGCTCCTGATCGCCTTCCACTTTCTTTTTGAGTCTATGCTGGAAACCCAGGCCGGCGTGGTCTTTTATGCATTTTTCAATGCTTATCTTTTTGCCATAAAAAAAGATCCCGCTTCCGAAGGAGCAGGACCTTTATAATGTGCAATTCTGTATTTACAATTTTGATTTTACGATTGATTCGTTAATTCCTGAATACTTTAAATATCAGCTATCAACGATCAATTATCAGAAATCTATACATAACCTTGTGCCATCATGGCATCGGCAACTTTTACAAATCCGCCGATGTTGGCTCCGGAAACATAGTCGACATAGTCGCCTTCCCTCGGACCATACTTCAGACATGTAGCGTGGATGTCTTTCATGATCTGCTGCAGTTTAGCGTCGACTTCTTCCCTGGTCCATGAATAACGCAGTGAGTTCTGGCTCATTTCGAGGCCGGAAACGGCAACACCACCGGCATTGGCTGCTTTACCCGGGCCGTACATGATCTTGGATTCCAGGTAAACTTCGATAGCTTCCGGTGTTGAAGGCATGTTGGCACCTTCAGAAACGAGCTGGCAACCATTGGCGATGAGGGTTTTGGCATCATCTTCGTCGATTTCGTTCTGGGTAGCGCTTGGCAGGGCAACATCGCATTTGATGCCCCACGGGCGTTTGCCTTCGTAATATTCACAACCGTATTTTTCAGCATATTCTTTGATGCGGCCGCGTTTTACATTTTTCAGTTCCATAACGAACGCGAGCTTTTCGGCATCGATGCCATCGGGATCGTAAATGAAACCTGAAGAATCGGAAAGGGTAACTACTTTGCCACCAAGTTCGGTTGCTTTTTCGGTAGCGAACTGGGCAACATTCCCTGAACCTGAAACGGTGCAGATCTTGCCTTTCATGCTGTCGCCGCGTACTTTAAGCATTTCCTGGGCGAAGTAAACCTGGCCGTAGCCGGTTGCTTCCGGACGGATGAGGCTGCCACCCCATTCGCGGCCCTTGCCGGTAAGAACACCGGTAAACTCATTGCGGAGCCTTTTGTATTGTCCGAAAAGGAAACCAATTTCCCTTCCGCCAACACCGATATCACCGGCGGGTACGTCGGTGTTAGGTCCGATATGACGGAACAATTCGGTCATGAAACTCTGGCAGAAAGCCATCACTTCGTTGTCTGATTTTCCTTTGGGGTCGAAATCCGATCCACCTTTACCACCGCCCATAGGGAGTGTGGTGAGGCTGTTTTTGAAAACCTGCTCGTAGGCAAGGAATTTCAGTACGCCGAGGTTTACGGTGGGATGGAAACGCAGGCCACCTTTGTAAGGGCCAATGGCGCTGTTCATCTCGATCCTGTATCCTTTGTTGATCTGGATCTCACCTTTGTCATCTTTCCAGGGAATCCGGAACAAGATTACCCGCTCGGGCTCTGCAATCCTTTCAAGGATCTTTGCTGCTTTGTACTTGGGATTTTCTTCTACAAAAGGAATAATGGAAGTGACAACTTCTTCCACTGCCTGGTGAAACTCTGCCTCACCGGGATTCTTGGCAATGATCTTTGCCATGAATTCCTTTACGAGAGCATCATACGCGTTGTTTGTCATAGTAAAATATGTTTTGGTTGATGAAAAATGATTTTCTGAAAATGTTCACAATAATAGCTAAAAATTATTTAGAATTGCAAGATTCGCATATTATATTGATTCTAAATAATATTGCCCTGTTTTTAAGGCATACGGCGGACAAGAATTCGTAACTTTACGAAATAAACTTTATTCGGATGAGCGATCAGAAAAAGCAGGAAAATGATATTCAGCGATTGCAGGCTGAAGCCCGGGAGCGACTGAAAGAACTGGCTGCCATTAATAAAACCACACAGATCCTGAACGAGGGTAAGGGCATAGAAGAAAGCCTGAGCAGGATCGTAAATATTTTACCTCCGGCCTGGCAGTATCCAGAGTACACTGCAGCAAGGATCACCTTCGGTGATATGGAATTCACCAGCCGGGATTTTATGCCTAGCAGCTGGTTGCTGCGCCAGGGATTTGAAACCATCGATGGCCTGAAGGGTAGCATCGAAGTGTATTACCTTCGGGAGTTCCCCGAGCTCGATGAAGGGCCTTTCATGAAAGAGGAACGCGAACTCATCAGCAATCTGGCCGGTTTGGTGAGCGGATTCCTGAACAGCGTGAAAGGGAAGTCGCTCCTCTGGAAAGATCGCTCGAAGCTGTACGATGACGAAAAGCTGAGTGGGGAACATACTGCTCCCCAGAGCAGGCAGTTGCTCCAGAAGTTCCTGAACAAAAGCAATTACGACCGCGACATGTACCACGACCTGATGCCCTTCAAAGTGAAGGAAATTCTCCTTGTGGCTACGCTATACGATGCCTACAGCATTGAAAAGGAAGGCCGCTTTTCGGAACATGTTCTCGGTGAATATCATCAGCTGAACCTGACTTCCATTCCCCGCATTACAGGGGTGTCGAACGAAAAGGAAGCGATGGAGCAATTGCGGTCGAAGCACTTCGACCTGGTCATCCTCATGATGGGAGCCGATAAGAAGTCGCCCATTGGCTTGAGTTGCAAAATCAAAGACGAATTTTCCTATATCCCGGTCTTCCTCCTGCTGAATAACAACAGCGACATTGAATACGTGATGCAGCGGAAATCCACCACGCGGCATATCGACAAGGTGTTTGTGTGGAATGGTGAATCACAGGTGTTCTTTGCCATGATCAAGCATGTGGAGGACCGCATCAATGTTGAAAATGACACCAATGTAGGCATGGTCAGGGTGATCCTGGTGGTGGAAGATTCTCCCCAGTACTATTCCCGCTATATGCCCATGCTTTACAATATTGTATTGGAGCAAACCAAGCGCATCATCGATGATGTAAGCACCGACGAATTATACAAAGTGCTCAAACTGAGAGCCAGGCCAAAGATCCTCCTGGCCTCGAATTATGAAGAGGCCATCGAAGTGATCGATAAATACCGGGATTACCTGCTTTGTCTCATCACGGATGTGAAGTTTACCCGTTTGGGAAAAGATGATCCCGAAGCCGGGTTTAAGCTGGTCCGCTACGCCAGGGAAAATACCCGTTACCTGCCGACCATCATTCAATCCTCGGATGAGGACAATTCGCGGCAGGCCTATGCGCTGCAATCAACCTTTATCAATAAGAACTCGGAGAGTCTCTCTCAGGATTTTAAAAGCTTTATCACCCACTACCTTGGTTTCGGGAACTTCATATACCGCAACGATAAAGGCAAGATCGTCGGGGTGGCTCGTTCGCTTAAAGAATTTGAGAATCAATTGCGCAGCATACCGGATGAATCCCTGCTGCATCATGCCAAGAAAGATCATTTTTCCCTCTGGCTGATGGCCCGCGGTGAGATACAGGCGGCCAAGATCCTGAACCCGCACAAGGTGAGTGATTTCGGCAGCCCGCAAAAAGTCAGGGAATATATGCTCGATATCATCTCAAAGTTCAGGAACGAACAGGACAAGGGGAAGATCGTTCCCTTCGAAAAGACCGCCATTGCTGATGAATCAAATATTGTGGCCCTTTCTGAGGGTTCCCTCGGTGGAAAAGGAAGGGGTATTGCCTTTATTCATACGCTGATCTACAACTACGACTTCCAGCATTACATTCCCAATATCCATGTGAAGGCCCCCAAGACCATGGTGATCGGAACCGAGGAATTTGAGTATTTCATGGGGAAGAATGGTTTGAAGGAACTGGTGATCAACGAGAAGGACTATACGACAATTAAAAAGGCTTTCCTGGAAACCCGCCTGACCGATACCATGATCAAGCGGCTGAAAATGGTGCTGCAGGATATCCGCAAGCCCATCGCCATCCGCTCTTCCGGGCTTTTCGAGGATTCACTCATCCAGCCTTTTGCCGGCATCTTCGAAACCTACATCCTTCCCAATAACCATCCTGATCCCAAGGTGCGCTTGCAACAGGTGATGGATGCCATAAAACTGGTATATGCCAGCGTATATTCCGATACTGCCCGTGGCTATGTGGAGGCGATCAATTATAAGATCGAGGAAGAAAAAATGGCGGTTGTTCTGCAGGAAGTGGTCGGGAGCCAGTATGATGACTATTTCTACCCCCATATCAGCGGTGTGGCACAATCGTATAATTATTATCCCGTATCGCATATGAAGCCTGAAGAAGGCTTTTCCGTTGCCGCCGTCGGCCTGGGAAAATATGTTGTTGAGGGTGAACGCGCTTACCGTTTTTCGCCCATGTATCCTGAGATCGAGATCAACAGCGCCAAAGACCAGTACAAGAATTCCCAGGTGAAGTTCTTTGCCGTCGACCTCAATAAAACGGAACCCAACCTCCTGGAAGGGGATGCCGCCGGCCTGGCCTACCTCGATATTGATGTGGCCGAACGGCAGGGGACCCTGAAGCACTCGGCTTCGGTGTTCAATCCCGATAACGACCAGATCATCCCGGGACTCACCCATGCCGGCCCGAGAATCGTGAATTTTGCCAATATTCTCAAATACAATTATATCCCCCTGGCGAAAACCATCGAAGTGGTCCTGGATGTGGTGAAAGAGGCCCTGGGTTCGCCGGTGGAGATCGAATTTGCCGTCGACCTGAACAAGGACAAAAATGGCCTGGCTTCTTTTTATTTGCTGCAGATCAAACCCCTGCTGGGGAATGCATCGGATTATAACGTGAACATGGATAAGATCGATCCTGAAAGCATCCTGGTATTTTCAGAGAAGGGAATGGGCAATGGGATCATCGAAGATATGCAGGATGTGATCTATGTTGATCCTGATACGTTCGATAAATCGGAGACGGTCGAAATCGCCGCCGAAGTGGACCGCCTTAACCGCAAAATGATCGATGCCAAACGGAAATATGTTTTGATAGGACCGGGCCGCTGGGGTACCCGCGACCGCTGGATCGGGATCCCGGTGACCTGGCCACAGATCTCCAATGCCGGGGTGATCATCGAGACCAGCCTCGAAGACTTTCCCCTGGATGCCTCCTCCGGATCGCATTTTTTCCATAATGTTACTTCCATGAACGTGGGTTACTTCAGTGTGCAACCCGAGATGTCGAAAAGCTATATCCGGTATGAACTGCTGAATGCCGGTACGATTGAGGAAGAAACCCCGCATGTAAGGCATATCCGCCTGAAAAAGGCCCTGAAGGTCAGGATGGATGGCAAAAAGCGTATCTCCGTCATTACCATTGACTCCTGAGATATCTAATTTATAACATTTTTAAATTATCCCATTCACCTCAGGGTAATTCTTTGGATTTCAAATCCTAAGAATGCTATGCGAATGTGTTATGCCGCTAATGTCCTGACTGTCTGTTAATTTTCATAGGAATTTAGGTTTATTTTTCTTATAATTGTCTTATAAAGCGTGAATTGCATAAAACAATTCCCGCCAGGTAAATAATCTAGTTTTAACCAATGCTTAAACAGAAATCTATCATGTACGAACTGATCTCTCTTAAATTAAAATGTCCGGTATGCGGGAAGTCGCTGATGGACGAAGAGCATCTTGTCGATAATCAGCCAGGCATCTCCCTGAATGTGGAGATCGCAGGCAGGACCGGCAAGATCAACCTGAGCTCAATTTACGGAAGCTATAATTATGTAACCGATATTGAGATGCCAAAAGGAGAGATTGCAAAATTTTTCTGTCCGCACTGCGAAACCCATATCACTTCCGATACAGAATGCATGAGTTGCGGAGCAAATATGGTTCCCTTCCACCTGGATATGGGCGGGAAAGTAACGATTTGTTCGCGGAGCGGATGCAAGAACCATATCGTGGCTTTCGAAGACCTTTCGGTAGCCCTGAAAAAGATGTACCAGGAATACGGGCTTGCAGGGAAAGATTCCTTTACTCCCGATCATGAGATCACCGCCCCGGAGGAAAAGCCGGTGGATGAAAGACAGGAAACCCTGGAATCGGGAACTTTTCTGAACTCTTACTGTCCGCATTGTGATAAGAGCCTGATCGAGGACAATATGCTTAAACTCAAGATTTACAATGGGGAGGAAGGCTTTTTAATGCTCAGCCCCTATCTGAATGTATTTACCTCCAAATCTACCATCTTCCTGGAAGAAGACAAGGCCCTGAAAGATGTTCGCTGCTGGCATTGCGACAAGAGCCTTATTCCTGAAGATAAGCAATGCGAAAAATGTGGCTCGAATGTTATTCGAATAGAGGTTGGAGCCCGGACCAAGTTAATTGAATTCTATATCTGTACCAAAAAAGGTTGCCGCTGGCATGGACTCAGCCCCGGCGATTATTACGATATCCGCCTCCAGGACAGTCTGGAATGGTAGGATGCATAACCCAATAACCCAAAAACCATGTTTCAGATCGTCAGAAAGCAGGAAATGGCACGGGGCACGATCATTCGCTTCGATATCAGTGCCCCGAAAATTGCGAAAAAGGTCAAAGCCGGCCAATTCATCATCCTTCGCGTGAACGAAACCGGAGAGCGCATTCCATTGACCGTTGCCGATAAAGATGAATTCGCGGGGATCATTACCCTGATCTTCCAGGTAGTGGGAAAAACAACTGCCCTGATGCGCTCGCTCAACGAAGGGGAATTTATCAAAGATGTTGTAGGCCCCCTTGGGAAAGCTGCACATATCGATAAGATCGGAACCGTGATCATGGTTGGTGGAGGCACCGGAGTGGCCATCCTTCACCATGTGGCCAAGGCATATAAGGAAGCCGGCAATTTCGTGATCAGTATCATCGGTGCACGGGATAAGGAAATGCTTATCCTCGAAAACGAGATGGCCCAGATCAGCGATGAACTGGTGGTTACGACCGACGACGGAAGCTATGGGCAAAGGGGATTTGTTACGGATCCCCTCCGGAAATACCTGGATGAACGCTACGATATTAAACAGGTGTATGCAATCGGGCCCATCATCATGATGCAAAATGTGGTGAAGCTGACCAAAAAGTATGATATGCCTACCATGGTCAGCCTCAATCCCATTATGATCGATGGTACCGGGATGTGTGGCGGATGCCGCGTAAAAGTGGACGATAAAACCCAGTTTTGCTGCGTCGACGGACCGGATTTTGATGGATTCAAAGTGGATTTCGAAGAGCTGTTGAACCGGAATTCACTATACCTTAAGGAAGAAAAAGATTCCCTCCTTTTTTCAATCAGGTAAAACACCAAATCATTTGCTATGCTAGACCAGGATATTAAATATTTAAAGTTTAAGACGTATCTGAATTCTTATTGTCCGCATTGCCATACCAGCTTCAATGTGGATAAGAAGGAGGTGAAACAAATTGAATTCAAGGCCAAATATAAGGAAGAGAAGATTGATCTTATCCTCAGCCCATACCTTGATGTTTTTGAAGTGGAGACCAGCGTTGAGATCCCGGAAGGTGAATTGGTTGACGATATCTCCTGCCCGCATTGTGGCAAGAGTTTGATCCATAAAGATATTCCCTGCGGGGAATGTGGCTCTCCGGTTGCAGAAGTCATTGTGTCCGCAGCTTCCAGGCTGATCCCCTTCTATCTCTGTTCCAGGCATGGATGTGAATGGCATGGGCTTTCCAAACGCGATGAACGGCATATTAAACTGAAGATCCCGCGCCAGGACATGCCTGAACAAGACCAGACCCTGAGGGTGCATAACTGGCAGGAAGTGCCCTATGGCTATACAACAGAACTGGCCCTGCTCGAAGCAGGCCGCTGCCTGCAGTGCAAGAAACCCATGTGCGTGGAGGGATGCCCCGTGAATGTCGATATTCCCACTTTTGTGGCCCTGGTGGCAGAAGAAAAATTCAACGAGGCCGCCAAAAAGATCAAAGAAAGAAATGTATTCCCGGCCATTTGCGGCAGGGTTTGCCCCCAGGAATCCCAGTGCGAGTCGAAATGTATTCTCGGGCATAAGGATCAACCTGTGGCCATTGGCCGACTGGAGCGTTTCGTAGCCGATTACGAACGCAAGATGGACCTGGTGGAGATCCCGAATATCACTGAAAATACCGGTCAGAAAGTGGCTGTGATCGGTTCGGGCCCCGGGGGCCTGACCGTGGCGGCGGATATGCGCCAACTGGGCTACAGCGTGACCGTATTCGAGGCCCTGCATGAGACCGGTGGCGTACTCACCTATGGAATTCCGGAATTCAGGCTGCCGAAATCCATCGTGCAGTTCGAGATAGAGTACCTCAAGGAAATGGGGGTGCGCTTTGAACTGAACCATGTGATCGGAAATATCCTGACCGTGGATGAACTCCTGGAACATTTCGATGCGGTTTACGTCGGGGTGGGGGCCGGCCTGCCCATGTTCATGGGCCTGGAAGGTGAGAGCCTCGGAAATGTGTTTTCGGCCAACGAATACCTTACCCGCATGAACCTGATGAAAGCATACAGGTTCCCGGAATACGATACACCCATGCCCAAAGGGCATAATGTGGTTGTGGTTGGCGGTGGTAATGTTGCCATGGACTGCGCACGCACTGCCGCCCGTTCGGGATGCGAAAATGTGACCATCGTTTACCGGCGCTCCCGTCATGAACTTCCCGCCAGGGTGGAAGAGGTCCACCATGCCGAGGAAGAAGGCATACGCTTTAAGTTGCTGAATAACCCGGTACGCTACCTGGGTACCGATAATAATAAGNNGTGGAATGCATCCGCATGGAACTGGGCGAACCCGATGCTTCCGGCAGGCGGCGTCCCATTCCCATCGAAGGCTCCAACTTCACCATCGAATGCGATATGGCCATTGTTGCCATCGGCAACGGCCCCAATCCCATCATTTTCGATTCCACTCCCGATATGAAACTCAATAAATGGGGGTATATCGATGTGAATGAGGAAACCAATGAAACCACCAAAGGATTCGTGTATGCCGGAGGCGATATCGTTACCGGTGCTGCCACAGTGATCCAGGCCATGGGAGCAGGACGGATCGCTGCCAATGCCATGCATGAAAAACTGACCAAAAAAAGGAATAAGCCAAAGAAAAAACCAGCGGCGAAAAAGAAGAGCAGTAAAGAATGATCCCGAAGGCAGCATGAATTGATTGCCTGATGTTCTCTATATCCGATCTCTTGTTTTCCTGAACAAATCTCCATTTGGGCTTGTTACAATTATCATACTGTGAAAAGAATTAAAGTAAATATGCCATGGGCTGCTGTTGCGCTGATCATATTTGCAGGACTTGTTTCCTGTTCCAGTAATGATGAGCCGGCTCCTGAACAAAGAAAGGCTGTTCCCATGGAGGTAGTCACCGCCCAGGGAAAGTCCGTTGCGGTGTATGATTTCCATGGTTTCAGTCCCCTGCTTGATCGGTATAGCGACACGCTCTACATCTATAATTTCTGGGCGACATGGTGCAGCCCCTGTGTGAAAGAACTCCCGTACTTTAATATGGCTGATTCAGCCTGGGCTGATAAACCCGTAAAATTTTTGCTGGTCAGCCTCGACTTTTCAGAAAATATTGAAAGTGTGCTGATCCCCTTTATGATCGAAAAAGATATCCGCCCGGAAGTGATCGTCCTCGACGATCCCGATGCCAACAGCTGGATCTCCGAGATCGATCCCTCCTGGGAAGGGGCTATTCCGGCCACTCTCTTCTTCCGCATGAAACAACGAAAATTTATGAACCAGTCCTTCACTTTCGAGGAACTGAACACTGAAATTGAAAACTTTTTTAATCCCTGATACTATGAAACAATTGACCATACTGACCTTTAGCCTGCTCTTATTTGCAAACCTGGCCTTTGCCGATGGCTATAAGATCGGCGACAAAGCCACGGACTTTTCCCTGAAGAATACCGATGAAAGCATGGTAAGCCTTTCCGATTTTGAGGATGCCAGGGGGTTCATCGTGATCTTTACCTGCAACCATTGCCCGTATTCTGTGAAGTACGAGGATCGGATCCTGGCCCTGGATGCCAAATACAAGGACCAGGGTTACCCGGTGATCGCCATCAATCCGAACAGCCCTGAGGTGCAACCCGAAGATAGCTTTCCGCTGATGCAGAAAAGGGCAGAGGAGAAAGAATTCACCTTTCCCTACCTTTTTGATGAAACCCAGGAATATGCCAGAGCTTATGGTGCAGCACGTACTCCCCATGTGTTCATCCTTCAGAAAGAAGGCGACGACCTGATCGTAAAGTATATTGGTGCTATCGACGATAATGTTAAAAGCGAAAAGGCGGCGGATAAAAAATACGTTGAAGACGCCCTTGATGCCCTGCTTTCCGGGAACGATCCGGAAGTAAACTACACCAAGGCAGTGGGCTGTACCATCAAATGGAAAAAGTAAGGTCTTTTTCACATATCTCTAAAGATAGTACCGTTCAACTCAAGTTTTGTCCTTTGTATTGACCACCCTCCTTTCATTTCAACGCTTGGAAGAACACTTGTATACTATTCCTTTCTGATTTGTATTGCAGAATTTGAATATTCATCTTCAGGGCAGGCGATTTTTCAGCCCGGTGAAATCGTTTGCGTCTGCCCGGCGTGAAATTCTTACGTTTCTTCATGGAGATTTATCCCAGTTTTTTGACCTAAATTCCTATAAATCTGATTGTTAATAAATTAACAAATAGATATATATATGCCTAATTACGAACAATTTAGATTAGGTATAAATTGACAGGCCAAAGATGCTGGCATAAAACATTTTATAAATTTGTTTCCTTAATAAAAACGTGATAAAATGCGGATCGAAAGAATCGAGGTAAAACATGAAATTGATGAACAGGGCGTCGTTGATATTGAGCTTCTGAACCCCCTGATCGAGAAATACAGGAATAAAAAAGGGAACCTGATCCCGCTGCTCCAGGGGGCCCAGGATATCTTTGGATATATTCCCCGTGTAGCCTTTGAAAAACTGTCGGCTGAAACCGGTATCGCCCTGAGCGAGATGTATGGTGTGGCTACCTTCTATGCGCAGTTTCGGCTCAATCCTGTCGGGAAGCATATCGTAAAGGTCTGCCACGGTACTGCCTGCCATGTTCAAAACGCCAAAGCCATCACCACTTCCCTGAAGGAAGCCCTGAAGGTGGATGACGGAGGAACCACAGAAGATGGTCTTTTTACGCTGGAATCGGTAGCCTGCCTGGGATGCTGTTCCCTGGCACCGGTCATGATGATCGGCGACGAAACATACGGAAAGCTTACCGGCGCGCAGGCAGTCAAGATCGTTAAAGAGATCAGGATCCGGGAAAACAATTGATTTGACAACACTTTTGAATAAATAATATGGAAACAAAAGTCATCGTCGGCCTTGGAAGTTGCGGGATTGCCGCGGGAGCGGGAAAGGTGTATGATAAGATCGAGGCCATTAAAAAAGCAGAAAACCTGAATTTCGAACTTAAGAAAACCTCCTGCGTGGGCATGTGCTACCGCGAGCCCCTGGTAGAGATCATCGACGAAAGCGGGCACTACCTCTACGGGGAGATCGATGAGGATCGGGTTATTGAGGTGATCGACAAGCATGTTGGGCAGCACAACCCTGTGAAGGAATACGTGGTACAGTCGGACCTTTTTGAAACAGTCGATAATGAATATACGGATGACCAGGTGAAGATCGCCCTGCGCAACTGTGGCTATATCGACCCGGAAAGCATTGAAGAATACGAGGAGAAAAACGGTTACAGGGCCATCCGCAAGATCGCCGGCCATGGCATGTCGCGACTGGATGTGATCCAGGAGATCATTGCTTCAGGCCTCCGCGGACGTGGTGGCGGAGGTTTCCCGACCGGCCTGAAATGGAAATTTGCCAATAATAATAAAGCCGACGAAAAGTATATCATCTGCAATGCGGATGAAGGTGACCCCGGCGCGTTCATGGACCGCTCAGTATTGGAAGGGGATCCCCATTCGGTGCTCGAAGGAATGATCATCGGCGCGTACGCCATCGAAGCTACCGGCGGGGTGATCTATTGCCGCGCCGAATATCCCCTGGCGATCAAACGCCTGCAGATCGCCATTGACCAGGCCAGGGAAAAAGGTTACCTCGGAGAGAATATCCTGGGCATGCAGGGCTTCAACTTCGATATTTATATCAAGGAAGGGGCCGGGGCTTTTGTTTGTGGCGAGGAAACGGCACTGATCGCGTCGGTTGAAGGACAACGGGGGATGCCCCGCAAGCGTCCGCCATTCCCGGCTGCATCAGGGCTATGGAAGAAACCCACCAACATCAACAACGTTGAAACCTACGCCAATATCCCCTGGATCATCCAGAACGGTGCTGCCGAATATGCCAAATACGGCACTGAAAAAAGCAAGGGCACCAAGGTGTTTGCCCTGGCGGGAAAGATCAAGCGCTCCGGCCTGGTGGAGGTTCCCATGGGCATGAGCATCCGCGATGTGATCTTTAAACTCGGGGGTGGCATACAGGGCGACAAAGAATTCAAGGCCGTACAAATGGGCGGTCCTTCCGGCGGTTGTATCCCGGCACACCTTGCCGATACCATCGTTGATTACGACTCGGTGAATGCCACCGGAGCCATCATGGGATCGGGCGGTATGGTGGTGATGGACGAAACCACCTGCATGGTGGATGTGGCCCGCTTCTTCCTGGATTTTACCCAGAAAGAATCATGCGGGAAATGTACCTTCTGCCGCATCGGGACCAAACGCATGCTTGAGATCCTGACAAGAATTACCGAGGGTAAAGGGGAAGAAGGCGACATTGAGCGGCTGGAAGAACTTTCCTACCAGATCAAAGACAACTCCCTTTGCGGGCTCGGACAAACAGCACCCAACCCGGTACTCACCACCATAAAATATTTCCGCGACGAATATGAAGCCCATATCCGTGACAAGAAATGCCCGGCTCACGTGTGTACCAGCCTCCTGACCTACGAAGTTGACGAAGAGAACTGCACCGGCTGTACGGTTTGTGCCAAGAATTGCCCCGTGGATGCCATCAGCGGCGGACGCAAGGAAATTCACCACATCGACCAGGAAAAATGCATTAAATGTGGTGTTTGCTACACCAAGTGCAAGTTCGAAGCCATTAAACTATCTTAAACTGAAAAAAAAGAACCAGCATAATGAGTGAAAAGGTAAATGTAATTCTGAACGGAAAGATCGTTCCCGGCTTCAAGGGAGAAACCATTCTTCAATTGGCTGAAAGGAACGACATTGAAATACCTACCTTATGTAACGACCCCCGCCTGGAACCCTATACTTCCTGCTACGTTTGCGTGGTGGAAGTGGAAGGGATGCGGGGATTACAGCCTTCCTGCTCCACCAGGATCTCGGAAGGGATGCGCATTGAAACCCATAACGACAAGATCGCGGCTGCCCGTAAAACAGCCCTGGAACTGATCCTGAGTAACCACTATGCCGACTGTATCGGGCCCTGCAAGCAGACTTGCCCGGCCGGTGTGGATGTACAGGGATATATCTCGCTGATCGAAAAAGGGCAATACCACGATGCGGTAGCCCTCATTAAAGAAACCAACCCCTTGCCGGCCATTTGCGGGCGTGTTTGCGTGCGCCCCTGTGAAGTGGCCTGCCGCAGGAACCTGCTCGACGAAACAGCACCCGTCGGGATCGATTACCTCAAGCGTTTTGCTTCCGATATCGACCTGGAATCGCCCAATAAGTGGAAACCCGAGATCAAGCCGGAAAGCGGGAAAAAGGTTGCCATTATCGGTGCCGGCCCCGGTGGGGTGTCGGCCGCCTTCTTCCTGCGCAAGGAAGGCCACGATATTGATGTTTTTGAAGCCAGCCCCAAACCGGGCGGATGGCTGCGCTATGGAATTCCGGAATACCGGTTGCCTAATNNCAGAAAGAAGTGGATAATATTACGGAATTAGGCGTGAAGATCCATTACAATAAACGCCTGGGCGATGATCTGAAATATGCCGACATACAAAAGGAGTATGATGCTGTTGTTCTGGCCATCGGTTCCCAGAAAGGAACCATGATCGGTGCCGAGGGCGATGATGCCGAAGGCGTTTTCAGTGGTATCGATTTCCTGAAGGAAATGGAAGTGACCGGCAAGCGTTATGATTTTAAAGGGAAGAAAGTTGCTGTTGTGGGAGGTGGAAATACTGCCATGGACTGCTGCCGGACTTCCATGCGTTGCGGAGCGGAAAAGGTGTATGTGATCTATCGCCGTACCGAAAAGGAAATGCCCGCCAACCCCATCGAGATCCACGAATCAAAGCTGGAAGGGGTAGAATACCTGTTGCTGACAAATCCTGTCAAGGTAAACAGCGACAAAAAAGGTCATGTTAAATCAGTGACCTGCCTGAAAATGGAACTGGGTGAACCCGATGCCTCCGGCAGGAGGAGGCCGGTGCCCATTCCCGGTTCGGAATTTGAACTGGAAGTGGATTATGTCCTTGCGGCCATCGGGCAAAAGACCGATGTGAACTTCACCGAGGATATGAACAAGGCTGTGAAAAAAGGAGAACTGAAACTGAACCGCTGGGGCGATATTGATGCCGATCCCAAGACACTGCAAACAGGNNCTCCCGAATGTATTCGCCGCGGGCGATGGTGTTACCGGCCCTGCAACCCTCATTCAGGCCATCGGACAGGCACGGATCGCAGCCCATAGCTGCAACCAGTTCCTGAACGGTGAAGAGATCACTCCCATGCCTTATGAATTCCTGAGCAAGCGCGATAATTTCAAAACCCAGGTAAAGGATGACTACGAGGGCAGGTTCAGCAAACAGGAACGCGAAGAAATGCCTACCCTTGATCCGAAAGACCGGAAGAATTTCAAGGAAGTGGAACTGGGCTACGACAGCGAAGAAGTGGCCTTCCATGAAACACAGCGCTGTATGGAATGTGGCTGTACCGAATTGTACACCTGTGACCTGAAAAAATATGCCACAGAATATCATGCGAAGCAGGAAGGCGTAGCCGGAGATTTTAAGGAATACAATGTTGATTTCAGGCACCCTTATGTTGAGATCGACAGCAATAAATGTGTGCTTTGTGCACGCTGTGTCAGGATCTGCCGCGATGTGGTCGGTGCGAATGCACTGGGCCTGGTGAACCGTGGCTTTGAAACTTTTGTGGCCCCCAGCATGGGCGAGTCTCTTACCGATACCAATTGCGAGAGCTGCGGGATGTGTATCGACACCTGCCCGACCGGAGCCATCACCGAAAATGTTCCCTTTAAGCCGGGTCCGGTGAAACTGGACAGTGTACAGAGCATTTGCAATTATTGCTCGATCGGGTGTGAACTCGACCTGGAACATAAAAGCGGATTTGTGATGCGTGCCGAAGGCCGGAACGGCCAGGTGAACAAACACGGAAACCTTTGTAAGTACGGTAAATTTGGTTACCGCTACCTGAACGATAAATCGCGGCTTACCAAACCCCTGTTGAAGGTTAACGGACGCTTCGAAGAGATCTCCTTTAAAAAAGCCTATGAGATCATGGCCGAAAAGATCACGGAGGTTAATCCCGATGATAATGCCTTCTTTGCCGGTGCGAGACTGAGCAATGAGGAACTGTACCTGATCCAGAAAATGGCCCGTGCTGCAGTGGGAACGAATAATGTAACTTCATTCCATTACCTGAACAGGGGCAACGGATACATTACCAACAGCATGGCCAATGTTCCCTTTGAACAATTGAAGGATGCCAGCCGCATTTACCTGATTGGTGCTGAAGCCAACCGCGACAATGCTGTCCTCGGCTTCCTGGTCAATAATACCAAAGTAAAACACCATGTTCCCGTGGAACTGCTTACCAACATGGAATCCAGTCCGATGGAACATAAAGTCGATAAGGATCTCAAAGTTCAATCCTACTATCATTTCATCAAGGCGGTGAATTATTACCTGGTGGCCAATAATTTCCATAACGGGCTTTTCATTGGCGACAATTGTGAAGGATTTGCTGCCTACAAGGAAGATCTTCTAAAGGAAAACTTCGTAGATCTGGTTGAGAAGTCAGGAGTTGCTTTCATGGACAGCGTGATCGAATTTGCCAAGGCCTACAATAATGAAATGAATGCCGTGATCATCTTCTCGGAGAAGGAACTTTGCTCAAATGCCTGCGAAGAGCTCTTCAACCTGGCGATGATCACCGGGAAACTGGGCAAAACGGCAAACGGACTTATCAGTATTAAGGAGAAAAACAATTCACAGGGTATTTTTGACATGGGGATTTGCCCGACCCTGGGAGTGGGTTCCCGTTCCATTAAGGATAAGGACCTTGTTGCTGCCATGAAAAAAGTATGGAAGGTAAAAACCCTGCCGAAGGATGTGAATGTGAGCCAGTTTGAGCGCCTCGAGGCCGGGAAACTGAGGAATGTTTTTATTTTCGGGGAAGACCCGCTGGGATGCACCCGGGATAAGGTAAAGGTGGCCGGATGGCTGACTGTTGCTGATTTTGTGGTCGTTTCAGACTATTTCCTCACGGAAACTGCTCAGCAGGCCGACCTGGTACTGCCGGCCAGTTTCCCCTTTGAATCAGGAGGAACTTTTACCAATACGCAGAAGATGATCCAGGCTTTTGAAGCCGGTTTTGATCCTGCTTCCGGGGTGAGCACTCTTGGGCAGATCGCCGGATTAATGAAGCAATTTGGTCCCCGGCAGAAGGCAACGCCCGATGCCATTATGACCGAGATCACCAAGCTTCTGCCTGCAGACGGGTCAGGACAAAGTTTCCAATTCAGGATCACCAAAGAGATCAATGATTGCCGAATGTTTGACCATGGCTGCGATTATGTTGTGAAGCGTTTCGATGAAGAATTCAAAAATGCATTTGAAAAATAAGATCATATGAAAGAACTGACAACCTTTGATGCTATTCTCGATTTTGCCATCGAGGAGGAACAGAAAGCCGTGGATTTTTATTCAGCGCTTGCCGGACAGGCAGCTTCCGATGAAATGCGCGAGGTTTTCGAGGAGTTTGCCCAGGAAGAGGTCAAGCACAAGACGAAGCTCATGGAAGTAAAAGAAACCGGGATCACGGATATGCCCCCGGAGAATGTTGCCGATCTCAAGATCGCCGACTACGTGGTGAATGTTAAAGCTTCTCCCAACATGACCTACCAGGAAGCCCTGGTGGTTGCCATGAACAAGGAAAAGGCTGCCTTTCGCCTTTATACTTCTCTGTCGGAGCGGGCTGAACAGCCGGCCCTCAAGGAGCTCTTTGCCGCCCTGGCACAGGAAGAGTCCAAGCATAAACTGCGGTTCGAGGTGGAATATGACGATTATGTGCTGAGAGAGAACTAGTTAGAGAAAAATCTGTAAGACCCCGATAATCAGGGGGATACTGTAGGGTTGCCAACCTTATTAAGGTTGGCAACCCTATTTTTATTTCTTACCTTTACCCTCCAAACATTACCCCCATGGCCGGAAACAACAGTCCTTCGAAACATTTCTACCACGATACTTCCTTCGATACGCTGATGAAAAAGCGGATCTACCATGTGCTGCTGATATCCAGTGCCTACGATGCCTTTATCCTGGAAGAGGATGGCCGGATCGATGAACAGATCTTCAATGAGTATGTTTCCCTTAACCTGCGTTATCCTCCCCAGTTCATACAGGTTACCAATAAGGAAAAGGCCATGGAAGAACTGAAGGAAGGAGGGATCGACCTGGTGGTGACCATGCTCAGTGCCGAAGATGAAGATACCTTCAGCATTGCAAAAATGATCAAGGAACATTATGAAGAGATCCCGATCGTTGTGCTGACCCCCTTTTCCCGGCAGGTAAGTATTAATTTTGATAAAGAAGACCTCAGTGCCATCGATTACGTATTCAGCTGGCTGGGGAATGCCGATCTCCTGCTGGCCATCATCAAGCTGATCGAGGATAAAATGAATGTGGAACATGATGTGAACGAAGTGGGTGTGCAAACGATCATTCTCGTGGAGGATTCCGTTCGTTTTTATTCAAGCTACCTGCCACATATCTATAAGATCATTTTTAAACAATCACAGCAGTTCATGAAAGAAGCCCTGAATGAGCATCAGCAGATGATGCGCATGCGCGGCCGCCCCAAGATCCTGCTGGCCAGGAATTATAACGAAGCCATTGAACTCTTTGAACGCTATAAGAATAACCTCCTGGGAATTATTTCAGATATTTCCTATGAACGCGATGGATCTGTCGATAAAGAAGCCGGTATCCGCCTGGTGAAAAAGGTTAAACTGGCCGACCCGCTGATGCCCATACTCTTGCAATCCTCTGATCTTCACCAGGAAAAGAAGGCTAAAGAACTAAAAGTCGGGTTCATCAATAAAAATTCAAAGACGATATCCATTGAGCTCAAGAATTTTATAACCGAATATTTCGCTTTTGGCGATTTTGTTTTTCTCGACCCCGATACTCATGTGGAAGTTGACCGGGCCAAGGACCTTAAAACACTTCAGAAAAAGATCCACCGTATCCCCGATCATTCACTGCTTTATCACCTCTCAAGGAACCACATTTCGAAATGGCTCAGGGCAAGAGCCCTCTTCCCGCTGGCAGAACGATTCAGGGATGTTACTCTCGACGACTTTAACAGCCTTGATGAAGTGAAGAAATATCTCTTCGACAGCATCGCAAATTACCGGATCACGAAAGCCCGGGGGGTGATCGCGGAGTTTCGTCGCGACAGCTTCGATGAATACCTGTCATTGTCGAGGATAGGCGAAGGCAGCCTGGGAGGGAAGGCCCGTGGACTGGCTTTCCTGGATTCTATGATCAAGCGAAATCATTTCTACGACAAATGGGACGGGGTGCATATTACTATTCCTAAAACAGTCGTACTGGGAACCGACATCTTCGATCAGTTCATGGAGGAAAATAACCTCTATAAAGTGGCCATTTCGGAAATGAGTGATAAGGAGATCCTGACCCGTTTTCTTGGCGCCCGGCTCCCGTTCAGGATCAAGGAAGATCTGTATACACTGATCTCCTTTCTGCATAATCCCCTTGCCGTGCGTTCATCATCTTTGCTCGAAGACTCATATTACCAGCCATTTGCTGGCATCTATTCCACCTATATGATCCCCAATCTGGAGTCGGATGAAAGGCGAATGCTTGATATGCTCAGCGAAGCGATAAAAAGCGTTTATGCCTCTGCTTTTTATAAAGACAGCAAGGCCTATATGACGGCCACGGCCAATGTGATCGATGAGGAAAAGATGGCTATTGTCCTCCAGGAAGTGGTTGGCAGAAGATATCATAATCGTTTCTACCCAACCTTTTCCGGCGTGGCCAGATCCATCAATTTTTACCCCATTGAACCGGAAAAACCGGAGGATGGGATCGCAAATATCGCCCTGGGACTTGGCAAGTATATTGTTGATGGAGGAATGACCCTGCGTTTCAGCCCGAAATATCCGAAAAAGGTATTGCAAACCAGCACCCCGGAACTGGCCTTGCGGGAAACCCAGCGGCATTATTTCGCCCTTGACCTGATGGCCGATAGCTTTAAGCCATCTGTTGATGATGCGGTAAACCTGTTGAAACTGAGGCTTAAGGAAGCCGAGAAAGACAATTCCATGCGTTTTGTCGCCTCTACCTACGATTACCACAGCAAGATGCTTCGCGACGGAGTGCACCAGGAAGGGAAGAAACTGGTTACTTTTTCAGCCATTCTTAACCATGATGTATTTCCCCTGGCGGAGATCCTCCAGGAGGTGCTGGAAACAGGTCAACGGGAAATGGGGAAACCTATCGAGATCGAATTTGCCGTTGATATGAGCACAGATAAAAACAAACCTCACACCTTCCATTTGTTGCAGATCAGGCCCATTGTTGAGAACGACGAGACCGTGGATGTGGATGTGGATAATATTCAGCAGGATAAAACCATTTTGACCTGCGATTCGGCCCTGGGTAACGGCTTTTTTAAAGAGATCACCGACCTGGTATATGTTAAGCCCGAAAGCTTCGATTCCTCCCGTACTCCGGAGATCGCTGAATTGATCGGCAAGGTGAACGACGGATTCCTGGAAAACGGGAAAAACTATATCCTGGTTGGCCCTGGCCGCTGGGGCTCGGCCGATCCCCACCTCGGGATCCCGGTGAAATGGCCCCAGATATCGGCCGCACGGCTTATCGTAGAGTCAGGATTGGAAAATTACCGTATCGACCCGAGCCAGGGAACGCATTTCTTCCAGAATCTCACCTCATTCAGGGTGGGTTATTTCACCATCAATCCCTTCATTGGCGACGGCAGCTACGACCTGGAATACCTGAACGGGCACAAAGCTGTTTATGAAGATGAATTCATCCGGCACGTACGCTTTAAAAAGCCCGTTGAGATTGCCATCGATGGCAAAAAGAATAAGGGAGCCGTACTGAAGCCTGAGTAGGTTTCTTCCGGCCCCACCCCCTGCCCCCCTCTTTGCTGGCAGGGAGCAGGGGATGGGTCATCAGCTCAATACAATATTTCATGCAAAAAGCGGTTATTCCTTAAAACCAAGGCAATATGAAAAAAACAATGCTTGCTATGCTGGCCTTCAGCATGATCCTGCTTTTTACCCAATGCGAGCAGGAAGCCGAAGACACACGAACGCTTATTACCAAAAAGATCCAGTACGATGTGCCCGTCGTGAATGTGGATGCTTCCTACGACTGGTGGATTGAAAACATCGAAGGCGCTGACCGGGAAGCCCTGCTGAAAAATATCTTCGAAAGGGTGCTCTCAGGCGATGTTCAGGCCTACGACTACTTCAACAAAGCCCTGAGCGTGAAGCAGGTCAACAGCATCATGGCGGATACCATCGCCCAAACCCTTAAGCGGACCACGGAACCCTACGAGGAGTACGATACCATTATCATCCGGAATATTGAATATACCGATGTGGAAATCATCCGCTTCCTGGAAGAATGGAAATACGATGAAAAAAGCCTGAAGATCGACAAGGAGATCCTCGGGATATGCCCGGTGATAAAGGTCCTGGTCGGAGAAGAAATACTGACCCGCCCCCTGTTCTGGGTGTATTTCGAGGAGATGGAATAGCTCTGAATTGCTTCCCCCTGAAGTATTTTCGTGGATACTTCTCCAAAGCGGAGCAGAAATCATTCTGCTTTAGTACTTTTGCCGAACAATGGCAATACAGGCACAATACCATACCCTGCCCAACGGCATCCGGCTGGTGCACATGAATACTCAGAGTCCGGTGGCTCACCTGGGCGTGTTCATTAACGCGGGTACGCGCGACGAACCGGAAGGACTTCCCGGGCTGGCCCACTTCATTGAACACATGATCTTCAAGGGCACCAAAAAGCGCAGGGCCTACCATATCCTCAACCGGCTTGAAAGCGTGGGCGGAGAGCTCAATGCCTTCACGACCAAAGAATATACCTGCATCTACACTTCTTTCCTCAATACCTGGTACAACCGGGCATCGGAATTGCTGGCAGATATCGTTTTTAATTCCACTTTTCCCGCCAGGGAGATGAAGAAGGAAAAAGACATTATCCTGGAAGAGATCAATTCCTACAAGGACAATCCCGCTGAACAGATCTACGACGATTTTGAGGCAGCCCTTTACCAGGGCCATCCCATGGGCAGACCCATACTGGGAACCCCGGAAACCGTGAAGAAGATCAGGAAGCAGGATGTAACGGATTTCTTTTCGGGGCACTATTGCAACAACCGCATGGTGGTGTGCTCGGTAGGCGGAGTGAGCTTTCCCCGTTTTGTGAAATACATGGAAAAACATTTTGCGGGAGTGCATTGCCAGGCCGGCCATATTGAGCGCATCCCTCCGGGAAAAGTAAAACCTTTCCGGCAGAAAACTGCACGGCAATCATTCCAGAACCATACCATCATAGGCAACAGGGCATATGAACGAACCCATCGCCACCGTTTTTCCTTCGGACTCCTGAACAACATCCTTGGAGGCCCCGGCATGAATTCCCGCCTCAATATGATGGTACGTGAAAAATACGGATATGCCTACAGTATCGATTCCTTCTATTTTCCCTATTCCGATACCGGGGTTTGGGGGATTTACCTGGGAACCCAGGACGGTACCTCTGAAAAGGCTATCCGTTTGGTAATGAGAGAATTGAAGAAGCTGCGTGAAATTCGTCTGGGAAGTTTGCAATTATCGCAGGCCAAGAAACAATACCGTGGACAGATTGCCATAGCCTTCGATTCCAATGTGAATGTTATGCTGAGCGGCGGACGCAGCGTGATGCACGATCACCGCCTGCTGGGCGTACAGGATATTTACGCCATGATCGAAGACCTGGATACTTCCGAACTGCTGGAGGTGGCCAATGAAATTTTTGATCCGGCATCAGTCAGCTCACTAAGTTATACAAGCTCATGAATTTCCTGTCGGAAGAGATCATTGCATACCTGGAAAGGATGAATCCGGAAGAGCCTGAACTGCTCAGGAAACTCGATCGGGAAACCAACCTGAAAGTGCCTTATCCCAACATGCTTACCGGCCATTTGCAGGGCCGTTTCCTTGCATTTATCAGTAAGATGATCCGGCCGGAAAGCATCCTCGAATTAGGAACCTATACCGGATATGGAAGCATATGCCTGGCAGAAGGACTCGCGCCAAACGGGCATATCCATACCATCGACAAAAACCCTGAAGTGGAAGAAATTGCCAGCAGGTATTTCCGCGAGGCTGGACTGGAAGACCGTATTACGCGCCACCAGGGCGATGCCATGAAGATCATTCCTGCAATGCAGGAAAATTTCGATCTCATCTTCCTCGATGCCGATAAGGAGAACTACCCGGTATATCTGGAATTACTGAAAGGAAAGTTGCAGCCCAATGGTTTGCTTTTAGCCGATAATACCCTCTGGAATGGAAAGGTTTTGCATGAAGCCCATTCAGGCGATCATGAAACAAAAGCCCTGCAGGAATTCAACCAGTTGGTGGCCGAAGATCCTGAACTGGACAGCTTCCTGCTTCCGCTGCGCGACGGGATCACGATGATCCGGAAGAACTCTGAACTTTGAAATCTGAATTAAACCCAGAAATCGGCACGAATGTCACCCCGAGCGAAGCCGAGGGGCGGAACTCGGAACTCTTTACTTTCTAGTTTGTTTTAAAGGTATACTTTACGCCTTTCAGTTCCTCGTTTGCCTTAACGATCTTCTTCTTCAGGTCATTTTTGTACTGTATGGTTTTTTCGCGCATGGATTCGTCGCCGGAGGCGATGATCTGGGCTGCCAGGATACCGGCATTCAGGGCGCCGTTGATCGCAACCGTAGCCACGGGGATCCCGGGAGGCATCTGTACGATCGCCAGCAGGGAATCCAGCCCGTCGAGACTGGCCTTGATCGGGACACCGATGACCGGAATAGGGGTCATGGCCGCGATCACCCCGGGAAGATGGGCTGCCATTCCGGCTCCGGCAATGATCACCTTAATGCCGTTGTCCATGGCGTTTTTGGCAAATTTCTCCACCTCATCGGGAGTACGGTGCGCCGACAGGGCATTCATCTCAAAAGGGATTTCCATTTCCTCAAAAAAAGCAGCGGCCTTCTCCATAACCGGAAGGTCGGAAGTGCTGCCCATGATAATACTCACTAATGCTTTCATATGATTCCAGGTTTCAGGTACCGGGTGCAGGGTACCGGGTTATTGCTTTCGAATGCAAAAATATCCATTATATTTGTAATACAGCTACCCACTTAAACAGGATACGCATGAAGAAAGTTCAAGTCAGGGATAAGGAGTTTTCCCTCTTCCTCACGGAAGAAGATATTGCCAAAGCCGTTGAGCAGGTGGCGGATATGATCAATACAGATATGCTCGGGCGGGATCCCCTTTTCCTGTGCGTCCTCAACGGGGCTTTCATCTTTGCTTCAGATCTCCTGAAAAAGGTGGAGGTCGATTGTGAGATCTCTTTTGTTAAGCTTTCCTCATATGTAGGAACCAAAACCACCAATACGGTCAGGGAACTCATCGGGCTCGACAAGGTGCTGACCGACCGTACCGTGGTGGTGATCGAAGACATTATCGACACCGGCATCACCATGGCTTATACGCTGGAGAAACTCCGTAAACTGGGCGCTTCGGATGTCCGTATCGCCACCCTCCTGTTCAAACCCGAAGCCTTTAAAAAGAACTATGCCATCGACTACGTGGGGATCGTCATTCCCAATGAATTCATCGTGGGCTATGGACTGGATTACGACGGGCATGGCCGTAACCTGCCTGATATTTACAAGATCATTGAAGACTGATTATGGGCAATTCCAATTTTGTGGATTATGTGAAGATCAACTGCCGTTCGGGCAGGGGAGGGGCCGGTTCGGCACATCTCCGGAGGGAGAAATATGTGCCTAAGGGTGGCCCCGATGGTGGAGATGGAGGCCGCGGAGGGCATATTATCCTGCGTGGGAATGCACAGCTCTGGACGCTGCTTCACCTGAAATACACCAAACATATCAGGGCAGAACACGGTGAAGCCGGTGGCCGGCAAACCAGCACCGGCGCCAGCGGAAAGGATGAGATCATTGAAGTCCCCCTGGGAACCGTGGCACGGAATTCGGAAACCATGGAAATGATCTGCGAGATCACGGAAGACGGTGAAGAACATATCCTGATCGAAGGTGGCCGGGGAGGCCTCGGAAACTGGCATTTTAAATCACCGACCAATCAGACCCCCCGTTATGCCCAGCCCGGGGAAGCGGGAAGCGAGGAATGGATCACCCTGGAGCTGAAACTCCTGGCGGATGTCGGGCTGGTAGGCTTTCCCAATGCCGGAAAATCCACCCTGCTTTCGGTAGTATCCGCTGCAAAACCCGAAATAGCCGATTATCCCTTCACTACCCTGCGGCCTAACCTGGGCATCGTTTCCTACCGCGACCATCGTTCATTTGTGATGGCCGACATCCCGGGGATCATCGAAGGGGCGCACGAAGGCAAAGGCCTCGGACTGCGTTTCCTCAGGCATATCGAACGGAATTCACTGCTGCTTTTCCTGGTGCCCTGCGATGCCGACGATATTGCGGCAGAGTATCGTATCCTGATGAAAGAACTGCAGGAGTATAATCCCGAATTGCTCGACAAGGAACGCATACTGGCGGTGACCAAGTCGGACATGATCGATATGGAATTGCAGGAAGAGATCGAAAAAGAGCTCCCGGAAGATATCCCCTGGCTCTTTATCAGTTCTGTGGCCCAGCAGGGAATAGCAGAACTCAAGGACCTGATATGGAAAAAGTTGAATGAGTAGCCTGATCGATACACTGAAGAACTGGGACCAGGAACTTTTCCTGGTCTTGAACGGGGCCCATAATGGCTTCTGGGACTTCGTGATGTGGTGGGCCAGCGATAAGTTTATCTGGATCCCGGTATATGCGCTTTTTCTCTTTTTGCTCTGGAAACAACATGGCCGGAAGATCTGGATCATCATATTCTTTGCTGCCCTGCTGGTCTTCCTCAGCGACCAGATCTCGGTGCATTTTTTCAAGGATGTGTTCCAGCGCTTTCGCCCCAGCCACGAACCGGCGATTAAGGATGTGGTACATATCGTGAATAATTATCGTGGCGGAGATTACGGCTTTTATTCCTCCCACGCTTCCAATGTGTTCGCGCTGGCTGTTTTCGTGATCTCCCTGCTTCCCAAAAAACCGCTGGGGATAGTCCTGATAATAGGCTGGGCCATGTTGATTGCCTACAGCCGCATCTACCTCGGAGTGCATTATCCCGGCGATGTTCTGGCAGGTGCCCTGGCGGGAAGTATCCTCGGATTCTTCCTGGCACGAATGGCCGGTAAAGCCATGAATTCCTTCTGATCCTGCCAGGTTTTATCCGGATCTTTCTATTCCTTCTCCTGTTCTTCCTCTAATTCGTGGACTTTCGCTTCCAGGCTTTTGATCGTTTTTTTCAGGGTGTTTATGGTGTTATCCTGATCATCGATCTTCGCCTGAAGCTTATCCATGTTCTTTTTGTCTTTTTCTCCGAGTTTGCGGAATTCTTCGATGTTCTCCAGGAGATCCTGTTTTTCTTCTTCCAGTTTTTGGTTCTGGTCCACGAGCTGAAGGTTTTCCTTCTTTGAATCAGCAAGGTCCTTCTTCAAACGGGTACATTCTTCCTGGCTTTTACTAAGTTCCTGCTCCAGCTCATTGATCTTTTTGAGGTCGCTGCTAATGGAGTCGTGGAGGCTATTGATGAGCGTATTTGTCGACATGATGCTTTCCTTTCCTGCTTATTTCTGAATAATGAGTTTAGTACCTGCAAGGATCATATCGGGATCCTCAATCCCATTGTAGCAGGCGATGCGGGGATAAAGTTCTCCCTTGCCCAGGTAGGTCCGGGCAATAAGGAAGAGCGATTCCCCTTCCTTCACCACGTGGGTGATCGGCCGCATGTTTTCAAGTTCTCCACTCAATTGTTGAACCTTTTGCTTCAAGCCGGTGTTTTCCGCCTTCAGCGATTCGATCTCGGTGTTCAGGGCCTTGGTCTGATCAGCTTGTTCGACCATTTCTTTTTCCTGCACTTTCTTTTGTTTTACCGGTCCGGTGAAGACAAGCACGGCACAGGCAGCCAGGGCCAGGATGAAGAGGATGAGAAAGATCATTTTCATCCCGGATTGTTTCTTATACGATTTTTTCA
>NPID01001569.1_pt1 | contig 35062 bp, 52 predicted proteins | sample 8637491 | NCBI WGS metagenome assembly NPID01 (sample SAMN07420843, study PRJNA396082) | bioreactor metagenome | isolation source: sample BA6 brine-fed electro-methanogenic bioreactor BA | place: Japan: Kochi | collected 2016-06-14 | reverse complement strand
TAAGCTGTCATCACATTCTCATCAAACATTCCAGCTATAGCAGTCACCCAATCAACCTTTCCAGCCTCTCTTCTAGCTTTATCCAATTCTTCTATTTGTGTTTGTGATAATTCTTTCATATTTTTTGAGTGGATTCTTCCCACCCCTTCTCGTTACCTGTTACAAATTTATTATATCTTTTTCTTATTACATCGCAATATTTTTCATCAAGCTCCATCATGTAACAAGTTCTATCTGTTTGCTCGCAAGCTATTAGAGTAGAGCCTGAGCCACCAAATAGGTCTAGTATTATCTTCTCATTAAAGTCATCTAATATATCAGCACATAATTTAACTGGCTTCTGTGTTGGGTGTAGTGTCTTTTGTCCTTGCTCACTTGCTCTAATCATTCCATGCCATTTATGTCTGTATATTTTACTCTTGATTCCTTTAGTTGAATAAGCCATCTCAAATCCACTAAACACATCTCCCTCTTTTTCTTTGTCCCAAACTATCCAACCATGTCCATTATCTAAGTGTGAACAGTAGTAATTAGCACCCCACCAAACCTGACTTTCTATTCCAAGAGTCTTACATAAATTATAAGCATCTACTGCAACTTCTATATCTCCATCACCAATTATTTCTCCAAAGTCATTACCATCAACACTTCCAGTAATACCTTTACCACTATGAGCAATCCCATAAGGAGGATCTGTAAACACCATATCAGCCTTATTACCATCCATTAGTTTCTCTACATCCTCAATTTTGGTTGAGTCTCCACACATTAACCTATGTCGTCCTAATTGATAGACTTCTCCTAGTTTAGATATAGGTTCACTTGTTTCGTCTACTTCTGGGGCTTCATCTTCTTTTACTTCTTCTTGTGGCTTGAGGTCATCAGGCAAGTCCATACCATAGTCTTCTAATTGTGATAGATCATAGTCATTAGCTAGTATGTCATAGTCCCATTCACCATAGCCAAGATTATCTTTTACTATAAACTCTTTCTTTTGTTCTTCTGTCCAACCCTTTACTTGTTTAACTGGTATATCATCCCATCCAGCCTCAATCATTGCTTTGTATCTCATGTTACCACCTAGAATCGTGTTTGTTTCATCAATTACGACTGGTCTAACATCTGCCATTTGTGGGAATTCTTTTAATGATTTGACGAGTTTCTTATATTTATCGTCTTTGATTATACGAGGATTTGAAGAGTTGAGTTTAATATCACTTGGTTTTGCCATACTTTTATTATATCACTTCTTACTTACCATCTTTCCATACCAGGGACTTTTCTTAGCGTTCTTGCTTGATATTCTGCTGCTTAGTTTGGCTTTGCATTCATCACTACAGGTTTTGCGGTATTGTTTAGAATAGGCTTTTAATGGTTTGGTTGGAGAACCGCATACTTCACATTTCATTTAGTTCCTTTAAGAGATCGCGTAATTCTTGGATTTTAAACTTAGTATGTTTCTTCTTAATTTCTTCAAACTCTACTAATATTTCTGGTCCATATTTTGAGATTATCCATAAAGCGTATGGGTTGGGGTCAACTGAGTGTCTAAGGTTGCATCCAGCGTGTTGCATTGCTACGTTTCTAAGATCCCATCTTAATGCGTAATGTCTACGTCCTATGAAGTGACTTACTTGCCAAGTATCCTCATCCATTTGTTTACCACATCGTCCACAAGGCTGTCCTTTGTCTCTTTTTCGGCAGATTTCTCTTACTACGTCATCTAACTGCTTAACCAATTGTTTACGTTCGTTTTTAGGCTTCTTCTTTTTGGGCTTTGATTTGGTCTGCATTTGTTTGGTATACACCCTTATATTATATCATGTACTCGAGTTAATCCATAAACATTAAGAACTCGATAATAGTCACTATTGCTAGGGTGTTAAAGAAGAATAACATCCAGGTGAGTATAGTTACTATTTCATCCATTTTTGCCCTTTTTAATACCTTGTTGGTAGACATGGGATAGGAATTGTTTGATTTGAGTTCCACAATCAATCTTAGTATCACACTGGCATTCTTGATAGTTCCAATTATCAACAAGGTGCAAATTATAAAATTTCTTATCAAATTCCCTTTCCAAATCTTCAGGTAGTTTTACATCTTCATTGGTTTTCATCCCACCTCCTTATCCTTTTGTTTGTTGTTAGGTTCAAAATCTATTTTGACTAAGTTGCTTACTTTTCTATGATTTAACAAGATAGATCCATCATCCTTAATAACACCACCAAGTTGAGTTTTTAATATTTCAATTATTCTCCGCCTCTCTTCTTCTCTTATATGCTGTTCGTGTTGGGCTAGGAGACTTCTTAGTTCTTCAATTTCGTCAGTTAATGATCCTCCAGCATAAGCTAGCATAAAAACCCTAGAGAATAATATTTCTATCTGTTCTTCTATCGTCATAGTCTATTTCCTTTTTAATAAATTATATTTTTTACAAACCATAGAAAAGTCTTTTCTATTAGATTCATTTTTTTATTTCTACAGTTTAAACAAAAAATATTATTTCTAATATAATCTGGTGAATAAAACCCATCACAATGACAACTAAAGCAAGTAAAATTATTTTTTATTCTTCTTGTTCTTCTAAAGCCTTTCATTTCTCTCCTTCTAATAAGTAATCTAGGATGTCTTCCTTTTTGCTAGCCATTCATTGCAAGCGTCTCTAATAGCTTCTACTTCACCCTCCATAATTGGATAGGCTACATTACCCTCGTCTTCATCTCTCAAACCAAATATGCCTTTTAGATCATCTGCCGTGGTTTGTCTTCCTTCTACTCTGTCAACAAATAGCCAGAGTGCATCACCTTTATGTCGTTCTATTTTAGCTTTTATCATAATAATTTACTCCACATATCTACATCACACCTATCTCCAGCACTATCTTGTCTAATAGATTTTCTGATCTCATTTTGTATACAGAGCTTGGTATGATCGCTTAAGTTTTCCCATACTCTCTCAAGATTTGATACTACGCTGTATACTGCACCCGTTTTTCTCCCTAGAGCATATCGAAATGCCCAGAAAACTATGTCCTCGTCTACTAAAACAAACTCCTCATCGTTAAGCTTTATAAGTTCAGGGTATTGCTTCAGTGCTTGCTTAGTACCTTTTATACCAGCTAGGAGTTGCTGGCTGGTTTCATTTTCAGCCTTACACTTACCACATTTAGAGTTTATAGTCTTAGTCATACAGTTGCAGTGGTTGCAGAGGCTTAGTGTTGGCATTTAATATAAATATCCTTATTTAACTATCTTTACTTCATAGCCTAGTTTTTCGCTGATTTCCTGTACTGTCATTTCTTTAACATTGTGTTTTTCATCTATCCCAGTTACTCTTTCAAACACTTGACTATCAAATTCTGGTAGACTTTTAAGGTACTCAATAGCTTCTTTAGGCATGTCTTTCCATGCTTCGTATGGTTTTTCCCAATCTTTTAGTGTTAATTCTATATTTTCAGCCTTTACTTCTGACCACTTTTTATTCTCATCAATCCACAAATCAAAAGCATTATTAAACTTTGGATACCAACCATTTAATTTATTGTATAGTTCTCTCCATACTTCATTAAATCTTTCTTCTGAAACCTCTGTGTTAAATAAATGGTAGGTTCGCTTTTTATCAGCACAAAAAATGTGATTATTAATTCCATAACTATTTATTACACCATCAGACTCATTCACACCATCAGACTCATTCACACCATCAGACTCATTCACACCATTAGACCCATTCACACCATCAGAGTTGTTTTCATTAACGCCTTTTGAATTTTTTATTGACATATTTGTCTCCTTATTTAAGTTATGGATTAGTTTTGTTTAACTTTCTTAAAAGGACTCCAACTATCACCCATGATTCTTTCACTTGCCACTTCACAGTCTCTAATCATTCTTTTTAACCATTTTGGTGGGTTATTTAGTTTAGTCTCGTATTTATTCAGTAATTCCATTATCTGCATATAGCTTTCTCCTTAATGATTCTTTAATAATTCTTCTAGTTCCAAATATTTTGATTGAATTTATGTCCCTATTTCTTATCCATTTTCTAACTACCTGGTGATTTAATCTTAGTAAGTCTGCTACTTCGCTAACTTTCAGAAAATCACCAATTTCATTAAGCTGATTATCTATTGTTTGTTTCTTTTCATCAAGTAAATCTTTATCTATCAATCTAATCATTTCTATATCACTTTTATATTTCTTTCTAGATTTTGAATGTTTTTCACAATATTTGTGTCTAGCACTAAGTCTTTCGTATTTACATCCAAATATATGACACTTTATTTGCATGATACTGAAAATTCTCCATTTAGTAGTACATAAGCCTCACTAAAACCATTAGCACACATATTGCCTACTCTTAACGCTGTATCCTCTTGGATCTGTCTATATACTTCTTGGTTGTGTAGGTCTTGTCTGTGTTGGATGATTAGACCCAGGATGACAGTAGTTAGTACTACTCCTGCGGTGAATCCTGCCATGATGGCTGTTATTTTAGTGTTTGTCATAGCTGTCCCTCTAGTAAAAACGAGTTAGCAAACTGTTCAAGATCTTTTTTTACCAGAGTAAATATGGACTTGTAGTGTTCGCCATCTTTCATATATTTGAGTAAAGACTTTTTCGCCGTCATTTCGGCTAATATAAGTTGGTGTGTTTCCATAATATCGAGTGTTTCTCTGATTTTAGGACGCTTATATTGGATTAGACCAAGACATTTATATACTGCAGTTGTAATGTGCTTGTAATAAAACTGTGCTTTCGTGCTTCCCTGGCTAGTTGCATAGTCTACAAACTGTTTGATTACATCAGTTTCTTCTTTTCTAACAAGCTTTCCTTGTTTTCTTTGTGTCAACCACAATTCGTTTTGTTTGTTATGTGCAACTTGGATGAGAACCTTTTCCATGTCATAAAATGCATCATTAAACTTTAGCTTCCATTCAAGTGCCTTTTTCCCAGTGAAACTCATTGCAACCAATGAAAATGCCTGCCTATTCATTTCATACACATCAAATATGGTTCCGCGATAAACTTCTTTTACTTTTTCAAATTTAAGTGACGAATTTTTTCGTAGGTTAATTTCTTCTAAGTCTTTAACTATTCCATCTATTTTAGAAACGACATCATTGTGTCTTTTTCCAAACTTTTGAGCCAAAATCCTACTGTTTGTGAAGTTGTCGTCTTTTTTTGTATAAACTAATTGCTTTGTCATATTAGTAACGATTATATCGTACGTTAATTATGTAGTCAATTATTAATCCCTTTTGGCCCCTCACGTAGTAGCTGGTGGGCTAGAACCTGAGCGGATCAGAAGGAATTAATACCCCATGACTTCCTTATCTATTTTCTCTTGTAACACTCTGTCTCTCTCATCGTAGTAGGTGTTGTAGAAGCTTTCAAAACTCCCCTTTGCACCTCTCTCTGACCATAGTTTAAAGAGTAGACTTCTGTGTGCTTGCGCCCTGCTTTTGTCTTTGATGAAGTCTTTGGAGATAGTTACATCGTCTTTCCTAGCATCTATGCTTTTTATTTCTAGTAAACTAGGCTTTAAATCGTAGACTGCGTTAACAGTACCATCTTGATTGTTGGACTCGGTTTTCTTAGTGATTTCACCTTGTCCCTGGAAGATAATCCAGTCATCCATACGAGGTTCTTTTTCTACCTCAAAGGCATTGCGTACTATGCGGAGTTTTACGATGTTTGTTTTCATCTAAACCACCTTATGATTTTATTAAGTAGTGGGTAGGCTAGTCTGTCTAGTTTGTCGATTATGTTCATTGTTTTCTCCTTAGATCGTTAATTGCTTTGACTAGTTCGTTGATTTTGTTAAAAACTCTAATATTTGCTGGGAGATACTCTTGGCCATCATCTTCAATAATCTCTTTATCACTTTCATTTAATTCAGAATATTTTATTCTTTGTAGTTCTTCTATCTCATCGTATTTTTCAAGATACTCATTCACATCATTTATCATTTCTTCAAATGTCTTTGGCACCCATCCACACCTTTGACAAACTTTTCTTTCTTTGAGTTCATGTTCACATTCATCATCGTTTTGGTCAACTAGTCTGATGTCTTCAATAACACTAATGTGTGTTCTTCCGTGTGCATCAGTATTGAAAACTTCATTGTTTAGTGTTCGCCATTTACCATTTATTTTTGCTTGAATTTGTTTCATATATTTAGTCTCCTCCGTCCTACCTCCCTGGTCTGCCAGCCTTTTGTTATGAGAGGTAGGGGGAAAAGATTAATGTGTTTTTGTTTGGTATCCTTTTCCGAAACAAAGGTCGTTTGATTCACTTCTGTGATACCAATATGGGTTTCCTGTTTTTTTACTTACTGCTTGAGTCATTTCTGTGTCGTGGACAGTACATCTTGCTTTTAAGTCATCCTTTACAAATTTTCTCTCTGTCTTTTTAGCCTCTTGTTTTGAGTTGTCCCTGGTATCAGCATCCTTTGTGTCATCAATTGCAAACAGTCCATTTAATGCGTATTTTCTTGCATAACTTGAAGTTGATCCTGTTATTTGGCTATCATCCATTCCCTTCTTTGCTTCAGACTCTCTTGCAAGTGCTGAGTTTGAGACCGATTCTTCTCCGTTAGAAACGGTCGCAGTGGCTTTAATGTAATATCTATCGCCAATGTTAATAATCTCGTCATTTATCACCAATGTACAGTCTCCTAGCAATGGTTTAACTGCTTCTAGTATGTCTTCACACGATCTGTAGTTGTAGTTTCCAAAGTTATTTCTTTGATTCTTTGGAGCCACTAGATTCTGCTGAATCTCATTTAGTTTTTTTGTTATTGTTTTCATTTTTCTTCTCCTCTTCTAATTTCTTATTCTGGCAATACTGGCATCCTAGTGCTGACCATCGTGGTTTTCCGTCTTTGTTTTTAGAGTTGCAATCACAGTTGTTTGTCATTTTAGATATTTCTCCAGTTTTTCTTCTACCATTTCCTCTAAGATGTCTGTGATGTTGAGTTCCATCTCGTCTGTCATGTCGTCTAGCAGTCCTTCCATAGATTTTTCGTTTATTTGTTTATGATTATCATATACGTCTCTAGCTAGTTCGTTCATAATATCTTTGAGTGTGTCTTTAAGTGTTAGCATGTTATCTCCTATCTTGGGCATCTCAAATTGAGATGTGTAACTACTTGATTCTCGTTGATCCAGTCTCTGTGACATTTCTTGGTACAAAAGTGTGCTGGAGCATCGTGCATGATCTGATCACCACACTGTTCACAAAATCTTATACCTTCTCGTAGGTATGCTGGAATTTCTAGGATTGCTTCTTGTAAAGCGTTTTGAATATTTATGTAGTCGCTGTAGTCAGCTATTGGAAGTGTTTGCATGAGATCCACCTTATGCTTATTTGATATTAAGTAAGTTATAGCAGGTATATAAAGGGTTGTCAACTACCTAATTTATAGTCAAGTTCCTGCCCTTCTTTTTGGCAAACTTCTCTAGATCTTTTAAGGTAATTATCCAGTTCCTGCCGACCTTAATAGCGGGGAGTTTTCCTTTGTAGAGTAGTTGCATGAAGTAGCCACTGGGGTATTTGTAGCCCAATGCTTCACAGGCTTGTTTTGTTGTGAGGAGTTTCATAAATATTACCTATTATTTCTACTTCTTTAGAGTCAAATCCAACTTCTTGATCTAGTACATTGTCACTCAGTCCCATTTGAAATGATGCGGAGTCTCTGTCCCATTTAACCTCATGAGTTCCATTTGAGTGCTTAACCAGGTCACCCTCATAAATCTCTTTACCGTTTTTGTCGTGGAGACCTGTGAATTGCATGATGGGAACGCTCATCTTTTTCCCACCCACCATTCCAGTATCAATGATTATATCCCCCATTTTCATAGAAACAGTGTTATTCTCCCAGTCAATAGCAACAACCTCTCTCATTTCTGTTTTGTCCCAAGCACGAAATTTGATTTGTCGCATATCCCAGTATTATAAGGTATATATCAACCCAAGTAAAGTAAAAAAACAACCCCCAGGTGGATCTCGCTTTTTAGAAGAGAAGGGGGTCGTTTATTATCTCTTTAAAGATGTTGGTATTATAGCAGATTATCCATAACGTAACTAGTAATTGCTTCATTGGTTGTTTCAGGAGGAGCAGTTTTTGCTAGTTCTCTGAGTCTCTCCTGTGCTTTGATTATCTTAACTTCTTGGATAATCTCTTGTTTTCTTTTCTTGTTAGCTTTGGGGTATTCAATTCGTAATTCTGGTAGGGTTTTCATACTTCCCCTTACAAGGTTTAATAAATGCTTAGCTTGTTGATTATACCAATGCGCTTTTTACTTTATTCTCAAATGACTTTCCCTCAAAGTCTTCTATCATTTCACAAACAGCTTTGTAGTCTTGAATCATTTGATTCATAGAGAGAAGCCTAGGGTTGTAATCATAGGGTGGTTTTTCGTAATCACCATCTTGTAGTTTCATTTTAGCAAGTAAAGACATGCTTTTTAGGTCATCACCTGTGCCATTTTTCATAGCGGTATATATCTCAAATGCTTCTGATGATTTTGTTCTCTCTAAATATTCATCATATTTTTTAACCATCTCAACTTTTTTTGGATTTGGCAAATCTTTTACCTGAATATAAAACCTAACCTCTGGGAAATGTTCTTCTAAAAAGTCTCTCCTCTCTAACCACCAAGTTATTTTATCTTTTTTAGTTGTTGGTCTGAATTTAATCATTTTAGGTCCTTTCGCACCCAGTTCTGGAGTGCTGCTTGATAATCTTTGTATCTCTTACCATTAGCTTTGCAGTAAAGAATTAGATCATCTTTTTTCTTCAAAACCTGTGATACTGGAATTTCATAGTGACTTGCTATCTTTTGACAATATTCAACTGTTAAGGAATCAACTCCTTTGTCTTCTGTTTTTGATTTATGATTTATGATTTTTGATTTATGATTATTAGTGGTATGTATACTAGTATTGATACTAGTATCATACTTGTCTATATACTCTATCATTTTTTTTGGTATATCACTCATTTCTCTTTCAAAGGCTTTTTGTAGTTTGGGGTTAGTAACATAATTGTTGTGTTTACTACTGTTCACAATATGTACCCAATTTTCAAAGAATATGACCTTTTCTTTTAAGTCTTTTTTAGCTTGTTCTAGCTCGGATTGATTTAATCCAGTATCAAACATGATATTTCTGTCGGGAAGTTCAAAGGTTCCACAAATATTGTTATGTTCACAGGTTATGAGGTATAAAAAGAGTCTGCTACTAGCCCTTGGTAATGAGGTAAACCATGGATCATTCCAAATCTTAGTATGTACAATTCGTGTTTTCATATAGTTACACAAAAAGGCTACCTGCTTTGCCTAATCGCGTAGTAAAACAGATAGCCTTTTTGGTTCGAACTAGTTAGATTATATCGTAGAAAGTGTTTTTGCGATTAGGTCTTTCATTACGTCTACACTACCCTCTTTTAATCCATGTGTCAATAGAGTCTTTTTTAGTAAATACTAGATGTGTAGGGCAAGGATTTGCCGAGATATTATCCCTAAGGGATTAGGGTCGAAACCCCATACAACTAAGTCTGGCTACTGCCAACCAGATTCCTATAACTTGACCAACTGGTATTTTTTCAGGTGGTGTATTTTGCCATCTCTCTAGTATTTGATGATTTGAAGGAATAAGTTCTCCGTGTAAATAATTAACTTCTATTGGACCAAATCTTTTATGTGCTGGATCTCCAGGTAATTCTTTAGTCATAAGTGTTCTCCTGTTAATTAATATGTGCTAACAAATCTAACCATACATTTGACCATGCAACATCCCCACCCATAGCTTTCCACGATTCTTTGCAAACTCTTACTGCTTCTTGATATGGTCTACCATTACTCATAATGTGATCTGGATATTTTTGACAATTCCTAATAAGTTTTGCTTCAATGCAATCATTTGGGTTAAGTTCAAGATCACTACAAACCTCTAATACTTGTTGTTTTAGTAGGTGGAGATTGGTAGGGAGATTGTCATAGAGTCCTTGGTATCTCTCACATAAATATAAAACATCACCAATTTCAAGTGCTAGTGCTGTTAAATCGTCAGTTAGGTAACATTCCTGTAGTTGTGCGTAGAACTCACCAAACTCCTCTAAAATCATACGTTCCAGTGACTCCTGATCATCGTGATTTTCCCACAACTTACGGTTGGAATTCTGAACTTCAATAAGATGACGCATTTCAGGATTTATTGGCATAATACAAAAAAACCCCGCTTGGTTGCGGGGTGGTAATTAATCATCTTTTATGTCTAAGATCTTTTTGGCTTCTTCCTCTAAGAAGACTTTCATAAGTACATCAAAGTATCGCCATTCTTGTAGGGTTAGTTTCTCACCATTTTCAATCTTATCTCTGAGGAGTTCATAGTCTAGTTTTTGTTGTTCTCTATCTTTCACCAGCTTGGCCCTCCCTCAAATTAGCTGATTGTACATCAGTTCTTCTTTGGGCATCTTGGAGTTTAGCCAGAGTCAACTCATTAAACAATCTTTGTTCAAATGGGGTAAGATATTCTTTTGCTTTTAGTCTTTCGTATTCTTGGAGTTGTTCTTTGTTCATTGGAATTTAATTATAATAAATACAGCAATTACAAACAATACCAACATAATGATTAGATCGAAGTTGTAGATGTTGAATTCCATTATTTATCCTGCGGTCCAATTTGGGCTGATTGTAGTACAACAGACCAGAAACTGATTGTTTTGGACCATAACAAAAGCTAAGTTTTATTATTTCTCTTCAATAAATGTTTTTACTAGATTGACAATCCATGCACCAATAGCAGTAGCAATCATGCCTTCTGTTTGGCTAAAGTCTTGGGCTGGTAAAACTAGCTTAAAACCGAAGAAGAAAGCTAAAGCCATAACTATACCGCCAAAACTAATCAAAGCCGATTTATATAGGCTAGGGAGGTCAGAACGGGTAATTTTAAATTGAGGACTGGTCATGGTTTCCTTTTAAAGATATTTACTAATGGTTCAATCCACTTGTAGAATCTGGTGATAGTTTGGTATTGTTCTTTTTCTTTTTTCAGTTCTTCAATCTCTTTGTCTACCTTGGCCTCAACTGTGGAGAGTTTTTTCTCGTAATCCTCTTTCATGAGTTTCATTTCTTCTTTGAGTTTAGAGAATTTATCCTCATAGTCTGAGATGGTTTGCTTCTTTTCATCAAGTTCTTTCTTTAGAGATTTGTTGACTTCCTCAGCGTTGTCTCTTATCCGAACAAGTTCTCGTACATTGACTTTGATATTGTCTTCATCAGCTATACAAGGTTCGCCAATGATTTTAGCAAGGTCTTCCATAAATCTTTGATGTGTTTGTTTAGCCTCTGTGAGTTGGTCATTTAGTTTCTCCTTTGCCTGTTTTTCTTCCTGGTAGAACTGCCAATTTCTGTCTCTCTCCTCTCTCATTGCGGTCATCTCTTCTTCGGTGTATTTGAGGTCACTAGATGGCTCATTTTCGGTACTTTCAGAATAATTAGGATCAATATCAACAGATGCCATTCCAACAGGTTTATAGTAGCTTGTAGACTTAACAGTTCCAAACCAAGGATCCATCATCTGTCCGTTACCAATATACAATACCCAGTGTCTACTAGCACCAATTCTTGATCCATCTACTTCCACTAAGATCCCACCGTTTTGTTCTATCTCAACTATGGCAATGTCGTTGTTGTAGTCATAATATCTGATGACTTCTTTTACTTGTGGAAAGGCTTCTTTTATTTTTGTCCACCATAGTAAATTAAACGTATTTGGAGTTGTTTTAGAGCTTGCGTATCCTTTAACTTCGATTAGTTTTTTGTTTACGATATCAGGAGTGGTATTTAGAAGAGAAGCGAGAGAAGAAATTGTACATCCATGTGATCCAATGGTTGAGGTATTAGTTGATCCCCATCCTAGTCTTTGATTTGACCATTGTGGGTCACGTTGTGAGAGTGTTTTTGGCATAAACTCCTAGCTACTTTAAACAATCCTCTTTTAAGAGGTAACATTTTATTTTAGTCATGTCCTCACCAGTTTGAGTAACTTTGTTGTTTGTATCGCTATTTATTTCTTCTAGGTGATCTATCCTAATAGTGTTAGCTGAAACCTGAGAACCAAGAATCTTGAAATCTGAAACAATAGGAGCAAGTTGATAATTAAACCAAACACCAAGAACCCAAAGAACAACAGTTGCCATAATGAGAAGAATTTCTTTGATTTTGAGGATGGTATCAATGATTGCTTTGATTTTTGACATTCACGCAGTCCTTCTAACATTGGATTTTACTTTCGGTTTTTTAGTAACAATAACAGCCTTTCTACTATTGGATCCCTTCTTGGTTATTTTTAGCTTTTTCATATTATTCCTCTATAAGTTGGTAGTTAAGACCGCCTAAAATACTGTTTTGGTCTTTTACAAAGTTCCTGATATCAATTACTACAAACAAACTACAAAGACTAATTAAAACCATGATTATACTTAAAATTATGGTTACCAATTCACAATTACTTGGTTTTTTCATCTTTTTTTGCCTTTTCATTTTGAGGTTCTTGTTCCTTTGAAATAACTTGAAATGCTTGTTGTAGTGCTTGGTGTTCTTGTAAAGTACCTCTGTAGGCTTCTACCACTTGTTTGATTAGGTTGAGTGCTTGTTCTTTGTTCATATGTTTATTATACCTCATCCGTGGCGTCTGCAAAAAACGCCAAGTCCTCGTTTTTATCTTCTGTTTTAGCATCCTCGGCAGTACTCAGGGTTCGCAAAACGCGGTACGCCTCTTTAAGACTCACATTTTTCATAGCATCCTCACCATTAGAGTACTTCTCATCATGATAGTGAGTTCCTAGATCGTACTGAAAGCTAGAAATTGGTTGATCTCCAGCGTCCCTAGATGCTTTATCTTTATAAGTTAAGACAGTCATAACCACATCTAAGCGATCATAGTTCATGTTTAGCTGTCCAATACGGTGATATTCAGCCGTATATCCTTCTTTTGTTGGTTTTGATTTTAATAATCCCATACTATCCTCCTATTTTGTACTTTCTGTGCGGCTGCCAAGAGTGTCCACGAGCACATGCCCACCTACTTGGTGTATAAATATATGATCAGCGTATTCTGTGCCTCCTGTTGCAGCGATACGCTTTACTCTTACTTTTAAGTGAGTGTTAATTCCAAATCCAGTTAAGTCTAAATTACCCATATCTAAAAGAAAAGGTACATTCGCCCCTGTACCATTGGGGATAGTTAACTCTGCAGTAAATGGTGTTTCAGTCCAAGCAGTACCAGGTGTTGAGTAGGCTACATAGAGCGTAAATTTAGCATACTGACTAGATCCAGAAGTATTAGCTGCATCGGTAGCGACATGAAGATGTAAGTCAACATTACCGCCTTCAACCCAATTATGTGGTAATTCTTCTGCGTTTAGGTCGATATAGTCATTTACATCAAAGGCGTATTCATAGATGTTAGTAGTTACTTGTACCCAGTCTGGGAAGTTGGCAACTCCTACTCGTCCGCTACTTATTTCCCACTGCATATCGTTGTAGACAGGTGTATCTAGTACGAGAGTCTTAGCTGTACCACAAGTAACATGTAAATCTGAAGCTGCAACTTCTGAGGTTTTGATATACCCGCTTGTCCCATCGTAGTAGAGAGACATATCCTTACCAGCACCAAACCAGAGTTTATCTGAGTCTGCTCCGTTTAAGATTACATCATCACCAAAGCGATTGTCTCCTGCATTAGTGTAGATGGCGTAGTTTAGGGTTGTTGCTGTATTAATATCTCTTACAAACAAACCATAAGCATTTGTTATATTCCCCGTAGCTAGTGGAGTTTCTATTCTCACTGTTTGTGCAAAAGTTATTGTTCCAGATGATCTGTTTGCAACTACCTGGAAATATCCAGCGTGGGCAAGGTTAAGATTACCGTAATTATTCCAGGCCTCTCCACGAACACCTACTACGGTACCAGATATACTAGTACCGACTCCATTATTTGCCTGTGCTATACCTCTAAAACCAGTGATGTTTCCAGAACCAGCGGTATCATTAATTATTGATAAATCAGCCCCAAATACTCCACCAGATGATATTGATACTTCATAATCAACACCTAAACCGTGTGTAGTATCTCCTGCGCCAAGGATATCAACAGACCCATTACTATTTACCCATGTTAAAGGCGTGCCTGACGAATTCTGCCACTCAGTGAGGTTGGCGGTTTGAGAGGCTGCGGCTTTTAGAACTAATAATTTTTTTGATGCTGTATCTGTTTCCAGATGAAGAATTGAATTTGGAGATGGTAGGCTTGCATATCCAATATCTGCAATAGTCATCCCTTCAGAAGAAATTCCAAACTTAGTAAGCACTGTTCCAGTATTTCCACTTATAATTCCTTGTGCTTTGCCCATCTGGAAGAATGATGATTGGCTAGAATCATCCCACGTTGTATTAAAATTTAATACTCTAAAAATTCTTGATGTTGTTGTTTCTTTGAAAACAATACCACTTGAGCTTACCATTCTAATACCTCCTTCAGCCTTAACTCTAAAAAATCCATCAGTATCAATACCACTTAAAAATGTACCACCACTATTCTTCACCTCAAATATATTCTTAGTAGCATTATCATCTGTAGTTTGTAGGATGAGGGCTTCTGAGGTGGCTGTGGGGACTTGGATGTTTAGTGTGCCCGTTAAAGGATCATTGGAGGTGTCTAGCTTGAGATAGCGGGTGTCAAGTTGTGGGTATAGAGTTGTGCCATCAATAAGTAAGGCACCTGTTAGGGGATTGGCAGTCAATCTAATGGGTGTTTTATTATCATTACTTGATACACCCAATAAGGTTGAGACATTGTTGTTATCCTTAACTGCATTAGCCATATTATCCTATTTCAACGATTAAAGCACCAGTAATAGGATTTGTAGCCACTTTTACTGGGGTTTCATTGTCATCTTTTGAAACAACAATGATTGTTGGTATATTGTTTTCGTCATGCTCTGCGTCTGCCATTACCTACTCCCTTTTAATTTAAATGGAGTTCCGAAAGCTGATTTATTTTTAAATACGTTTTTAGGTTGTGATATACTACCTTTATATGATTGTGATTCTTTTCTTCGTGATTCTTGCGATTGCTTATTGGGAAGCTGTCCACTAGTAATTGGCCTAATTGATTTACTAGTCTTATACGCTCCACTAACTCCTCTTTGTATTGGGTCTGGAATAAAACTGCTTTTAATAGCCTTAGATCCTAGCTGAAGTGCTTTAGATGTACCACCTAAAAACTGTGGACTATTAGCAATTCTTTCCGCAACATATCCCCCAACTGCCCCAGGAATACCAGCCACAACCCCGCCAGCAGTTGCTCCACCCAGTCTAGAAAAGTTTATATTTTGTCTAGCGGCCGCCCTTGATTCGCCAGAACTTGCAATCTTTTTTAAATTAAGAAGGGCCGACTGCTCTCTTCCGAGGTTTTTAATTCCCTGAGCTTGTTGTTCTACTCCTGATAAAAGTGTTTTATAAGATCTAGTAATACCTTTGTTTCTTCCAATGTCTTGTGACGATTGCCCAAAGCTTGATGGTGGCAAATCACTTTGAAACGCTGATTTGATGTCATATACTTTGGTTGCATCATTTATGAGAGGAGTTGAAAGATTTGGATTCTGTATCCCCTCTAAAAACATTTCTTTTCTTCTAGCTAATTCTTCCATTGCCAGTCTGTCTTTAGTAGACGTTTTAGCTTTTTCTGCTAGTTTTGAAATTTCATCATCAAACATCTTGACGATATTTCTTGTATCTATAGAAGTTGGAGCGGACTCTAATAAACTTCTTGCCTCTTTATTTGCGGTATTAAAACCAGACTGAAAAGCCTCTGGAGACCTGTCATATAAATTGTATTTTTTAAACAACTCATCCATTGTGATTGGTGAAACACCCTTTGCCTTCTCTAAAGTTCTAGGGTTTCCCATGCCCCTGGTCAAAATATTTTCGCTTTCTTTAGCTAGCGTGTCAGCTATTTTCCCCTTTGATCCAGCACCAACGCCCTTGATCCCTCTTGCTGTTAATGATATTGGGTCAAGTAGTTCACTGGCTTTTGTTAGGGTTCCACCTAGCCTTCCAGCTTTAGCTGCGTTGGATGATAGACTTACTGCCTCAGCCCCCCTTGTAGCCAGACCAGCACCTTTGTTTAATAGTGATCCAGCCCCACCTAAAACAACAGAGGCGTCCATTGCGACACCAACAGGATCATTATAAAAAGAGTTGTAGGCTTTTTCTAAGCTTCCATAACGATCAACATAAAATTTCCCTAGTGCAGTTGCTAGTTTTTCGTTTCCCTGTTCTCCAGGTATTGCTAATTGGATGATTCCAGACCCAAGACCATATAGACTTTTTGCTGTATCAACTGGATGTAAAACGGTGTTTGCCAGATCGCCAATCATTTTGGCCCCTGAGCTACCAATGTTTCCAACAAATCCACCAAGAGTCTTTTTGTCTGGTGTAAATCCACTAGATCTAGTTGTTTGACTATCAGGTATAAATGGCATTTTTAAATCCTTGTATATAATGATGGGTCAAACTCAGAGGCCTGAATAGTTCCTGTTTGACCAGTGCTATTTTGAACAACCCTAATCGAAGTATTAGATCCTCCAGAGGCTCCGGAAACTCCAGCCAAATTATTCTTTAACTCTGTAAGTGCATTTCTAAACTCAGCATCACCCATTCCTGGTCTTATTCTAGTTGCTGCATTTTGAAGTATTTCCTGCTCTTTATCAGAGATTTGACCAGTTCCTTTAAGCATTGAGATATTATCCAGTGTTAAAAGAGACCTTATCTGGTCATAAAGCCCTTGTTGTTCTTGACCAGATCCGGTTAAAGATCCTACTGTCGTTCCGCCTAGTCTTAATGCTCCAGTTATGGGGTTTGTATCCATGGATAAAAGTTGGTCAATTGCATTAACGGCGTTTTTAGTAACTGGGCTTTGACCACCATCACCATAAACATCTTTCAGTGTGTCTTGGTTTTTAATAAAGAACTCATACTCAGCTTGATTGGTTGGTACGCCTGTAGTCATAAACTCAGGAGTGAATGAGTTAATCTTTGCTAACTCGTTATCAAGCTCTTGCTGTTGTAGAGCAAATTGATATTTAGTTTGAGCTAAAGCATCCTCAATGTCATAGATATATTGCTGTGATTCATTAAATGCCTGTGTAAGCTCTTGAGCTTGGTTCAAATCGTTGTTTTGTAGTGCGTATTGGATATTCCTATACAACTCGTTTAATTTAGCTTCTTCTTGAGTTATGGTGGCCCTGGCATCTCTTTCAGCACTTGCCACTGTAGAGTCAATTTCTGCCTTTTTATCTGCCAGAGCTTTTAGTCCTTGCTGAGTAAATCTATTAAAGTCACTCATTGTATTTTCATTAGCTTGAGCAAAAGATCCCTCACCTGTTGAGTCTACTGTACCAAGGTTGGAAAAAGTCCTCTGTGTCATTCCCTGGGTATCTCTAAGAGTTTGAGCCGCTTGTCTTTGAGCTTCACCCTGGTAGTCTTGAGCCTGTGATTTTTGACGCTCTCCACTAGCTAATAAATCTGCAATAGTAGCCTCAGTGTTTCCTTTAAATGTGTTAAATTGCTCTTGAGCCGCTGGCATAGCTGATCTCAAGTTTTCGTTAGCTAATTGATATTTCTTATTAATAAAGTCTTGTTGTTGTTGTCTTTGCTGTGCTGCAAAGTCTTGCTGTCTTTTAGCTGCACCACTAGCATAATTTATCCACTGAGAGCCGTCAGATTTTTGTTGTGTTGGTGCTGGAGCTTGGGTTTGGGTAGGTTTGGGAGCTTGATAGTTAGTAGGATTGCTCGCATATTGGGAGGTCATCCCAGATCCCTGTATCACTGTTGATGAGTTTTGTGGCTGTCTTTGTGATTGGTTTTGAGTACTTTGCCCAGAGTATGAATATTTTGGAAATAAAGCACTACTCATAGCGTTAAGACCGTTTCCACTGGTCATCTCTTGACCAAACTTGGTCGTAGGAGAGCTACTATTAGCTGGAGTATATTGGTTAGTGCTCTGATTCCCATATAGTGGTTTTTTCTTGTTTAGAGAAAAGATATTGCTTAATGCCATGTTATCTCCTAAAAATGTTACTTAAAAAGTTCTTTGACCTACTAAATATATTTGATCCCCCACTGGGAATTGATCCGTAATTAACAGTGGCAGATGGAGTTTTTACCGGAGCATCTAAATTACTAGGAGTGCCACCAATAACAAAATCTCTATTTTGGGTTGGAGTAATCCAATCATTTGAATCAATTCTCAGATTTTTACCAGGTCCAGAATATGCAATATGGCTTCCTTGTTGCATAATTGGCACACCAAAGCCTGTTTGAGTTCCATAAGTTCTCACAGACTGAGGATTAGGCATTGAGTTGCCAAAATATCTGTTTAGGTTTTGAGGGCCACCATAGGCATCAATAGTACTTTGTTGGCCAGTTCTCTTCATCCACTCAACCACTGACTCTCCTGGCTTTCTTGGTTCTGGACCGGAACTTGGTGGAGTATATCCAATCTCAGAAATAGCACCAGATCTTTCATCAAGCTTTAATCTTGGATTACTTCTAACTGCATCTAGTTGAGACTGTCCGCCAGTTCTCTTCATCCACTCGGTGAACATTTCTCCAGGCTTTTGTTTCATGTCTTCGGCTCTTCTTCTTGCTTCTTCTTGTAGTCTTCTGTTTTCTGCCTCTACAAAAGCGTTATATTTACCTTTTGCCGGAGCTTCCATAGCCGTACCAGCAAAGATGTTAGAGATATTAGTTGGATTCTGGAAAAATGTATCTTTAAACAAGTCTAGTGTCAAAGCACCGCCAGACAGGTCTTCTGCATTTGGTTTAAGGAAGTCTTTATATGTTTCTGATCCACCATATTTAAAAAACGGATCTCTAATATCATTCTTTTCCATTGATGATTGTAGTGATGGAGCAGTGTCCATTAGTGATGAAAACTGTCCAGGTTCAGTAACACTTGATTGACTTCCAGAGACCTCCCCAGAAGTCGAAGGAAGTGAACCAACCGCTCTAGTTTGTTGAGTTTCTGTTGGTTTGAATATGTTTTCTAAAGCACCAATCCCTGTCTTTGCAAGTGACTGGATACCAGCCCCTGCCTGTTTAACTGAATCGTTTATATTCTGTCCTAATACTTTTGCATAGTCTTGAGGTTGTTTCTGTTTAGACATTAGCCCATCACTTGCTCCTGCTTGTGGAGCTAGGTTAGCATCTGTATTGACGGTTTTACCACCAGCTATGGCCTCAGAGATACCAAAATCAGGCAACCCAACCCTTTTAAGAGGTGTAGATGCTGTGTCTATCAAGTTACCAGCTAACTGTCTGAATGGGTTGGTCCCCTGCTCTTGTGCAAGTTCATTGGTTTGCAATTCAGGAGCTTTTAGAGCAGTTCCAACTTTTTCAATTGTTGAGATTTGTTTTTGTCTAGCCTCTTCTGGTTTTCCTTGAAGGGTTTCAGTAATGCCCAAATCAAAGTTTTTGCCCGTTGGGTTAAGTGTGTTTATTCCAGAAGCTATTTGAGGGGCTAATCTTTCAGCCTGCTGAGTTGTAGCACCCAATACACTACCGAACACATTTTGTGGTGATTGGCGTTGTGGTTGTGGTCGTGTGTTAGCAGTTGATCGTTGCAACTGCTGAGGTGCAACTGATTGATTGACAGGTTCCACTAAAGTTCCTGGCTCTGGTTGTCCTGGAAGGGGTGTTCTCAATCCTTGAGGATTAGTAAACCCACTAAAGTTAGTTGGATTATCTATTCTTCCTTGGCTATTATAATATTCTAGATCTAAATGTTCGCCGTCTACATTCCCAGTTGCTCCAGGAGTTCCAAATGATTGACCGGCAACAATTGTTTCTCCTGGACGTATGTTTATTACCTGGTCTAAATGTGAAAATCTCAACATTTCCCCAGTTGGGAGTCTAAGCAATATAGAGTTACCATATGGGTTATTTCCACCCACCCTTCGAACTTCAACAACCTCAGCATCTACTGGGAGTTTAAAATTTCTCTGTTCTCCTGTTAGGTTTCTTGTTCTAATATCGGTTCCTCGATGTCTATTGTTAGCATATCCAAAACCAGGATTATAATTACCATAAGGCTGAGTAATTACTTGATCTTGACCAAAAATACCCTGTATTAATCCCTCAGTGCTTCCTGGTAAATCAACACCCGGAGCGGGATCGCCATATAAGTACTGGCCCCATCTCTTCGTTCCATCGTCATAAAGGATGCTTTCACGATCTCCCATCAATGACTGAATGCCTTGTGGAGCTGGTCGTCTAATGCTTTGGTCTGAGTAAAGTATGCCTCCATCAGCTAGTGATTGAATACCAACTGCATTAGGGTCACCAATTCTAACCGTACCATCATCATAAACAATGGTACCATCAGACATTAGATTACCACCATCTTGAGTAGAGGCTATAAAATTGACCTCAGACCCTCCAAACTTTGGTTGGTTTTCTGGTGCTGAGTAGGATTGCTGAAAAGCATCTAAAAAGTCACTAGCAGATATGTTTTGAGATTGTTGTGGAACGTATTGTTGTGGCTCTGGTCTATCAACTGGAGTAGGTGGTGTGATTTTATTCTGAAACACCTGTGATGCCGAGCTTCCTAAGCCAGTAGGATTTGCTACTCTCCCAGGAATGTACATTGGAATATTAGATGAGGTGTCTTGACCAACGTGAGTACTAGATCCAGTATTTCTCTTTAGTAATTCATCAAGTTGAGCTAGATAAGAGCTGGCGTCTTGCGACTCACTAACTGGTTTTAATTTTGCACTTGGTCTTTTTTGTTGTATTGCCATAATTACTTTGTTCTTTTAAATATATTTTTAGGTTTCTTTATGTTAATTTCAGATCCGTATTTCTTTGCCCACTTGTCAGCAATCTTGGGTTTGTTTGCGTACATCCATGATCGTTGTTTTTTTGATTTAAATGGCATGGTTTCTTATAAATAAGCACATCTAGCTCTTATTATTGTCGCCCCCAAATCTCCTCTGTGTTCTATGGTGTCGGCTCCCGTAGACGTTTTGGCGTTTAAATAGTATGAGGTCTTACTTGATAAACTTAAAACTTTGTTTCTAGAACCCTTTACAATAAGCTGAAGACTTCCAGAGGCCCCTCCAAGTGTCATATATTCTGTAAACTGTGCGTCAGATTCAGTGGTTGTGCCAGTTGATAGTGTGCTTGACATATCAACCACAGTAGATGATCCCTTTGTCATTCTTCTAATAGCTTGCCACTCTACGTTCCATAATCCAATTGGGATTGAAATTGTAACCGAGCCGAGATTGTACCAAGTGCCGATTGTTGGACTTGATTGACTCCTTGAGGACGTGTCGCTTGATGAGGCAGTCCATTTGTCTGGATCAGATGGAAAACCATAGGGCGACTTACTGCTTGAATAAACAGGACTGCTTATGGCCTCGTTTTCCAGGTTGTAGTCAGTTCCACCATATAAAGTAATTGTTGTGTCTGTTGAAAATGCTATTTTTGTGATTATGAAGTATTTAGTACCACCAGTAGACTGTGATAATCTAATTTTCATCCCAACACTCAAAGTGCTTGTCACATCAACGCCAGAAACAGTGGCAACGTAGGTGGGATCATCTGCCGACGTATAGGTTAGTGTTTGACCTAAAGACTTCCAATCGCCTCCCGCATTAGCATCAACATATGCCTTGATTGATTGTTGAGTTGCAAGCTTAGTAGCTGAATCACTGGCCATATCATCTTCATCTAAAACACCCTCTGCCATATTAGTGGCTACTCCTCCAATACTAAGAGCTGTTGCTAAGTTATTGATGTGACTTTCAGATAGTGGAAAAGCTATAGAAACCCCATTGTCGTGTGATTTGGCACTAAAACCTTCTGCTCCCCTAACAACGCCCTGGAGCTCATTAGATCCATCTATTGATGTATATGTCACCCACTCTGCAATAGTTGTATTAAGTGGGTCGGCATAGTTGATTAAAGCAATCCCGGGCTTTGTGATATCAAGACCAGAAACTGAAGTCACAATAATTCCAGTAGTCTGTGAATTATCGATGCCACCTCCGACGTTTAAAGTTGTAGAAAAATATTGATTTGTGTAAAAAGCTGTTGTAGGCATATATCCTTATTGTATAGTGTTTAGGTCAATAACTTTACGCCACATACACCCTAAACGATGAGGGTAGTGGTCTATTGGCCAATACTGAAAATGTATTTGCTATTGATAAAAACTTATAATTTGCAGTTGCGGAGTTGGACCTGAATCTATATTTAATAGATCTAGCTTGTCTAACCATCTTCACCTCTACTAAAATATCTGAGAATGATGCCAGGTCCACATTGGTTCCATTTGGAGCATCTCCTAACAGAGTAAAACCAACAAGTGTAACCCCCATACCAGCCCCACCAGTTGACTGCTGATTAATTGTAAAGTTTGCAGTAACTGTGGTCCCATCTAGGATAATGTCACCCTCTAGGGCTCCAGATGTTGTCACGTTTTTAAATTGAAAAGTTGGATCAAAATACTCTTTGTATTTATGGAATGTTTTCTGATTAAATGCTTTTGTAGACCACTCAACACTAATCGCAGACCCAGAATCTGATTTTGTAGATTCAAACATCTTTTTTACCAATCCACTCGATTCATCTCCAAAATAAAGACCCTCAGACCCATCGGTGTCAATATAGGTAGAAAAACATTTGGGAGTGATACCTTCCCAATAAACCCAAGCACCAAACCTAGTATCTAAACACCAAATCCTGTCATTTGTTGTTGACCCGTTCTTGGTAATAGCACATCCATACACATTATTAAAGTAAAAAGCAGTTGAGTTTTGTAAATATGCAGTATTAACCTCGTTTAATTTGTTGGCTACCTTAATTGAAAGCTCGTTAGTTCTTAACACTGTAGAGGCGTAGTTTTCCTGATTTCCAAGTGAGTAAAAAGCCAATCTACCATCCTTTTTTGCAGGGAAGATAATATCGTTTTCCACATGTTTTACACCATTGTATGAAATTCCACCAAAAGATCTAGTAATTTCTTCTAGCTTCTGTAGGCCAGCATCTGTAAAGCTAAATTTATATATAGCGTTGTCTTTCCAAACAATTACCCCACCCTGAAAAGGCTTTATTGCTCTAATATTTGCCCCATCATTTCTAAACACATCAACTGATCCACCACCCACACTAGACCCTGAGAAATTGCCTGTATTCTCACCAGTACCACCAAAATAGAGTCTTGATGGATAATCTGGATTACCAGCTGTAAAAATACGAGAGATGGCAAATTCTGCCATTGTACCTATCACACCGGTAGTAGTATTAGCCTCTGGGGGAATGATTGCCAGACTAGGATCATCTTGACCTTTATCATTATAAACAAGAACTCCGTAAACAGTTCCTAGATAAGTCTCACCCAAACCAGTGGCATATCGACCCCATATATTGTATCCAGTTGCTCCACTTACCGCACTCCAAGTAACAGCATTATAATTAGTTGCTGATAACGTAGCGTTTCCTGTAGTAGTTTGAACAGAAGTACAGGCCAAAGTTTCACCAACACTATTAAAAGCAGATACCCTATATGAGTAGGTAGTTGATCCAGTCGTTCCTGTAGGGGTAACGGTCAAGCCAGTGGGAGTGGTCAAAGCCGAGTATGTTGTGATTGTTGACCCGTCATACTTCCATAGCGCATCAACACCATTAAAACCATAAACAGTATCACGAGCTTGCACAAAGTTCATTGGGGCATCAGCGTCAAATGTTGTGGTCCCTATATCAGTTGGAGTAGATCCTACATATTTTTGAAGTTTATTATTAGCTCCAGTGGCATACCTTAAAAACTGTCTTGTACCGTCTGACTTGTAGAAACCAAACAATCCAAGGACCTTAGTACCGGATTCAGTTCCATAATCAGAGGTTCCAGGTCTAGGTTCAATACCATCAACAGCCAATAAAATGTTTTTAGCTTCTGTTAGTTCACCATCTTTGATAACTGATTCATCTTGAAAGTTGTTTAGACCGCCGAGAAAAGAGGTCACCAACTCAGTGTCCATCTTTGGGTCATTTACATCATTTTTTATTTTAGGCATTAATTATATAGTGCCACTTCGCTAGACTCGTCTGATTTTAGAGCAAATAAGTAATTATTTTGTTCCATACTCATCTCGCTATAAATTTCGTTAAACTCATCATAAACGTCTGCAGCACTTCCTCTTTTTCCACTAATTGTAAATATTCTTCCTAGTGCAAAAGCAACCAGGATGTCAGCAAAATCATCAGGCACATCACACACATCACTATCAGAGCTAAGAGTTGTCCATGTCTTGTAATACTTAATTGCCACACCGTCAGTAGTAGAAGTTCCATAAGCAGGAGAGATAAAAAGTGTTTTATCAAAAACAAAATACTCCTGTGCAAGGCCTGAGTAGCTTGAGTTGGTCATTGAAAAAACATCACTTTGAATTGTTGGAGTATATAAAGTTCCTCCAAATCTAAGCTCTAAAATTGATGATCCTCTTAAATTACTGGGGAACCCATCTGCGGTTGTATAGCTTGCTTGATCTGCAACACTATCAAAAGTATCTGTTTCTTCTGTCCACCACCAATAGTGTTTTCTAACAATTGATTTACCAGCCTCATTAATAAATTGAGTTCTTCGTGTTTTCTCCGTTCCAGATGGTACAGAATCTTCACCAAGTCTCAAAGAAATTCTAGTTTGTAGGTCTGACAATGTAACTGACATTAAATTCCTAGCATTTTACTAGCTATTTGCTGTTTAATTTCATCTCTGTACTCAGACTCACGCTTGCTCAAAGCCAACTCTCTTTTAGAAAGTTCTGCCAACAGCTGAACAGATCTATCAAGATGTTCTTTAGCTTCCTTACGAGCTTTTTCAGCTTCTGCACGATCACCGGCAGCGGCAATTCTCTCAGATTTAGCATTAAAATCTTTAGCTACATTGCTTTCTTTTCTAACTACCTCATCCTCTCTGGCTTGTAGCTCTTTCTTTTTAGCTAAAAGGGCTTCATTATCAAGTCTAAGTGTTTCAATAGCTGTAGCAATTTCAGACGCTTTTTTATCAAGTTCTGATTTTCTAACTGCTAATTTTTCTTCTTCTTTGGAGATTTTTTCTTCTGCTTCTTGAGCTAATTGTATAAAATTCATAATAATTATCCTTTTTAATACTTACTAGGATTAATTATAAATGAATTTAGCTGATTACTTTACTATGCTGAGAATTTTTTCAATTCGGTGCTTATAAGTATGATTGTTTATAAACTCCTCATATCCGTCATCGGCTATTTTCTGCCTCTCTTCTTCGTGTTCAAGATAATAGTGGGCCTTCTCAATCAAATCATCATAACTTGAATATGTTACCAAGTGTTTGCCATCCTCGAACAAATCTCCGAGAGTTGGCAAGTAGTTAGTCAATAAGAATGATCCTGTACTGAGCGTTTCAAAGACCCTCATGTTAACATCATCTTTAATTGAGATGTTAAATACAATCTTTGAAAGACTAAACTTTCTAGCTGCATCTTCAAATAAATTCTTTTCAGGAAAACCAGGATGTCTTGATCCATAGTAAAAATTTGGGAACTCTTTGAATAATCGATCAAGTGATTCCATCCTAGTCATGCCGTTGTAGTTTTCAGTGTCTTGGATATGACCAACAAACCCTACATCGTATTTCTTGATTATTTCAATCTTAGGATATGCTTGTGGTTCTGCTGCGTGAGGAAGCCAGATAGCTTTATTCTCGTGAGTTTGGTTGTATTCTTCTACTGCATCCTTTTGATTAAAGAAAACATAGTCAAATTTCTCAGCCTTTTTAAATCGGTATTCTTTACCTAGGTGAGTATCAGATCCTACATAAATGGTTTTACCACCGTCTTTAGGTATTTCCCATTCTTCCCACGGTAAACCATCCTCACCCCAATCAACCCACCAGTGATAATCAAACTTACCAAATTGAGAAGTATCTCCGTGTGGTGCTAAATGTTTAACATCTAAATTAAGTTGGCTTTTGAGAACATTAAAGTAGTAAAGAGGAGCGCCGTCATTGCGACCAAAAGAGTTTTCGTAATATATTGCGTGTTTCATATCTTTTCTCCAATTGTAATAAATGACACTCCATTTTCTGAGTCCATTTGTTTGACTACTTTAAAACCTGTAACTTCCAGCAGTGCTTTCATTGATTGTTTATTAAATCCATGGACGTGTTCTATGTTCATTGGGATAGATTGGTGGATAGCGTCATCTGGAACGGCTATAATTAGCCTTCCGTTCTCGACTAATAAGCTGTTTAAATGCTTCAAAATCGTCACAGAATCCGGTAGATGTTCCATAATATGTCTCATTATGATTGTATCAATGCTATTTTCTTCAAAAGGCAGAGGTTCGGTTATATTTGCTTGAACATCAGCTTGTGAGACTGCTTTGTTAAGAGTATCAATCACTTCATTTTTAGGAATCATGTCTACACCGATAGCTTCTGGTATAGTTTTGTTAGCCCCACAACCAAGATCAATCACTTTACCGTGTTTTATTTCTTTTCTGATTAACTCACCTTCAATATCATCAATAGATGGTGGCATGTAGTAAGTTAAATCTACTTTGCCGCTTATTGTGTTGGCCCATTCTCTAAATCCGTGCTTCTTGATAATAGCAAAGTTGGTTTTCTCTAACATCTCATAAGAGTTCCAACCATTGCGCTTATTAACCTCTCCATGTATTCTAGTGCCTGTTTTAAATCCATGATGGTAAACAAAGACTGTTTTATCTACTACCAGCTTATATCCACCCTTGCGAAGTCTAATAGACATGTCTAGATCATCCCCTCCTGGCAAAGTATCATCAATACCCCCTACTTCCATGATTGCTGATCTCCTGGTTAGAAAACAAAACCCGATAAGATACTGACTAAACATTAAAGGATTAGGAGAATCGTTAAATATGTTTTGATTTCCCATTACCACATTAGACGATGGGCCAACTGCACCTATATTCTTTTGTCTAAAGTGTTGAAGTAAAATATTAATCCAGTTTCTTGATGCTTGAGGGATTAGAATATCGTCATTTAAAAACATAACAAACGGGGCCTCTGTCTTCTCTAGTCCTAGTTTTAATCCACCTTCCCATCCTAGATTATCACCTGCCTGAATTACAGTTACATTGTCGTTATTTATCCAGTTACAACTATCAGGATGACCGTTATTTACAACATAGATATGGAAAAGATTGTCTGATACTTTATTTCTTAGAATAGATTGAAGGCATGGAGCTAGATACTCATAATTGTCCATTGTTGGGATGATAATATCTAGTGCATGCATTATTTTGTCTCCTGTAGGTATTTGTGAGGTATATCTTCTATCTCGTGGTTATTTTCTTTGATCCAGTTAAGATAATATTCCTCATCAATGATCTTGGGACTGCTCAAATGTCCTAGTTTAATTCTAGTGTCCATAAATATGCGAGCATCAGCTTCTTTTCTGGCCTTCATACAAAAGTAAATATCTTCTCCAGTGCCAGTAGTTGAGAAGAAATAAGGAGCTGTCATTTTCTTAACAACATCCATATCTATCATCACGGCACCAAACCCCACCGCATCACATTCAGTTAGTGTATCTTTTGGGTAATTCTTAACAAATTGGTTAGTAAAATATGGTTGGTGGTTTTTCTCATCATACCCTTCTGTAGTGGTGTAGATGACCGCATAGTGAGGGGCGTTTCTCATGTGAGCTAATGGAGCTAAAATGTCTATTTCGGGGTTTTTCTCAAAGTCATCTATCATTCTCTCAACCATATCAATTGGAAGCAACATGTCGTCATCATACATCAAGATATAATCCATCCCAGCATTTAGGGCTTCTTCTACAAGTTTCTCTCTAGCAAAAGCGGTTAGTAGTCTGCCAGCAGTATACCAATAGAACTCATACTGAATTGGTCTATTTTCATTCTTCCATTTCTCTTGTAATACTCCAAGATGAAAAGACAAAACCAAGTGATTATCATATGCCTCTGGTAAGGTGTGACCCTCACTTGGAATACTCATTGCCACTTTTTTGATTATTGGTTTTTTCATACAAAAAGCCCTCCAGAATCGAGCGAAACTGGAAGGCCATGTCTATGCTCGATTTTTGTTTTTGTCATACCACAATTATACCATTCTAATAAGTCCAGAAGCATAACCTGCTGCTGAAACTGCTACAGGTACATTTTGAGCTGCTAACCATCTGAAACCTGAGTTTGCATAGGTTGGAGCTGCTGAGAAGAACCCAGCTGGTCCTGGTACTAATGGATCACCAACGTTAATGGTAATAGAAGATCCAACGTTAGATAGAAGCACTGAGGCTACATATCCAGCGATTTGGATACGACCATATTCGTTGTTAGGGATATCTTTTACTGCAATGCCCAAGAATCCTGGTTTGTCACCTGCTGCGTTACAGATAACTGCTCCGACACCATCCATTGATGTGCCTAGAGCGTATCCGACTGGAAGACCTGTGGTGATAGTAGCACCTTCCATATTTTTAACTGAGATATAGACTTTTTCAGCCTGATCTCTATTTACTGTTCCTATTTGCATAGTTTCCTTTTTTCACCGCTTGGACTGGGGTTTTACCCCCAGCCACCGGCGGATATATTTATATTATTAACTTGCGGTCTTAGCCGTTAATTTACCAAGAGATTTTCTTCTGTTAGTACCCAAAGCACATCTCATCACAATATGTCTAGTAGTAACATGTTGATCTACTGGGCTATTAGCCTCAGTCATCTTGTTGTTAGCCATAGAGTGAACATAGAGCTTTAAGTTCTCAGAGTTCAAGAAGTACCATTCTCCTGAGGGTACTGCTTCATCAAATACAACTGGTACACCAGCGTATGCTAAAGCTGTAAACCCAACATCTCCTAGACGCTGTGCTTCTTTAGACTTAACCAAAGGATCCATTTGGTAGGTAGGAGTCAAGAGAGACTCATACTTCTCAAATAGGGTCTGAGTGGTAACCATGAATTTAACAGGGCTTCCACCTTTACCTTGATTAATGGTATTGCGAGCTGTCTTGATTTGAGCAATTGTCAAAGCAGTTGCAGTGTTTTCCTCGTAAGCTTGCCAATCGGCATAAGTACCACCAGCGATACCTCCGACTGTACCAGTGTCTACTAGAGTTTGGAGACCGACAATTCTTGGTCTAGCTTCTGCACCTGTTCCAGTGTAGATAGACTCATTCAAGTTATCTGCAATGGTGAGTTTGGCTTGCATAATCTTAGCATCGAGCAAATCGACGATTTGTTCTTTACCAGTGTTATTCAATTCATCCTCTAGGGTGATTGTGATAGAAGCGTTTAGATTCCTCCAATAGTATTGGGCTGCATCCAAAGTATCAACTGGAGCAACGTTAAGGGTATCAGTTCCGGCGAACCATTCACTAGTACCTTTAGCGTGCATCAATGGCACTTGGATATATGAAGCACCACCGTCTTTGGTTTCAATACCGCCGTTGTTCTTCATCCAATTTAATATTACTGTTTCATCAAAGACCTGATCTTTGAAAGTTTTCTCAAACTTAGGCATTGCTGCAGCTAAGGTTTGACCGACGTTCCATGTTGGCATGTTTTCCTTTTTACACTAAGCCGATTCGACTGCCTCAGATAAAATGTCTCTGATAGAGTTTCCACCCACTGGTTGCCCAGACGATGTAGTCCCCCTAGTTCCTGACTTTTTAGCTTTAGCCTCTCGCATTTTGGCGGCTTGAGTGCTTTGTATAGTTCGTTTTTTAATAATTTCATCGAGTTCTTTGTCTCTTCTCTCGATGATTTGCTTTGTTAGAGTTTTGGTATCAAAATCTTTATAGCTATCAAACTTGTCTAAATGATCGTTTAATAGTTCGGCTAACTCTCGTTGAACCTCATTTCTTAAACTTTCATTAAACTCAGGAGAGTTGTCATCCAATCTTGGATCAGAACCTTTGAAGTCATCTAGGGCTTTGGTCGCCAATTGTTGCTCTCTTTCCTGAGCTACCATTGTTTGGTACTCTTCTCTAGCTACCTCACGAGCCTGTTCAGCTGCTAGGCCTTTCATATACTCAGTGTATTGTTCTACGGTCATTTGACCTAAGTTCAATGCTTGTTGAGCCTCGTAAGACCTTTGCTCAATGTCTCCACTTGGTTGTGGAGTTGGCTGTGATAGTTTTTTCTCTAACTCAGCTAGTCTGGCTTTATATTCCTTTAGCTCTTGAGTTTCTTTCTGGCGTTTGGTCGTATAGGCCTTATTCCAGTTTTTATAGATTTCCTCAAGCTCTTCAGGTGTTTTACCTTGTAGCTCGCCTTTCTCTGCAAAAGATTCTTCCTGTGTTTCCTCTTGAGGTGCTTCCTTAGACTCTTCAGCCTTTGGTTGCTCCTTTTGAGTTTCGGTAGATTCTTCTACTTTAGGCTCTTGTACTGTTTCTGCTGCCTCTTCGACAACATCTCTTAATGTGGGAGTGTCAGACATGACTTGCTCCTTTCGTGCTATAGACTCTCACTTGTGTGAGTTGATCTAGTTCGATTATAAAACAATTTGGATAAATACTTTACTTACCGGAGATTAATGATTTTCCCATCTGATAAAGATTGAAGACCAACAATAAACGTAGTAATAAAACCACACTTATTACACGTACACTCTCTTTTGCCAGAGTCTGTTAGTTCAAAATAGTGTTCTTTTGGAGGACATGATACCCACACCGTCTTTAGCTCATGTTCTGTTAATGAGGATCTACCGTCAACCTCGTAAACATCCCACAAACCTCTAGATTCTTCAGAGGCGTTACTATTAGCGACATTACCCTTGTATTCAAGTGACATAAATTAAGCCATTGGTGGTATTGGAGCCATTTGGCTTCCCATAGTTTGTTCTTGTGGAATGGCTTCTGGATTGTCAACTGGTCCTGGTTGTTGCATTGGTTGGCCAGTGTTTGGGTCAACTGGTGGCATCTCTTCTTTAGTATAGTACTCTGGGTTTTGTATCCTGAATGATTCTCTTAGTACCTTTTGGTACACCTTATCTACATCAGCTGACTGAATTTGGTTTTGTGTAATCGTATCAAGCAAGCTGATCCACCTCTGGCTAACGATGTCTTGATTGACTGAAACACTATCAAGGTTAAAGTCTACATCGGTATCAAAATCAATTCCTTGTAGATCTTCTGCTGTCACTACGATATCCATCTCTTCACCATCATCAGTGGTGTAGGTGATTTGTTTTTCATCATCATTCCAGTTGTCACGTGCTTGCTTAAACATTTCAATTACAACTTCTCGGTAGTACTTAGCAATAGCTTTCCTAGCCTTTTGAAGTCTTTTATCCTGACTTTGAGCAAACAACTGCTGTCCTGTTGCTGTCTTAACTGTATTAGTTTGTTGTGCTCCCTTTGAAAGATCTAGTGTACCTGATACAAATTGTGCATCTGATCTAATAGCCTCATCAGCCTGCGAGATGGTAGCTGGCATGTTTGGCGGATTTAAATACTCAGGGGCTTTCTCACCACTATAAGATAGCGGGGTTCTTTTCTTATAATCCATCAGTGCTTTTTGATCTACCTTAACATCGTTGGGCAGTAGCAACCAAGGAAAAGCAAACTTGTCAGCATAGGCAAGCTGTTGGTTTCTTCTGATACTCATGTCCTCTTGAAATGGTTTTAGTGTTTTACCAATACCAAAGCCAAAGAATTTGTTTAGGTTTGCATAGAATCTTGATAACTTACATGGCTTAGCATCAATCTCTTCAATCAACAATATTTTTTCTTTAGTAAAATAGATTTTATAGTTTTGGTCGTAACTCCATTTGACCGGGAATTTCTCGTGTCTCTCTAAATCGTCTTTAACTGTTGATGGTAGCTTTCCATAGAAATAAAGTAGTTTTGCTCTTTTTAGATAACTCCCTTCTGTATCTTTGTCATCAACACCGTCCACCTCAATCTCAGTATCAGCCTCAACATCCTCGCCGTATATTTCTTTTATCTCATCAACATCGACCAATCTTTCAGTTATGTAGTTAGGGACCTTTTTACCATCAATACTAAACTCTGAATCTGGAGCAAAATGTACCTTTAGTGGGTTTTCAACATTAACAATTGGATCATTGTATTCATACTCTGGAATCACTACTATTTCACCGTTTTCATCTAACATTGGGATACCACTACTATCTAGCTGAGGCTTGTATCCCTTTATTTCGGTCTTAAACTCTACATCAGCCTTCACCATACCTACTAAGAAAAACCACCATGCTGAAAGTGCTAAGAACTCGTCTAGGTCTGCTTTGTCTTTCAAATACTCATAAACTGCCTTTAATATTTGAACCTTATTAGTCTCTGCATTTCTACCAGTAATCAGGATGTCTGGCATATTCTCAAAGAAAGAAGATGTCATTGACTCATGTGTGGCAAATATGTAGGGGATTGTTATGTCGTATCTGCTTGTTGATACGTGTCTGTTATATACACCGGTTTTCTTTCCAGTACTGCTGACAGGTGTTTCAGCCTCAAAGTCTTTTAGGTTTTTCTTAACCTCGTCGTGAAATGGTTTGGTGAACTTTTTATTAACCTGGTAAATTGAGTTTAGTGTTTTTAGTAGTGACATATCTTAATGATAACTGTTTTCGGTCCAAATCTTTACTTTTTATACTTGAATGGAGCTAAAATATCTCTGATTCCTTTTATGTGGTGACTAATGCTCGTCTCATTAACTCCCAATACCTCTGCTACCTCTCTTTGTGACTTACCTAGATCATATAAATAAACAAAAATAAACTTCCTTCGATCAGATAGTTTTTTGAGCATGTTTTTCTTTACCAATTCAAGTAGCATAACCTCTTCATAAGTTATATCTTTTGGTAAAACAAACTCTTTCATTTTTCAACTACCTTCCTCCCTCTTTTCTTGGCAGATCTTTTTATTGACTCTACAATTAAACTCTCAGCTTCATTCTCTGCCTTCGGGACGACTAGTTTTTGTTTTTCTTCTCTGGCTTTTCTTTCAGCTTCTAGCACATCATACATCTCAGGATTAACGTGTATTTTCCCATCTACGTATAGTTTTTTTAGATTTGTTAAAAACTCTACTAAGTTATATCTTTTTCCCTTTGAGGAATCAATGAAGCAAACAAACTCTCCGTCAAATGATGCTTCGTACTGCGGCGCTGTCTTGCCCTTCTTTTGATTGTAAACACTCTCATCTTCTTTCCAAATATACTTATCAGTCTCAGCCCAAATACTCAACCTATCTTTTGTTTTAGGAAATGTGGAACTAATCTCGGAGATAATTAAATCCTTCATGTCTGTGCCAAAGTTTGACATTAGTAATCCTCCCCCATTAGTTGATCTAGTATGTTTTGTCCACTAAACTGTGTCTTTGGTATTATATCATCAGGTATCAGGTTCTTAATTCCATACCTAACAGCATCCATACAATCGCTATAGGCGTGATTTGGAACACCTAGTGTGTTTCCATCCTTGTCGGTAGCCCAAGAGTAATTAGAATAACCATTCCATATATTCTTGCTTCTTTCTGTAACAGATATTCTTTGTTGTTGGACAGTAGCAATTCCAAATCTTACAGAGTCTTTTCCTTTTTTAGCACCAACCACCCTTAAACCATAAACATTTAATTCAGAGATACTCTTAGGTTCTGCACTGTCAGCCACTATCAGTGAATCAGGTTGATTCAACATATGATCAGCAATCGCCTTATTAAGCATCCCTTTTCGATAAAGAACTTCATCTAGAATAAATCCGCCATTATACCTATATATTGCAACTATGGCTGTGGGATCGTTAGTGTAACCAAAATCAAGTCCGTAACGTTCAAGTCTAGCTTCATGTGGTATTTCTGGTATTTTTATCCAGCCACTATATACTTTCCCCTTTACAGTTTCAGGGACATATCCCTTCACAATATTGTAATAATGGTCTGGTTTTGTATCTTTGTATCTTTCATAGTTTTCAATACTCTTGGCATCTAAATTATTTATATTATCCGTGTAATCAGTCTTTATAAAAACAGTATCTTTATGTTCTTTTTTTAGTTCTGGTATATAAAAGTCTTTAACTCCACTTGGTAGTAAATCAAACCATCTTTGTATTATCCAATGAGTTTTAGCTGGTGGATTAAGAAGTAACACAATTAAAATATCACCCTTAACAGTACGTAGGGAATCATCTAGTTGCATAAAATCATCTTCTGGTATTTCATCTGCCTCTTCTATAATGACACAATTATAATTAGCGAGTGATTTAAGTTTTGATTTCTGATCTCCTGATGACTTTCTGAAACCAACAGCATTAATTGAGTTTTCTCCATACTCAATAGACATTGTGCTGTCATTAATTTTAAGTTTATTTGCGATTCCGTTTTCTTCAGCTCTGTCTACTATTTCTCTATAAATGGAATTACGTATATCTCCTAAGATATAACGCATAATTGCACATCTAAAATAATCTGGAGCTATTAGTTTTGAGTTAGCGAACTGTGATGCTACTGTAGATCTTCCAGCACCACGTCCTCCCATTAAAATTATATATCTTGGTTTTTTTATAAATAAATCTTGATAAACCCTATTTACTTTCTGTTTCATTTGTAAAGTTTTCAAAAATAATAGTGTTTGTTTCTATCTTATCACCACCGCTTGTAATATCCGTACTTTGTTTAGGCATCCCGTCAATATATGCCCAGATAGCTTTTAACATAGTAACATCACCGTCATTAGTAGCTTTTAGTAATATCCTTTTGATGATTAAGTCTTTCCACTGTTTGCCTGTTTTCTCTTCTACTTCTTCCAATGCCTCTTTAACCATCTCAGTAATAGAAATACCCTTAGGACGTCCTTTATTATTTCTATTCTCTGGATTATCTCCGAATCCACCTTTGCCAGTTGGGTTGGGTATATGAGTCATTTATCTTGATCTAACTTGTTTTTGTAGTTTTTTTCTCGTATTTTTTTGATCTAATCTTTAGA
>NPID01001286.1_pt2 | contig 35213 bp, 36 predicted proteins | sample 8637491 | NCBI WGS metagenome assembly NPID01 (sample SAMN07420843, study PRJNA396082) | bioreactor metagenome | isolation source: sample BA6 brine-fed electro-methanogenic bioreactor BA | place: Japan: Kochi | collected 2016-06-14 | reverse complement strand
GCCTTCGGCGTGGATGTAGCTTATCTCCTTCAGCTTGAGGGCTCCCTCGAGGGCGACGGGATAGTTGATGCCGCGTCCCATGAAGAGGAAGTTCGTGTAGCGCGAATATTTTCTGGCAAGGGCATGTACCGGCTCCACATCCTTCAGAAGCGTCTCAATCTGATCAGGTATGTGTTTGAGAGCACGGGCGAAATCGATCCCCGCCTCCCAGGACATGTGACGCATCCGCGCCATAAGCAGGGTAAAAATGTAGAATACCGATATCTGGCTGGTAAAGGCCTTGGTTGATGCGACGGCGATCTCAGGCCCCGAGTGAATGTAGACCCCGCCGTCGCTTTCGCGGGCGATGGTGGAACCGACGACATTGCAGACTCCGAGCACCTTCCCGCCCTTGCGCTGCAGCTCCCGCATGGCGCTGAGAGTGTCCAGGGTCTCCCCCGACTGGCTGACCGCGAAATAGAGGCTCCCGGGGGTTACAATGGGGTTCTTGTAGCGCACTTCCGAGGAGAGTTCGGCGCTGCTCTGGATCCGCGCCACGCTCTCCAGGAGGTAGGCGCCCACCATTCCGGCGTAGTAGCTGGTTCCCGCTGCAACAATGCCGACCCGGTCGATTCCCAGAAGCTCACGCGCGTTGAGGTTAAGCCCGCCGAGGTGGCCCGTGGCGCCCTCCAGGTCGATCCTTCCGCTTATACCGCGGGAGATGGATGCGGGCTGCTCGTGGATCTCTTTCTCCATGAAATAGCGGTAGTCGTCCTTTTCGATCTGCTCCAGCTCCCAGCCTATTTCGTGGATCTCCTTCTTTATCATCCGCTTGTTCAAGTCATACGTTTTATGGCTTTCCGCGGTAAGACAGACCAGCTCCCCGTCGTTCAGGTAGATCGCCTGCTTTGTATAGGCGAGCATTGCCGTAACGTCGCTGGCAAGAAACATCTCGCCGTTGCCCACGCCTATTACCAGGGGGGAACCGTTCCGCGCTCCGACTATCTTTCCGGGCTCGTCGGCGTGGAGAACAGCGATGCCGTAGGTCCCTTTCAGAAGGTAGATAGCCTCCCGGACCGCCGTCTCCAGGTCTCCCTCGTAGAGATCGGAGATAAGATGGGCAATAACCTCCGAATCGGTATCGCTGTGGAAGATATGCCCTTCGGACTGGAGCCGCTCCTTGAGGGGCAGGTAGTTCTCCACTATTCCGTTATGAACGAGGGTTATCTTTCCGCTGTCGTCGCTGTGGGGGTGTGCATTCTCGTCATTTACCTCCCCGTGGGTTGCCCAGCGGGTATGACCTATACCGAAGGTTCCCGCCGCATCGAGGGGGACAATTCCCGCAAGTTCGGCGATCTTTCCCGTCTTTTTAAAGGTCCGCAGCGATTCCTCCGGACCGTCGTTTATGCAGATTCCTGCCGAATCGTATCCGCGGTACTCGAGCCGCTTAAGCCCCTCCAGCAACACCTCCGCCGCCGGTCTGGGGCCGCAATATCCAATTATTCCGCACATGTATACTTATGTCTCCCTTGCAATGGTACTTTCACAATTATAATAACCCGTTCTTCACAATTTTTCCGCAAGCGCCGAAAGACGGCGCATGTCCAGAATCTTCAGGACTCCGTCATTCTGCAGCTCCAGAATATCCGCGGCCCGCAGCTCTTCGATAAAAGCCTTAATGTGCTCCTGGGGAATCTCCATGGTCATACTCAGCTCCCTCAGAAGACGGACATGCTCCACAACGCCGCCCTCGCTGGCCTGAACGTTGAAGGCGTAGAGGATATTCAGGGCCATAAGACCGCGTTCGTTCCTGCGAACCAGGTGCTGAATCTGCAGGTTCGCCTGCTGGAGGCGCCTTCCCAGCTTGTCGATTATGTTCAGCGCTATCTTGGCGTTCTTCTCGATCATGCTCACAAAACCCTCGCGGTTGAAACTGAGCATCTTGACCGTGGTGGCCGCAGTGGCGGTCGCGCTCCTGGGGGTCTGGCTGACGATCGCCATCTCTCCGAAAAAGTCGCCCTTTCCGAGCACCGCCAGAACGTGCACCTTCTCGCCCATGGACTTGGTTATCCGGACGCTTCCCTCCTGGATAATGTACATCCGGTCCCCGGTCTCTCCTTCCCGGAAAATCACCTTTCCGCTGTCATAGGTCTGTCCGTATTTGGAAAACAGATTTTCTTCCATTTTTTTCTCCGTTTTTTGCCCGATTTTTCAATCAAACCTGCCGTTTCCGGCCCTGTACATGCAGGAGGTCAAGATGAAACATGCAATTACCACCTGCCTTACTCTGCTTTTCCTTATCGGCTGTGTTCCCCTGGAGGATCCGAGACCCTTCCTGCCGGGGGACCTTCGGCCTCCCATCTACCTGGGACTGAAGCAGGATGATGATGTAAGCATCACCCTCAGTTTCAGCGAGAGCGTTACCGCCGTATCCGGAGAAACCGCGGTCAGCGCCTCCGACGGAAGCCCCATCCCCATAGCAGGGATGGATGACGGTGCGGAGGAACTTTCCATCCGCCTCGCCGACGCTCCGGAACCCGGCGGGCGCTGCGTCATTACCATCCGCGTGGCGGACAGCAGGGGCAACAGTCTCCGGGCGCTCATCCCCTTCTACGGGCTCAATACCAATCTGCCCCCCATGGTCATAAACGAGTTTACCACCCAGGGATCCTCAAGCAGTCCCGACATGGTCGAACTGCTGGTGCTCGGTGCCGGCAGCACCGCCGGAGCGGTGCTCTACGAGGGAGTGGACGGGGACTCCCTTCAGGAAATGGTCCTCCCTCCCATCGAAGCCGCTGCGGGCGACTACATCATCGTACATTTCAAACCCCAGGGCATCCCCGAAGAAACTGACGAAAGCGTCAGCAAGGCCGAATCCGGGGGACTGAAAGCCCATCCCGAAGCCTGGGACCTCTGGGTTCCCGGCGGCAGCGGCCTTTCGGGCAACAACGGCGTAATCAGCCTCTACAACAGACCCGGAGGCGAGCCCCTGGACGGTGTGCTCTACAGCAACCGCACCAGCAGCTCTGACACCAACTACGGCGGCTTCGGAAGCAGCGCTGTCCTTCAGCGCGCCCGGGCCCTCGTGCAGGCGGGCATGTGGCACACCGCCGAAGGGGAGGTCCGTCCCGAAGACGCGGTAAACCCCGATGCCAGCACCGCGACCCGCTCCATCTTCCGCATGCCCGGAGCTGCGGATACCGACTCCGCCGCCGACTGGTTTATCGCACCGACAAGCGGCGCCACCTTCGGCAGCGAAAACGGAACGGAGGTGTACGTTCCTTAGATATAGTCGGTAAAAAGCTTCTCTATGGCCTGGCGGCTTCCGGCACCCACCTGCTGGTTTACAACCTCTCCGCCCTTGAAAAGCATAAGGCTGGGAATGCTGATGATATTGAACTTGCCGGCGAGTTCCCCCTCCTGGTCCACATTCACCTTGCCCACTTTGAGCTTGCCGTCGTGGGCCTCGGCAATCTCTTCAAGAATGGGTCCGATCATTTTGCAGGGCACGCACCACTCCGCCCAGAAATCGATCAGAACCGGTATATCGGAATTGGTAACCTCCTGCTCGAAATTGGCCGAGGTAATCGTAATTTCTTTTGCCATAAAGCTACTCCTTGCTCCTTTTCAAATCGTGTAGTCGGAAATCATCCTTTATAGTATGCACAAAATCGGCCGCCATTTCCACCTGTTTCCTCTCCTTTAAATCCAGGCTGTTTTCCAGAAGCAGCTCCCGGAGGGCATCGCCCACCTCGTGGAGGAAAAACGAGGCATCGAGGATGCAGCGCATCGACTCCTGCTGCAGCTGCTGATCGTTCCGGGGAAAGCGGTTCTCCAGGTTGACATAGGTGTAGATCCGGGGAGGAAAACCATCTCCCCCGTAAAAAAAAAAAAAAATCCCGACCAGAAAGAACNNCCGTCTCCCCCGTAACCGGCGTACTCGAAAAACTGCTTCTCCAGGGTAACCAGGGGCCCCGAATAGCGGGACGGATAGACCCGGCGGAGAATCTTCGCTACAGGAGTCCAGAAGTCCGCCTCAAGCTGCCTCAGGGCCCCGTAGAGCCGGTCCAGCTCGATCGAATCATCCCAGCGCAGCCCGATACCGGGATACCGGTCTATCTTCTCGCGCATAAGACGTACCATCCGGTCGGCAACGCCCTCGCTCTTTTTTGAATTACCATTCTCCCGCGTTCCCCCCGCCGAAAGCCTGCGGTTCTCGTCCACCACACGAAGCTCGTCCTTCTCCTCCGCCAGGCGGCGCACCGCCATCATCTCCGCAGCAAGGAAGGAACCCATATCCACCCGCGCCCGCATGGCCTGGAGGTAGCGGTCCTCAAAAGCATCCTTTATTTTAGGAGAGAGCATATAGCCGATAATGACCGAATCGTAGGCCCCGCGTATTTTGGCCACAGTACTGCGGATTTCATCGGGTGTAAGGGGCCTGTTTTTTTTGGGTTTGATCTCTTTTGACTTTTTGTTATCCTTCCGGTCCATGGCTAGAGTATAACATATTCACATTGCTGCAGGAAATAGCGGAGTGAATGCTGCAAACCCGGGTTTGGATATCTGTTCGGATAGTCTGCTTTTTTACACGGAGGGAGCGGAGGGCAACATTGCCCCCTGCTCCCGAATTCACGCGGCCCCGAGGAGGGGCCTTTCGTCAGACGGCCTTCAGGAGATCGTCCTCGGCGATGGCAACGATATCGTTCTCGATATCGTCCCGGTTTTCCGCGGCTCCGCTCTTCGGTTTCTGCCCGAAGAGCACCTGGTTTGCCACAATTTTTACCTTGTCGCGGTTCTGTCCCTCGGTGTTCTTCCAGCGGTCCTGCTGGAGACGCCCGGTTACCCGTACCTGCTGCCCCTTTACCAGGTAGCTGCTGCAGTTCTCCGCCAGGGCGGCCCAGGTTTCCACATTGAAGAAGGAGACCTCCTCCTGCAGCTCCTCTCCGAGCTTGTAGCGCCTGTTCGCCGCAATCGCGAAATTGCACACCGGGGTACCTCCCGGTGTTTGCCGGAGCTCCGGCTCCCTGGTAAGATTCCCTTCGATAAAGACATGATTTTCCTTGTTCACTGCCATTCCCGTAACCTCCTATAAAGAGATACAACAAAAATCACCCGAACGATTTTATTTATGGTACTATTTCCCATAAAAATTTTCGGAGGAATGGTATATGAAACGAACAGCACTGCTGACCCTGCTTTTTCTGACCGCCGTCCTGGCCCTTCCGGCAGCGGAAACCAGCTCGTCGGTAACCCTTATCGGCAGCTCCGCCCCGGAGATCCAGGTAGAGGCAAAATACAGCATAAAACAGCCCCTCCTTGTCGGACAGGGAGCCCTTACCAGCGGAAACAACATAAAACTTGACCTGGTAGGCAAGGCCTCCCCGGTAAGCGTAAACGCCGCCGCAACCGCGGTCCTTACCCCCATCGCCATACTCGAGTTTTCCGTCGGCGGACAGGTCGGAACCGCCTGGACCTTCCCCCTCGGGGATCTCTACGGAATCCAGATAAGCCCCGACGTAGGCGTCAGCAACACCGAAGCCGACCCCCTGAGCGGCATATTCTACAAGGGAAAAGCGGGAGCGGCCTTCCAGTTCGACACCGGCGCCATCTTCCCCGGCGACTGGAGCTCCGTTATAATCCGCGCCTACCAGGAAATTTACTACCGCGCCTGGAGTGGAGCAGAAGATAACCAGATGTGGGACTACGAGCTCTCCGGAGGACTTGTCAACGGCCTTAACTACTACGGCAGCTACTTCCTCGGCTACCGCATGCCCATTATCCTGAACACCGTCGGAGTACTCCTTGAAACCGACACCTACAACCTCGACGGCGACTACTACAACGATACCTTCTACACCCTGGGCATAATAGCCAACTTCGGCCTTACCGAAACCCTCTCCATGACCCTTATTCCCCAGTGGAACACCAAGGACAGCGATCCCGACACCCGCTACACCGAAACCCGCGACCTCGGCTGGGGCCGCTTCGCCTTCCAGTTTACCTGGAGCTTCTGATTCCGCAGATTTCAGGTTCATGAAAGTAATCACGCCGCTCCCTGTGGGGCGGCTTTTTTTACCCTTACGGGTATAATTTTTAAATTTTGATTGCAATTATACCCGAACGGTGTCATAAGAATAATCCCGACATCTCCATTGATAACGACCATCTCAAGGAACTGGCAAGGCGCAGTTTGAACGCAGGCTATGCCGTAACGGACGTTCAGAAAAAGCTTTCCCTGCATCTTGAAAAAGGGAGGGGAAGCAGCCGTCTTACCCTTGTGGGATATCCGGCCGGCTACATTCTAAAACCGCCATCGGAAGAGTATCCCGAACTGCCGGAATATGAGGATACGGTGATGCGATTAGCCGATGCGGCAGGTATCCCGGCAGTACCTCATGCGGTGGTGAGGCTGCAATCGGGAGAGGCGGCTTATATAACCCGCAGAATTGACCGTGAGGAATCCCAAAAAAGAGCGATGGAGGACTTTTGTCAACTCTCGGGTCGCCTGACCGAGGACAAGTACAAGGGTTCTGCCGAGCAGTGCGGGAAGCTTATCTCCCGTTATTCCTCCAGACCGGGACTGGACCTTACCTTTTTCTACCAGCTTCTCCTTTTTTCTTTTCTTACCGGAAACTCGGATATGCACCTTAAAAATTTTTCCCTTATTAACAGCCCCTCCGGATGGGTCCTCTCTCCCGCCTACGACCTCCTGCCGAGCCAGCTGATACTCCCTGAAGACAGGGAAGAGAGTGCTCTTACCATACATGGAAAAAAGTCCGGACTGAGAAGATCGTATTTTCATACCCTGGGAAAAACCCTGGGCATAGCGGAAAAGGTAATCCATACCCTTACAGAGAGCCTGCTCGAAAAAACAGAGCTTCATACCCAGGACATCCTGGACAGCTCCCTCCTGTCCGAGGGGGCAAAAACCAGGCTCGAGATACTGCTGAAAGAGCGCATAAGTCGCATGAGGGATTAACGTATGATTGTAAGGAAGTCTTTCAGGATGCGGGGCAGACTGGAGGTAAGATAGAGAGGCAGACTGAGGATTTTACCGTCATAATGGGCTTCTCCCGTATAGAGACGAACGCCGAGGGGTGATTTTTTTTCTTCCATAAAACGGTGAAGGGATCGGAGTCTGCCTGTTTTTCCGGATTTTATCTCCACGGGTATAATCGAAGTACCTGCCTGGATAAGGTAATCGACTTCCGCGGAGCTGGACTTTGCATCCCGCTCCCAATAGTAGAGGGATGCATCTTTCCAGGGTTCTTTAATTAGCAGCATCTCCTGCCCGGCATATTGTTCGGCCACCGCTCCGGCGTTAATGGCTATCAGATCTTTTTCAAGTACAAACTGATCAGATAGCCCGCATATATTACCCGCAAGACCGACATCCAAAAAAAGAAGTTTAAACTTTTCCCGGGATATAGTTGTCCCTAAAGGAACGCCTGAGGCATCTGTCCGATAAATTTTCCGGACCAGTCCTGCAGAACTTAGTAGCTCTATGGCACTTTTAAGTTCCCGCGACCTTAGCTCCGGATCGATGTTTACATATTTAATCCGCTTTCCGATCAATGAGGGAGCGGACATAAACACTTTTTCCATGGAAGGATGCTTTGCCCGTGAGGCATATTTTCCAAAGTCCCGTCGAAAGGTCTGCAGCAGTTCATCCTGTATACGAAAGGCATCGGAGGGGTGAAAGGGATCCTCAAAATAGGTATTCAGGACAGCAGGCATACCACCCAAAAGCATATAGAGCCTGAGAGACTCAAGCAGGTCTTCATGTACCGGCACGGGAAACAGTTCGCGGCCTTCGGTCAGGCCAATTATCTTCCTGAGGTCAACAGCATCGAGAAATTCGACCTGCTTTCTCTTCCCTGCTCCCAAAAGGAATTCCCGGAAAGACAAGGGATACATGGTGAGAAATGACACCCGCCTGACGGGCATACGGAACGATTCTTCGTTCAGGACAAATTCGAGAAGGGAGCCCGCACCAATAACCGGAATATCAGGCCGTTGTTCCCTGAAATATCTGAGAGCGCGAATTGCATCCGGGCACTCATGTATTTCATCGAGAAAGAGCAGTGTTTCCGTCGAGACCTTTATTCCTGTTAACAGTTCAATGGATTGTATAATAAGCTTTGGGTCAGGACTGGAGAAACAGGATGCGTATTTCGGATAAAGATCAAAATTAAGGGTAATAAGATTCTTGAAGCTGCTGCGGCCAAAGTGCTCTATTGCCCAGGATTTCTCTACCTGACGCGCTCCCCGAACCAGAAGTGGCTTCCTGTCTTTCATCTCTTTCCACGCAATAAGCTCCGGAAGAATTGAACGTTCCATACCCTATAATTGCCTTGCAATGGCTATTATACAACCCTATTTATTCATGGTTTTGGCTGTTATGCGCTATATCAGAAGCAGAACCCGTTTGTTTTGCTGGCTCTTAAGATAACAGTTCTGGAAGAGGGGCTTCCATATCAGACCCTGGTAAGCAGCATTATGTACAGGTACTTTACCGGGAATCTTGTTAAAAATACCTGCTTCACCTTCCAGTTTGCCTGGAGGTTCTGATTCGTGAAATAATCAAGCCGCTCTTCCGAAGGGCGTCTTTTTTACCTTTTATGTCTCCAAAATTCTAATTCCAGACGCGATGTGGAAGCACTGAAAACAAAGGTCTGAAAGAGGGAATCCCGTATCAGGCCCTGGTAACCAGCATTCTGCACAAGTACATTACCGGGAATCTTGTTGATGTTTATAACAAGCGGTAAATAACACCTGAAGTATACGAAGCTGACGATAAATCAGTCTTAGCGCTATTATTCAGGCTTTCCTGCTTGTATAGACAACTTAACCTGTATGTAACAATCAACCCTCAGCTGCCCAAGCAATTGGAAGTGATGCGTATTTTTCCGGACAAAAGAAAACCCCGCCCGAGGGCGGGGTAGCAAATCAAACTATACTTTTTCCGGCTTAGTAAGCAACAGTTGCTGCGAAGGTGATCCGGCCTTTGTCAATACCAGTGGTACCGTTAGAGCTGTAATCGAGAGTATCGTCAGCAAGGTTGTCGGAAGCGTACTTGATGGTGAAGGTGGTGTTGGAGACCATGGTCAGGTCAACACCGGCTTCAAGGGTCAGCACGTCAGTGTCAGAATCAAATGTAGAGTCATCGTCCATCAGCATTGCTGCATCAAGAGTGTCGTCAAGAAGAGTTCCTTCCTTGCTGGCCCACTTAACATCGACAAAGGGCTTTACGTCGCCAACAGCGTAGGAAGCGTTGAAGGTAAGACCAAGAGCGATATCATTGGAAGCATTGTCTGCATCGAGAATATCGAATGCAAAGAAAGCAAGGCCGGTTTCGAGACCAGGTACAAAACCGTCGGCAACTTCGTCGAAGGAAACCTTCATATCGAGGGTTGCATTATCAGTAGTATCAACGGTGCTTCCCTGGAAGAAACCCCAGAGTCCAACATTGGAACCAGCTTCGTTAAGGTCATAAGTAACATAAGGAGCAAGTTCAAAAACAAGCTCATTATCAGTAAATACACCCATCTTCCCATAGTATCCATCAACAGGAAGTCCAGCTTCGAGCATGCCCATGGTAAATACGGGGTTCAGGGTAAAAGCGATACCGGCATCGGTTACATTACTGGCATAAACGCCAAGACCAATGCTGAGCATTTCCATCGGGGTAATGGTTGCATCAAGTCCAAAAACATATTCGTTCTCGGTGTTGGCAGCAACGGCAGTCGCAGCTGCAGTGGTGTAGACAGACTCAACAACATAATCACCTGCTGTCGCACCAATAAATGCTCCACCGAAATTCGTCGAACCGCCAGCAACATCAGCAGCAGTAAGAACATAACCCTCAGCAGGTTTGGTTCCAGTACCAGTAATTTCAGCCACAAGGTCAGAAGCTAAACGAACACTCCACGCACCAGTTACTCCAGCAACGATGTCACGCTTATCATAGGTGTTTACCGAACCAACCTTGAAAGCAAGGTCGATCATACCGGCGAGGCCGTCCATTCCGAGGATGATTCCACCGTTGGTAGCGACGAGGTCATCGGTTCCAAGGCTGTCAACGGGATCGTTGTCATCAGCTGCCTGGATACGAAGCGCTGCTGCATTGTCGTAATCAAATCCAGGAGCGGTAGAAATCTGCAGGTAAGCGGGGCTGAAGTAGACACGAGCGTTGATGTCGCCGATTTCGGCAGTGATAATTCCGCTCATATCTTCTTCGGTTACTTCGGTGTCGGTTCCTTCGTCAGCGGCAAGGCCAATGGCGATGTCTTCGATTTCGATCCAGCCATAAGTGCCTTCGCCTTCGTTGGCAACGGTCTCGTCAATCCAGGTAACGGATATGTCGGCTTCCGCACTGTTGGTGAAACCAGTAGAAACTTCTTCGTTCAGGTCGATTCCGAAAACGGCTTCAGCTTCTGCGCTGAATTCCACAACGGGAGCGACAGTCTGAGCAAATGCACCAACCAGCCCAAAAGAGACCAGAAGTGCAAGAACCAGGGTAAGTTTTTTCATCTTTAAACTTCCTCCTAAGTTTTGGGACAGGTTCAACGAACCTTATAGCCCCTTCTTTTTATAGTCACGGTTAGTATACCAACCGGAAAATACGCTGTCAAGGAAAATACTTTTTAGGGACTTATTCATTATGTCGCTTTCGAGCAAAGAATTATCACCATTTAAGACCATTTTTTCACTGCTCATCAATATTTAACGTGAGGTCCCTGAAGTGCTTCCGAGCTGTTTCATGGTACCTATGTAATTGACAAAAGCGTCCGATCCCCCGGCCGGCCTGAGGTTTTCCTTCGCATCCACCAGGCAGTAGCTGTATCGGAAGGTATCCTCACCCGCTGCAAGCATGGTAAGGGTAAAGGGCGGCAGACTTTCCGAAAGGGTGAAAAGAATGCTGTTCCCCTCCTGCTTCCAGTTAACCTCGTAGACAATACGACCGTAGGCAATTTCAGCCTTGTTTTCCGGTAGAAAAGAGATGACCGTAACCTTGTTGGCATCGTCGGGGTTGGCAAAACCGAGGACCGTACCGTCGGCTATGGCCTGGACAAGCTCGGTCCGCAGGCCCCATACCCCTTCCAGGGCAAAGGCGCCGGTTGCGGCGAATGTTATGAGAAGCACTGCTGCTAACATACGTTTCATGAATAAACTCCTTGGCTTTTATGGTTTTCGGGTAGAGAGTAGCAGGACTTGAGGGGAATTTAAAGAGGTAGGCAAAGTGAACTGCCGCCTTAAGTTAAAGACGGCAGTTTCAGGTATGTTTAAAATTACTTGAGGTAGAAGATTACACCGAGAGAGGGCTCAACGGTTGCAATGTTAAAGGATGTAACTTTAGATTCTGCTGTCACGGTTCCTGCCGCATTGGTTACCTTGTTCTTGTCACTTTCGTATACCATCGGCAGGGTCAGTTTACCAAAAACGGAAAAATAATTGGTAAAACGGTATCTGGCTCCCATCTGCGGTTTCAGTATAAGTCCGAAGGTAGTATCCTTGGTTTCACCACCTCCCGCGGGTTCCTGAGTCTGAGAAAAATATCCGATTGCAAGAGATGCACCCAAAAAGCCCGATACGGGACCGTTCTGTACAAAGGTGTAGTCGAACCCCAATCCCGGTGTAATGCCGAACCAGCCATCTTCATCTACAGTGTCGGCTACTTCATTTTTGTCTTTTTCACTGTAGATACTGATCGCCACAAAAGGATGCAGGGCCAGGGTCTCCGATAGATGGTAGTAGATACCAATGGTTGTGGTCTGAGTCTCCAACGGTTCTTCAATTATCGGTCCCCAGCTTCCCTCTGACTGTGCGGAGAGGGGCAGTACCGTAATAACGGCAAGTACTATGAGAAAGATTGTTGTTCGTTTCATAAGAACTCCTTGAAATAACTTTAAGATAAGGCAAAGGTAACACCCTTGCGAGGGAATGACAAACTACTCCCCGTTTCCCCCTCCCCTTCGCCCATGCTATACTTCCCTCATCCCCCGCCCCGGAGCGGAGGAACCGCCGCAGGCGGGTGCCGGCGACAGCCGGTACCGGAGCGCGGCGGCCGCGCATGCTCCGGCATGCCGGAAGGCAGGACGGAGGACAGCGGCCGGGACCCCGCGCGCAGTTCCGCAGGGACGGTTCCCTCCGGCGGCAGCCGGAGGGGGCGCCAAAGAGGTCCTAACACACACCACAGAAAGGAGAAGAGAAAGATGAAGATTGTCGCTTTTAACGGAAGTCCCAGGAAGGGAGGAAACACGGAACGCTACCTGCAGGGGGTCCTTGAGCCGCTGCGGGAGGCGGGGCACGGGACGGAGCTGATTCAGATTGGCGGTAACCTGGTGCGGGGCTGTACGGCCTGCATGGGATGCCGGAAGAAGGGAGACGGGCGGTGCGTCTTTGATGATGATGCGATGAACGGCTGGATCGATGCGATGCGGGAGGCCGATGCGGTGGTGATCGGATCGCCGGTCTATTTTTCGGATTTGACCACCGAGACGAAGGCGCTGATTGACCGGGCGGGCTATGCGCTGCGGGGGATGGCGGAGAATCCCCTGAGCCGGAAGGTGGGCGCAGGGGTTGCGGTGGCCCGGCGGGCGGGGCATACCCACACCCTGATGAGCATAAACCAGTTCTTCTTTATAAATGATATGGTGGTTCCCGGTTCGTCCTACTGGAATGTGGGGTTGGCGAGGGCGGTCGGCGATGCGGAGGCTGATGCCGAGGGGCTGGCGACGATGGGGAGGCTGGGCGAGAATATCGGCTGGCTTCTGGAGAAGCTGGGGTAGGTTTCAAGAGGTCGGGTCCGGAGGGCCCGGGGTGTTCGGGGATGCAGGTGTTCAGTCCAGCTCCCTGAGTACCTCTTCCTTCGTTTCGGCAAAGAGGATGGCGTCCAGGGCCTTGTCGAGCTTGTCGGAGTCCGCGCTTGCTTCGATGCGGGTTTTCTCTGCCGGACTGATGTGGAATTTTTTATTCATCATCCTCGTCAGTACTGTGCGCTTGTCTTCGATCTTCCCTTCAATTTTCCCGTCTTTCCGTGCTATGCGCTCCCAGCTGGTTACATATGACATGGTTTCTCCTCCTCTTTCCTTTTCCAGTTCCACCGCCAGCTGCCGCTCAAGACCTTCGGGCAGGTTAAGCAGCCAGTCAAGGAACTTGAGCAGCGCGAGTATCTCGCTGCGCTCGAAATTTCTGTCCAGCAGGAGCAGGATAAGCCCCTTTTTAACCCGGTATCGCTGCTGCCGGCGCTCTTCCGTGCCGCTGCGGTGATTCTTCAGCTGCCGGCCGCTCTCGTTCACTTCCAGCTGCGCCAGGGTGACAAAGGCAAAGGGGTTGCGGCTTGTTTCCAGTTCCGCCCTGCGCTCCTTAAAGTATAGCAGTTTGACCACCTGAAATTCCAGCCGAAGGTAACGGCCGAGGCTGCTGCGCTCATCGCTTTCCATCGCGCCTCCTCTCTTTGTATATGCAGGAATGCGCGCGGTTGATTTTCAGCTTCGCTTTTTCTGCACCGGGTGGCTTACAGGCTTAAGGGTTTACGGGAGAATAATGAATTAAAAGGGGCCTTATGATATAATCTTCCTATGATTGTTATTGTTATACCGGCGTCCGCCTCTGCGGAGCCTGCATGAGTTCGGATCTCGAGAAGCGGGTTTCGGGCGACTGGTTTGACATCCGGGAGGCTGCGGGAGACCCACTGACGGCTGCACGTGCGGCGGGGCTGGACGGGGAGGAGCTTCGCCGGACGGCGGCGCGGCTGAGGGATAGTGTGGAGGGGGGGATTCTCGAATATAAGCGCACCCTCCTCCGGGCGGTTCTGACGCCCCTGAAGTCGCTTGTATACGATTCCCGGGCCCTTTCGGGAATACATGAGTGGGCGGGGATGGCCGGTGCGGCGGCGTGGTGCTGTCTGCAGCAACGACGCATTGCCCTGGGAAAAGTGAAGCCGGAAGCCCCTGGCGGGGATAGTACGGAAAAAGCAGATAAGCCGCAGCCGGCGGCGGAAGAGAACCTGCACCCGGCAACCATTTTCGAAGATGTAAAATCACTGTTCACCGAACACCCCGAATTCAAAAGTGAGCCGGCGGGAAAGATGATAGTGCTGCAGATAAAGCAGTACCGTCAGGAGATGAGCAAGCTGAAGGAGCTGCTTGAAAAGATTCCCGCAGAGAAGCGCAAGCCCCTGAGGGAGAATTTCGCTTACCGTCTGCGGGAGATTCTGCGGAAGGTGCAGCAGGGCTACGACAGCCTCAGCGGGTCTCTTGAACAAAAGAGCGGACCGGAGGAGAGCGGTGGTCCGATCCTTCTCCGGGTAGATGAGACCAGGCTTGTCCAGATGGCAAAACGCTTCATGCAGGAGGCCGAGCTATTTTCCCGTATACGCTCGGTTATGCTCTTTGCGGCGGATGAGAAGTTCCGCAGCCGTCAGAGCCTGCTGGCCCTGGAGCAGGATGGTTCCGACCTCGAATCGGTATTTATGCTTGAGGCGGGAGACTACCGCACCCTCGCTCCCTTTGGAGACGGAGAGATGCGGATATCCTCCGAGATGGCGCAGCTGGTACGGAAGATAGCGGCGGAGTGTGCCGGCGATCTGGATGACCGTTTATAAAAGCTCCTCCCTGCCCTCTTCCTTGAAGCGGTTCACGGCCTGCTTGACCAGCTGCCCGCTCCCCTTTCTGCATACCAGAAGCACCCCGTTTTTCTGGACAACCATAAGATCATCCACCCCGCAGAGCGCCACGGGGATGTCGGAATCCACGAAGCAGCCGCTGCTTTCTATCTCCACGGCTCCGCTGCCGTCTATTACCTCCGAGAGTTCGTCCCAGCTGCCGATGTCGTTCCACTCGAAGGTGGCCTCCACCATGGCCACGCTTTTGCACTTTTCCATGACCGCGTAGTCCACCGAATCCTTCGGGCTGGCCTGGTAGGCCTTGCGCACCGACTCGTCCCTGAAATAGAGATCCATTCCCAGCATGCTTCCGGAGGGCTGTGAGACGGTGATCGCTTCAAAAACTTCCGCGATGTCCGGACGGCCGGAGCGCAGCTCTTCAAAGTAGCGGTCCACCCGGAAGCAGAACATGCCGCTGTTCCAGAAGTAGCCCCCCTCCCTGAAAAAACGTTCGGCGGTCCCTGCATCGGGTTTTTCCCTGAAACTTTTTACCGCCAGTCCCCCCGCCAATGCTTCGCCCGTTTCAATGTAGCCGTAACCGGTCTCCGCCCTTGAGGGTTTGACCCCGAAGGTTACCAGGTGCCCCTCACGGGCAAGGGCTGCGGCTGCTGCCATATCGGCGGCAAAGGCCTCTACGGGACGAATCAGATGATCTGCCGGAAGGACCGCAAGGGTCTCCTTCTCCCGGCCGCTGTTGCGCAGGATAGCCGCCGCGGCTGCTATGGCGGGGGCGGTGTTGCGGGGTGCCGGTTCGGCCACAAGCTTTACCCGTTCCCGGCCCTCTGTCAGCCGGTCGCATTCGGCCGCCAGCTGGTCTATCTGCTCATCCAGGGTAACGATGAAGATATCGCCCCTGCCGAGCCGCAGCGCCCGCTCCACTGTCAACAGGAGCAGACTCTTGCCTCCCCGAACGGGAATAAACTGCTTCGGCCGCTTTGAATTACTGGCGGGCCAGAGCCTGGTACCCGCTCCTCCGGCCAGTATGGCGATATTGTCCACTCCTGCTCCTCCGGCAGGTTTGATGTTTCCGGTATTGTCTGTCATGTGTCTCTCCTCGAGTGGTTAAATTGCCGGCTAATCGAGCTCGCGCAGAACCTCGTCCTTACTCCCCGCATCCAGGACTGCGTCCAGAGCAGAATCCAGTTTTGCCGGATCATTACAGGCTGCTATGCACACCTCTTCCTCTCCGGTAAGGGTGAATTTCTTTCCCAGCAGGCGGACCAGCGTCTTCCTGCGGATTATAAGTTCGCCTCTGGAAATGCCTTGCTCCAGACCTTGCTCAAGACCCCTTTTTTCGGCAAACCGTTCCCAGCTTGTAATATACGGCATACGCTCTTCCCCCAGCAGTTCTTTCGTTTTACGATCGTACAGCTCCTCGAGTTCCGGAGGCAGCTGCAGAATCCAGTCCAGAAAACGGAGCAGGTGGTATGTTTCCCGCCCTGAGTACCCCCATTTCGTAAGGCTTCGGGTCAGTTCCAGTTTGGCCTGGTATTTTGCCTGACCATCACGTTTACCTATGGCGGCAAGGTGTGCGGTGGTGACAAAGGCAAAGGGGTTACGGCTTTGTCGCAGCTCATCCGCCTTATGCTTAAAGTATAACAGCTTGGAGGTGTGATAGTCCACTTTGAGCATCGCTCCTCCGCCGAGATTCTCCGTGTAAGCGGTGGGGAGAAAGGCGGGATCAGCATCGGTAAGCAGGATAAGGGTGGACGGAAAGTGTCCTTCCCTGTCCATGATGCGGTACGCGTACTGGAAAAGACGACGATCGAAGTTTTTCTCCTTTGTGCCCTGAACTTCAATATGCAGGAGAATTCTGCGTTTTTCTCCATCCAGAACGGTAACTTCGAACAGCATGTCGGCGTACCTTCCCCGGCTTCTGTTACCGGAAGCAAGCTTCTGCAGCTCTTTGTCCCTGGACTCGGGCCCGATACCGTGGTCCACTTCTGCAGCCAGCGCTGGGAAATAGAAATCCAGAAATGGAAAGAAGAGCGCTTCCACGATGTCCTTCCAGGCCGAATCGAACCGATGAGTCTCCATATACTGTACATACGCGGAAATCTGCACGTTCTATTCTCTTTAACCCGCAGAAAAAATGATGCCGAACGGCATCGCGAAGTGTTAGAGAGAGGTATCATTTTTTCTGCCCCGGGAAAACATACATTCTTTTATCCGCATGCGGTATTGTCCCCCCCAAGCTTGACCGCCCCTTGCCGGCAGGAATAGAATAAAAGAGAACGGATACGGACACAGGGAAGCGCAAGGGATTGAAGCGGTACCCCGCAGCCGCGCAGCGGCGAGGAGTTCAAGCGGAAAGCCCGGCCCCCTGCCGCCCGGCAGGGGGATGCGCCCGAAGTCAGAAACAGATGGAGGATGAGATGGCGAAAGGTTTTACTTTATCGGTGTACCCCTGGGTGTACATTGCGCAGTACGGCGGGGACTGGACCGAACGGTTTATTGAAAAGGATCACCGTACTCCCGCGGAGGAGGAGGCGATGGCGCCGGCGGAGCGGGAGGAGCTGACGGCACGGCGCAACAGTCTTTCGGAGCTGCCTCTGGTTAACTATACAACCCAGTACGGGATGGGCTGTTTTGAGGGGCTTAAGGCGTTTCCGCAGAGGGACGGTTCGCTGAAGCTGTTCCGGCCGGACCGCAATGCTGCGCGTTTCTACAATTCGATGGAGGGGCTGATGATGCCGCCCTTTCCCAGGGAGATGTTCCTTCAGGCGGCGCGGTCGGTGGTGGCCAGGAACAAGGCGCTCGGTTTTGCTCCGGTCTACGATCCGGCGTGGGAAAGGGACGATTTTTTGAGCGGTGAGTCGGTCTACCTTCGGCCTTTTACCTATTCCGAGCCGGCCATCGGTCTGAGCATTTCCACCAATCCCTTTGTGGTGATGGTGTCGACTCCCGTGGGGGCTTATTTCCGTCCGGGAAACAGCAGGGCACTGGTGTCGGACAAGATCCGCGCCTTTGCGGGGGGAACGGGATGGATAAAGTGCGATTCCAATTATGTGGTTCCCATCCTTGAGAAGAAGGCGGCGGAGGCGAAGGGCTACATGGAGACAGTCTTCCTCGATGCGGAAAAGCACACCTACGTGGAGGAGGGTTCTTCCTGCAATATTTTCTTCCTTCTGAAGAATGATACCCTGGTTACTCCGGAGCTGGGCGATACGGTGCTTCCGGGGATTACCCGCAGTTCGGTGCTTCAGCTCGCTTCCGAAAGCCTTGGCTTGAAGTGCGAGGAGCGAAAGATTTCGATCGAGGAGGCGATGAGCGAGTCGAAGGAGTGCTTCGTTACGGGTACCGCGGCCGGGGTAAGCTACATAGAGTCGATTACCCGGGGCAGCACGACGGCGGTCTTCGGAGACGGTTCTATGGGTGATGTGACCGGTACGCTGCTGCGTACCCTGAAGGGTATTCAGTACGGAAAGGTGGAGGACCGCTTCGGCTGGATGATGGACGTGGAAGGCTGAACCGGCTCGCGGGCCTGCGGGCCCACGGGCTTGCGGGCCTAGGGTGCGAAAAAGGCCGTCTCCAGATCTTTCGGAATTTCCGGATAGATCTGGGGGCGGTAGTCGCTGTCGGGGTAGAGCATGCCCCGCTGATTCAGAAAAGCAAGGTTCTTGAGGGGGCTCCGTTCGAGGGTTTCCGGATCACGGTTGTAGTTTTCGAAGAGTTCATTGGCGTTGCTCAGGTTTACCAGGGCTTCGGTGTAGGCTTCGCCCCTTCCCGTACGACGGTACACTTCATAGCGGGCCACGGCAAGGTTGTTGTTGACCCTGATAAGGTTTTCGAGCACCGCAAGATGCTCGGACCGCTCCGAGGGGGTAAAGTTGCTTATGCCGTAGCGGCGCTCTTCCAGGCGCCGGATAAGGCTCCGGTAGTAGCCTTCCGCCGCCTGGAGGTTGTTCCTGCGGTAGAGGGTATTTGCCAGGGAATAGCTGAGGTTCGGGTCGGTGGTAAAACCATCGGCGGCGCTTGAGAACCTGAGCAGAGCTTCGCGGAACTCTTCGTTCCAGTAGTGGATGTAGCCGATTTTATACTTCACTTCCCTGGTGCTGTAGTTGTTGGCTTCCGCCTTCTTCAGGTACTCCATGGCAAGGTCGAGGTCTCCCCCTACGTAATAGGGAATGTCCGCCATATCCGCATAGAGCATGCCCGCTTCACGCTTGACCGGGAGAATTCCGCGGTCCCGGGCGGATTCATAGAGCTCGATGCCGCTGCGGTATGCCTGCTCGGCTTCGAGAAAGCGGGAGTCGGCGAAATGGATTTCTCCGAGGCGGCGGTAGCTGTCCATGTAGATGAAGTGACGCTCCCCGTTGAGCCGGGGAAGGCGGCCGAGAAAGAGGATGGTGTTGTTCAGGGCCTTTTCCTCTTCCTGACGGTCGCTTATCTTATTGAAGAAGCGCGCGAGCTGATAGTGGATCTCCGGAAGGGTTTCATCGGCATCCTTGGCCCTGAAGAGGATGTCGTTGACTTCTTCGGTAATGTTGTTGTCCAGGAGGTAGCCGCCCAGTTCCGCGTAGGCCGAGGGGTCGACCTCGAGTTTGGGATCGGCCTGGAAGCGATCTTTAAGAATCCTGACTTCGGCCATGTTGTCCGTCCGGATAAAATAGCGGAGCATCCGGAAGAGGAACTCGTTGCGGATGCCGTGGGCATCCATAAGCTTTGCCAGGGCAAAACGGGCATCTTCCAGGCGCGACGGCTCTTCCCTCCCCCATTCGAGATTCACGTCCGCCGAAAGCAAAAGCACGTCGTAGTCGTCGGTCTGTTTTTCCACGGCAAGATAAGAGTCCAGGATGGAGATGGCTTTGGGGTAGTCGGCGAGATCTTCGTATTCCATGCGTGCGTAATCGAGGGTGCCCTGCTTGTCCAGCCGGTAGCGTGCGAGCAGGCGCTCGTAGATCGCCTGCGCACGGGGCCATTGACCGGCTGCGCGGTAGCCTTCCGCATAGCGGTAGAACTGTCCCTTCATGGGCCAGGTGTCGGTAGCCTCGTCAAAGTAGCTGCCGGACTGGGGGTATTCCTGTTCCGTCAGGTGTTTGTAGCCCCGCGCATACAGGGTGTAGGCCCGTATGGGGCTGTAGACGAAGCGGTATCCGAGAAAGATCAGCAGGGAGAAAAGGGCGGCGGTAAGCAGGGCTGTGCGGATAACCGGCAGCACGTTTTTACGGAACCGGTAATAAAAGGTGTCCCGCTCCTCTTCGAACTCGGTTCCGGTGCGTTTTTCATACTCCCGGGGGATTTTTATGCGCTGTCCGGTGATTTTACCGACCAGGTTCGCGATTTCCCGGGGAGAACGGCCGTTTTTCAGACTGTCGATGAGCTGGCGCAGCTGAGGGCCGAAGAGCTCTTTCTCGCCTATCTGCTCTTCGACAGCAAGCTTGAGGTTGAGGGGGAGTGTGGCCAGGTGCGTTTTCAGATGGGCGAACTCTTCCTCGGTGAGGCTTATCTCCTCTTCGGCTTCCGAGAGCTCTCCCGCTTCAGCCGGGAACTCTTCTTCCTCATCCAGGCCGGCGAAGGCACCGCTGTCTTCATCCAGAATGTCGAAGTTCTGGCCGAGGTCGCCGAGACTGAACTCGTCGATCTCAAACTCATCCTCTTCCATCTCCAGCAGTTCGTCGGGTTCTTCCTCCCCTGAAATCTCCTCCTCCTGCGGTTCGGGCTCTTCCTCCCCGAAGTCGGGCATATCGAATTCATCCGGACCTTCGGGTTCGAGTTCGTACTCCTCCTCCGGTTCTTCCAGCTCCTCAGGCTCTTCGGGAAGTTCATCTTCAAAGTCGGGCAGGTCGAAGGAATCGGGCTCTTCCAGCTCTTCAACTTCTTCAAGCTCTTCCGTTTCTTCGGCCAGTTCCTCTTCCAGCTCGGGAAGCTCAAAGGAGTCGAACTCTTCCGGTTCTTCCGATTCTTCGGCCAGTTCATCTTCCAGCTCGGGAAGCTCAAAGGAGTCGAACTCTTCAGGCTCTTCGAACTCTTCAAGCTCTTCCGTTTCTTCGGGCAGTTCCTCTTCCGGTTCAGGGAGGTCAAAGGAGTCAAACTCTTCGGGTTCTTCAGGCTCTTCGGGCTCTTCGGGAAGTTCCTCTTCAAGTTCAGGCAGGTCAAAGGAGTCCGATTCTTCCTGCATATCGCTGCCGAAGGATGCGAGAAAGTCATCAAGGTCGGGGGTCTCTTCCGGCGTTTCGGATTCATCCGGTTCGGGTTCGGAGGGATAGTCCTGGTCCTCGCCTATTCCCAGTTCTTCATCCACTTCATCGAGGAGCATTGAGAGATCTTCGCTGAGACCCGATTCGGGCGGAGGCACATCGCGCACCTTTTCTCCGCGCTCCGCAAGAATTGAGGGCTCGCTTCCGACAGCGAGAAAACGGGATTTAAACTGTTCGACATCCTGGATTTCCGGCATACGCTTCCTTTGATTAGTTTCGGTCCGTTTACCGGAAGGCGTTAACAATTATTGTAATTGACCTTTCCTTTAGAAACAAGCCGGATATGCCGGTCCCGCTCAAGTACTGAGGCTTCTTTTCCGATAACTTGAGCAGTGTGATGAAACAAATACAAGAGAAGATACGGCTTACGCTGCTTTCAATCTCCGCACTCCTCATATTCCTCGGTCCTGTTGCCGCGATAAGTGCCCAGGAGACACCGACGGCTCCCGAGGGAATCGATATGGCCCTCCATGTGCGTCTTCAGGAGATGCGCAATGCGGAACCGCCCCGGGTTTACGGAGATTCGATTCTCTTTACCTATGCCGCGGAGCGGTACTACGAGTCCAGGGTCCGATCGGTGGGAATCGCCTTTGCGCATGAGTCCTACCGAAGCATTCACCCTTTTAAAAAGCTTATTGATACGGGAAAAGAGGAGGGTCCGGAACTGACCGGGGTGCTCTTCCTTCTCTATCCCCTTCCCGCGGGAATCGAGAAACTCGAGTACCGCCTTATTGTAGATGGAATATGGATGACCGATCCGAGTTCCGCCGACACGGAAATAAAGGAGAGCGGCCTTGCCGTCTCGGTTTTTCGGATTCCGCATATGGACTACCGCGCGTTCCGCAGTCCTGAGACGGGGCCCGACCAGCGGGTAACCTTCCGCTTTCGGGGAGCGTCAGGTCAGCGGCTCTACCTTTCCGGCAGTTTCAACGACTGGGATCCCTTTATGTACCGTATGACGGAAGAGGCCGGTATGCCGGGCCTTTATACCCTGACCCTCCGTCTGCCCGAGGGGGTTCACTACTACGCCTTCATCCGGAACGGAGAAACCATAACAGATCCGCTCAACAACCGTCTTGCGGAAAGACGATCGGGTATGCGTGTGTCGGTCCTCGAGGTGGGCACTTCCGCACCTATTGCACAAAGGTAAACACAAGCAGTTCTTCACCATCATCACTCTCTGCCCTGTCCACGGTCTCAACCCGGTTACGCTTGTGTGAAAATCGGGTAATTTCGCTTGGCCCCTCCCAGAGGAGGTCAAGAAAAGAGCCGTTCAGACAGACGGTTATACCCCAGGGAAAACGGAACTGCTCCTCCCGCTCGCGCAGCGCTTCCGCAAACAGAAGGGCGGTTTCGGCGGTATATTCCTCGCCGTTCGCTTTCAGGTCGATCCAGATATCTGCCTGTTTCATAAGCGCTTCCAGATCGTCGAAGAAGGTATCCCGGCATATGGAAATGCCTATCCGGAAACCGGATAGCTCGAAAAGCTCCGCCTCTTCCGCGCTTCCCGCATCGAGCCCGATAAGCTGCTTTTCGAAGGGCGTAAGCCGTATTTTATCCTGCATATAGGATACCTCTCCGTCGGCTCCGTAAAGCACGGCGCGGTTTACCAGTTTCCCGTCATCCAGGGCAAAATAGGTCCCCGCAAGAACCGCCATCCCGTAGGTTTCCGCACCGTGCCCCCAGGTCCGGTTCATGGTACGGAGGACCGAATCGGAATGTCTGATGAAGAGATCCCGCAGTTCCACGGGTATGCCGCGGCTTCGGGAAAGCAGCTCGAGCCCTTCTTCCACGGAATCCGCCTCTTTGACGATCTCCTTCAAGGAAGCGAATGCAAGGGGAACATTCAGGTACTCGGGCAGAACGAGCAGATCCGCTCCGGCCTCCGCTGCCTGTTCCAGAATTTCCTCCGCCTTGACTGCAAAAGCTCCCGGGACTGTATAGAGTTCCTCATCCGCCTCATACTGAAAGACGGCAACCGTCAGCTCCCGGGAAGCGGGATTCTCCCCGGCGAAGGCCGGGAGGCTCAGTGTCAGGAAGAGGGCTGTCAACAGCCTCCTAAGCATCACGTCCGGCGGTATCGAGGCGGGCAGAGAGATCCTCCACATAAAAGGAGGGTGCTTTACCGGCAAGTACCATGGCCGCATTCAGGGCACATTTACGTTTAAGTTCAATTATGGACTCTTCGCTGTAGTAGGCGCAGTGGTCGGTAAGCACCAGCTGGGGAAGATTGAAGAGCCGGGCATCGCCCAGGGGCGGTTCGGATTCAAAGACGTCGAGACCTGCTGCCGAAATGGTACCCGCCTGAAGGGCGTCCAGAAGTGCCTCGTGATCGACGATGGCGCCCCGGGCCGTATTAACCAGGATTGCTCCGGGCTTCATTCTCCCGAAGGCTTCCCCGTTTATTAGATGGTAATTCTCTTCGCGCATGGGGATATGGATGGAAAGAACATCGGATTCGGACAGGAGGGTGTCAAAATCGACAATTTCAGCCTCTCCGGCGGCGACATTGTGGGTGTCGGCATGGTGATCGCAGATAAGCACCCTTGAAAAGCCCAGGCCCGAGGCCTTCCGGTGAAGGCTGCGTCCGGTGCCTCCGTAACCGAGCAGTCCGAGAACCTTCCCGCTCAGCCGGGGGATGGTCAGTTCCGAATGGATGTTCCAGCCGCCGTCCCGCACCTGACGGTCTATCCTCGAGACCTGACGGGAGGAGGTGAGCATGAGGGCAAGGGCATGTTCGGCAACCTCGTCGTAGCAGTAATCGGGAACACGGGCAACCCAGATTCCGGCTTCCGTGGCCGCTTCGACATCCACTTTTTCATACCCGGTTCCATAGCGGCTTATCACACGGCATCTCTTTAAATTGCCGATAAAGTCCCGGTCCACGGTCATCTGGTTTACCAGAATTGCATCGGCTTCCGCGCACTCCCCGGCAAGGGCTTCCGCGTTAAGTTCGTAGCCCGCCACCAGTTCTATTCCAAGAGGTTCCAGCACCTCCTGTTCCGGTGCGTAATTTCCTGCAAATCGATCATCGGTCACTACTACACGGTACATCTCAACTCCTTGTCTCTTTTCCCATATCATGTTCTAATCGCTTTATGCAGATATCTTATATCCTTTTTGATCTCGACGATACCCTTTATCCCGCATCAAGCGGGCTTGCCCACGTTTTCAAGGAACGTATTCTCGCCTTCGTTTCAGAGTATCTCGGCATCTCTCCCGAAGAGGCCGACCTGATCCGTGACGAAAAGCGGCAAAGTTACGGCACGACCCTTGAATGGCTTCAGGCCGAGAAGGGGCTGACCGACGTCGATCCCTATTTTGAAGCAATCCACCCAAAGGATATAGGCGCCTATCTCAAGCCCGATCCGGCCCTGACCGCCATGCTTGAACGGCTCCCGCAGCGCACATCGATCCTTACCAACAGTCCCATTGAACATGCCGAACGGGTTTCCCGCTTTCTTGAAATCCGCGGCTTTATGGAGCATATTTTCGACCTCCGTTTTAACGGTCTCCTCGGTAAACCCGACAGAGCAGCGTATCAGCGGGCCCTGGATATTATCGGCTGCAGCCCCGAAGAGGTTCTTTTTGTTGATGATATGCCCCGCTACCTCTACGCCTTCCGCGAGATGGGCGGCCGGACCCTGCTTATCGACGAAGATGGCAGGCACGAAGGGAGTGATCTGGAACGCGTCCGTTCCATCCATGAGATTGAAGAGCTTATTTCCGCCCGCCTCTGATTCCCGCAAGCTTCCATCCCAGCATAAAAAGGAAAATGGCCAGAAGGGGCAAAAATGCGTCCTCCCGGAGAGATGCCGCCATCTGCCCCCATTCGGCATACGCGGGGCCCGCCCCCAGCCCCAGAAACGAAAGACTTGAGGCAAGCAGAAGGCTGTTTCCGGCCCGGGAAGCCGCAAAGGCAGCAAGGTCGGTAAACGGCTTCTCTTCTTTTCTGTTCCGCCGGACTCGTTCGGCATATATCGGCCAGTCCAGTATGATCAGGGCGATAACGATTGACTCAAGTCCCCCTCCAAGGGCAAAGACCAGGGCAGCCGCCAGAACAAGCATCGGTACGGTCCGCAGGACCCGCTCAATGCCCGCTATTCCCGCACCCGGCCCGCCGGCCTTCCCGCCGGCACGCGGGGAGAGCACTCCTATTGTGCCGCCGATAAGAAGACTCCCCATTACGGCGGGAACCACCATCTTGAATGCACTTCTCGCCCCCCATACAATGCCCTGAAACTGCCCCCCCGAAGCGATCCGGTAAGGCATATCGGGGTTCGCCGGGGGCGCCAGCAGGGGCGCAAAAAGCGCCGTAAGCACGAAGAGCAGTACTATCGCGGCACCGGCGGCGGATGCTGCCTGCGCTGCCCGCGGCTCCAGCTGCCGGTTCAGTTTTTGAAGCCCCTCCGCTTTCCGCATGGCGCCGCCGGCAAGATCCGCAGCAAGATCCGCAGCAAGGTCTGCAGCGGCCGAAAGGAGAGCCGTAAAGAGCACAATAAAGATGGCCGCCGCCGTATCGAGGCGGATAAGCGCCTCCCTGAGCCACCATCCGATTCCCTCCAGGCCGAAAAGGTTCTCGCCCACAAGCATCAGTCCCATCAGGCTGCCGAAAAGCCCGCTGCCGCGAAAACGCCGGCCCGGAAAGGGAGAGAAGGCCGCTGCCAGAAAGATGACCGAAAGCACGGGGAGCGAGGGCAGAAGGTATTCAACGAAAGCGTGTGATACCGGCGCTCCGGCCGCTGCCGAGTAGCCGAACTCCCCTTTCAGGACGCTTTTCATCCAGAGGAGATAACGGAACGGCAGCGTCTCATGCTGCCCGTAGGCGCCAACAGTCTCCCCGAACTGCTCCGACGATATCGGCCCGGCGGGGATCCATACCGCGGCCCTCATTCCCGGTGGAAGGAGCTGCATCATCATAAAAACCAGAACGGAAACGCCCAGGAGAGTGAGAATCGATACCGCCAGTCTGCGGATAAGGAAACGGAGAGCGCCCGGCATCTCAGAGGGGCACATTCAGGCAGCAGCTGCGCCGGACCGTTGAAAAGCCGGCCTCTTCAAGAAATGGAAGAAGTACGGCGCCTGTGCCGGAAACCTCCACAATCAGATCGGTAATCTCCCGCTGTTTCGCCTCCTCCGTCGAACGCTCGATAAGCAGTTTTGCAAGGCCGAGCCCGCGGTACTGAATGTCCACATAGAGGAGGGGAAGTTTGAGTACCGGACCTGCGCCGGAATCAAAACGCACCAGCATCGCGACAGCCGCAAAATCCCCGCCAGGGGTGTGTACGGATATCCGGATAAGTTCCTCCCCGCTCTCCAGGGAGATCATGCACTCTTCACCGAAGAGTTCGCGGAGCCGCTGCTGTTCCGGTGGAAAGGCCTCGCGGAAGCAGGTTTCTATCAGCGCCTCGTCGAGGGGGCCGTCGTAGCTCTCCACGGAGACGGGAAAATCGATAAGAACAAGTTCTTCGGTCTCATCGGGTTCGGGTCCCAGGGCGGCAAGGTTTTTCGCCTCTTCATTGCTCTGAAGCCACTCGCGCACGGTCTGGCGCATCTCCCGCTCCTTGAAGGAGTACCAGAGTTTCTCGAGCGGGCCGTGGCTCTTGAGGGCATCCTTGAACCTGCGGAAGGCTCCCCGCCCCCCCGAGAGGGCCTGACCGAGATCCTGGCGGTAGAGGGGATTGTTTATGCCGGAGACAAACTTTTCCATCAGGTGATACCCATCGGCGGAGGTCCAGCGGGGGATTCTGACATAGAGAGCCTCATCCGGCTCTTCCCCCTCCATGCCGAAAACGGACTCGGGAATGACTTCGAGCTTTTCCATATCAAAGAGAAAGCTCTGCTCCTGGTTCTCCATGGCAAAGATAATCTGATCAATAAGCTCATTCGGAAGAATGGAGGGGGTCATTACGCTTCCTCCCGGAGAGCGGATATGGCCGAACGGAGATCGGCCAGGGGAACCAGGCGCTTTGTCAGCCTGCGCCGGTCGAAGATCTCCGCCCTTCCCTCTTCAAGGGAGGAGGTGCTTATTACGATCCGCCAGGGGATGCCCATCAGCTCGGAATCCTTGAATTTAACCCCCGGCGATTCGGAACGGTCATCGATAAGCGTATCCCGGGAGATCGAGGAATAGAGCTGCTCGACCTCTCTGCGCACCGATTCGCTCTTTCCGATTCCCATAAGGAAAAAGCGGTAGGGTGCGATGGAGGCGGGCCAGACAAGTCCGTGATCGTCCCGGAGGTGATGAGCCGCCGCCCCGAGGAGGCGGTCAATGCCGATGCCGTAGGATCCCATGTGAGGATAGAGAACCTTCCCGTTCTCCTCCTGAAAGAGCAGATCCATGCTTCTCGTGTAGTAGTCTCCGAGCTTGAAAATGTTTCCCAGTTCGATTGCCCTCAGTTCTTCGAGGTTTTCCCCGCACTGAAGGCAGCGGTCGCCGTGACGGACCATGGCGATATCCACCACATGGCCGCTTTCGAAATCGCGTCCGAAATTGCAGTTTCCGACATGGGTATCCGGCTTTCCGCCTCCGGCCACAAGATTGACCGAACCCGCTACGCTGTCATCCACAACGACTGTTACAGCATCACCCGCCCCAAGGGGACTCAGGTAACCGGGAACCAGTCCCAGAGAGGCAAGCTCCGAGGGTCCGGCATAGCCGAGAAGAGGCTTACCGAGATAGGAGGAGAGTTTTTCTTCGCTTATGTCATAGTCGCCCCGCACCACCGCCATAACATATCCTTCGGGGGTCCGGTACACGATTGATTTCATCAGCAGAGAGCGGTCAAGTTTGAGAAAAGCGGAAAGCTCTTCGATGGTCTGGATACCGGGGGTGGAAATCTCCTCCATCAACTGGGGAAGCCCCTTTCCGTACTGTTTGCCCCCCTTCGCGACATCGCGGTTTGCACGGTACCCGCATGAGGGGCACTGGAGAATAACATCATCGCCTATCTCCGAGGGAAGAAGAAACTCGTAGGCCTTCTCCCCCCCCATGTAGCCGACTCCGGATTCGGCGGTAAGAACGTCCAGCCCGCAGCGGGCGAAAATGCGCTGGTAGGCCGCAAACATTTTCGGGAAAAAATTGTTCAGGTCCGAGGGACTGCGGTGAAAGGAGTATGCGTCCTTCATTTCAAACTCTTTAAGACGGAGGAGCCCGTGGCGGACCCGCTCCTCGTCCCGGTATTTACGCTGAAACTGATAGAGAAGGGCGGGAAAGTCCCGGTACGAGCGCAGCCCATGACGTACAAGCTCGACAAAGGCCTCTTCGTGACTCGGAGAAAGCACGTATCTGCGGTCATGGCGGTCGGAGAAGCGTATCATATCGGCATGTATCCGCTCCTCCCGTCCGCTGCGCATCCAGATTTCCACGGGATTGACCAGGGGGACGGAAACCTCCTGTCCCCCGACCTGCTCCATCTCTTCCCGGATAATGGAGCGTATGTTTGCCGCCGTCTTCAGCCCGAGGGGCAGACATGAGTACAGTCCGTGGCCGAGGGGGCGGATGTAGCCGGCGCGCAGAAGCAGAGCCAGCCCACCGCTCTTGATGTCCTGGGGCGTTTTGCGAAGCGTTTTTCCGAAAAGGTGTCGATACCGCATTGCCGTCATTGTAGCGGTACCTCTTACGGGGGGTCAAGCATTAAGCGCCGGGCCTTGACTCGACGGCTGATTCATTGGATAGTTCATACAGGTGTAAAGAAATACCAGACAGGAGAAGTAGTATGAGTATTATTGAATTTATCGAAGCCAGAGAAATTCTCGATTCCCGCGGGAACCCCACCGTAGAGGTCGATGTCGTTCTTGAAGACGGATCCATGGGCCGCGCGGCGGTTCCCTCCGGTGCTTCAACCGGTGTCCACGAAGCCGTTGAGCTTCGCGACGGCGACAAGAGCCGTTTCATGGGAAAGGGTGTCCTCAAGGCTGTTGAAAACGTGAACGATACCATTGCGGGAGAGCTCGTCGGCCTTGACGCTCTCGAACAGGTCGACATAGACCGCACCATGATCGAGCTTGACGGAACCGAAAACAAGTCCAAACTCGGAGCCAACGCGATTCTCGGTGTATCCATGGCAGTTGCACGGGCAGGGGCCGATTTCCTCGGTATTCCCCTGTTCAAGTACCTTGGAGCTTACCACTCCACGGTTCTTCCCGTTCCCATGGCGAACATCATAAACGGCGGTTCCCATGCGGACAACTCGGTGGACTTCCAGGAGTTCATGGTTATGCCCGTGGGAGCGGACAGCATCCGCGGCGGAGTACGGATGATCACCGAGGTGTTCCACAACCTCAAGGCGATCCTCAAGGACAAGGGCTACAGCACCGCAGTCGGTGACGAAGGCGGCTTCGCTCCCAACCTCAAGAGCAACGAAGAGGCGTGTGAAGTAATCCTCCAGGCCATTGAGAAAGCGGGATACCGCCCCGGCGAAGAGATCATGATCGCCCTGGACCCCGCTGCCAGCGAGTTCTACGACGAAAAGAGCGGCAAGTACAAGCTGCGCTGGTCCACGGGTGCCGAATACACCAGCACCGAAATGGCCGACTACTGGGCAAGCTGGGCGGACAAATACCCCATCATCAGCCTCGAAGACGGAATGGCCGAAGATGACTGGGAAGGCTGGAAGTACCTTACCGAGAAAATCGGCAAACGTGTTCAGCTGGTGGGCGACGACCTCTTTGTAACCAACACCAAGCGCCTGAGAAAGGGTATTGATGAAGGCATTGCCAACTTGATCCTGATCAAGGTGAACCAGATCGGAACCCTGACCGAGACCTTCGAAGCGGTGGATATGGCCAAGCGCGCCGGTTATACCGCGGTTGTTTCTCACCGTTCGGGAGAAACCGAGGACAACTTTATCGCCGACCTGGTTGTGGGACTTGAAACCGGGCAGATCAAAACCGGCTCTCTGAGCCGCTCGGACCGCCTTTCCAAGTACAATCAGCTTATGCGCATTGAAGACTACCTTGAAGGTGTTGCCGAATACCCCGGAATGAAGGCGTTCTATTCCATAAAGCGCTGACATTTCTTTCAGGATTATTTCAGATAAGTGTTTTCAGGCTGTCCGGTCCAATGGCCGGGCAGCTTTTTTTATGTCTGCAGATTCCATGTATGTTGAAGTGTGAAGGATGCTGTTTACAGGAGATCAGTAGCGGACGGAAAAGCCGGAAAAACCTTCGACGGCGGTTTTTTTCAGCGAAAGATCTTCCACCCGGGCCGATGGAGGACCCTGACGGCAGGCGTTTATAAACTTGCGGCACCCTTCCTCGCTTCCTTCCAGATGCGCCGTAAGGGTGCCGTCATATTCGTTTCGAACCCAGCCCGATACGCCGCAGCGCCGGGCCGTGTGCTGAGCCCAGTAACGGAATCCGACTCCCTGGACTCTTCCTTTTACCCTGATCAGAAAGGCGGATGAACTCAGTTTTCCGCCTCCCGCTCGAGGGCCTCCCCCACTTTCTGAGCCAGCGTCGCGTAATCGAAGGGCTTGTAGATAACCTCAAAGGGTATGTTGAATTCCGGTCGGAGAAAGCCGCTGGTTATGAATATTTCCTTGTCTTTACAATAGGTATCGAGAAACTTTATCCAGTAGTCGCCGCCGAGAATATCCATGCGGTAGTCGGTTACGATAACCTTCACCTGGTGGTCAAGAAGCTGTTTGATCGCTCCGACGCCGTCGGAGGCAACCAGCACCTTGTATCCTTTTTTCTGAAGATAATCCCGGAGGGTAAGCCGGATCGAGTCCTCATCTTCGACTATGAGAACCAGCCCTTTCATGCTTTCACTCATGTCCATTAACCTTTTGCAGCTACAAGATCCTGTACAGCAGCCAGGAGGCTGTTAAAATCCACGGGTTTTGCAAAAAAGGCGTCGGCTCCTTCGCTTATTATCTTCTCGGACTCCGCCTCATCGTCCAGTCCGCTGACCGATATAATGACCGGAGAACCGAGGCTCGCATCTTCCTTGATTTTTGCACATAGCTGATGACCGTTAACACCGGGAAGGTCGATGTCGAGAATAACCACATCGGGTTTCTCCCGGCTGAGCACCACCCCTGCTTCGAATCCGTCAAACGCCTGGCTGACAATCCAGTCGGGCATTTTCCGGTTGAAAAACTGTTTTACCATATCATTCAGTTCCCTGTCGTCATCGACGATAAGAACCTTGTTGTCGTCCTGCAGCCTCTGAAGTTCTTCAAGCTCCGCGGGTATCCGCATGCCGCGTTCCTCAAGGAAAGAAAGAAGGTCTTCCGCATAAATCCGGTACTGACCTCCGGGAGTTGTAAATGCCTTCAGGTGATTGTTCTTAATCCAGTTGATGGCAGTCTGATTAACCACTCCGCAAATATTGGCAACCTCCAATGCAGAAAAAATCCTCACCTTCTTACCGTTCTTGGCCATCTGTTTTTTACTCCTTCACCAGTTTCCGTATATCTTTTATTGTAACAAATATATCTAAAAGGTCAATGCAAACCTTCACCGGAACCGAAAAACTTCTCCACTATCCTGAAAACCTTTGCTCCCGGGAAGCCTTTCCGCATAAGCGAAGCCGCTGCGGAGCGGGCTGTTGCCGAGCTTTTCAATACCAGTTTCTCCGCCGCGCGCTCAAGGGCTTCGTCCTCTTCCGCTTCGGAGAAGCAGGTTGCGACGGCCTCCATGGCTATTGACCGGTCAACCCCGCGGGAAGCGAGTCCGGAAAGGAGCTTCGCACGGCCTTCCGGCTTCTTTGATATCCGGGATTCCACCCACAGCTGAGCAAACCTTTTGTCATCAATATAGCGCAGCCCTTCAAGCTTACCAAGAACCCGCTCCACAACGTTCTCCTCAAAATCACGCTGACGGAGTTTCCTGGAGAGCTCGAAGCGGCTGTGGTCCCTTCGGGCGAGCAGATCCAGAGCCTTTTCCCAGGCGGCCAGATATGCAGCCTCACGTTCAAGAGCATAGTACAGTTCCTCCCCGATTTCCATCCCTTCCAGAAGGCCAAGAGAGAGAACCGCATCGGCGGGGACAAAAAAAGAGGAGCCGTTCGAAAGGGTGACCTGCACACCTTTCTCTCCGGCTCCTGCTCGTAATCGCTCGAGGATCACTGTTAACGTTTGGAGAACTGAAACTTCTTTCGTGCTCCGGGCTGTCCGTACTTTTTCCGTTCAACCATTCTCGGGTCACGGGTAAGAAACCCGTTGGCTCTGAGAACCTTGATATTACCGGCATCATACTCGGTAAGTGCACGGGAAACTCCATGCCGGCAGGCGCCTGCCTGTCCGGAGGGTCCGCCGCCCTTGACGTTGATAAAGATATCAAACTTGCCTTCGCTGTCGGTAACAGCAAGGGGCTGCCGTACAACAAAGTCGAATGTGGGATTATTGAAATAGTCCGATACATTCTTTCCGTTTACGGTTATTTCGCCGCTGCCTTCACGAAGGTATACACGGGCAACCGCCGTCTTTCTTCGTCCTGTTCCATTTGAAAGATTTTTTATCACCTGTACTCTCCTGCCGCCGTTAGATTTCGAGTGTCTCGGGCTTCTGTGCCACGTGGGGATGGTTTGTTCCGGCGTATACCTTCACGTGCCGAAAAAGCTTTCTTCCGAGGGGTCCCTTGGGAAGCATGCCCTTTATGGCGTGTTCCATGGGGAAGGTAGGTTTACGCTGCACCATTTTTTCGTAAGTTTCCGTGGTAAGTCCGCCGGGATAACCGGAATGCCGATAGTAAAACTTCGCTTTCCGCTTGTTTCCACTCAGTTCGGCCTTGGCCGCATTGAGAATGATTACATAGTCGCCTACATCCTGATGGTACAGGAAATCAGGTTTATGCTTACCTCGGAGAACCGAAGCTACTTTCTCGGCCACACGGCCAAGTCGTCTGCCTTCGGCATCGACAATATACCAGTTGGTCGTATGGTCGTCGCTCTTCTTCATTATCGTCTTCATTATCTCTGCCTCTATTTCGTTTTTACCGGATAATCGGACGGAATAATCCCATATCGAAGGATTTCTGTCAAGGCAAGGAGCCGGGGCTGTACCCCCTGCCTGAAACGCGCCGTCTATTCTCCGGAATCGTCTGCTTTATGGTCTCCGGCGATCTTCTTTTCGCTGCTCCGGTCCTTGATATCCGCAATGCCGATCAGAACGGCTACAAGACCAAGGAAAAGCAGCAGGATCGGAACGGATCCCTTTATAAACACCAGAACTTCGGCCCCCCACTGCAGTCCCCAGGAAAGCCCGGGAAGAACAGCAAGAACTGACAACAGGATAAAAATTATACCGATAATCAGTGCCGTCATACGTACAGAATAGCAAAAAAACGTCTTCAGTCAACCCGTCAGCCCGTCAATTCACGGCCCCCGCGGCAGAATTACCGCTTTTACCGGGCACGAATCCGGATCGCGGGAGGCTAAGCCCTCAGCCGCCCTTCCGCTTTCTCCACAATACCGCTATAAACCCCAGTGCAAGAAAGAGCATGGGAATATTTTCGAGTACCACGGTCACGTGAAGCAGGTTGGGAATAAGGAATATTCCCTCCCCCACGACTCCGAAAACCCTGAGGGTTTCGTACATTATATTGCCGTAGGAAAGAATGACGGCCATTATGACCAGCATCCAGGCGCTGTCCCTGGTGGACGACCAGAGCAGGATTGCCAGAAAGGTGGCCGCACCTCCGAGAGAGAGCCTGACAACAAGGGCTACCAGTTCATAGGTTTCCATATAGATCCTCCATAAGAGAAATAAGCGGCTTTATCTCCCCGGGGGTGCAGGAGAGGGGGAGCAGCGACGGGACGGAGGGGTCCGGTGCAAGAACGATTCCTCTTTCCAGGGCGCTTTTTCTGAAGCCTTCATATTCGACGGCGGGGCGGACCCAGAGAAGCCAGGGGCCCTCTCTCCGCCATGGAGGGCGGGAAAAAAGCGCCTGTAATTCCAGGCCTGAGAGAAGATTATCCTTCCGCTTGCCCGATCCGGCGGACTCATCGGCCGTCAGCTGCTTCAGAAGAACGGCCGAATGGGCGCTTATTCCGGCAACAGCAGCGGAAAGGGCGTCGTCCGGCGGCAGATCTCCGGAATCCGGGCCCAGAACAAGAGCGGCCCGGGGCCCGAAGCCTCCCGGAAGGGGCAGAAGGGGTACGACTATCAGGCGCCCGGCCCCGGCGGAAACCAGGGCCGCCGAAAGGCGGTCCCACAAAGGCCGGGTGAAGGGCCGCCAGAGAAGCGCAGCTTTTCCCGAAGCCGCCCGGGAAGCGCACTCCCCGGGGGAGAGGAAGAGCGGGTCCGCAATTTCATCCAGACTTAAAGCTGAAAGGAGCCTTTCGCTGTTCCTGAAAAACCGCAGCTGCGCCTCGCCGCCGAAGAGACTCTCCCGAAGGGGCAGCTCCCCGGCATCCAGAAGGGTGTCGACGGCCCGGCGGAGCCTTCCGCTTTCCCTCGAGGGGAGAGTACCCCAGAGGCCCCTGGAGGCCGCCGATTTCAGCGCCAGAAGCATGCCTTCGGGGCGATGGCCGAGGACCGCCGCACCGCCCTCCTGATACATGTCCAGGTAGCGGCGGCCGGAGCCGTCGTAGAGGCGGAATCCACGGGCCCTGCGTATGGCCGGAAGAAAAGCGTATCCGTTCTCACCACTCATGCTGAATCCTTTCAAGGCCGCTGTAACGGGGCAGGAATTCCGCTTTCCGACCCGTTTCGAACTGGACGGTTATCACAAGTTCACCCTCCCGCATTTTCCCGGAGACAACCGCTCCCGAGCCGTAATCATCATGATAGACCGCGGTCCCCGGGGGAAAACCCTCAAAGTCGATGGAGGTTCCCTGCCTGCCGTTGCGGTCGCCCGAAAAGCCCGATGTCTCCTTCCAGTAATCCCTGGATGAAAGGGATCTCTTTTCTTCTTCCAGAACCTCCCCGGGAAGCTCCCGGAGAAAGCGGGAAGGCAGCCTGGTCTCGGTACGTCCCCATATGGTTCTGCGCCTGCAGCCGGTAAGAAAGAGCTCCTGACGGGCCCGTGTGATGCTTACGTAAAAGATCCGGCGCTCTTCCTCGAGCTCCTCTTCATCTTCGGCTCCCCGTCCCGGGAAAAGGCCCTCTTCCATACCCGTTATGATAACCCGGTCAAACTCAAGACCCTTGGTATTGTGCATGGTAATAAGGGTAACCCCGCGATTGTCCCCGCTGTCGGCCCCGGCGAGCCGTGAGCGGTCGAGCTCCAGATCCTCCAGGAAGGAGGAGAGCCCCTCCCGTCCGGAAGGGTATTCCGCCGCGGCGGCGGCGAGCTGCTGCAGGTTGTCGCTCTTCTGGGTCATGGATATCTCATCCTGCATACGGTGATACTCCAGAAGGCCCGAAAGGCGGAGTCCCTCCTGAAGGGCCGATGCGAGATCCGAACTCTCCACC
>NPID01000845.1_pt2 | contig 35368 bp, 21 predicted proteins | sample 8637491 | NCBI WGS metagenome assembly NPID01 (sample SAMN07420843, study PRJNA396082) | bioreactor metagenome | isolation source: sample BA6 brine-fed electro-methanogenic bioreactor BA | place: Japan: Kochi | collected 2016-06-14 | reverse complement strand
CACCCTCAACGGTAACCTCACCATCGTTTCCGCCAAAGCACGAAACGTTAATTTGACTTGTAACGGATCCCGTTAGGGCAGCGGCAGGTTGTGTAATGGTTACGGGTACATCGAAAGTACAAAGATTTGAATTTTGAATAGTTACAGTATAGGAGCCTGCTGTTAAACCAGAGAACGTACCTGAAGACTGATAAGCTCCTCCATCGAGGCTGTATTCGAATGGGGCTCCGTCGCCACTTCCATCAACGGTAACCTCACCATTGTTGCCGCCAAAGCATGAAACATTTTGCTGTGAGGTTATGCTACCCGAGGGTAAGCTGTTGACTGTAACTGTTGTATTTGACTCACTAAAAGAGCAAACTCCTGGAGGATCGTCTGTTCTGAGAAGGAGGTTGACAGTAGTGCCGTCTTCGCTAGGGTGTGGTGTGTAAAATGCATTTAGGGTAAATCGGTCGGGGTTAAACGTACCAAGGCCACCAATCCATTCGGCCGATGAGGCTGAGCCCCCAATTGAACCGTTTAGCTGAACCGACGAACCAGCACAAACTTCGTAAGGGCCGCCAGCGTCAACGGTGGCTGCTTCTTCAACAATGATATCAAACTCAATATATTCAGGAACGGTAGGACAACCTTCGTTAAAGCCATAAACCCTGTAAGTCCAGGTTCCAACCGATGGAGGTATCTCGTCAACAGTGGCTGTGTTTCCAATAGCCTGACTATCGGTGGTTCTTTCCCAGTAGTAGTATAGTGTGCCGCTTGCCTCAAGTGTTACTGTTGATCCCTCGCAAGAATTGTGAGGCGTAGATGAAGGGAGGTCGAGGTAGAGGTTATCTTTTGAGTAAACTATAATAGGCTGTGTTACAGTATAGGTGCCGTATCCTGTTTTGGTTGCGCTAAAGGTAAGGTAGTATGTTCCAGGAACGCTACAGTTAAAAGTGGTAAACTGGGTGTTCGGATCGCTAACATAATCGGCTGCAGTTCCGCTCCAAGCCGGACTATCAATTGTATAAGGGTTGGCTGGGGGGTTATTTATAACATCCCAAAAGAAGAAAGCATCAGCTCCAGCACAAACAGCAACCGGATCGCTCATGTTTATTTGCGTTTGGGTTTTGTTGTTTATTTTTAGTGTTAGCGTTGCATAGGCACTACTATACGATAATCCTATTATTGCTATAGCTGAAAGAAAGGTAAAAATCCTTTTCATAATATTATGGTATTATGTTGTCCGTTCAATTTTGTTGAAAAAGCAGGCATTAATGTTGAAAAATACCCACCTTAAAGCTAGGAATAAACTAAAATACCCCTATTTAAAAGGCGAAAGTAGATATTTTTTTATTATACACAAAAAACATTTCCCTAAAAATTAGGATGTTAGCGCAATGGTGTACGCTGTTAAATTATTTTAGTTTTTAGCTTTGCGTCTCTATTGTTCACATAAACAGCCTATTGTGGTTTTTGGCTTGTTTTCAATTGCCTACATGGTCGTTGTACGTAAAAAAAAACATAAATGTTTATAAATAAAAAGTGCCATTTTGTGCATTTTGCAAATAAGTTTTGCCCGTAAACGGGCATTTGAACTTAAAAAAGATATGCAATGGAATTACAAGCATTTAAAAATCAATAATCTTGCCAATTTGTGTAAAAGCATGAAAATTTGATAAATGAACAAATTTTTAGGACAAAGTCTTTGCCGAAAGTGGGCAATGACATATTGGGGAGATTTATGGTATTTTGCGAGGATTTTGACGATGATAATATAAAATACTGGGTAAAAAACGGAACAATTATAGTTTGTTTTCGAATACAGTAGTATGAGGGTCAATAAATTAAACAAAAGGAGGGTGGATTATGAAAACAAATTTCTTTTGTCCGAATTGCAAAGGTTACCTAAGCGTAAACGAACGGGTGATTTTTGCCATTAAAAAGAAAGGGCTCGATGGCGGATTACTACTTTTAAGTCCTGAGCTTGGCGAATACACATACGAGCATCATTCGAGCATTGTGTTTAAGGATGGGGAGCAAATTGAGTTTTTCTGTCCCATTTGTGGTTATGACCTTACTCTTGAGGGAGCCAATAACCTTGTAAGGGTTAAAATGCAGGTAGATGATAAGGAGGATTTTTGGGTTGTATTTTCGAAGAAGATTGGAGAACGTTGTACCTACAAAATTGCCGACGACGGAACTAAAGAGTCGTTTGGAGAGCATGCGGGTTTGCATCTTGATTTAATGAGCACAACTTTTTTAAAGTAAAACGCCAAAACTCCAAGTTTCAATTTAGCATTTTATCTGCACAAAAAACACCCGCTCAGTTGTCTGAACGGGTGATTGAGGTTGTAGTTTAAAAATTGAACCAATACTATTGCTCTTTTATACATCTAACGCTAACAGCATCCTCCCTACCCCCATCAGAGCCTAGCATATCAATGTATAGCACCTCCTGCGAATCGTGCGAGAGGTAGTATACGGCGTTTTGCGTAGCGCTAACTTGTGTGGCCGACCAGAACCATGCTTTTTGAGGGTCGCCTGAAGGAGTACCGTAATAGTAACCCGAAGCACCTTGATAACCAGCAGGGAATGCAGAGAATCCACTTTCGTTAGTAGCCCCTTCGTTTGGGAAATCCCACAGGCCATCAAGCCCCATATCAACTGCCTTAAGCTTTCCTCCAGCAACGGCAACGCCTCCTAGAGTTTCAAAAAGTTCAGTCCAGTCGATGTCGTCAGGAATCCTCCAGCCAACAGGACATATTCCGCGCGGATCGTTAATTACACCAAAGGAATATACCTTACCATAGTCATAGTCGTACTGGTCAATAAATGGGTGATTTGTATAGTAAGGTATATCTGGATCGGGAACTTCTTGCGGCGGCATCCAGTTAATCGGGTCACCATTGGTATAGGTTGTAACATTGAGATTTTTAGCCATCCATGTTTGGTTTCCAATGGCAACCTCAGCGTATTGGGTTGGAGGGAAAGTTATGCTATCAATCCAGGCGCAATCCTGACCTATTGATGCCGAATTGTCTTTTGAATACTCCCAGGTTATTGTATTGAAACCGGCAGGGATATCCAACGAGAATTCTTGCCAGTCGTACTCGCCCGATATGCTCATGTACTCTTCGCCATTAACCAGTAGACGGAGGTAATCGTAACCCTCTTCGGAGCTAATTTTTGCTAGGAAGGAGATATTTCCTCCAATGGTTTTAAAGATGATGCTTAACGAAGAGGCTTCGTTATCGTTAATGTCAGCAGACCGTGCGGAAAAAGTGCCTTGTGCTGCAATTTCGGAGTCAATAACCCAGCCAGGTTCACCTTGCACCCACTCATTGGCGAAGAATCCGCTTTCAAAATCTTCAAATGGAAGGCCGTTGCTGGCTGTAGTAAATGTAATCTGATTTCCGTAACCCGTTCCATCACCATTTGTAGCATAGGCTCGCAGGTAGTACTTTGTATTAGGCTGTAGACCTGTAATTTCGCTTGTAAATGTAGTATTTACACTTTCAGTTGTTAACCCATCGTTTTCCGTTAAGGTGGGTTTTTCAAAAGTACTCCAAACCAGTCCAACTGTTAATACTGGGCTATTGCCCTCGTGGTTTATTTCACCGCCCGAGGTGGCCGATATATCCGTAAGGTTAACTACTGAGTATGTCTTTACAATTGGAAGCCCAGTATCTTTTATGCACCTAATGCTAAGAGCATCCTCAGCACTATTCTGAATATCGTAACCAAAGTTTTCTATTTGAGCATTGGGATTGTATGCATTTAGGGTTACGCATAAATTTTTATCCGGTTCGGTTGATGGGCTAACAGACCAAAAGGTAGCACCATATGAGTTTTGATTAAAATAGCCGAATGAGCTATATAAACCTGCAGGTTCAGCAGTAAAGCCGCTCTCGTTTGTAGCGCCCTCATTTGGGGGCTCCCAAGTGCCAAAACCCGAATTGCCTGGGGTTTTCATTTTTTGTCCGGCAATGGCAGGGCCGCCAAGTTCAGCAAATAGTATGTCCCAATCCTCAATAAAAGGAAGCCTCCAGCCCGTAGGGCAAATACCTCGGCTATCAGCAAGAACTGTGTATGAATAGAAGTTTCCGTGGTTAACGGCGTTTTCACCAGGCTCGGGGTTAAATGTGTAGTAATTGGTTATACCCCCGGGTCCTTCTAAACCATCGAAATAGTCAATAGCCTCACCGTTGGTATATTGGGTTGATTCGAGATTTTGTGCCATCCACTCCTGATCGCCAATTTGAGTGGTAAAATATGTGTTTTCTTCACCATCAGAAATTATATCCTTATAGGTTTTCACCATTACAGCTTCGCTGTACTTTGTACCCACGCTGTTGCTTGCGTAGGCTTTCAGGTAGTAAAGGGTGTTAGGTTGAAGCCCAGAAAAGCTATGCGCATATGCTCCTAGCTCAATTATTGGATCGGAGAAATGATCGACGTTATCATCAATGGATACCTCAGGGCTAAGGCCAATAACAAAACCACGAGCAGTAAGAGGGTTCTCTGGGTCTCCGCCATCGTCAGTAACTACAGAGCTAATGTTGATTGAGCTAATGGCTACATTGCTGAGGGTTGGTTCATTAACCATGGGAAGGCCTTGTCCCCAAATACAGCGAACGCTGTAGCCTTCGGTAATATAACCCGACTGTATGGTAGCAAATGTATTGTAGTAGTTTAATGAGAGTGCATAGTAGCTATCTGATTTCTCGTTGCTTTTTTTGTTCTTTTTCGTTCCTTCGCCCACATCTTTTGTCCACCAAAATCCGTTTAAACCAATGCCATTAAACTCTTGTGAGTAGGCTACTCCAGCAGGTAGGCCAGTAAAACCGCTTTCGTTGGTTGCTTCGTTTGGCTGTTCCCATAAACCTGTTCCAGCCTGGATAGTGCCAGTCGATTTTAGCTTTTTACCTGCAATTTCTTCTCCACCTAAAAAGTTGATAAGCTTTTCAAAGTCTGATTTTGATGGGATGTGCCAACCGGCAGGGCATAGATTATCAACAACCATTGTGTGCCCATTGTATGCTGCACCGTAAATAGTTTCGGGGTGAGGTGCGTAAGCTGGTACTCCCCATGTTTCCCAGTCGGTGCCAATAGGTGTACCATCGTTAAGCTTGGTTGTTTTAAGGTTTTCGCGCATCCAGCACTGGTCGTTGATAACAATGGTTGAATACTCGTTATTCTCAATGTCAATTAGGGTACCACAATCTTCAAAATCATTTGTAGTGAAAATTATTGTTTCGCTATAGGTAGTACCGGCTTTGTTTGTGGCAAATGCTCTAACGTGATAGGTTGTGTTAGGGATGAGGGGGTTAACCTCTGCTTCGAAATTAGCTGTTGGTTCAAGGGTGATAATACCTTGGTTAACTTCTATGCTAGGGAGAGGATTGATACTCCAAACAAATCCTTTGCTTTGTATTGGAGCGCCGCCGTTATCGGGAATAGTCGCTGTAAAGTAAGCGGTTGTCGGAGAGATTGCTTGGGGGTATGGGAGGTGAACGTTTGGTTGTGTTACATCGCTTTTTAGGCATCGAACTGATAAACCGTTGAACTTTTGCTCTTCCGATACGAGAGCATTTGCCATTTCATACTGTAAGCCAAAAAGCATGGCAAAGTCTTCAATGCTCTCCTTTGACCACCACAGGCCACTATACCCAAGAAGGTCATAAATAAAATCGCCCATTGGGTTGTATATTCCTCCGGGAATACCTGAAAAGCCGCTGAAATTATTTGCGCCCGTGTTAGGTGATTCCCAACGTGGGTGAGGGTTAACACCAGCAGTGCGTCGCGATTTTAGAGTACCCCCTGCAATTTCGGTTCCTCCAAGGTTGTTTGTTAAAATATTCCAATCTTGGGCACTTGGCACAACCCATCCTGTTGGGCAAAGTCCTCGTGAATCGGCAGTGGCGTACCAATTGTATAATAGTCCATACGCTTCAACCACCTCGGCATCGGTGCTAAGCTCGTCGATGTATGAGCTTGGGTATTGGGTAAATGCACCTAAAGTAGTATCAATCCATTCAAATTCTTCAAGCCCGGTAATTATTGGTGAACCATCTCTGTAATGTGTAACCTTTAAGTTCTGGGCCATCCAAATCTGGTTGCCTATCCTAACGGTGTTGTATGTATTCTCATCAATATCAGTTAGGGGAATAGTTCCAACGTTTCCGCCAACGGAGACGTTTTCATCCACTGAAACGTTTTGGTTTAGGTTTAATGCTTGTGTGCGAATGTATGTGGTATCCTTATTAAGCCTTAGCCAATCGGTATAGCCTTTTCCTTGATCGCTAAGCCCGCCAACGGCAAACCCGCCACGAGTGCCTTTCAGCGCATTTTCGTTTATGTTAATTATAACGCTATCGGGGTGAATTATGAGGAAGTTTTCAGTGCCTTTTCCCTGATCGCTGAGCCCGCCAACGGCAAAACCACCCCTATTACCTTTGGTTGTTTGTTTAATGTTGAATTGTACTTCATCGGGCATGATGTACATGTATTGAGGGCCCTCACTTTTTCCTTGATCGCTTAATCCGCCAACAGCAAATCCACCCCTACTTCCCTTTGTTTCGTCGGGGCTAGCAACGTAGGCAACCACCCCCGATTCGTAAACAGCAAAAACGATTTCGTTATTCGAGTTGCGAACAACAAATATGGGTTCCTCAATTATTCGTCCTTCCTGTGCAGATATTTCTACTTTGTTCGGATCGACAAAAATTTGAGAGGTTGAAACCCATCCTTCGCCATTATGCCAAAGAGTTTCACCTAAGGAGCCAAGCCCTTCAATCTCGGAGTTTGTGTAAAGCGCATAGGGCACCGAAAGCAGTGGACTTACGTTAATGGTTGTAAAGCTATTGTCGCTTGGTAGTTTTGCCTCTACCATAACTAGCAGCTGTTCGTGCCAGGGTATTGTTGAAAATTCGCCTTGGCTATCGATACTGCCAATTTTTAGGTTGGCAATACCTTTGGAATTTGTTGTAGTGCTGTGGGTTTCGGTAAAAACGGGGCTACCGCCTTGAGTTTCGGATAAAAGGGTAACTCGAATGTCAACCTGTTGGTTGGTCATTATTGTTCCATGCTCGGTTCGCAAGGCAACCTGTAGGTTAAAGTTCGAAACGCTCTGAGGAAAGGCAAGTGTGATTGCTGCAAAAATCTGCACTAGGATGATGATGTATTTTTTCATGGTGTTTTTTTAGGGCGTTAATACATGCATAAACTTTAGGCAAGTTATGGTATTTGATGCTAATAATCAAAACAATATTAGGAGAAAAATATTCTTAATTGACCTTATTTTGACCAAATAGCTATTAGATTATGTGAAAAGGTTTACTTTTTTTGCAGTGAGAATGAGAGGGTGCCAATGGGCGAAATACCCTTAGGGCTCACCGAAACCTGAAAGGGAATGATTTCAACTCCATTTTGGTGGGCTTCAACCAGAAGCTCAGCGTATTCAGGGTCGATGCTCCATGCAGGAGCAAACAGGCTTACGTCGGTTCGTTGGATAATATAGAGCATAACGGCGCGTATGCCCGATTCCTTAACTTTTATGAGCGTTTGCAAATGCTTTTGTCCGCGGGTAGTTTTTGCATCGGGGAATTGCGCTTCATCTCCCTCTTTTAGGGTAACATTCTTAACCTCAATGAAGCATTTCCCTTTTTTGCCTTCGGCAAAAATATCGAAACGGCTGTCGTCAAAGGTTACCTCGCGTTGTACTTTTTCATAACCCTCGAGGCTAGGTATAACGTTGTTTTTAATCCACTCGAGTGCAATTTTGTTTGGGTTCGAAGTGTTAATTCCCACCCAGCCATTGTTTATGTAGATCATTTCCCATGTAAACCTTGTTTTGCGTTTGGGGTCATTAACGGGCGAAAGGTACACTTCGGCTCCTTCTTCAATACAACTTTTCATCGACCCCGAGTTTGTGCAATGGGCTGTTACTATTTCGCTGTTGTCGAGTTCTACATCGGCTAGAAACCTCTTATAACGCTTAATTAGCCTGCCATGTGTAAGGGTTGTGGGGAAATTTATGGTCATTTGGTTTTATCCTTTCTCAATGTGAATGTATTTGTCGAATAGCGCTGAAATTCCCTTAGGTTCTCCAATAATGGTAACTATATCGCCTTCGAGCAACAGAGTGTCGCCTCGTGGGGTTAAAATCTGATCTTTGCGCTGAACCATGGCAACTAGCACATCTTGAGGGAAACGAATTTCCTTGAGCATTTTATTTATGAGATGATCGGTTGTTGAGCTGGTTATTAGCTCAAGCGTAATGTACCTATCGTTATGAAGCATGTACTCCTTTATCTCGCGCTCGTTAGCAATCGAGCAGATATCATCAACAAACTGTTCTCTTTCAACAATGTCGATTAGGCGCGAGAGAATCCGTAGCTGAAGCTTTGGGTTATCGGTTCGGTTGAGTAGGAAAAAGAAAACCCTGATGTTATCTTCCGATGATATTTCACCTTTTTCAACAGGTTTCTCTACTCCTATTCCCGATGTAACAATATGGAGCATTGGCCGCTTTATGTTTTCTGATTTTCCATATAAAATGGAGACCCTTGGGATTACTAGTGCTGGATCGATATTGGTAACCTGTAAAAACTCGTTAACCAAGTTTTGGTGGTTGCATCCTTCAATTTTTGATGATAGTTCGGACGAAACCCTGCTGACCAAATCTTTGAATGAGATGCGTTCAGCCATTATCCTTGTTATTTGAGCCTGAACAACCATTTCGTCAAAGGGGTCACCATCGCGAAGTCCTTTTTCCTTAAGTATAGACAGTAGCTCATTTTCGAGGCCAATATGCTGCTTTTGCCCTAAAAGGGCAAACCAGTGATAGATTGCTCCCTCGCGCTTCACGTGCTTTCTTGCATAGTAAACGTACCAAATCATGGCTAACGAAATAACCCCAATGCTAAACATTGCTGGAGCCCAACCCATATATACTATTAAAAAGAATGATGTAATTATTCCAAAGATCTGCATCCATGGGTAAAGTGGAGATTGATAGCCAGGGTCATAGGTTTCTATCCGACTATTGCGCATTACAATTACTGCAAAGTTTATGAGGATAAAAATAATAAGCTGAAATGCGCTGGCCATTTTGGCAATTCCTTCGGCACTAAGTGTTAGAATAAAAACAGCCATTATGCCAGATGTTGCTAGTATTGAGTATATTGGTGTTTTGAATCTTCCAATATAAGTGAAAAATGAAGGGACTACTTTATCTCTGCCCATAGCCAAAGGATATCTAGAGGCCGCCATAAGCCCACTGTTTCCTGTTGAGGCAAATGCAGCAATTGCAGCAGCAACAACTAATATACCTCCAACTTTAGGAGGGATCCATTTAAAAATGTTCTGTGATGCAGTCCAAACTGGTGTTAAATCTTTGTATAAATCCTCTGAAGGAATAGCTCCTACCATAATGAAAACACCTCCAACATAGATTAGAGTTGTTACAACTAGTGAGAAAAGCATTCCCATTGGTATATTACGTTCGGGATTTTTAATTTCCTCGGCAACACTTGCTATTTTAGTTAATCCTAGGTAGGCTACAAAAACAAATCCTGCCGTTGAGAGAACCCCTTCAAAACCATTCTTAGCAAAAGGGGTATACTTATTTTGGAAAAGATCCCTGGCGCTATGGCTAAATAGTTCTCTTACTCCTTCAACCATAAATAGTACCATAACACCTATTAGAAAAAAAACTAAAAATCTTTGTAAACCAGTTGTTTTCTTAGCTCCAAGAATGTTTAGAATTGTAAAAAAAATAGTTAAAGCAATTGCCACCACTTTAATCGGCGTGTCAAAAAAGATGCTTGAATATGCCCCAATCCCTACCAAGGCAAAAGCGGTTTTTAGAACTAGTGATAAGTAAGTGCCAATACCTCCTATTGCTCCCATCATAGGACCCAAACTCCTATCGAGCAGAAAGTAGACACCACCGGCTCTTGGCATTGCTGTTGCCAATTCTGCAATGCTTATCATGGCTGGTAAAATAAGGAATGCAGCTATTAGATAAGACAGAAAGACCGATGGGCCAGTATAAAAAGCAGCCAGCCCAGGGAGCAGAAAAAATCCAGAACTTATCATTGCCCCAGTGCTAAGGGCAAAAACATCAACTAATCCTAGCTCCTTGTTAAGCTTATTGTTAAGTTTTAAGGCCATGCTGTAAAAATATTAAAAATAATTTAGCTCATACATTGGTTAACTAAAATAATGAAGCATTGTTTTTTACACATTAAATTTGGTTAAAACTAACAAGCATTGCTTACTATCAAATAGCTGCAAACCAATTAATCTCTATCTTTACATTCAAGAAAAAATAAGGTAATGGCAAAAAAGAAGAAGAAGAATAAGAAAGGCGAAGGGTTTAATAAGAATCTGCTCATCAAGTCAATTATGAGCATTTTCACCTCTAACCCATCTCAAAGTTTAAATTACAAGCAGCTAGCAAAAGAGCTAGGAGCCAAAGATTCAACATCGAAGAGGCTAATAAACGAGGTGCTTTACGAGCTGGCCAATCAAGGTGCTTTGCAAGAAGTTTACCGAGGCAAGTTTATGCTTACCATGAAAACTGCGGCCATTGAGGGCGTAGTTGAAATGGAGCGCGATGGCACCGCATATGTGGTAACCGATGATAATCAGGAAGTTTTTGTTTCGGAATACAACCTTAACCATGCTCTTCATGGCGATAGGGTAAAGGTGGCCTTAACGCCAAAACGACGCAGAAAACGCATGGAAGCTGAGGTGATTGAGGTTGTTGAGCGTGCTAAGCGAAGATTTGTTGGGTTAATTGAGGTTGAGCGCAATTACGCCTTTGTTATTACAGATAACAAGCTAATGCCCTATGATATTTTTATACCCAAAGATTCCTTAGGCAAAGCCAAAAATGGGCAAAAAGTTATTGCCCAAATAACGGATTGGCCAAAGAACACCAAAAACCCAATGGGTGAAATTATTGAGGTAATCGGAAATCCTGGTGTTCACGAGGTTGAAATGCATGCCATACTTGCCGAGTTTGAGCTTCCCTATCGTTTCCCTGAGGAGCTCGATCGGTTTGCCGAAAAAATATCGGAAAAAATCACAACGGCTGATGTTAAGGAGCGACGCGATTTTAGAGGCGTACCAACCTTTACCATTGATCCAGTCGATGCAAAAGATTTTGACGATGCCCTTTCGCTTCGCAAAATCGATGACAATACCATTGAGGTTGGTGTGCACATAGCCGATGTTACGCACTACGTAAAACCGGGATCGCCAATTGATAGTGAGGCAATTGAACGCGCTACATCTGTTTATCTGGTCGACAGGTGCGTTCCTATGCTGCCCGAAAGGCTTTCTAACTTTATTTGCTCGCTGCGACCCAATGAGGAGAAACTCTGCTTCTCAGCAGTATTTGAGATGGATCTCAACGGAAACGTACAAAAAGAATGGTTTGGCCGAACGGTTATCCTATCGCAACAACGATTTGCCTACGAGGAAGCTCAAAAGATAATTGAAACGGGCAAGGGCGAAATGCAGGACGAAATACTCACCCTCAATGCCATTGCACAAAAACTCCGTCAGAAAAGGCTAAAGGCTGGTGCAATAAATTTTGATAGGGTTGAGGTTAAGTTCGACCTTGATGAGGCAGGAAAGCCGCTTGGCGTTTTCTTTAAGGAGCAGAAAGAGGCTAATCAGCTTATTGAAGAGTTTATGCTGCTTGCCAACAAAAAGGTTGCCGAGTTTATTGGCATTACAAAGGAAAAGCAACGGACAAAGCCCTTTGTTTATCGTATACACGATAAGCCTAACCCCGAAAAGTTCGATACCTTCCGTAGCTTTATCACCCGCTTTGGCTATAACATCGAAGGAGGAACCGATAAGCAAATTGGTAAATCGCTTAATAAGCTACTGTTGGAGGTTAAAGGGAAAAAAGAGCAAAACCTTATTGAAACGCTTGCCCTAAGGTCGATGGCAAAGGCTCGATACTCGGCCAATAACATTGGCCATTACGGTTTAGGGTTTCCGCACTATACCCATTTTACCTCGCCCATTAGGCGTTATCCCGATATGATGGTTCATCGGCTTTTGGCGCATTACCTCGATGGAGGTGCTCCTAAAAATGAAGACGAGCTGGAGCGTCTTTGTAAGCACTCAACCGACATGGAGATTAAGGCAACTGATGCCGAACGCGCATCAATAAAGTATAAGCAGGTTGAGTTTATGTCCGATAAAATTGGGCAGCATTTTAGCGGTGTTATAAGCGGTGTAACCAGCTTCGGCTTGTTTGTTGAACTAATCGACTCAAAATGCGAAGGGCTTGTTGCAATTCGCGATTTGGATGACGACTATTACGAGTTTGACGAGGATAGCTACTGCTTGGTTGGAAGGCAAACCGAGAAAAAATATCAGCTAGGCGATGAGCTAACCGTTGAGGTGTGGCGAACAAACCTCTCCAAAAAGCAGCTCGACTTTAAGCTAATTAATCAGGATGAGCCCAATTTGAATAAAGCCCCTAGGGCAAAGTCAAATTATCGTAAGCCCAAACGACGTTAGCAAACTAAACGTATAGCCCATAGGGTAATCAAACATGTCAAACCAAAAATAACTTAACCTAATTGCAATAACCTAACAGTAATTAAAGATGAGAACAAAACATTTTCTAATTAGCGTTTTAAGCGTTTTCTTTTTAGTATCAACAAATGGCTACAAAGGCTATTCCGCAGAGGGTGATGAGAAAAAGCTTGCAATAACCCAATACACTCTCGATAATGGATTAACGGTTATCCTAAATCAGGATAATTCCCGACCCGAAGTTTTTGGAGTTGTGGCCGTTAGGGCAGGAGGTAAAAACGATCCAGCTGATGCAACCGGACTTGCACACTACATGGAGCATATGCTATTTAAGGGAACTCAGAAACTCGGTACAAGAGACTGGGAAAAGGAAAAACCTCATATCGATAGGATTTTTGAACTTTACGAACAGCTTGCACAGGCTCCAACCCCTGAGGAGAAAGAGCGGATTCAGCTGTTAATAAACGAGGAGTCGCACAAAGCCTCCGAGTATGCCATTCCCAATGAGCTTAGCAATTTAATAAATAGCATGGGCGGTACTCGGTTAAACGCTGGTACTGGCCCCGACTACACAATTTATTACAATAAATTTCCAGCAAGCCAAATTTATAAATGGATCGATTTGTACGCTCATAGGTTTTTAAACCCCGTATTCAGGAGTTTTCAGGCCGAACTGGAGGTGGTTTATGAGGAAAAGAATATGTATAGCGATCAGTTTCAATCGCGCCTCTTCGAAGAGTTTCAGAAGTATTTCTTTAAGAATCACCCATACGGACAGCAACCGCTCATTGGAACAATTGAGCACCTGAAAAATCCATCGCTAAAGCGCATGTTCGAGTTTTACCAAAACTACTATGTTGCCAATAACATGGTGCTTGTGTTAGCTGGCGATTTTAATCCCGATGAGGTAAAACCTCTAATAGAAGAGAAATTTGGCGTTTGGCCTACAGCCGAGGTGCCCGAGCAAAAGGTTTATAGCGAAGAGCCCTTTAATGGACGTGAGCTAATAGAGGCAAGGCTTAGCCCAATTAAACTTGGGCTAGTTGGCTACCGAACCATAACCCAAAGCCACGAAGATTACATTCCATTGGAGGTTGCCATGTCGTTGCTTAATAATCAGAACCAGACTGGCTTACTCGATAAGCTGATGATTGACGGAAAGGTTTTAGCGGCTCAAATGCTCGCGTTACCCTACAACGACCATGGTGCCGGAATAGTGCTATTTGTACCCAAAATTGTAGGACAAAAGCTTCCCGAGGCTGAAGAACTTGTGCTAAACGAAGTTAAGCGCTTGGCCAAAGGCGATTTTGAGGATTGGATGATTGAGGCCGTTAAACAGCGCATGTATATCGATCATCAAAAATCGCTTGAGAGTATCGAAAATCGGGCAACCATGCTTGCTGGAGCCTATACTTCAGGGCAAGATATCGATGACATTCTTGATTACCCAAACAAAGTTATGGCAGTTACTAAAGAGGATATTATAAGGGTTGCTGGCAAGTATTTTGGTGAAAACTATTTGGTGCTTCACTCCAAAATGGGATTCCCTAAAAAGGAGAAGATTGACAAACCTGGATTTAAGCCCCTACAATCGAATACAAATGCAAAGTCGGAGTACGCTCAGCATTTCGAAACACTCCCCTCTCGTCGTGCTCACATTATTCCAATTGACTTTAGTAAAGATGTTACAACCCAGAAAATATCTAACGGAGTTAGCCTAAAGCATGTAAACAATAGTGTTAACGATATTTTTACCATGCTAATTAAGTATGAGGCTGGCAACCATCATATCGATATGCTTGAATATGCAACCATGCTTATGGATATGGCTGGAACAGCCAACAAAAAGGTAGATGAGGTAAAAAAGGCGTTTGCAAAAATTGGTTGCTCGTATAGCATTTGGAGCGACGATAGCTATACCTTTGTTGAGGTTGAAGGAATTGAAGAGAACCTTCCCTTGGCCATTGAACTTTTAAACGAATTGTTAACCGTGCCAGTAATCGATCAGGATAAGGTAAAAATTGTATACGACAATGAGAAAACTGGCAGAAAGATTGAACGTTCGGAGCCCGATAACGTGGCCTCGGCTCTTTTCGATTATATGCTATATGCCGAAAAATCGAAGAGCCTTGATAGGTTAACTCTAAAAGAGGTGAAAAATCTTAATGCCGATGATTTAACCAGCGCATTTGTTAAAGCTACACAGCATACGGCTACCATTCACTATGTGGGTAAGCTAAACCCCGAAATGGTACAAACGCTTATTAGCACAGGGCTTACCTTTGCTCCCGCTCCTTTAGAGGTGGAAACTCCTGTGGTTATGCCAACACGTGAGTTTGCCGAAAACTCCATATTCTTTGTAAATAAGAAGAAAGCTCGTCAGAGCAAAGTTTTCCTATTTGCAAATGGCGATAGCTACGATAAGTCAATCGATCCTTACATGAATGCCTTTAACGAGTACTTTGGAGGAGGTTTCTCTGGTTTGGTTTTACAGGAAATTCGTGAGTATCGTTCGCTTGCATATGGAGCAGGAGGAGGATTCCGTAAGCCCCCTGTCAAGGGTAAGCCATTCTCGTTTAGGGGTTATCTCTCAACCCAAGCAGATAAATCGCTCATAGCCATTGAAACGTACGATAGCCTGATAAGAGAAATGCCCCAAAAGCCCGAACGAATGGATATGATTAAGAACTATTTGGTGTTATCCGCAGAGACAAATCGCCCCAATTTCCGTAACCTGAGCCAAACTGTTGACTACTGGAAACGAATTGGCTACAAAACCGATCCGTTTTTAACCCTTCAGCCAGCATACAATGAGCTTACCTGGGAGAATCTAATTGATTTTTACAATAAGCATATGGCTACTAAACCAGTTGCCATTGCAATAGTTGGCGACAAGCGGAAAATCGATTTAAAAGAGCTAAGCCAATATGGAACGATTATTAAGGTGAAGGAGAAGGCACTCTTCTCAAAGTAATGTATTTATAAATACAGGTTCGAGTATAATATAAAAAGGGAGCACGTTTTTCGTGCTCCCTTTATTCATTGGGGTAATTCGAAATTTTTATTCTACAACAAGCTTAAGCACTTTGTTTAGCTTGTTACCCGAGCTAATGCTAACAATATAAAGCCCTGATTTAAGCGATGAAATATTAAGCGGATGAATATGCGATAGGTCAGCAGGTGTAAACTTATTATGCATTACTGTTCGACCAGTAATATCCATAACAGTAACGGTTACCTCAGAAATTGCAGGCAACGAAACGTCAATGTTCGTAAAACTTTTGGCTGGGTTTGGATACATTTTTACATTGAAACCGCTAGTAGGATCAACCGGAACGCTTGTTACGCTAAAACTACCCTGCTGAAACCCTGAGGTTACCATTATACCTGCTGTTTCGTTTACCCATGTTTCAATCACAGGCTCGCCTAATGTCCAGCTAACGCTAAAGTTTGATGCTGTATGGTAGCCACCAGCTGTTGCAACCACCTCAAGTATGCTAGTTGTTTGTCCAAAGCTTAGCAAAGAGGCTAATGCAAGAGAGACTATAAGTATTATTTTTTTCATAATCAATGTATTGTAGGTTATTCTATCTGGTGTTTTCCTTGAGCAAGTTACTGCAAATTATTCCAAACTCGAGGATATTTTTATAAAAATAATACATTTGTGAAATTGAAGTCAACTTTTACGATTCTTTTTTTGCAACTTTTACACTAAAGTATACATAAAGTTGTTATAAGTTACATTTTTAACTATAAGATGATTAGCATGATTAATTTAAAAGGGAAAGTTAAGGAACTGAACGAGACGCTACATGGTAAATCGCCCACTGAGGTAATATCGCATTGTTTAAATGTGTTTAATAATAAAATTGCCCTATCAACAAGCATGGGTATTGAGGATCAGGTGTTAACCCAAATGCTGGCTTCCATAAATAAAGAAGCAAATATCTTTACCCTCGATACAGGAAGGCTATTTCCCGAAACATACGATTTAATTGAGAGAACGAGCATTAAGTATGGAATAAACATTAAGGTGTACTTCCCTAACAGCGCCGAGGTTGAGGAGATGGTTAACAAAAAGGGGATAAACCTTTTTTACTATAGCGTTGAGAACAGGAAAGAGTGTTGTGGAATTCGTAAAATTAAGCCTTTGCAAAGAGCTTTTGCCAACCTCGACGCATGGATTTGCGGCCTTAGGCGTGACCAGTCGGTTACCCGTGCCGATATGCAGCTAGTTGAGTGGGATGAGAACAATGGTCTAATTAAAATTAATCCGTTAATCGATTGGACCGAGGAAGAGGTTTGGAGTTATGCTCGCGAGCATGGTATTCCTTACAATGTGCTTCACGACAAAGGTTTCCCAAGTATTGGATGCCAACCTTGTACACGTGCAATTGAACCCGGTGAAGATGTTCGAGCAGGACGATGGTGGTGGGAAAACCCAGATACAAAAGAGTGCGGGTTGCACAAAAGGTAGTGTTGCTTGATCTTTTGCCCTATTATTAAGGTTTAAATTACTAATGGGTTATCTTCGTTTGTATTTAGCTATCGAGATTACCAATTGTAGAGTTTTGGTAATCTCGATAGCTAATTTTTTCATTAAAGAATTATTGGCTATTTCAGGTCGAACCTGTCAGCATTCATAACCTTAACCCATGCTTTAACGAAGTCAATAACAAATTTTTCCTTGTTATCATCTTGCGCATAAAATTCAGCATACGAACGCAACACCGAATTTGAGCCAAACACTAAGTCCACACGAGTTGCAGTCCATTTTACCTTTCCTGTTTTTCTATCAACAATGTTGTATAGATTATCGGAAACTGGCACCCACGAATAGTTCATATCAGTTAGGTTTACAAAGAAGTCGTTAGTAAGTAAACCCTCCCTTTCGGTAAAAACGCCGAGTTTGGTTCCGCCATGGTTTGTTCCTAGAACACGCATACCGCCCATAAGAACTGTCATTTCCGGAGCAGTAAGTCCCATTAGTTGTGTTCTGTCAAGCATTAGCTCCTCGGGTTGAACAGCGTAATCTTTCTTGAGCCAATTTCGATAGCCATCGTGTATGGGTTCCAGTACGTCGAACGATTCTTCATCGGTCATTTCAGGAGTTGCATCACCTCTGCCTGGGCTAAACGGAACTTTAACATCAACTCCAGCATCCTTGGCTGCTTTTTCAACGGCTGCACTTCCGCCGAGGACAATTAAGTCGGCAATGCTCACCTTTTTTTCAAGGCTTTGCTTTAATTCCATAAGTTTATCCAAAACCTTTTTCAATCTTGCAGGTTCGTTTCCTTCCCAGTCTTTCTGCGGAGCCAATCGAATTCGCGCGCCATTTGCCCCACCTCTATAATCAGACCCTCTAAAGGTTCTTGCGCTATCCCAAGCAGTATTTATAAGTTCAGTGTTCGACAAGCCGCAGCTTAGGAGTTTTTTCTTCAGATCGACAATTTCCGAGTCGGATAATGTGTAGCTAACGGCTGGGATGGGATCTTGCCAAATTAGATCTTCTTTGGGCACATCGGGGCCAAGATATCTACTTTTAGGGCCTAAATCGCGATGGGTAAGCTTAAACCATGCTCTTGCAAATACATCGGCAAAGTACTCGGGGTCGTTATGGAACTTTTCGGCAATTTTTCGGTACTCAGGATCCATCTTCAGGGCCATATCGGCATCGGTCATCATGGGGTTTCTTCTTACACCGGGCACGTGAGCATCAAAAGGCTTATCTTCGTCTTTAATGTTAATTGGTTCCCATTGCCATGCGCCTGCTGGGCTTTTTTTGAGTTCCCAATCGTAGCTTAGCAATAGGTGGAAATAGGTATGGTTCCAACGATCGGGTGTGGTGGTCCAAGCCCCTTCCAAACCGCTACTTACAGTGTGCTCTGCATTTCCCTTTCCTTGCGGGTTTTTCCAGCCAAATCCTTGCTCTTCTATCCCCGCATTTTCGGGATCGGGGCCTAAAATCGAAGCATCGCCATTCCCATGTGTTTTACCAATGGTATGGCCACCTGCTGTAAGCGCAACGGTTTCTTCGTCGTTCATGGCCATGCGCTTAAATGTCATTCTTACGTCCTGAGCGGTACGTAAGGGGTCGGGCTTACCATCAACCCCTTCGGGGTTAACGTAAATAAGTCCCATTTGAACTGCTGCCAAAGGGTTTTCTAGCGATTCACGGTCTTTGTCATCCGAGTATCGGCTTTTTGTAGGAGCAAGCCATTCTTTTTCGCCACCCCAGTATATATCTTTTTCAGGATGCCAAATATCAGCCCTGCCACCACCAAAACCAAAGGTTTTAAAGCCCATTGATTCGTATGCCATGTTACCGGCAAGGATAAAAAGGTCGGCCCACGATAATCTGTTTCCGTACTTCTTTTTTATGGGCCAAAGTAGTCGACGAGCCTTATCGAGGTTCACATTATCGGGCCAGCTGTTTAGCGGAGCAAATCTCTGATTCCCGGTGTTGCTACCGCCGCGTCCGTCAGCTGTTCGATAGGTGCCAGCGCTATGCCATGCCATACGCACCATAAGGCCTCCATAGTGACCCCAGTCGGCTGGCCACCAATCCTTACTGTCGGTCATTAGCTTTTTTAGATCGGATTTTACGCTTTCAAGATCAAGTTTTTTGAACTCTTCACGATAGCAAAACTCATTGCTATTTGGGTTAGACTTCGTATCGTGCTGGTGCAGTATGTCTAAATTGAGTGCATTGGGCCACCAGCTCATTACGGACATATTTGTGTTTGTATTTGCACCATGCATTACTGGGCATTTCCCTTTTTTTTGATTGTTCATCATATTATGGTTTTTGTTTTCTGTGACAACTTCAAGTTGTATAAACTCATTAAATGTAAGTCGTTTAAAACAAATAATCAATATAAATTGAGGTGATGTTAAAGGAGAATTTCTCTATTGCAGATCAACACTTTTGAGAAATAGTATTAATGGAAGCAGTGAGGCTATTTAAGTAAGCCTAGCAATAGAGAACTTTTATATGAATTTGGCTATAAAAAAAGACCCCTTGTCAAACAAGGAGTCTAGCATTAGTTGAGGTCTCGAGCGGATTCGAACCGCTGTACGTGGTTTTGCAGACCACTGCCTAGCCACTCGGCCACGAGACCATTTTGGGTTTGTGGGGGCAAAGATACAAAAAAATCAATAATGCAAAACCTCTTCAGCTAAAATGAAGCGGCCTTTTGTTATTGCTCTTAGTAGTGGCGGTTGCATAGGCCTTTAAGCAATCTGGGCAAAGGCATCCGCTATAATTGGTTGCCAACTCTTTAAGCGTTTTGTTTGTTAGTGTGAACTCGTTACACCAGCAGGTTTTGTTCGAGTCGCAATAGCAATCGAATATTGAGCCGCATTTTGGACAGCGCTTAAAGCGAATTATTCCCATTATCGTTTGCGCGATAGTGTAACGCTTACCCTATCCATTTTTCCGCCCATAGGTGGGTTTAGCTTCGATACCTTTACCCATGCTTCCTCAAGGAGAGGGAGATTACTGAATAGCGAATTTAGTATCCGTTCGCAAACATGCTCAAGCAAATGCGAGGGAATATCCATTTGGTCTTTAATCAGATTGTATGCATGCTGGTAGTTTAGCGCATCGGTAATTTTATCGGTTTTGGAGGCAACCATTGACGAAGTGCTAAGCTTTACGTTTACCACAAAATGATTACCAACAACCTGCTCTTCGCGATAACAGCCGTGGTAGCCAAAAAACTCTAGATTTTCAAGTTCAATCGAAGTCATTTTTTGTTATTATTTATTGAGCAAAAAAAGTGATTTTATTTTAATTGTACGGCAAAATTGGGGAAATTATACAACACCTAAAACCAAAAATCGGCCACAAAAAAATGGGTTATAAATCAAATTATTAGCCACAAATTCATAATTTTGCCGTTCTGAACTTAAAGCAAAGCAAAGCAAATGGAAAAGGAGAACATTAACATAATCCCATCCGATGAGAAGGCTCGCAATTTTCTGGAGGAGATAATTGAGAAGGATATAAAAAGTGGAAAGCATGAAGGTCGCGTATTAACTCGTTTCCCCCCCGAACCCAATGGGTATTTGCACATTGGGCACGCAAAATCTATTTGCTTAAACTTTGGGCTTGCCAAAAAGTATGGAGGAAAAACCAACCTAAGGTTCGACGATACAAATCCAACTAAAGAGGATGTTGAATATGTTGACTCAATAAAAGAGGACATAAAGTGGCTTGGCTTTCAGTGGGCCGATGAACTATACGCATCCGATTACTTTGAGCAGCTATACGCTTGGGCCCAAAAGCTTATTGAGATGGAGCTGGCCTATGTTGATGATCAAACACAGGAAGAAATTCGCCTTGGAAGAGGCACGGTTACTCAGCCAGGAAAGGAGAGTCCCTACCGAAATCGAAGTGCTGAAGAGAATCTGGATTTGTTTGCCCGTATGCGTGCTGGTGAGTTCGCTGATGGGAGCAGGGTACTAAGGGCCAAGATAGATATGGCACACCCCAATATGCTAATGCGCGACCCCATACTTTATCGAATAATTCACGCACATCACCACCGAACTGGCGACAGCTGGTGTATTTACCCAATGTACGACTATGCTCATGGGCAAAGCGATTCCATTGAGAAGATTACCCACTCCATTTGTACGCTCGAATTCGATGTGCACCGCCCATTATACGATTGGTTTATTGAGAAGCTGGAGATTTTCCCATCGAAGCAGTATGAGTTTGCCCGTTTAAACCTAACCTATACGGTTATGAGCAAGCGTAAGCTTTTACAGCTTGTTCAAGAGGGTTTTGTTAGTGGATGGGACGATCCGCGCATGCCAACTATTTGTGGCCTAAGGCGCAGGGGCTACACGCCTGAATCGGTTAGAACTTTTGCCGAAAGGGTTGGTGTTGCAAAGCGCGATAATGTTATCGACCTATCGCTTTTGGAGTTTTGCGTTCGCGAGGATTTGAACAAAAAGGCGCAGCGCCGAATGGCCGTGCTCAATCCAATAAAAGTAGTTATTACTAATTATCCTGAAGATAAGGTTGAGGAGATTAATGCCGTAAATAATCCCGAAGATGAAACCGCTGGTAAGAGAGCAATACCTTTTAGCCGCGAGGTTTACATAGAGCGTGACGATTTTATGGAGGATCCACCCAAAAAGTTTTTCCGCTTAAAACCCGACGGCGAGGTTCGGCTACGTTATGCATATCTTATAAAATGCAACGAGGTTATTAAGGATGATAATGGTGAGCTTGTAGAGCTGCGTTGCACCTACGATCCTGAGTCGGCTGGTGGAACATCATCCGATGGCCGCAAGGTGAAGGGTGTAATTCATTGGGTTTCGGCCAAGCACGCCGTGCCTGCTGAGGTTCGTCTTTTCGACCGCTTGTTCCAGAACGAGGATCCTGACGATGTACCCGAGGGAACCGACTGGAAAACTGGCTTGAATCCCGAGTCGCTTAAAGTTGTTAAAGGATATGTTGAGCCAGCATTGCATAATGCAGAACCATTAGATAGATTTCAGTTTGAGCGTTTGGGCTACTTTAGCGTCGATTACGACAGTAAACCCAATGGCCTCGTGTTTAACCGCACGGCAACGCTTAAGGATACTTGGGCTAAGATATCTGCAAAGTAATTAGTACAGCATTCCTAGCATCCATACGGGGATGCGCTTATCGCTGCCAACCTCAATGCCATCAACCAGTGTGAGGGTATTGGGGTTTTCGCGTAATTTTTTGGGAACTTTTTTGATGGTTTCAAAGCCCAAAAGTATATCTCCATCAACCTCAATGGCATCGTACTTCGATAACCTAAGCTCATGGTTGTTTAGCAGCTGGTTAACGGCAAACGTTTTAAGCAGCCCATTTCGGTATGTCTGGTTTCCGCCTAGCAAAACGCTCATATTTGGATTGGCCATGTAAACCTGCTCGGGTTTTTGCAGAATGCTTATTGCGCTACCAGATGGGTACAGAAGGTTTATTAGCTTTGCCTTTTCCATGTGAAAAAGGTAGCCGATAAGCGTATTTCTATGCAAGTTGGCTCGATTGCTTATGCTAACAAGGTTTGGTTTAAAAGGAGTATTTTGTAAAAAATGACCCATAAGCTGTTTCAGCTTAAAGCTATTTCTCGAGTCGTACCCTTCAATATTTAGCATGTCCTCTTCAATGGTACCTATAACGAAGCGTTCAATGCATTGCCTTACATCTTCAACGCTGCTAACCCTTAGTGGATATGCCCCCTGAGTGAGATACTTATCGAAAAGGGGCAGTATTTTTATATCGCTCGGGATGCTTCTGCTTATGTCAATGTGGTTTTTTGCTATTTCGCTTAACAATAAAGGTTTAAGCGTAATAACGTCTTGTGAAATTAGGTATTCTCTAAACGAAAGATTGTTTATATGATGTATTGTTGCTCGTTGGCTAAGGTTGGCGTAGTGCTTCAGCATGTCAATTGTTGATGAGCCAGCGAATACAATTTGTAGATTTGGATAGGTTTCGTATATGGTTTTTATGTGCTCGCTCCACTGAGGGTGCTTGTGAACATCATCTATAAAAATACGCTCGCCTCCCATTGAGTAAAATTTTCCGACTATACTATTAAGGCTGTTATTGGCAAAGCCAATATCGTTAAGATTAATGTATATGGCTTTAGGGTCGAAACCGTGAAGTTGCTTTATTGCCTGAAGTAGCATGGTCGTTTTCCCTATACCTCTCGGTCCGATAAGCCCAATAAGACGTGAGTTCCAATTTATACTTTCAGTTATTGATCGTGAAAACTGTGTGGGCGTTGAGCTAATAAGATGATTTGATTTTGACCTTTCCTGTTCCATTGCTGAATAGTTTAAGCAAATATATACATATTATGCATTCAAGTCAATTCAAAATCAACATAAAATGTAACTAGACTATTTTTGTAGAAGGTTACGAAGCTTTTATCTTGGCCATATCGGCTTTAAGCAGTAAGTTAATTCTGTTTACTTCGGCCTCAATTATGGCCAAAGTTTCAGCCAATTCATTAGCATTGGTCTTTTCATTTATGTTTTCAAGTGACTCAAGGGTTGAAGCCACTTCAGTTACCTTAAGCTGCCTAAAGGCCGATTTCATTTTGTGAGCCATTTCGCCAACCGCTTTCCAGTCGGCTTTACTAATGTAGATTTTTAGTGTAGCAAGGTTTTGCACCGAATTTTCTACAAACGACTGTAGTATAATGTATGTCGATTGATCGTCGTCGTTAGCAAAACGGCGAATGTCGGATATATCGTAATCGCTATGTTCATTCTGCTCGTTGGATATTTTATTATTCACCATTTCTTTACCAGCCAAAGGAGCAAGGACATTAAAAAGGTCAACTTCACTAAAAGGTTTTACTAAATAGCTGTAGAATCCTGCTTCAGCATATTCGTTTTGGTTAGCAATATTGCTATTTGCGCTAATGGCAATTGTTGGCAGTGGTGGAGTTACGGTTTTTTTTATGCTCTTTGAAAGTTCAAATCCATTCAGTCCTGGCATCTGAATATCGGTAATGATTACAGAAAAGCTATTGCTCTTTGCCAGCTCAATGGCTTGGGTTGCAGAGCCAACAACTGTTGCCGAAACGCCAAGTACTTTTAGCATTTCGTTAATGAGTAGCTGGCCAATTGGGTCGTCATCTACAGCTAAAACGCGAAGCTCATTAGGCAGTTTTAACGTATGGTAAAGTTCGCTTTTTTGCAGCTGCCTTTCCGATGTAAGCGGGTAGGTTAGCTGTACAGTAAATGTTGACCCCTTACCAATTTCGCTATTAACGCTAATGCTCCCCTGCTGAAGCTCCGTTAGCTTCTTTACAATGGTTAGCCCTAGGCCTGTTCCTCCATAAAGCCTCGAAGTACTGGAATCGACCTGGCTAAACTGTTCAAAAATGCTTTCAAGCTTTTCGGTAGGAATTCCAATTCCTGTGTCGGAAACTATAAGTTTAAGCTTAAGGGTTTGGTTATCTTCAACTGAGGAATCAACATTTAAGGTTATGCCTCCTTTGCTAGTAAATTTTATGGCATTGCTAAGCAGATTAATTACTATTTGCTTAAGCCTTAGTGAGTCGCCAATAACTGTTGAGTTTACTAGGTCGCTAGCCTTTAGATTATAGTACAATCCTTTTTCTTCAGCCTTAACTTTTAGCGTTTTAAAAGCAATTTCTATTTCATTTTTTAGGTTGAATGGTGTTTTCTCGATCTTAAGGTAATTGCCATCAATTTTAGTAAGATCAAGAATATCGTTTACAATTTGAAGCAAATGCTGAGATGAACTATTGAGAGACTCAACTAATGCATGCTGCTCGTTGCCGAGCGATGTTCTCTCAAGCTGTTTCGATAGGCCAACAATTGCGCTTAGTGGAGTTCGAATTTCGTGGTTCATGTTGGCCAAAAAATCCTCTTTTATCCGTAAAAGCTTCTCAGCGTATTGTTTTGCGTTTACAAGCTGATTGCGGTAGTAACTTGCTTTTGATAGATCTCTGAAAATGGTCCACGTGAACAGTATGGTCATTAGCAGCGCAAATCCACCCAACCCAAGCAGCATGATGGTTGACTCCTTAACGGTTGTTTTAACCTTTTCGGCCATATTGTACGAGTTCATTAGCTCTTCGCGTTCGAGTAGCGAAAGGACAGTTCGGATTTGATCCATAATTTCCTTATCGCTTTTTAGAAGTTCCAGCTCTTTTTCGCCAATGTTGTACATGGCCATTTCTTGTTGCTCCTGAATTGCTGTAAGTATTTTCACCACCTCGTTCAAAAGGCTATCGGATGGAGACATTACCGACTTGCGGAGCGTATCAACCTGTGTTTCTACTTCAACAATTAGCTTGGTTATGGTTGAATCTTCGGTTTCCTTTTTTGAGAACCACCGGAGCAGCCGGCTAAATGCGCTTTGGGTCGACAAATCGGGCTCAACGTTAATAACCGAATCGCGACGCGATTTTGTGGTAGTTGTAACGCTAGTAATAACAGCCGATTCGCGAACTGAATCGAGGTTTAAGCTTTCAACCTCTTCAAGTGCTTTTGAATAAAACCGTGATGTTTGGTCGGTTTTTTTTAGCTCAATAAGTTCCCTTAGCACTCGGCGTTTTCGGTTAAGCAGTTCCTGAATAAACTTAATTTTTTCGGTTTGTACAGGATCGTTTTGCGAAAGGGTAAGCAGCGAGTCAACCTTTAAGTTTATGTTTTTCATAAACCCAAGATAGATAGAAAGGTAGCTTTCGTTTTGGGTAAGGGTATAGGTTCGTATATTGCTTTCGGCCTCGTATATATCGGTGATTATTGAGTTTAGCTTGATAAGCTTTTGGCTTGGCTCCGATATGGTTTGGCGTGTTTGGGTTAAATCGATAAAACCTTTATAGGTAATGCCAAGTGCAGCAAGAGCTATGCCCAGAATTATTAGGTATCCAAAAAGTACTTTTGGCTTAATTTTTCCCTGTTTGGTTTTTGTCTTTTTTACCATGCTAACAGTGCTTAGCTCTTGCCGTTGAATACTATTGCTTTAGCTGAACAACAAGATACTTAGTTGTTCCCCAGAAAAGGTGTGGATCGGTTATTTCAATTGCTTCAATAATTCCGTTCTCATTTTCAACAAGCTTGTAGCTTGAGCTAGGATGAGTTGTTACCAACTCAGCATCTTTAGCAAAAATGGGTATGGTATCGGTTTCGCTAATGCTAATTTCGGTAAAATATTCCTCGTTAAAATCGGCTTTTAGCTTGAAGCTTTTGCCTAAACCAAGGAATCCTCCCGCTTTTTCAATTACGCCTTCGCTTACAAGTTCCTTGCGTGTGCCAAGTGCAAACCATGCCATATCCAGGGCCTCTTTATGCTTTGAGAGTTCTTGCTCAAGCATTTCGTTTTCAACCGTAAGCGTGTCGAGAGTTGCATTTAGTGTCTCGAGCGAGAAATCGAGTTCGGTTAGCTGATCCTTTAGCGCATCAACCTCGGCATTGCGAATATCAAGCATGTTGTTCGTTTTCTTAAGCCGTTCTTCGAATTCGGCTATCTGAAAGTTTGCCCCTTTTAGCTTGCTATTTAGGTAATTGATGGCCTTTTTGTTTTTGGTCATCAGCTCGTTAATGGTATTAATATCATCTTGAATACGATCGCGCGTGCTCTTTTCCATTTCGTTGCCAAGGGCAGCATTTTTCGCGATTATCTGCTCTTTTTGCATTATCAGAGTAATGTTCGATTCTATTTCGTTGAGCATTCGGAAGAAGCTGTTTATGGTTGAGTCTTTCTCAGCCGATTGCTCTTTCAGTTCGCTCAGCTGTTTTTTGAGTTCAATGTTTTCGCGTTTCTCTTGCTGATTACAGGCCGATAAGCCTAATGCTAAAATTGTAATTACGAGTAGTTTTTTCATGTTATGCTAATTTTTTGTTTTTTACAACGTAGAAACTAAAGGGCTAATTGTATACCAAAAGATGTTTCAATTACTGCTCACCTTATTATTTAAGCAATACAGAATTTTTGCTGTTGATGGTATAACCTTGCAAAGCTGGGAAAAAAATCAACACAATGTGATAATTTATGCAAAAGGGAGGCTTAATGCATACGACTTATTTCTGTTTTCTTAATGTAGTGTGCAATAAGCCTAAGAAACTCGTCGGGGTCGAGTGGTTTTGGGATGTAGTCGTCGCATCCGGCTTTTAGGCATTTTGATCGGTCGTCGCTAAGCACATTTGCTGTTTGCGCAATAACCCTTAGCTTGGGGTTTTGCTTTTTTATTTGAGTTGTAGCTTCGTAGCCATCAATAAATGGGAGACGCATATCCATTATAACCAAGTCAATATCTGGCACTAGGCGGCAAATTTCTATAGCATCTTCACCGTTTTTTGCATGAATTATTTTGGCATTTGTTCCCTTTAAAAGCGCTTCAACAAACTGGTAGCTTATTAAATCGTCCTCAACAACAAGTATTTTTTTATTCTCAAAATTTAAGTTTTGAGTTGATATTGATGATTTTGATGTGTAAGGATCATCAATACTCTCAGATTTTTGATAAGGAATAGTAAAGTAGAAATTGGTACCTAAGTCAATCTGGCTATCAAACCAAATCTCTCCATCGAGCAGGCTTACTAGCCCTTTGGTAATTGGGAGGCCCAAGCCTGTTCCGCTAGTGTGATAAGGGGTTGAGTTTTCGTCGCGATTAAAGCGGCAAAAAACCTTTTCGCGCATATTTGGCGGTATGCCAATTCCGGTATCTTTTACAAAGAATTTTATGGTATCGTTTTTTTCAATGGTGTAGCCAAACTCAACATATCCGCTATGGGTAAATTTCAGGGAGTTGTCAATTAAGTTTGTTAATATCTGCTCAATTCGCGATGCATCGGAAATTATGTTACTGCGCGAATCGTTAACCGAGAGGTTTAGCTTTAAAACTACCTTAGGTTTTTTCTTTTCGTTGCTTTCCGAGTTAAAAATGGTGTATAGGTCGAAAAGCAGCTGGTTAAGGTTGAACGGCTCAGCTTTAATTTCAACCTGTCCCGCATCGATAAGCGAAATGTTAATTAAATCGTTAACAATTTGTAGTAAGGCTTTACCCCTTCTATTAATTACTTCGAGGTACTGCTTACGGGTAGACGGGCTAAGCGTATCGTCCGATAGGAAGCGAGCAAAACCAAGAATTCCGTTTAGTGGAGTTCTAATTTCATGGCTCATATTTGCTAGGAATGTCGACTTAAGCTTATCGCTTTCCTTTGCTTTTTTGAGCATTGCAACGAGGTCGCGTGTACGGTTTTGTACAATGCTCTCGAGGTGGGAGTTAACATGGTTTAACTTTTTGTTCGCATCGAAAAGGGCTTTGCTTTTCGCCTTATACTTGCGGATAAGTTGAAGTGAAATGGCAAGCATGATTAAAAACAGAAGAGCGCTCACGATAATGGTAAACTGAAATTGCTTATTTGCAATTTCAAGACTTGCACTAACCGTTTGAGGCGAAGGAAAGCCAAGGGTTATCGAAGGGAGGCCATTGTTATCAGTATTGCTATGTATTACATGCGCACTCTTGCTTAAATTGGGGTGAGCAGCTGATAAAAGTATTGCGACGAGAAAAATATACCTAAAGCTAAGCATTTGCGTAAAATGTTTCGGAGCTAAAATAGGCTATTTATTAATTCTAAACCAATAACACCAATTAAAACGAAACGTTTTTACGCCAATAGCTTATTGCAAATGATGTATGATTGAAACTTGACCGTTGAATTTGATTAACACCTTATTTACGATTGTTGGTTTCAACTCCAATGCATAATTGCCTATTTTACAACGAATCTTCATATTTTTACGCTAAATTCGCGCTTTGTAAATGGAGAGCAATCAGAACATAACACCTACTTTTGAAGGATGGATTGAGCGCATTGCCCATGCCTTTTTTAGTTTTTGGGATAGGCATAAGGTTGGTATTTTAGGCACAATTGCGCTTAATTTAATTTTGGCCATTCTGTTTTTTGTCTTCGAGCTAAAGGGCCGCCCTCATTTGCACGACACGATGGTAATGCTCGATTTTGAAAGCGAATACGAAATAGTTGAACCTACTGAGCCAGAGCAATCGGAACCCCTTTTACCACAGGATGCGCTTAATCCCGACCAGGAGTGGGAAGCAATTCGAAATATTGCTGTTGATGCTACAAAGGAAGACCTTAACCCAGGGTTAACCGATGAGAAGGAGATTGATGCTGATGAACTTTACCAAGAGGCTCAGCGGATTCGAGAAGAGATGCAGCGTAACCGCGAGCTATGGGAAGATGCGCAAAACGACGATTTTGTTGATATACCAAATGTAGAGGAGAAAAAAGCGGAACCCGAAGAGGTTGGTCATTACAAAGGGCCAACGGTTATAAGCTATTTTCTAAAAGATAGGAAAGCTCGGAGGCTTCCTGTGCCAGCATACAAGTGCGAGGGCGGAGGGCAGGTTGTTGTTGACATTGAGGTGGAGCCTAACGGTACGGTTAGTAAAGCAAGTATTGATGAAGCAAATTCGGTTATCGACGATTGCATGAACCAAGCAGCCATTAACGCTGCGCTTGCAAGCTTGTTTACTGCATCAAATAAAACGCAATCCATCGAAAAGGGAAGTATAACCTACCTCTTTGTTCCACAGTAGGTTAGTTAGAATGCAGCCATTAAAAGGTTAATGTCGCGCGAAGGAATGTTGTAAAGATTTCCCAAGTAGCTGTTTGTGAGAATACCATTGTATATGTATACCCCATGCCTCAAACCAGCATTATCTTTTAGGTGCTGTTTAATGCCTCCGCTATCGCCAATTTCAATTAGCATTGGGGTAAATACGTTGCTTATGGCAATTGATGATGTACGCGCAACACGTGCTGTAATGTTTGGAACGCAGTAGTGAATTACGCCATGCTTAACGTATGCCGGATCCTTATGGTTTCTAACCTCCGATGTTTCAAAGCATCCACCCCTATCAATGCTTAGGTCAACTATAACCGATCCGTTCTTCATAAGCTTAACCTGATCTTCGGTAATCATTAACTTACCCTTATTCTCTTCGGGTTGCACGGTGCCAATAACTACATCGGCAGTTTTAAGTACCCTTTCGAGCACTTGCTTGTGAAAAATGGACGTGTAAAGCCTTTGCCCAAGGATGTCTTGTACCTCCATCAGGCGTTTTATTGAATCATCGAAAAGCTTTACGTTTGCGCCCAAGCCTAATGCCGCTCTGGCGGCAAATTCACCCGCAGTTCCGGCGCCCAAAATTACCACCTCGGTTGGGGTAATTCCCGATACACCCCCAAGCATAACTCCTTTGCCTTGGTTGACGTTGCTTAAATATTCAGCAGCAACAAGTATTGAGGTGCTTCCGGCAATTGAGCTCATTGCCCTAACCAAAGGGTAAGCGCCATCGTTATCGCGTATGCTCTCAAATGCTATAGCAGTTGTTCGTTTTTGCATTAAGCTTCGTATGAGGTTACCCCCGTTAGGGGTAAGATGAAGCGATGAGAGCACAATCTGGTTTTCGGAAAGTATTTCGATTTCGTTATGAAGAAGGGGTGAAATTTTTAGAATTATCTGGCATTTGAATACCTCTTGCTTAGTGTCAACAATTTGAGCACCTTTTTCGCTGTAGTCGTTATCGCTATAGTTGGCCAGTTTCCCAGCTTCTTTTTCAATAATAATTTCATGCCCTTGACCAACTAGCAGTTCAACGGCTTCGGGGGTAAGGGGCATACGACTTTCGGTTTCGTCGCTTTCTTTTGGTATTCCTATAACAAGCTTTTGGGTTTGCTTTCTAACTTCAAGCATCTCTTCCTGAGGCATTAGGCCTTTTGCAAAGGGAAATTCCTGTGAGGGCGATAATCGGGACATAAGTCTAAGCTGTTTCGTTAAGTTTTTACTCTTTCAGAAAACTTTTTGGCTTATAAAGGTACGGTAAAATAGAATACGAGTGTTCATTTTCCGACGAAAATACCGTTGTTATTAGTGGTGTAGGGCTAGTGTAATTTTTTCGTTAGCAGGGTGTTAATAAGTTGCTTAAAATTGTGAGTATTATTAACGTTTTGGCAACACCCTCAATTGTACACTGCCATATATTTACTGCTCCTAACCCACAAAACTAAACCTAATGAAAAGTAAACGTGTTATCAGCAAGGTGCTTTTGTCCCTTTTGCTAATGGGGACTGCACTATTCTTCTCATGTGAGAAAGACGAGTTTTTTGATACTCCAATGGATGTGCTGGAGCAGGACGGTTTCCAGAAATCTTCTTCAGTTGTTGAAAATTTTGAGAACGGAACCAAAACATCGTACACTGCTGGCAGCGTTAGCCTACCAACTGGTTCATGGTATTTAAACGATGCACTGCTTGGAACGTTATCAACCGATAGAAAATTTGGTTCAAAGTCGGTTCGTATCCGCAATGCAGGTAAGCTTACAATGCAATTTAATGTTACCTCGGGTGCAAGTACGGTTGAGGTGTACCATGCCAAATTCGGATCCGATGGTAATAGTACTTGGGCACTTTATAAATCGACTAACAACGGAAGCACCTGGACTAAAGTTGGGTCGACTATTACCACTTCGTCAACATCGCTAAGCAAGGCTACTTTTACGGTTAACCAATCGGGAAACGTACGATTTGAAATACGTAAGCTTTCGGGCGGGTCGTACAGAATTAACATCGACGATTTTAAGGTCAATCTGTTTGCACCCCCTTCTCCAACCCGCGATAACAATATGGCCTTAGGAAATCCCTCGGGCGCAACCACAAGCACATCAAACTCAAACAACTATCTTATGGTTAAAACTCAGTATGCGCTTTCGTATAACAACAGTAAAAAAACGAGCAACTGGGTTTCGTGGCATCTAAGTGAGGCTTGGCTGGGAAATACTCCTCGTCAGGATAATTTTAGAGCCGATTATGCTCTGCCATCAAGTTGGATAAAAGTAGGCGGAAGCGATTATAGCGGTTCGGGATTCGATAGGGGTCACATGTGCCCCAGTGCCGATAGGAATGGTTCGGTAGCAGATAACTCCGCTACATTTTTAATGACCAACATGATTCCGCAATCGCCCAAAAACAATCAGATTACATGGGCGGCTCTTGAAAACTACTGCAGAGACCTTGTGTCGCAAGGTAACGAGCTATACATTATTAGCGGGCCATGGGGACAGGGCGGAACAGGTTCTAATGGGTATTACTCTTCAATTTCATCAAAAAATATTACCGTACCAAGCTACACGTGGAAAATAATAGTTGTATTGCCAGTGGGAACAAACGATGTTGCTCGAATTAATACCTCAACTAGAGTAATTGCAGTTTGGATGCCCAATAACCAAACGGTAAACTCGCAGTCGTGGGGATACTATCGCACTACGGTTGATTCCATTGAAAGCAAAACGGGTTACAACTTCATATCAAACGTTTCAAGCTCCATCCAAAGTGTAATTGAGTCGCAAGTTGATAACGGACCAACTAGTTAGTATGTTTGCTTATTTGCTTACAAGTGCCGAGATTTATAGTTTCGGCACTTTTTGCTTTTGGGTTGCTTATGGCATAAAATGACACGTATATTATTCAACAATTCTCTTGACATGTTGTTTGTTTCAATGATATTTGCAACGATAAATTTCTGCAACACTAACTACTTATCAAAATGCTTTGTATTAAGGACTCGCACACCGACCCATATTTCAATATTGCAGCCGACGAGTATGCGCTAAAACATTTAAAAGACGATTGCTTTATGCTTTGGCGGAACGAGCCATCGATAATTGTTGGGAAACACCAGAATACCCTTGCCGAGATTAATGTAGATTACGTTAAGAAGAATAATATCAAAGTTGTTCGTCGTATATCGGGCGGTGGAGCAGTGTTTCACGATTTGGGCAATCTCAACTTCACCTTTGTAAAGAATGCTGACGAGGGTGCGCAGGGCGATTTCCGAAAGTTTACTCAGCCAATTCTCGATGTTTTGCAGAGCATGGGGATAAACGCTAAGTTTGAGGGGCGCAACGATCTTACTATTGATGGCAAAAAATTCTCGGGCAACGCCGAGAGCATCTGGAAAAATAGGGTGCTACACCACGGAACGCTGCTTTTTTCGGCTGTTATGACCGACCTTTCAGATGCGCTTAGGGTAAATCCGCTCAAGTTTCAGGATAAGGCTGTAAAGTCGGTGAGGTCGCGTGTTACCAACATCAGCGAGCACCTAGCCGAAAAGATGGATGTGCTGGAGTTCCGCGACAGGATTATGCAGCACATTATGGAGATGTACCCCGATTCGGTAGAATACGAGTACACCCCCGAGGATATTGCTGGCATTAAGAAGTTACGCGACGAGAAGTTCTCGCAGTGGGCTTGGAATTTTGGCGACTCGCCAAAGTACGATTTCGAGAAGCTGATTCGCACCGAGGGCGGGAGCGTTGAGTTTCACCTTAACGTAAACAAAGGGATTATAAAAGATATCCGCATATTTGGCGATTTTTTCCACAAGCATGATATTGACGAGGTGCAGAAATCATTGGTGGGCGTAAAGCATGAGCGCGAAGCCATTTTGCAAATCCTATCGCAGTTCGATTTTAACAGCTACTTTAAAAATATAAAAGTTGAGGAGTTTGTTGGAGGTATGTTTTAAAGGTTGGATTAACAGCGTTTTATAAAGCAGACTTTTAGTTAGATCGATCTATTTTTCCTTGCATAACTCATTAGCCTCAGCCAAAACCTTAGCTTGCTTCGATTTGGAAACGCCAACATCTTGCAAAACCTTAGGGTTGCCAACTACCTGACGGCAAAGCACAATGCCCTTATTCATTAGCTGCTGCTTCTCACTCTTGCTAAGTTCGGTTAGTGTGGTAACGGGAAACATGCGGTACTTTTCAATCATATCCTTAAGGCTGTGACCCTTTGGGTAATCCCAGCTAACCAAATGCAACCCCGAGCATTTGCCAAAGTCGGTGGCATCATCGGTAAAGCGGGTGTTGGTTACAATCCAGCCATAAAACGTGTAGCCATTGTACTCGGGTAGCTGCTTGCGCTTGGTCTCAATATCGTTAACTCGCGAGCGGATATAAAGCGGAACCTTTACGTTGGCATGCTTATCCTGCGTGTTATAGTATTTGCACTCAACTAGGTATTGTGTGTGGTTTTGCGTTGCAACCACATCAACCTCATGCTGTACGCATTGCCCTTGAACAAGCTGGCCAACCTTTGTTTCAAATCCTTGAATTTCGAAAATTTGGCCCACAAAATGCTCAAAAGGGTAACCAGAGGGACCCAACTCCATAAGCGCATTTTTTAGGCTGTAACGGGCGGCGTAGCCATGGCGATTTTTTCGAAGTAGCGCAAAAGCTTTAGCGTAAATTTTTTTGGTTGTTACCCCTTCGGTAATCCAGTTTTCTATATCCGATACAATAATATCAATTACTTCGTTGTTGGCTCCGGCGCGTTGCAACGATTGTTTTAGCTTTTCGCTCTGAAAGGCTTCCTTTTCGCCAGTGGCCTTAGTAATTTGGATGGTATTACTCATGTTTATAGTGAAATTACGTAAACAATTTTTCGATGCTTTCCCCTGCGGGAATATTTAAATGGTACGCTAAGATACCCAATTTTTTTGCACCCTCAACGTGTTGTAGGGTATCGTCAATAAAAAGTGTTTCGCTTGCGTTAAGGTTATTCTCTCTTAAGATGATTTCAAAGGCCTCAGCATCGGGCTTACGCATATGGATTTTGTGTGAGTAGTACTCCTTGTCAAAAAAAACCGATAGGTTATCAACCCCAAAGGTTTTCAGCAAAATATTGTTATACTCATCAATATGGATTGCGTTGGTATTGCTAAGCAGAAAGGTTTTATAATAATTTTTTACGGAACGAAGTACCTCGAGTCTTTGAGAAGGGAAATCGAGCAGCATGGCATTCCATGCATCATCAATTTGCTTATTGGAAAGGGCAACGCCGCTTATTTGGCGTAGTCCCTCGCGAAACTGTGCTGGGGTAACCAAACCCTTATCAAGTTGGTCGAATAGCCCCACCTGTTGGGCTTGGGTAAACATCGACTCAAAATTTGTTAGCCCCAGATTTTTATATGCATCGATGGTTAAGTGGTAGTCGATATTAAGGATAACACCGCCCAAATCGAAGATAATATTCTTGATGATTTGGTTGGCAAATGGGGTAAAAATGGGTTTCGACATAAAAAAAATAATGTTAAGGTTGCAAAATTCGGATACAAATATGTACTTTTGCAATCCAATAAAAAAACCTTTTGAGGTTTTTGTCGGGGCCCATAGCTCAGCTGGTTAGAGCACCTGACTCATAATCAGGGGGTCGCTGGTTCAAGCCCAGCTGGGCCCACAGGAATCAAAGC